>Ga0209966_1000113_pt1 | contig 35785 bp, 28 predicted proteins | sample RhisoiCoNPM_FD_187575 | JGI IMG/M metagenome (GOLD analysis project Ga0209966, IMG submission 187575) | Arabidopsis thaliana rhizosphere microbial communities from the Joint Genome Institute, USA, that affect carbon cycling - Rhizosphere... | ecosystem: Host-associated > Plants > Roots >... | reverse complement strand
CAGAACGTGTCGAGGGTCGGGAAATGGTCGTCCCCGCGCACGCAGCTCCACAACGCGCACGCGACGCCGAGGTCCCCGGTCCACAAGCTGTGGCGGCCCTGGCCGTGATGCGCGCGCGCCGCCTCGACCTGTTCGGCGGCGTGCATCCCGAGACGGCGCGCCCGTTCGAGCCACAGCGGCTCACCAAAACGGCGCCACAGCTTGAGGCAGGCCATCGCGCTGCCCGCCGTGCCGTGGCACAGCGAGGGCCCCTTGCTCAGCGGGCCCGCGTGCCAGGTGAGCTCGCCCGCCGCGCGCAGGAGGTCATCGGGCGCGCTGTGTGCGCCCGCGATGCGGCAGACGATGCCCGGCGCGCCGTGGCAGTCCTGCACCAGCGGCCGTCCGCCCTTGGCCCGCAGGGCCGCGATGCGCTGCTCGTCGACGAGCACGTGCCAATTGACGAGGTCCACCGCACCCTTCGGGCGGCTAAGCGTGGCATGCAAGGCCGTCACGGCGAGCGTCTGCATGGCGCGCTGCTCGATCGCGCGCACCGTGCCCGGGTCGACCCAGCGGCTGGCGCGCAAGGCGGCGAAGGCATTGCCTGCCAGGCCGTGACCTGCCCCGAGGTGACGGCTGCGCCGGCCATACAAATCCTGCTCCCACAGCCAGGTGCCGGTCTCTCGGTCCGGCACCATGTCCTGCAACAGCGCTTCGGCCGCCTCCTGCAACAGCGCCTTCCATCGCTGCGCATCACGTTCTGAGTGCATCGCCTCGGCGCAATGGATGGCAGCGAGCATCGTGCCGGCATTGCCCCACAGCGGCTCGTGAGCGCTGTTGTGCAGGTTGCTCTTGACGACGTCGTGCAGGCGCGCTGCGTATTCGCTGCGCTGCGTGACCTGCCACGCCAACAGCAGCGGAGCGCTCTCGCCGAAGAGGTAGGAGGCGCTGCCATGCTGTTCGGCCGCCGACTCTTCCTGCATGAGCGCTGGGTATTGCTCGATCCAGCGCGTGTAGTCGCGCCCGAGCGTCGCAGCGCCTTGCACGGACAGATGCCGAAGCGCCCAGACCGCGCCCGCCGCGCCCCAGTAGAAGTTGAAGGAGCGGGCATCGGGCTGGGGCGGATCGTCTTGCGGGTGCCAAGGCCAATGGCCCTGCGCTTCGTCGAACTCGTGCTCCGCCGCAGCGCAGATGCGCCGGATCGCCGCGCGAGCCGTGGCTTCGCTCCAGGGCGTGTCGGTCAGCGGCTCGTGGCGCTGGGCGTCGAAGAGGTCGGAGACGTCGTGCCGCGTTGGCATCGGGCGAGGATACGCACGCGTGCCAGGAAAGGCCAGGCGCTCCGCCGTCATCCATTGGGCACCACCGATCGGCCGCGCCGCGCTGCCGTGCATGCGCCTGTGTAAGTTCGGCCCGCTTTGATCGACAAGGCCTGCGCGTGTCGCTGATCACCCGATCCGGGGTGTCAGCTCGTTGTGGCATCAACCCTCTAGCCTTTGGAGCTCCATCAATGACAAAGCAGGTTCTTTCCGCTGTGGCCGCGGCCTCGGCCCTGTTGGCCATGAACGCCTCGGCGCAGTCGCCCGCGGCCGCGCCGGTCGACCCGAACAGCTTCCTGAACCAGTTCGAAGCCACCTTCGGCAAGTTCGAGGGCTACCGGCGCTCCGGTGCCAAGGGCATCTGCGCCACGGGCGAATTCGTCGGCACGGCCGATGCGCGTGCGCTGTCCACCGCGTCGGTCTTCAGCGGCAAGCCGGTGCCGGTGGTGGTGCGCTTCTCGGTCGGCGGCGCCAACCCGAAGGCGCCGGACAACACCAAGTCCCAGCGCAACCTGGCGCTGCAGTTCGACCTGCCGGGCGGCGAGCAATGGCAGATGGGCAACATCTCGGCGCCGGTGTTCGGCGCGTCGTCGCCGCAGCAGTTCCTGGGTCGCCTGGCGTCCCTGCAGCCCGACCCGGCCACCAAGATGCCCGACCCGGCGAAGGTCAAGGCCTTCGCCGACGCCAACCCCGAGGTGCTGCTGCAGGGCAAGCATTACGCGTCGCAGCCGGTGCCGGCCAGCTTCGGCTCCGTCAACTACTGGGGCGTCCACGCCTTCGGCTTCGTCAACGCCAGCGGGAGCAAGCAGTTCGGCAAGTGGATCTTCGAACCCGTCGGCGGGCTCCAGGGCCTGACCGACGACGAAGCCAAGGCCAAGGGGCCGAGCTTCCTGTTCGACGACCTGCGCCAGCGCGTGAAGGACGGCAAGGTCGCGTTCAACTTCAACCTCGAACTGGCCGAGCCCGGCGACAGGATCGACAGCGCCACGGTGCCGCTGCCGGAAGGCCGCAAGAAGGTCAATCTCGGCGTGCTGAAGGTCACTTCCGTGGCCGAAGACGGCGGGGGCCCCTGCCTGACGATCACCTACAACCCGATGGTGTTCCCCAAGGGCGTGGAGCCGTCGGCCGACCCGATGATCGCGGCGCGCGCAGCGCCGTACGCCGTCGGGCTCGGTCGCCGGCTGACGGAAGGCGCCAAGCAGCAGTAGCGCGCAGGACGGCCCTCGGCACCGACGAGGGCCGTCCGCTAGGCATCGGCTGCATCGAGGTGGGCGGGCCATTCCCACCCCAGCAGTTCCGCCACACGCCGGGTCACCCAATGAGCCTCGGGGGCGCTGACGCCGGACGCCGCCTGGCGCAGCCCGGCAAGGCAGCGCTCGAGCACCGTCGCCTCGTCGACACCGTCCCTGAAATGCACGGTCGAGCAAGGGTCCGACGTCAATTGAGCCAGGTCCTCGCAGAACTCGCTGCGCTGCGCCAATTCCGTCTTGGTGATGATCAGCCGCCCGCGGGCGTCGAGATAAAGCGCGCAGAAGGACTCGGGCACGTAGGTCTGGTTCTCGTCGTACATGGGCCACTCAATGCGGGGATCCGACCGACTCGCAGCCGACGGCGAACCAGGTTTCGGTTCGGGGAATGGGCGGATGATGCCGCGTTGGCGGGAGACAATGCGCGCTGCCCGCAACAGCGGGCGACCACGCAACTTCAGGACGCAAGACCCCCAATGGCAACTGCAAAGAAGACGACGACCAAGACCCCGGTGAAGAAGGCCGTTGCGGCCAAGCCGCCCGTGAAGCCGGCCAAGGCCGCGGCCCCCAAGGCGATCGACGCCTCCAAGCCGATCAAGACGGCACTCAGCAAGACCGAACTGATCGCCCACCTGGCCGCTGCGTCGACCGTCGAGCCCAAGGCCGTCAAGGCCGTGCTCGCGTCCCTCGAAGCCACGATGCTCGCTTCGGTCCACAAGAAGGGGCTCGGATCGTTCACGCTGCCGGGCCTGCTGAAGGTCAACGTCATCAACGTGCCGGCCAAGAAGAAGCGCACCGGCATCGACCCGTTCACCAAGGTCGAGCGCGTTTTCGCGGCCAAGCCGGCAACCGTGAAGATCAAGACGCGCGCGCTGAAGAAGCTCAAGGACGCGGCGCTCTGATCTGAGGCTTTGGACTGACGAGTCCTTTCGCGCCCTCCGGGGTGCCGGGCCGGCCGTGGCGCGCAAGCGCTGCGGCCGGCCTTTTGCATGGCCCGGTCGCTTCAGCTTCATTGCCGGCCATTCAAGGATCAATGGCTGTCAGCCCCTTGCAGGATCTCGTTGCGCTTGTGCATCGAAAGCCCGGGGCGAATGACCTATCCTCGAAGCGTTTCGTTGGGAAACCTAAGGATCGGAATGACCAAATCTCTCGCGCAATTGAACAAGCAGATTGCCGCCCTGCAGGCCCAGGCCGAGGCCATCAAGAAAAAGGAAGCGGCGGGTGTCATTGCCCGCATCAGGGAAGCCATTGCGCATTACGGCCTGAGCGCCGCCGATCTCGGACTGGCCGGCAAGGCCCCGAAGGCTGCCAAGGCCGTGAAGGCGGCCAAGCCCGGCCGCAAGCCTGGCCGCAAGAAGGCCGCCAAGGCCGGCGTCGTCAAGTACCGCGACGGCGCCAACACCTGGACCGGCCATGGCCGCCGTCCCCAGTGGTACGTCGCCGCCATCGCCGCGGGCAAGAAGCCGGAAGACCTGCTCGCCTGAGGCCTGCGCCTCACGCCCCCAGCGGCGGCAACGCCGACGGCACCGCCGCGCGCCCGGCCACCGCCCGCGCCAGCGTGCGCTGCAGTTGCTCGATGTCGATCGGTTTGGTGAGGAAGGCGTCCATGCCCGACGCGAGCGCCTGCTCGCGCTCACCGACGAGCGCCGCCGCCGTCAGCGCGATGATCGGCAGCTGCAGGGAGCTGTGGTGCTCGCGCAGCCGGCGTGCCGCCTCGTGGCCGCTCATCACCGGCATCTGCACGTCCATCAGCACGGCGTCGAAGGGTTCGCCGTGGCGCTCGGCGCGCGCCACCGCGTCCAGCGCCTGCTGGCCGTCGGCGGCCTGGGTGACGCGGACCTGCCACTGCTCGAGCATGGCGGCGGCGATCATCATGTTGACCGCGTTGTCCTCGACCAGCAGCACGCGCGCGCCGTCGAGCGCCTTGAGCAGCCGGCCGGTGTCCTGCGGGCCGACCTCGGCCGCTTCGGCGCGCGGCAGCGGCAGGCGCGTCCAGAAGCTGCTGCCGCGCCCGGGCGCGCTGTCCACGCCGACCTCGCCGCCCATCAGCTCGGCGAGCTCGCGGCAGATCGACAGGCCCAGCCCGGTGCCGCCATGGCGGCGGGTGGTGGAGTCGTCGGCCTGGCTGAAGGGCAGGAAAAGCCGCGCCTGCGTGGCCGCGTCGATGCCGGGGCCGGTGTCGGTGACGCGCAGCACGATGTCGGCGCCGTCGCAGCCGAGCCGCACGCTCACGCTGCCATGGTCGGTGAACTTCAGCGCGTTGCCGAGGTAGTTGGCCAGGATCTGCCGCACGCGCAGCGGGTCGCCGCGCACGACCGGCGGCACGTCCGGCTCGATCTCGAGCGTCAGGCCGAGCCCGGCGGCCGCGGACAGCACCTCGAAGCCGTGGACGGTGCTGTGCACGAGGTCGTGCAGCGCGAAGGGCACGGTCTCCATGTCGAGCTTGCCGGCCTCGATCTTGGAGATGTCGAGGATGTCGGAGATCACCGCGGCGAGACTCTGCGCGCTGTCGACGATCTGGTCGAGGTAGCGCGTGCGCCGCGTCGGGTCGACGCCGGGCTCGCGCGCGAGCCGCGCCAGGCCGAGCAGCGCGTTCAGCGGCGTGCGGATCTCGTGGCTGGTGTTGGCCAGGAAGGCGCTCTTGGCGCGGTTGGCCGCCTCGGCGGCGTCGCGCGCGGCGGCCAGCGCGGCGGCGGCACGGCGGCGCTCGGTGACGTCCTCGCCGACCCAGATGGTGCCGCCGCCGCTCGGGTCGTTCGGGTCGACGACGCGCGCCAGCATGCGGCCCCAGAACAGGCTGCCGTCGCGGCGGCGCAGCTCGCGCTCGACCTCGAAGGGCTTGCCGGCCGCCAGCAGCGGGCCGGCCAGGCGGCTGACCTCGGCATAGGCCTCGGCGCTGGGCCAGACCACCGAGCCGGGCTGGCCGGCGAGTTCGCCGTTGCTCCAGCCGAACATGGACTCGAAGGCTGAATTGACGTGCACGAAACGCCGGTCGCGCGTGAAGGCCATGCCGACCGAGGCGTGCTGCAGGATCGCCTCGCGCTCGAGGCGCGCCGCCTCGATGGCCGACATGTCGCGGCCGACGACGACGAGGTAATCGCCGCCGTCGACGTGGAAGCGCGCCGCAGAGACGCTGAGCGTCACCGCGCCGCCCGACTTGGTGCCGAACTGCGCCGGCATGTCGTGCACCATGCCCTGCAGCTCGAGCAGCTGCAGCAGGCGCTCGCGATCGGCCGCGCGCTGCCAGACGCCCAGCTCGCTGGCGGTGCGGCCGATCGCTTCGTCCGCGGTCCAGCCGAGCAAGGCGGTGAAGCGCTCGTTGAGCATCAGGTAGCGGCCGCTGTGCAGCTCGGTCAGCGTGACGGTGTCCGGCGTGGTGGCGAACAAGCGCATGAGCAGCTGCTGCGAGCGCCGCAGGGCGCGCTCGGCGCTGCGCTGCGCGGTCACGTCGCTGTAGATCGACAGCACCGCCGGGCCGTCGCCGAGCTCGATGCGCAGGCTCGTCACCTGGACCTCGACCATGCGGCCGTCGACGCGCTTCAGGCGGAAGTCGGTCAGCGGCAAGGCCGTGCCCAGCGGCAGCGCGTCGAGGCTGGCGGTGCGCGCGCGGGCCCGCTCGAGTTCGGCGCCGGGCTCGTGGTGGCGGTCGATGTCGACGCCGGCCATCGCCGCGGCGTCGGCGTAGCCGAGCAGGCGGACTGCGGCGTCGTTGGCCTCGACGACGACGCCGCGGCGGTGCAGCAGCAGCGGCGACGGCGAGCGCGCGAACAGCTCGCGGTAGCGCGCCTCGGCCGACGCGACCGCCTGCTTGGCCAGCACCTCGTCGGTCACCATGCGGCCGACGCCCCAGTAGCCGCGGAAGCGGCCGTCGGCACCGAACACCGGCTCGCCGCTGACGCTGACATAGGCCGCGCGGCCGTCCACGTCCGGGCGGCGGAACACCAGGTCGCGGAAGGGCCGGCGCGCCGCCAGGTCGGCCTGGTGCCGGGCCATCTCGCCGGGCGGCAGGTCGAGGCTGTCGATCTCCCAGCGGCGCCGACCCAGGTAATCCAGCGGCAGGCTGCGCGCGTCGCCGAGCGCGGTGTCCGAGACATGGGTGAAGCGCAGCTGCTCGTCCTGCTCCCAGTACCAGTCGGCGGCGATGCGCAGCAAGCCGCCGAAACGCCGCGCGCGCTCGCCGGCCGCCGACAGCGAGCGCGTCAGCGCACGCGACACCACCAGCCCGGCAGCCAGGCCGGCGCCGAGCAACAACAGGTGGGTCAGCAGCGCCGAGGCGAGCGTCTCGTCCTCGGCACGCGCCAGCAGGCCCGCGCGCTCGCCACCGGCCAGCGCCGTGAGCAACAGCGCACCGCCCAGCGCCACGCCGGCTCCGGCGCGCCGGCCCGCCAGCACCGCCGCCAGGCACACCACCAACGCCACGAAGCCCAGCGGCAGCGCGCGCACGCCCTGGCCGAGCAGCCAGCTGATCGCGCCGGTCGCCAGCAGCGCTGCCCAGCAGCAAACCAGAACCGCCGGCGCCGCGTGACCGCGGCGTGCCGACATCGCGCCCATGGCAAAGGCCAGCGCGAGCAGCACGCAGATCGCCACCAGCAACGGCATCTGCAGCGCGCCAGCCGCGCCGGGGCTCCAGGCGTACAGCAGTGCGAACGCCGTCGACACCGCGATGCCGCAGCCGAAGAACAGCCAGAGCACGGCGGCGTCCGCCGGGACGCGCGGCATCGGCTCCGGCAGCGGGGGGTCGGACAGCGTGTTCACGGGGTTCAAACTAGGGGGGTCGCCATAGTGCAGGGACGCCCGTCATTGTCCGATCCCGTGGAAACCCTAGGCGAAGGGGTCGCTGCGACCCGCGGCGGCGCTCAGCGCGCCCGGGCGGCGTTGAGTGTGTCGCGGGTGAACAGTGCGACCGCGCGGGCTTCGGTCGCGAAGTCGGCGCCGCTGCCGGCGTAGAGCACGGCGCGCGAGGAATTGACGAGGATCGGCGCGTCGGGCCGCCACGCCGCGCGCACCGTGGCCTGCGCATCGCCGCCCTGGGCGCCGACGCCCGGGATCAGCAGCGGCAGCGTCGGCGCGAGTTCGCGCACGCGCGCCAGCTCCTCGGGGAAGGTCGCCCCGACCACCAGGCCGAGCTGGCCGTTGCGGTTCCACGCCGTCTGCGCCAGGTGCGCGAGGTGCTCGTACAGGCGCGGCTGGCCGTCGACATCGGCCAGCACGCGGTTCTGCAGGTCGCTGCCGCCGGGGTTGGAGGTGCGGCACAGCAGGATCGCGCCCTTGCCGGGCCAGCGCAGGTAGGGCTCGATGGAATCGAAGCCCATGAAGGGCGACAGCGTCACCGCGTCGGCCTGGTAGCGCTCGAAGGCCTCGCGGGCGTACTGCTCGGCGGTCGCGCCGATGTCGCCGCGCTTGGCGTCCAGGATCACCGGCACGTCCGGCGCGTTGCGGCGCAGGTAGGCCATCACGCGCTCGAGCTGGTCCTCCGCGCGGTGGGCGGCGAAGTAGGCGATCTGCGGCTTGTAGGCCAGCACCAGGTCCTTGGTGGCATCGACGATGCGCTCGCAGAACTCGGCGATCTTCGACGCGTCGCCGGTCCACGGCGCGGGGAACTTGGCGGGGTCGGGGTCGAGGCCGACGCACAGTAGAGAGTCGGCCTTGCGTTCGGCCGCGGCGAGCCGCGCGACGAAGCTCATATGCTCCGGGCGAGCGCCGCGGCGCTGCCGGTGTAGGAGGCGGGGCTCAGCGCGCGCAGCCGCTGCTTCTCGGCCTCGGGCAGCTCCAGCGTCTCGATGAAGGCGGCCACGTCTTCGCGCGTGATCGCCTTGCCGCGCGTCAGCTCCTTGAGCCGCTCGTAGGGGTTGGGCAGCCCGTGGCGGCGCATCACGGTCTGGATCGGCTCGGCGAGCACCTCCCACGCGGCATCGAGGTCGGCGGCCAGCGCGGCCTCGTTGACTTCGAGCTTGCCCAGGCCCCGCGCCAGCGAGTCCCAGGCCAGCACCGCGTAGCCGAGTGCCACGCCCATGTTGCGCAGCACGGTGGAGTCGGTCAGGTCGCGCTGCCAGCGGCTGATCGGCAGCTTCTGGCTCAGGTGCGCGAGCAGCGCGTTCGCGAGGCCGAGGTTGCCCTCCGCGTTCTCGAAGTCGATCGGGTTGACCTTGTGCGGCATCGTGCTGCTGCCGATCTCGCCGGCCTTCAGCCGCTGCTTGAAGTAGCCCAGCGAGATGTAGCCCCAGACGTCGCGCGACCAGTCGATCAGGATGGTGTTGCAGCGCGTGATCGCGTCGAACAGCTCGGCCATCCAGTCGTGCGGCTCGATCTGGATCGTGTAGGGGTTGAACACCAGCCCGAGCCGCTGCTCGACGACGCGGCGGGCGAAGGCCTCCCAGTCGACCTCGGGGTAGGCGGCGAGATGGGCGTTGTAGTTGCCGACCGCGCCGTTCATCTTGGCCAGTGGCTTCACGTCGGCGATGCGCGATCGCGCCGCAGCGAGCCGCGCGACGACGTTGGCGATCTCCTTGCCCACCGTCGTCGGACTGGCGGTCTGGCCGTGGGTGCGGCTGAGCATCGGCAGCGCGGCCAGTTCCTGCGCCATGCGCGTCAGCGTGCCGATCACGCCGTCGAGCGCCGGCAGCAGCACCTGCGCTCGCGCGGCGGTCAGCATCAGCGCGTGGCTGGTGTTGTTGATGTCCTCGCTGGTGCAGGCGAAGTGCACGAACTCGCCCGCCTTCTCCAGCTCCGGCCGGCCCGCGAACTGGCGCTTGATCCAGTATTCGACCGCCTTGACGTCGTGGTTGGTGGTCTTCTCGATGTCCTTGATGGCCTGGGCGTCGGCCTCGGAGAAGTTCGCGACCAGACCCTGGAGGTGAGCGCGCGCTTCGGCAGACAGCGAGGGTAGCTCGGGCAGCCCGGCGTCCGACAGCGCGATGAACCATTCGACCTCGACCTGCACGCGGCGGTGCATCAGGCCGTATTCGCTGAGCAGAGGGCGCAGCGCGGCGAGCTTGGCGGCATAGCGGCCGTCGAGCGGTGACAGGGCGGTCAGGGCGGAGAGGCTCATCGGGGCGGGCGCGGCGGTCCGGCGTGGCCGGCCCCGGCGCGCGGCGGGTGGTCTGGAAGTTGCTGAATTGTAGGAGCCGCGTTCCGCCGGACCCTCATCGGGGGGACGTCGATCGCGGCGGGGCCGTAAACCCCTGTGGCTAGAATCGTTTCGACCTTCCGGTTCCCCAGCCCTCGCTCATGAAACTCATCGGTTCGCTCGCCAGCCCCTACGTCCGCAAGGTGCGCGTGGTCATGGCCGAGAAGAAGCTTGACTACCAGTTCGTGCTGGAGGACGTCTGGGCCGAGACCAGCGCGATCAGCGAGGCCAACCCGCTCGGCAAGGTGCCCTGCCTGGTGATGGACGGCGGCGAGGCGGTGTTCGACTCGCGCGTGATCGTCGAGTACCTGGACCTGCTGTCGCCGGTCGGCAAGCTGATTCCGCCCAGCGGCCGCGAGCGCGTCGAGGTGCGCACCTGGGAGGCGCTGGCCGACGGCCTGCTCGACGCCGCGATCTCGGCGCGCCTGGAGCAGACCTGGGCCCACCGCACGCCCGAGCAGCGCAGCGCTGCCTGGGTCGACCGCCAGATGGCCAAGGTGCATGCCGCCGTCGACGCGATGAGCCGCGGCCTCGGCGAACGCCCCTGGTGCGCCGGTCAGCACCTGTCGCTGGCCGACATCGCGGTCGGCTGTGCGCTCGGCTGGCTGGAGTTCCGCTTCCCGCAGATCGGCTGGCGCGAGGAGCGGCCCAACCTGGCCCGGCTGGTCGAGAAGCTCGCGCAGCGGCCCAGCTTCGCCGAGACCGTACCGCGGCTCGCCTGAGCGTCTAGTCCGCCGCGCCCGGCGACGCCAGATTCAGCGTCACGCCCCAGCCTTCCGGCTGCGGCCCGCTGTCGAGCGTGGCACCGAGCGCCTCGGCGCGGCGCTGCATGTTGGCCAACCCCCGGCCGCCGTGCGCCGCCGAGCCCGGCACGAACAGCGGCAGCGGCGGCTGTTCCTGCACCGTCGACCGCTGCAGGCCGTTGTCCAGCACCTGCAGCCGCAGTCCGCCGCCCTCGCATGGCGCCAGCGTCAGCCAGACCACCGTGGCCTGGGCATGCTTGAGGACGTTGGTCAGCGCCTCGCGAACGATGCGCAGCACATGCAGCGTGTCACCCGCGGACAGTTCGATGTCGCTGGCCGCCTCGTCGACCTGCCACACCAGCCGGACGCCGGCGGCGCGCAGCGAGGGCTCGACGCGAAAGCGCAGCTCCGCCAGCGCCTCGATCAGCGGTCGGCGGTCGGCTTCGAGCGAGTCGAGCGCCAGGCGCAGCTCGATCAGGCAGTCGTCGAGCGCCAGCTTGAGCTCGTGCAGCGGCTCCTCGGCGCCAGGGCGTTCGGCGCCGGCATCGCCGGGGGGCGACTGGCGCATCGCCTGCGCGGTCAGCGCCAGCGCCGCGACCAGCCGGCCGCCGAGGCCGTCGTGCATCTCGCGCAGGATGCGGTCGCGCTCGGCGAGCGCCGCCTGACGGCGCTCCTGCTCGCGGCTCTGCGCGAAGGCGGCGGTCAGTTCCTGCTCCTTCAGCGCGACGCGGTCGCGCAACTCGGCGTTCAGGCTGCGCAGCGCCGCCGCCGAGCGCGCGAACTCGTCGACCAGCAACCAGGCCAGCACCGCCAGCAACATCAGGATCGTGTAGCGGCTCCAGGTCAGCGCGCCGTAGTCTTGGAAGACGCGGAAGACCACGAAATCACGCGCGCCGACCGCCACGCTGATGCCGGCGGCGGCCGCGAGCAGCCGCGCCGGCGTTGCGCGGCTGCTCGCCGCGGTGGCCGCCAGCGCCGCGAACAGCCACAGCACGTTGCCCAGCGTGCCGGCCAGCAGCAGCGTGCGCAGTCCCGGCGCGTTGTACACCCACAGCGCCGCCGCGAGACCGAGTGCCACCGCCGCCCAGGCGCCGAGCACGCGCCGCACCACCGGGCCGTCGCGGCCGACCGCGGCCAGCGCGTACAGGCTCATCAATACGACGAACCAGGCGTAGGAGGCGTGGTAGAGCACCAGGCCGAGCGCGCCCCAGGCGTCGGCGCCGCCGCCCGGCGGGCCGGTCATGCGCCAGGCCCACAGCAGGCTGCCGGCGCCGAAGCAGGCGTAGACGAAGCTGCGCGCGCGCAGCGCCAGCAGCAGCGCCAGCACGCCCATCACGGTGGCGGAAGCGCTGACGACCCAGGCGCCGCGCACCTCGTGGTCGAGCCGGGCGCGGTACAGCGGCTCCAGCTCGGCCAGCGGTCCGACCCAGACGGTGGACAGCCCGGCATCGCGCCGCGGCTGGCCGATCAGCTCGATCTCCATCCGGTTGCCCGAAGGCCGCAGCAGCGCCGGCGGCAGCGGCAGCCAGATCGGGGTGCGCGAGGTGTCGCTGAGCACGCCGTCGTCGGGCCCGACCCCCAGCGCCAACAGCGACTGGCCGTTGACCTGCACGCGCAGCGCGTTGCCGGCGCGCGGGATGTAGAGCGACGACTGCTCGGCGCGCAGCGCGCCATCGGGCAACTCGAAGCGGTAGCGGACGCGGCCGTCGCGCTGCGGCGCGCTCGCCTCCCAGGTGTCGGGCAGCAGGACCGGGCGGTCGGCATGGCCCTCGGCGAGGTGGGCCTCGTGCAACTCGACGGCGCTGCCGCCGGGCGCCGTGCCTCCGCAGCCGGCCAGTGCGAACGCGCAGGCGAGCGCCGCGGCGCAGCGCCGCGCCCGGCTCACGCCCACCCGGGGCGCGAACTCGCCTGTTCCGCGAGCCGGGCCCGCTCGCCGAGCTGCAGCTTGCGGTAGACGTTGCGCACGTCGGTCGCGACCTTGCCCGGCGTGATCAGCAGCCGCTCGGCGATCTCCTCGGCGACATAGCCCTGGGCGACCAGCCGCAGCACCTCGTGCTCGCGCGCGGTGACATCGTGGCCGCTGGTCTCGGCCGGTTCGAGGTCCATCATGCTGGTGATCGGCGCCGGGCCGGAGTCGCCGCCGAGCTCGCGAAAGCCGGTCTCGGGCACCATCCCTTCGTCGCGGAAGCGCTTGAGCAGGTGGCGCGCGATCGCCGGCGAGATCGGCGACTCGCCGCGCGCGGCCTGCTGCACCGCGCGCACCAGCTCGTCGGACGTGCAGCCCTTCAGGAAGTAGCCGTCGGCGCCGGCCTCGATCGCGCGGATCACGCGCGCCTCGTCGCCGAACACCGAGAACACCAGGATGTGCGGGTGCCAGACGCCGTCGATCGCCGGTGCGTGGCTCAGTTCGCCGATCAGCTCGGTGCCGTCGCCGTCGGGCAGGCCGAGGTCGGACAGCAGCACGTCGGGCCGGCACTGCGGCAGCTCGCTGCGCGCGGTGGCGAGCCGGCTGGCGTGGCCGATGCAGCGCACGCCCGGCGCCTCGTTCAGCGCGTTGCGCACATGCTGCGACACCAGCGGGTCATCCTCGACCAGGTAGACGTTCAGCACGGCGGTCTCCTCCGGGACTTGTTGTGCCGACGATTGTGGCGCCGAGCCTGCGCCGCCACACCCTCGACCGTGGGGCCCGTGGCGCCGCTGCGTCAGCGGCCGACGCCGGCGGCGAAGGACTGCGCGCTCGCCCGCGGCCAGTACAGCCGGAACACCTGGTGCGGCCAGTCGGCCTCGCCGCGCTCGGCGGCGGCGATCGCGCCGGGCTTCACGAAGGGCAGCAGGTTGGCGAGCAGCTTGACCTCGTGGTCGGCGACGCGCCGCACGATGTGCGCGGCACTGATCTCGCGCGGGTGCTGCAGCCCGGCGGCCTGCACCAGCTCTTTCAGGGCCGTCAGCGTCTGGTCGTGGAACTGCTGCACGCGCTCGGCCTTGGTCGGCACGACCAGCGCGCGCTGGCGCAGCGGGTCCTGGGTCGTCACCCCCGTCGGGCAGTGGCCGCTGTGGCAGTGCTGGGCCTGGATGCAGCCGAGCGCGAACATGAAGCCGCGCGCGGCGTTGCACCAGTCGGCACCGAGCGCCATCAGCCGTGCGATGTCGAAGGCGCTGACCACCTTGCCGGCGCAGCCGAGCTTGATGCGCTCGCGCAGCCCGAGGCCGACCAGCGTGTTGTGGACCAGCAGCAGCCCTTCCTGCAGCGGCGCGCCGACATGGTCGGTGAACTCCAGCGGCGCGGCGCCGGTGCCGCCCTCGGCACCGTCGATGACGATGAAGTCGGGCAGCAGTCCGGTGTCGCGCATCGCCTTGGCGATCGCGAACCACTCCCAGGGGTGGCCGATGCACAGCTTGAAGCCGACCGGCTTGCCGCCCGAGAGCACGCGCAGCTTCTCGACGAACTGCAGCAACCCGACCGGCGTGTCGAAGGCGGCGTGGCGCGCCGGCGAGATGCAGTCCACGCCGGCCGGCACGCCGCGCGCGGCGGCGATCTCGGCCGTGACCTTGGCGCCCGGCAGCACGCCGCCGTGGCCGGGCTTGGCGCCCTGGCTGAGCTTGATCTCGATGAGCTTGACCTGCGGGTCGCAGGCGTTCTCGGCGAAGCGCTGCTCGCTGAACGAGCCGTCGTCGTGGCGGCAGCCGAAATAGCCGGAGCCGATCTCCCAGATCAGGTCGCCGCCATGCTCGCGGTGGTAGCGGCTGATCGAGCCCTCGCCGGTGTCGTGCGCGAAGCCGCCGGCCTTGGCGCCGGCATTGAGCGCCATGATCGCGTTGGCGCTCAGCGCGCCGAAGCTCATCGCCGAGATGTTGAACACGCTGGCGCTGTAGGGCTGGGTGCAGCTCGGCGCCGAGCCGATGCCGACGCGGAAGTCGTGGCCGGGCAGCTCGGTCGGCGCGATCGAGTGGTTGATCCACTCGTAGCCATGGGCGCCGACGTCGAGCTGGGTGCCGAAGGGGCGCTTGTCGGGCTCGCCCTTGGCGCGCTGGTAGACCAGCGAGCGCTGCTGGCGCGAGAACGGCGCGGCATCGCGGTCGCTCTCGATGAAATACTGGCGGATCTCGGGCCGGATGAACTCGAGCAGGAAGCGCAGGTGGCCGATCACCGGGTAGTTGCGCAGCACCGAGTGGCGCGACTGGCGCACGTCGTGGAAGCCGGTGCCGACGAGGAAGGCGAACGCCGCGACCGGCAGCGCGCCGGTGGCGCCCATGGTCCAGGTCAGCGCCGACAGCAGCAGGCCGATCGCGCTGGCCAGCCAGGCGAGGTAGCGCAGCGGGAAGTGCTGGTCGAGGCGCAGCAGCCAGGTCGGCATGGGCGAACCCCCGCGGCCACGGTGGGGGCCGCCTGCGGGCGATGCTAGTCGGCCGGCCGGGTGCCGGTCGGTCCTCAGGGGCCGAAGAAACGGGCCAGTTCGTCGGATGTGGCCTCGGGCAGTTCCTCGGGGATGAAGTGCCCGGCTGGCAGCGCGCGGCCGCTCACCATGCCGGCGCAGGCGGCGCGCCAATCGTCGAGCGGGCTGAAGAGCCGCGCGATCACGCCGCGCTCGCCCCACAGCACGTGCAGGTCGCAGGCGACGCGCTGGCCGGCCGCGCGCGCGGCGCGGTCGTGCTCGAGGTCGATCGAGGCGGCCGCGCGGTAGTCCTCGCAGGCGGCGTGGATGCCTTCGGGCGTGCAGAAGCCGGCCTCGTAGTCCGCGAGGGCTTCCGGCTCGATGTGGGCCAGGCTGCGCGAGCCCCAGCCGCCCAGCGTGTGGCGCAGGTACCAGCGCGCGTCGGCGCCGATCAGCGTCTCGGGCAGCGGCGCCGGCTGGATCAGGAAGAACCAGTGGTAGTAGGCGGTCGCGAAAGCCTGGTCGGTGCGCTCGTACATCGCGAGCGTCGGCACGATGTCGATGACGCAGAGCTTGGCGACCGCCTGCGGGTGGTCGAGCGCCATGCGGTGCGCGACGCGGCCGCCGCGGTCGTGGCCGGCGACGAGGAAACGCTGGTGGCCGAGCGAGCGCATCAGCGCCACGAGGTCGGCGGCCATCGCACGTTTGCCGTAGTTGCCGTGGTCGGTGTCGCCCGGAGGCTTGGCCGAGCGGCCGTAGCCGCGCAGGTCCGGCAGCACCAGCTCGAAGCGCGGCGCGAGCCGCTGCGCCACCCGATGCCAGATCGCATGCGTCTGCGGAAAGCCGTGCAGCAGCAGCAGCGGCGGCGCGCCGCGCGTGCCGCCGCGCAGCGCATGGACCGTCGTGCCATTGACGGCGTGCAGGCCCGCCTCGTAGCCCTCGAACCAGCCCATGCATCCTCCGGACCGCGCCGATATACTCCGCGCCACAGCGCCGATTTGATCCGGATTGCGGGCGCTTTATCAAATGCAGCTAAAGAGGGGCCCCGCGACACGCAGCGTCACCCGGCCTCGCTAGCTCCAGCGACGCCGGGTTTCGTTTTTCTGCTGTCCACCACATGGGTTCCGTCGGAGTCGTCACACCTCAGAGCCTGAAGCTCGGCCGCCCGCTGCCGCTGCAAAGCGGCGCCGTGCTGCCCGAGTGCACGCTGGTCTACGAGACCTATGGCCGCCTCAACGCCGAGCGCAGCAACGCGGTGCTCGTCTGCCATGCGCTGAACGCCTCGCACCACGTGGCCGGCACGCACGAGGGCCAGGCGCGCAGCGAGGGCTGGTGGGACAACCTGGTCGGACCGGGCAAGCCACTGGACACCGAACGCTTCTTCGTCATCGGCGTCAACAACCCGGGCTCGTGCTTCGGCTCCACCGGCCCGATGCACGACAACCCGGCGACCGGCCGGCGCTGGGGCTCCGACTTCCCGGTCGTCACGGTGGAGGACTGGGTCGACGCGCAGGCCATGCTGCTCGACGCTCTGGGCATCACCCAGCTCGCCGCGGTGATCGGCGGCAGCCTGGGCGGCATGCAGGCCTTGAGCTGGACGATCCGCCACCCCGAGCGCGTGCGCCATGCGATCGTCGTCGCCTCGGCGCCCAACCTCAGCGCGCAGAACATCGCCTTCAACGAGGTCGCGCGCCGCGCCATCGTCACCGACCCCGACTTCCACGGCGGCCACTTCTACGCCCATGGCGTGCTGCCGCGGCGCGGCCTGCGCGTGGCGCGCATGATCGGCCACATCACCTACCTGTCCGACGACGTGATGGCCAGCAAGTTCGGCCGCCAGATCGTTGCCGGCGAACTGGCCTACACGACGCAGGACATCGAGTTCCAGATCGAGAGCTACCTGCGCTACCAGGGCGACAAGTTCAGCGACTACTTCGACGCCAACACCTACCTGCTGATCACCCGCGCGCTCGACTACTTCGACCCGGCGCGCGCGCATGGCGGCGACCTGACGCGCGCGCTCGCCGCGGCGACGGCGAAGTTCCTCGTTATCAGCTTCACGACCGACTGGCGCTTCTCGCCCGAGCGCTCGCGCGAGATCGTCAAGGCGCTGGTGGCCAACGAGCGCGACGTGAGCTCGGCCGAGATCGACGCGCCGCACGGTCACGATGCCTTCCTGATGGACGATCCGCGCTATCACGGGCTGCTGCGGGCGTACTTCGAGCGGATCGCGACATGAGCGAGAGAAAAGACCTCGAAGTGATCGCCGGCCTGGTGCCGCCCGGCTCGCGCGTGCTCGACCTCGGCTGCGGCAACGGCACGCTGCTCGCGCTGCTGCGCGACACCCGCGGCTGCAGCGGCTACGGCATCGAGCTCGACGACGCCAAGCTGCTCGAGTGCGCGCAGCGCGGCGTCAACGTGATCCAGCGCAACCTCGACGAGGGGCTGGCGATCTTCGGCGACGCCAGCTTCGACGTCGTGCTGCAGCTCGGCACGCTGACCAATCTGCACCGCACCGAGGAGCTGCTGCGCGAGACGGTGCGGGTCGGCCGCGTCGGCATCGTCAGCCTGCCGAACTTCGCGCACTGGCCCAACCGCCTGGCGGTGCTGCGCGGCCGCATGCCGGTCAGCAAGGCGCTGCCCTACCAGTGGTACGACACGCCCAACGTGCGCTTCGGCACCCATGCCGACTTCGAGCTGCTGGCGCGCCGCTGCGGACTGCGCGTGCTCGACAGCTTCGGCCTGCACGCCGGTGCCGTGGTGCGGCGCTGGCCCAACCTGCTCGCGAGCACGGCGGTGTTCCGCGTCGAGCGCGGCTGAGCGTCTGCCGCGGGCGGCGCTCGGCGTCACCCAAGCACAAATCCTAGGGATTGCAAAGTGGCTGTGGCTCGAAAGCTGCTGTAGTCTCTGACAGATGTCACGACCCTTGCAACTTGCTACTGTGGCGCCGTGGATGTCCGGCGTGCCGGGCATGTGGAGCGCAGCCCGGCTGCGGTGACGAGGAGGAGCATTCCGTGAGCGACGTTTTCATGCGCGAGGGCGAGCTGACCGACATCGCCAGCTATCCTGGCTGGGCCCAGGACATGGTCGAGAGCTGCGCCGAGGCGCGCCGAAAGGTGGCGCATCACGAGCTGTTCCACCGCATGCGCGACGCCGCGCTCGACGAGAGCCAGATCAGCACCTTCCTGGTCGGCGTCTGGCCGGTGATCGAGCAGTTCCCGCAGTACATGGCGCAGAACATGCTCAAGGTGCAGTACGGCCGCTCGCGCGGCCACGACGAGGCGCGCCGCTATCTGATCCGCAACATCCGCGTCGAGCAGAACCACGCCGACCACTGGCTCAACTGGGCGATCGCCAGCGGCGTCAGCCGCGAGGACCTGCTGCACGGCGAGGTGCCGCCCGAGACCCATGCGCTGTCGCACTGGTGCTGGCACACCTGCGAGCGCGACTCGCTGGCCGCCGGCATGGCCGCGACCAACTACGCGATCGAGGGCGTGACCGGCGACTGGTCGGCGCTGGTCTGCGAGTCCGACGTCTACGAACAGACCTTCGACGAGGACGTGCGCGCCAAGGCGATGAAGTGGCTCAAGCTGCACGCCCGGTACGACGACACCCATCCCTGGGAGGCGCTGGAGATCATCTGCCACGTGATGGGCACCAACCCCACGCACCGCGGCTGGAACCTGATCCGCTCGCGCGTCGTGACGAGCTACGAGTACATGCGCCTGACGCTCGACCACTGCCTGGCGGCCGAGGAGGTGGTGTCGCGGCCGATGCCGCTGATCTCGCTGGCCTACACGGACGAGCGCAAGCGCGCCTGACGGTGGCCGGCCCGCGGCGCCCGGATCTGCGCGGCGCCGCCCGGCTGGTCACCGACGCCACCACCGGCCTGACCGATCTGGTCGAGGCGCTGCACGCGCGCATCGGCCGCGTCCCCGGCCTCGGCGCGCCGCCGGCGGACGGCCGCACCCGCGGCGTGAGCGGGGTCGTCTACCGCAGCATCCGCGGTGCCACGCGGCTCGTCGGCGGCAGCATCGACGCGCTGCTCGGCCTGCTGGAGCCGGCGCTGGCCGACGACGACATGGCCGCCGGCGCCGAGCGCGAGGCCGTCGTGGCGGCGCTGAACGGCGTGCTCGGCGACTATCTCGCGGCCACCGCCAACCCGCTGGCCACGCCCATGGCGTTGCGTCGCGGCGGCCGGCCGCTGGTGCTCGAGCGCGAGGCACTGGCGGCCGCGGTGCCGCAGGCCGGAGGGCGCCTGCTGGTGCTGATCCACGGACTGTGCATGAACGACCTGCAGTGGCGGCGCGATGGCCACGACCATGGCGCCGAGCTCGCGCAGGCGCTCGGCTGGACCCCCGTCTACCTGCACTACAACAGCGGCCTGCACATCTCGATCAACGGCCGCCAGCTGGCGCGCGAGCTGGACCGGCTGGTGGACCAGTGGCCGCGGCCGCTCGAGCGGCTGGCGCTGCTCGGCCACAGCATGGGCGGCCTGGTGGCGCGCAGCGCTGTCCACCAGGCCACCGAAGCGGGGCTGCGCTGGCCGGCGCGGCTCGATGACCTGGTGTGCCTCGGCACGCCGCACCATGGCGCGCCGCTGGAGCGCGCCGGGCACTGGATCGACCAGCTGCTCGGCGCGGCCCCCTATGCGGCGCCGTTCGCGCGGCTGGGCCGGCTGCGCAGTGCCGGCATCACCGACTTGCGCCACGGCCTGCTGCTCGACGAGGACTGGGTGGGCCGCGACCGCTTCGCGCGCGGGGCCGCCCCGAGCCATCCCGTGCCGCTGCCGGCCGGGGTGTGCTGCAGCGCCGTCGCTGCCAGCCTGGGGCGCGACGACGGCGACCTCAAGGCCCGCTTGCTCGGCGACGGGCTGGTGCCGCTGGACAGCGCGCTCGGCCGCCACCCGGACCCGGCGCGCACGCTGGCCTTCGCCGCCGAGCGGCAATGGGTCTGCCATGGCACCGGCCACCTGGGCCTGCTGAGCAGCGCCGAGGTGGCCGCGCGCCTGCGGCAGTGGCTGGCCTGAGGCCGGCGCCCCGGCGTGGCGCAGCTCAGCGCGGCGCGGCGGGGGCCGCTGCGCTCAGCTGCGCCGGTACCGCCCAGCCGCCACCGAGGGCGCGGTAGACCGCGACGAGCGCGGTCGCCGTGCCGGTCTGCGCCTGCACCCACTGGTCGCGGTTGGACAGCGCCTCGCGCTCGGCGTCGAGCACCGCGAGGAAGTCGGTCACGCCGGCCTCGTAGCGCAGCCGGGCCAGGCGCGCGGCCTCCTCGGCGGCGCGCACGGCCGCGTCGAGCTTGGCGGCGCGCTCGGCGTTGCGGTTGTAGCCGCTGAATGCGCCCTCGGTCTCCTCGAGCGCGACGCGCACCGTCTGTTCGTAGGTTGCGACGCTGGCCTGGGCGCGCGCTTCGCTGGCGGCGATGCGCGAGCGGATCGCGCCGAGGTCGAAGGGCGTCCACGCGAGCCCGACGCCGAGCGAGTAGATCGCCGAGTCGCCGTCGCCGAGGTTGCCGAAGCTCGCGGCGTTCAGGCCGAGCAGGCCCGACAGCGAGATGCGCGGGAACAGCTCGGTCTTGGCGACGCCGATGCGCGCCGTGGCCGCGGCGAGCTGGCGCTCGGCGGCGATCACGTCGGGCCGGCGCTCCAGCCACTGCTGCGGCGTGCCGACCGGCAGCGCGCCGAGGTCGGTGACCGGCAGGCCTGGCAAGGGCGCCGGCGTCGAGAGTTGCGCGAGCAGCGCGCGCGGCGCCTCGGCGGTCAGCGTCGCCAGGCGGAAGACCGCGAGCTCGGTCGCCGTCTGCAGGGCCGGCAGCGCCGCCTCGGTGCTCGCCACCAGGGTCTGCGCGCGCGCGAGGTCGAGCTGGGTCGCGCGGCCGGCGTCGAGCCGGGCCTGCACGATGCGCAGCGCGTCGCGCTGGTTGACCAGCGCCGACTCGGTGACCTGCCGGCGCTGCTGCAGGCCGCGCAGCTCGAGGTAGTTGCGCGCCGTCTCGGCGGCCACCGCGGTGTGCGCGGCGCCGATCCCCGCCTCGCTGGCCTGCACCAGCGCCGCCGCGGCCTCGCTGCCGCGCCGGTAGCGGCCGAAGAAGTCGAGCTCCCAATTGGCGACGAAGCTCGCGTCGTAGACGGTGCCGGTGCGTTCGCTGCGCGAGGCGCCGGGCTGCTGCGTGATCGGGCGCACCGAGCGCGTGACGCCGCTGTCGATGCCCAGACCCGGCCGCGCAGCCGCATCGGCCTCGCCGAGGTTGGCGCGCGCCTCCTGCAGCCGCGCCTGCGCGAGCCTCACGTCGCCGTTGGCTGCGATCGCGCGCTCGACCAGCGCCGAGAGCGTCGCGTCGCCGAAGCCACGCCAGAAGCTGGCGACCTCGGCCGACACCGCCTGCGCATTGACCGCCGACGTGCCGGCGGCGACGAAGCCGGCGTCGAGCACGCTCGCGGGCCGCTGGTAGTCGGGTCCGACCGCGCAGGCCGACAGCGCCGCGGCGGCGATCACCGTGAGGGTCTTACGCATCGTGTTCTCCCCGAACCTTGTCTTGCGGGCCATGGCCCACGCCGGCGCCGAGCGCCGGCTCGGCCTGCCCCGGGTGCGCCGCGACCCAGCGCTTGGCGCGCCGCTGGCGCAGCAGCATGTAGAACACCGGCGTCAGGAAGATGCCGAACACGGTGACGCCGACCATGCCCGAGAACACCGCGATGCCCATCGCCCGGCGCATCTCGCTGCCGGCGCCCGAGCCCAGGATCAGCGGCACGACGCCGGCGCAGAACGCGATCGAGGTCATCAGGATCGGCCGCAGCCGCATGCGGCAGGCGTGGATCACGGCGTCCTTCAGGCGTTCGCCGCGCTCCTCGAGGTCCTTCGCGAACTCGACGATCAGGATCGCGTTCTTGCACGCCAGGCCGACCAGCACCACCAGCGCGATCTGCGTGAAGATGTTGAGGTCGCCCGGCTGCAGGAAGGGCGGGAAGCTCGACAGCCACACGCCGAACAGCGCCGCCAGCACGCACATCGGCACGATCATCACGATCGCCAGCGGCAGCGTCCAGCTCTCGTACTGCGCCGCCAGCACCAGCACGACGAGGATCACCGCGAACAGCATCACCGCCGCCAGGATCGGCAGCGAGAACGTGGTGCCCGGGACCGTGAAGTCGCGCGTCAGGCGGTCCTGGTAGCTCAGCTCGGTCCACTCGTAGCCCATGCCGCGCGGCAGCGAGCGCGCGAGCAGCGCCTCGATCTCGGCCTCGGCCTCGCCGGAGGAGAAGCCGAAGGCGGCCGAGCCGTTGATGTCGGCCGAGGGATAGCCGTTGTAGCGCGTCACGCGCGTCGGGCCGAAGGCCGGATCGACCTTCATCAGCGCGCCCAGCGGCACCATCTCGCCGGCGGCGTTGCGCGTCTTCAGGTTGGTGATCGACTGGGCGTCGGCGCGGAACGGCGCGTCGGCCTGCACGATCACCTGGTAGGTCTTGCCGAACTTGGTGAAGTCGTTGACGTACAGCGAGCCGAGGTTGATCTGCATCGTGTCGTAGATGTCGCTCAGGTTCACGCCCATCTGCTTGGCGCGCGTGCGGTCGACGTCGGCGTAGAGCTGCGGCACGTTGATGTCGTAGGTCGAGTAGGGCGTGCCGATCGACGACTTCGGGTTGCCGTAGACCTGCCCGAGCGTGCCCCAGACCGCGCCGTACAGCGCCTGCTCGCCGAGGCCCGCGCGGTCCTGCACCTGCAGCTTGAAGCCGCCGGCCGTGCCGACGCCATCCACGCCCGGCGGCGGCACGACGAACATGCGCGCGCCCTGGATGCGCTGGATCGCGCCGTTGACCTTGCCGAGGATCGCGTCCTTGCTGAGTTCCGGCGTGGTGCGCTCGTCGAAGTCTTCGAGGCCGAAGAACACGATGCCCTCGTTCGGCGCCGCGGTGAAGCCGGCGATCGACAGGCCGGGGAAGGCCACCGAGTCGCGGATGCCGGGGATGGTCAACGCGATCTCGCTCATCTCGCGGATCACCTTGTCGGTGCGGTCCAGCGAGGCGCCGGCCGGCAGCTGCGCGATGCCGATCAGGTACTGCTTGTCCGGCGCCGGCACGAAGCCGGCCGGGATGCGCGTGAACAGCAGCGCCGTCAGGCCGAGCAGCACCGCGTAGACCAGCATCGCCGCCGACTTGCGCCGCAGGATGCTGGTGACGCCGCGGCCGTAGGCCTCGCTGCCGCGGTGGAAGACGCGGTCGAACCAGCGGAAGAAGCGACCGAAGACCTTGTCCATGCCGCGCGTCAGCGCATCGGGCTGGACGTTGTGCGGATGGAGCAGCAACGCGCTCAGCGCCGGGGAGAGCGTCAGCGAGTTGAACGCCGAGATCACCGTCGAGATCGCGATCGTCACCGCGAACTGCTTGTAGAACTGGCCGGTCAGGCCGGGCACGAAGGCCAGCGGCACGAACACCGCGCACAGCACCAGCGCGATCGCGACGATCGGGCCCGAGACCTCGCGCATCGCCTTGATCGTGGCCTCGCGCGGCGCCAGGCCCCCCTCGATGTTGCGCTCGACGTTCTCGACCACGACGATCGCGTCGTCGACCACGATGCCGATCGCCAGCACCAGGCCGAACAGCGTCAGCGTGTTGATCGAGTAGCCCAGCAGCAGCAGGAAGGCGAAGGTGCCGACGATCGACACCGGCACCGCCAGCAGCGGGATGATCGACGCGCGCCAGGTCTGCAGGAAGACGATCACCACCAGCACGACCAGCGCGACCGCCTCGAGCAGCGTGACGACGACCTTCTCGATCGAGGTCTGCACGAAGCGCGTCGGGTCGTAGACGATGTCGTACTTGACGCCCGGCGGGAAGCTGGCGGAGAGCTGCGTCATCTTCTGCCGCACCGCGTTCGACAGCGCCAGCGCATTGGAGCCGGGCGCCTGGAAGATCGCGATCGCCACCGCTTCCTTGTTGTTCAGCAGGCTGCGCAGCGCGTAGGTGCCGGCCGACAGCTCGACGCGGCCGAGGTCGCGCACGCGCACCAGCGCCCCGGTGGCCGGGTCGGCGCGCACGATGATGTCGGCGAACTCCTGCTCGGTGGCCAGCCGGCCCTGGGTGTTGATCGCGAGCTGGAACTCGGTGCCCGGCGGCGACGGCGGCGCGCCGACGGTGCCGGCGGCGACCTGGGCGTTCTGTTCGCGGATCGCCGCCACGACCTCGGCACTGGTGATGCCGCGCGCGTTGAGCTTGTTCGGGTCGAGCCAGACGCGCATCGCGTAGTCGCCGGCGCCGAACATGAAGACCGACCCCATGCCCTGGATGCGCAGCAGCTCGTCGCGCACGTTGAGCTGGCCGTAGTTGCGCAGGTAGAGCGCGTCGCGGCTGTCGTCGGGGCTGACGAGGTGGACCACCATCGTCAGGTTGGGGCTGGACTTCTCGGTCGTCACGCCGATCTGGCGCACGATGTCGGGCAGCCGCGGCAGCGCGCGGTTGATGCGGTTCTGCACCGCGGTCTCGGCGGCCTCGGGGTCGGTGCCGATCTTGAAGGTGACGGTCAGCGTCATCGAGCCGTCGGCCGCGCCCTGCGAGTCGAAGTACAGCAGGTTCTCGACGCCGTTGATCTGCTCCTCGAGCGGCGCGGCCACCGTCTCGGAGATCACGCGCGGGTTGGCGCCGGGGAACTGCGCGCGCACGACGATCTGCGGCGGCGCGACCTCGGGGTATTCCGAGACCGGCAGGTTGAAGATCGCCAGCAGGCCGACCAGGAAGGTGAAGATCGACAGCACCGCCGCGAAGCGCGGCCGGTCGATGAAGAAGCGGGAGATGTCCATGGGGGCGCTCCGCCTCAACCCTGGGCCGGCGCGCCGCCGGGGGCGGCCGGCGCCGGGAAGATCGGCATGCCCTTGTCGTCGACCTTCAGCAGCGTCGGCGCCACCGGCATGCCTGGCATCACGCGCTGCAGGCCGTCGACGATCACGTGCTCGCCGGGCTTGACGCCGCCGCGCACGACGCGCATGCCGCCGTCGAGCAGGCCGAGCTTGACTTCGCGGAACTGCGGCTGGTTGTCGTTGCCGACGACGTAGACGAACTTCTTGCTCTGGTCGGTGCCGATCGCGCGCTCGGGCACCATCGTCGCGGCATAGGGCGCGCTGGTGGGCATCACCAACCGCGTGGCCAGGCCCGGCGTGAACCGGCCCTTGGTGTTGTCGAAGCTCGCGCGCAGGCGGATCGCGCCGGTCTGCGGGTTGAGCTGGTTGTCGACGAAATCGATGCGGCCCTCGTGCGGATGGCCGGCCTCGTCGGCCAGGCCCATGCGCACCTTGGGCGCCTTGTCGTTGGCGGCGCGCACGCGCAGGTAGGTCTGCTCGCTGCCGTCGAAGTAGGCGTAGACCTTGTCGATGCCGGCGATCGTCGTCAGCACGACCTGCTCGTTGACCAGGTTGCCGGCGGTCACGTTGGCGCGTGACACGCGCCCGCCGATCGGCGCGCGCACCTCGGTGTAGCCGAGGTTCAGTTCGGCCACGCGCAGCGTCGCCGCGGCGGCGGCGATGTCGGCCTCGGCGGTGCGCGAGCCCGATGTGAGCTGGTCGAATTCCTGGCGCGACACAGCCTTGGCGTCGAGCAGCTGCTGCGCGCGGGCCAGCTCGCTCTTCGCCAGCTCGGCACGCGACAGCGCCGCGGCGCGTTGCGAGGCGGCGCGCGCCACCTCGGCCTGGAAGGGCCGCGGGTCGATCGTGAACAGGCGCTCGCCCTTCTTCACCATCGCGCCGTCGGCGAAGTGCACGCGCTCGATCGTGCCGGCCACGCGCGGCCGCAGCTCGACGAACTCGGCGGCTTCGAGCCGGCCGCTGAACTCCTCGTGATCGGCGACCTGGCGCTCGACGGCTGGCGCGACGCTGACCGGCGCGGCCGGCGGTGGGCCGCCCTGCGCATCGGCCGATCCGCTGCAGCCGGCCAGGCCCCAGGCGGCTGCCAGCGCGGCGCCGCTCAGCACCCAGGCCCGCAGGCCCGACGAGGAAACGAAGGGGAAGGGCGATGCGACGCGACGACGGCTCATGGGGATCCCTGGCGCTGGAGAGTGGGCGGGCGGTGGACCCGCGGCCCGACCGATGACGCTGCGGTGGCGCCGGCCGGAGCTTGGATGCTGCTGTGCGGAATGTTACTGACCCACTGGTCATCAGTCGCGGCGAGCGATAAACCCCCACAGCGCACAAGCCCAATCTACCGGGCGCTGACGAACGGTTGGTGCACCAAGGAAACCGTGGCCGGTGCGGGCCGCCGGAGGCGCTGCCTATACTGAAGCCGACCCGTTGCCGCGCCACAAGCGCCTGCCGCCATGAACGCACCCGAACGCCTACCCGGCCTCGACCCCGCGGCCCTCGCCCGCTACGCCGACGAGGCCTGGGATGCCCGCATCGTCCCGGAGCTGAGCGACTACATCGCGATCCCGGCCAAGAGCCCGATGTTCGACCCCGACTGGGCCGCGCACGGCCACCTCGACGCCGTCGTGCGCCGCGCCGCCGCCTGGGTCGAGTCGCGCAAGCTCGCCGGGCTGAAGCTGGAGGTGGTGCGGCTTGCCAACGACGACGGCACGCCGCGCACGCCGGTGATCTTCTTCGAGCTGCCGGCGACGACACCCGGCGGCAATGCCCCCGGTGCGCCGACGGTCGTGCTCTACGGCCACCTCGACAAGCAGCCGGAGTTCAACGGCTGGCGCGCCGACCTCGGCCCGTGGACACCGAAGTACGAGGACGGCCTGCTCTACGGCCGCGGCGGCGCTGACGACGGCTACGCGGTCTACGCGGCGGTGTCGGCGCTGGAGGCGCTCGACGCGCAGGGCGTGGCGCGGCCGCGCTGCGTCGGCCTGATCGAGAGCTGCGAGGAATCGGGCTCCGGCGACCTGCCGGCCTACCTCGACGCGCTGCGCCCGCGCCTCGGCGAGGTCGCGCTGGTGGTCTGCCTCGATTCCGGCGCCGGCAACTACGACCAGCTCTGGCTCACCACCAGCCTGCGCGGCAACGTCACCGGCACGCTGAAGGTCGAGGTGCTGACCGAGGGCGTGCACTCGGGCGACTCGAGCGGCGTCGTGCCGTCGAGCTTCCGCATCCTGCGCCAGCTGCTCGACCGGCTGGAAGACAGCGCCACCGGCCGCCTGCTGCCCGAGGCGCTGCACTGCGCGATCCCCGTCGAGCGCATCGAGCAGGCGCGCGCGACCGCGCGCGTGCTCGGCGACGAGGTCTGGAAGCGCTTCCCGTGGAGCTGCGGGGCCGATGGCGCCTTCACGCTGCCGACCACCACCGACCCGACCGAGGCGCTGCTCAACCGCACCTGGCGTCCGACGCTCAGCGTCACCGGCGCGGCCGGCCTGCCGGCGATCGCCGATGCCGGCAACGTGCTGCGCCCCTACACCGCCTTCAAGCTCAGCCTGCGCCTGCCGCCGCTGGTCGACGGCCACGAGGCGGCCGTCAAGCTCAAGGCGCTGCTGGAGGACAACGCGCCCTACCAGGCCAAGGTCACCTTCTGCCCCGACGGCCGCGCCGGCCACTGGGGTGCCACCGGCTGGAACGCGCCGACGATCGCGCCCTGGCTGGAGGACGCGCTGAACGCCGCCTCACAGGCGCATTTCGGCGTGCCCTGCGGCACGATCGGCCAGGGCGGCACGATCCCGCTGATGAGCCTGCTGCAGCAGGGCTTCCCGAAGGCCCAGATGATGGTCTGCGGCGTGCTCGGCCCGAAGAGCAACGCGCACGGCCCGAACGAGTTCCTGCACGTGCCCTACGGCAAGCGGCTGACGGCGTCGGTGGCGCAGGTGATTGCGGCGATGGCGCAGACCGCGGGCTGAGCCCTCGTGATCCAGGGCCTCGCCGCACTGCTGCTGTTCCAGTCGCTCGGCGAGGTCATCGCCCAGCTCAGCGGTGCGCCGGTGCCCGGCCCGGTGATCGGGCTGGTGCTGCTGCTGGCCGCCCTGGTCTGGCGCCAGCGGCGCGGCGCCGGCGAATGGGCGCCGCTTGCGCAGGCGGCCGACGGGCTGCTGGCCCACCTGTCGATCTTCTTCATCCCGGCCGCGGTCGGCGTGATGCTGTACTGGGAGCCGCTGGCCCGCGAAGGCCTGGCGTGGGTGGTGGCGATCGTCGCCAGCACCGTCGCGACGATCGCAGTGACCGCCGCCTACCTGAAGGGCCGGCTCGGCGACGCGCCCGACGAGACGCCGCCGCAATGAACGAGGGCCTCGCCGCCAAGCTGCCGGTCGGCCTGGGCCTGGCGCTCGAGCCGTTGGCCGAGGTCTGGGTCTACCTCGCGGCGACGCCGCTGTTCGGCCTGACGCTGACGCTCGGCGCCTATGTCGCCGCCGACCATGTCTCGGCGCGCACCGGCCGCCACCCGCTGGCCAACCCGGTGCTGTGGTCGGTGCTGGCGATCATCGCGGTGCTGGCCGCGACCGGCACGCCCTACCGACGCTACTTCGAGGGCGCGCAGTTCGTGCACTTCCTGCTCGGCACCGCGACGGTCGCGCTGGCGATTCCGCTGGCGCGGCTGTGGCCCGAGTTGCGCGCGCGCAGCGGCGCGCTGCTGACGGCGCTGGCGCTCGGTGCGTTCACGTCGATCGCCGTCGCGCTGGGGCTGGCGTGGGCGCTCGGCGCGTCGCCGACGATGCTGGCCTCGCTGCTGCCCAAGTCGGTCACCGCGCCGATCGCGATGGGCGTGGCCGAGAAGATCGGCGGCTCGGCCACGCTGGCGGCGGTGTTCACCGTGACCACCGGCATCGTCGGCGCGCTGGTCGTCACGCCACTGCTCAACGCCATGGGCGTGCGCGACTGGGCCGCGCGTGGCTACGCGATCGGCCTGGCCGCGCACGGTATCGGCACCGCGCGGGCCTGGTCGGTGCACCCGCGCGCCGGCGCCTACGCGAGCCTGGCGATGGGGCTGCACGGCGTGCTCGGCGCGCTGCTGCTGCCCTGGCTGGGTGGCTGGCTGCGCGGCTGAACTTCGGCGGCGCGCCGCGCACCAAGAGGACCGACAAGGCAAGGGAGCGATGGGATGGCCCGGTTGAACGTCAACGGCAAGCTGCGCGAAGTCGACGCCGAACCCGACACGCCGCTGCTGTGGGTGCTGCGCGAGCAGCTCGGGCTGACCGGCACCAAGTACGGCTGCGGCATCGCACAGTGCGGCGCCTGCACGGTGCACATCGACGGCGTGCCGGTGCGCAGCTGCACGCGGCCGCTGGCGAGCGTCGGCGAGGGCGAGCGCATCGTCACGATCGAGGGCCTGTCGGCCGACCGCTCGCACCCGGTGCAGCGCGCCTGGGCGGCGCTCGACGTGCCGCAATGCGGCTACTGCCAGAGCGGCATGATCATGGCCGCCGCCGCGCTGCTGGCCGGCACGCCGCGGCCGACCGACGCGGAGATCGCCGCGGCCATCACCAACATCTGCCGCTGCGGCACCTACAACCGGGTGCGCGCGGCGATCCATCTCGCGGCCGGCGGCGAGCCGACGCGCGGCGCCGCCGTCGAGCACCGCGGCGAGGGCGCATGAAGCGGCTGCGCGCCCCGGCGCTGTCGCGCCGCACGCTGCTGGTCGGCGGCGCGGCGCTCGCGGCCTCCGGGCTCGCCGTCGGCGTCTACGTCTGGCAGCGCAAGCGCCCGGTCGGGCCGCGCACCGGCGAGCCCGAGGTCAACGCCTGGGTCGTCGTGCAGCCCGACGACGGGGTGGTGATCCGCATCGCCAAGTCGGAGATGGGCCAGGGTTCGCTGACCGGCCTGGCCCAGCTCGTCGCCGAGGAGCTCGACTGCGACTGGGCGAAGGTGCGCACCGAGGCGGTCGAGCCGGCGGAAAACATCCGCCGCAAGTGGGCCTGGAAGACGCTCGGTACCGGCGGCAGCAACGCGATCCGCAGCTCGCAGCAATTCCTGCGCGAAGCGGGTGCTGCGGCGCGCCTGATGCTCGTGCAGGCGGCGGCCGAGCGCTGGGACGTGCCAGTGGCGCAATGCACCGCCGCGAAGAGCCTGATCACCCACGGCCCCAGTGGCCGCACGCTGCGCTACGGCGAAGTGGCCGCGGCGGCGGGCCGGCTGTCGGTGCCGCGCCAGCCGGCGCTGAAGTCGCCGCAGGACTGGGCGCTGATCGGCCGCCCGCTCGCGCGACTCGACACCGCGCCCAAGCTCGATGGCTCGCTCGTCTACGGCAGCGACCTCGTGCTGCCCGGCATGCTGTGCGCCGCGATCAAGGACTGCCCGGTGCTGGGCGGGCGGCTCGCGAGCATCGACGAAGCGGCGGTGCTGCAGCGGCCCGGCGTGAGGAAGGTCGTGCGCGTCGGCGACAGCGCCGTCGCGGTCGTGGCCGACACCTGGTGGCGCGCGAAGACCGCGCTCGATGCGCTGCCGGTCACCTGGGACGAAGGCGCCAACGCCGCGCTGGGCAGCGAGGCGATCGACGCGCTGCTGCGCGAGGGCCTGGCGGCCGAGGAGAGCTTCCTCGGCCAGGCGCGGGGTGATGCCGCCGCGGCCCTCGCGCAGGCCGCGCGGCGCATCGAGGCGGTGTACGCCTTCCCGCTCCAGCACCACGCGACGATGGAGACGATGAACGCCACGGCGCGCGTCACGCCGGCCGGCAACGGCGCGCCGGCGCGCTGCGAGGTCTGGGCGCCGACGCAGAACGCCGAAGGCGCGTTGCAGGCCGCTGCCGCGGTGGCGCAGCTGGACATCGCGCAGTGCGTCGTGCACCGTCTGCCGCTCGGCGGCGGCTTCGGGCGGCGCCTGTTCGACGACTACGTGCGCCAGGCCGTCGCGCTGGCGCTCGCGCTGCCCGGCACGCCGGTCAAGCTGATCTGGTCGCGCGAGGAGGACATGGCCGGCGGCCGGCTGCACCCGGTCACGCAGTGCCGGCTCGTCGCCGGCCTCGATGCGCGCGGCGACCCGCAGGCGCTGCAGATGCGGATCTCGGGCCAGTCGATCATCCGCAAATCCGCCGCCGAAGGCCGCGACCCGCTGGTCTTCCAGGGGCTCGACGAGCCCGGCACCGAGGCGGCCCTCGGCTACGCGCTGCCGCACCTGCGCATCGACCACGCGATGCGCAACCCGGCCGTGCGGCCCGGCTTCTGGCGCGGCGTGAACCTGAACCAGAACGTCTTCTACCTGGAAAGCTTCATCGACGAGATCGCGCATGCCGGCGGCCAGGATCCGCTCGCGCTGCGCCGGCGCCTGCTGGCGGCGCAACCGAAACAGCTCGCCGTGCTCGACGCGGTGGCCGCGCGCGCCGGCTGGGGGCGCCCGGCGCCGGCGGTCGACGGGCGGGCGGTGTTCCGCGGCCTCGCGACGGCCAAGGGCTTCGGCAGCTACGTGGCCGCCTGCGCCGAGGTGTCGGTCGACGACGGCGGCGCGCTGACGATCCACCGCATCGTCGCGGCCACCGACTGCGGCGTCGCGGTCAACCCGCAGCAGATCGAGGCCCAGGTCGAGGGCAGCTTCGTCTACGGCCTGTCCGCGGCGCTGTACGGCAGCTGCACGATCGAGCGCGGCCGCATCGCGCAGAGCAACTTCCATGACTACCCGGTGATGCGGCTGGCCGCCATGCCCCGCGTCGAGACGATCGTGATGCCGTCGGGAGGCTTCTGGGGCGGCGTCGGCGAGCCGACCATCGCGGTCGCCGCGCCGGCGGTATGCAACGCGGTGTTCGCCGCCACCGGCACCCGCATCCGTCGCCTGCCGCTGAAGGACCAGCCGCTGCGGCCGCGCACCTGAGGCACTCGCGTTTTTGCGCGATCATCCGGGCTTGAGCGCGGCCTCCTGGCCGCACGAAGGACCCCCGTGAAGCCAGCCGTCCCCACCTTCCTCCTGCTCGCGGCGCTTGCCGCCCCCGCCGCGGCCGAATGGACCGAGGTCGGCGGCAACGAGCAGGTCACCTTCTACGTCGACAGCGCGACGCGCGCGGTGCAGGGCGACAAGGCGTCGATGTGGATGCTCGTCAGCTCGAAGACGCCGCGCTCGAACGGCGACCTGAAGTTCTCGTCGATCCGCACGCGCTTCGAGTTCGACTGCAGCGGCAAGCGCGTGCGCGAGCTCGAAACGCATTTCCATGCCGGCGAGAAGGCCGAGGGCGCCGTGGTCGGCGGCTACACCGAGCCCACCGATTGGGAGACGCTCCCCGAGGGCACGGTCAAGAACGAGGTCGCGCAGCTGGCCTGCGCCAAGGACTGAGCGGAGCACGCGATGACCACCGTCTACGACTTCGAGGCCCGGACCATCTCGGGCGAGACCGTGTCGCTGGCCGACTGCCGCGGCCGCGTGCTGCTGATCGTCAACACCGCGAGCGCCTGCGGCTTCACGCCGCAGTTCGCCGGGCTGGAGGCGCTGTGGAAGGCGTACGGCGACAAGGGGCTCACCGTGCTCGGCTTCCCGAGCAACGAGTTCGGCGGCCAGGACCCGGGCAGCAACGACGAGATCGCCAGCTTCTGCCAGCTCAACTACGGCGTGAGCTTCCCGATGATGGCCAAGGTCGAGGTCAACGGCAGCGGCGCCCACCCGCTGTACCGCTGGCTGACCAAGGAGGCCAAGGGCCTGCTCGGCACCCAGGCGATCAAGTGGAACTTCACCAAGTTCCTGGTCGGCCGCGACGGCAAGGTGCTCGGCCGCTACGCGCCGACCGACAAGCCCGAGGCGATGAAGAAGGACATCGAGGCCGCTCTGGCGGCCTGAGTCCAAGCGGCGCTGCGGTCGCGCCGCCGGCCGCGCGCCGGGCCGCTCCCAAGCCGGCCGGGGGCCGTCATCTCATCAGGCGTCGTCGATCGACAGCGTGACCATCGTCTGGTTCAGCAGCTGGTAGGCCACCTCGCCGAAGGTCATCGGCCCGGTGATCGGCCCGGTGCGCTTGCCTTCGAGCTCCGAGTACAGGTAGTTCAGGATGCAGTTGCAGCTCCACGCCGTGTGCGCGGCGTCGGCCGGCAGCGCGCCGGCCAGCGCGGCGCCGTAGTCGGGCACCGGCTTGGCGATGCGGTACTCGGTGTCGTCGAACACCGGTGCGTAGAAGTCGACGCGGCGGTCGGCCTCGTCGACGCCCTTGAACGAGACGTTGATCATCGCGCCCGAGTAGTCGGCCACCAGCGGCAGGCGGGTGTCGATCGCGTTGACCTTCAGGTATTCGGCGAAGTTCACCAGCTTGCCGTTGACCAGGCACTCATGGGCGTGGAAGCCCGACTCGGTGAAGCGGATGCGGTCGCCGCTGCCCTGCTCGAACAGGTTGACGATGTCCAGCCGCGCGTACTGCGTGTCCGGCAGCGGCACGTGCATCACCAGCGCGCGGGCGCCGTCGACCTCGCCGGTCTCGCCGTTGATGACCACCGGCGCCTTCTTGCCGAGGTCGTCGAGGTGGATGCCGGCGATCCAGCCGAGCAGCGGCTTGAGATACATGTCCTCGTACTGCGGCGCCTCGCGCGCGAAGCGCGAATGGGTGTCGCTGAAGGCCGGGATGATGAGCAGCGTGTAGCCGTTGGCCGGCGCGTCGGTGCACACCGAGGCCAGCGCGTCGGCGTCGTACCAGCGCAGCGTGGGCGCGTGGCCGGGCGCATGCGGCAGCGTGGTGACGAACACCTGCTCGCGCGTCGTGCGGCCGCCGTCCTGGCCGACGAAGTAGGGGATGCTGCCGCCGATCCAGTGGCCGCGCGGCAGGCGCTTGAGCAGCGCCTCCTCGGCGGCGACGCTGTACCAGCCGCCGCTCTTGACCAGGATGGCGGCTTCCTCGACGGACATCAGCGCGCCGGTGGCCGGGCGCAGCGAGCTTGCGGTGCGGGGTGCGTTCATGGCCGGCTCACCCCGCCTTCAGCTGCGACAGCTCGTGCCCGAGCACGCGCTCGTTCTTGACGAAGTAGCGGTGCAGGTCGCGCAGCTTGAGCATGCGCACCTCGTCGTCGGAGATCACCTCGAGCTGCGAGCGCACCTTGGTCAGCATCAGCTTCAGGCTCAGCACCTTGATGTCGAGCTTGAGCTCGCCATCGGCCAGGCGCAGCCAGACCGGGTCGGTGACGTCGGGCACGGCGGTGTCGCCGTCGGCGTCGCTCGCCGGCCGCGGCGCCGCCGGCGCCGCGGCGGCCTCCGGCTGCGGCCGCGCAGCGGCGGCGCGCGGCGCAGCGCCGCCCTCGGCCTGCACCAGGCCGTTGTCGATCGCGAAGCGGTAGCGCCACACGTCGTTGAGCGACAGCCCCATCAGCTTGCAGATCGCCGGCAGCGGCATGCCCTCGTTGAACATCACGAAGACCTGCTGCGCCAGCGCATGCGTGAAGGGCATGCCGTTGTCGCCGGACCAGGGCAGCCGCGAGAGGTCGGCGCCGACCGGCACGCTGACATGCAGGAAGAAGCGCACGTTGCCGAAGGCCACGTGCTGCCAGGTCCGCGACTCGGTCCGCGGCGGCGCGCTCTTCGGCCGGCCGAACCAGCCGCGCTCGATCTGCGGGCCGATCCACACGTCGCAGCGCTGCTTGCGCAAGTCGAGCTGGTAGTCGCCGATCTCCCACGCGCCGCTGACGGCGAGCAGTTGGCGCAGCAGGGCCTTGTCGATGCCTGTCATGGACTGAGTCTCCTAGGTCGTTGCGCGGCGCCTTCTGGGAATGCGGGGCCGTCGTGTTCGGGACGCTGCCGATTGTTGCAATTTAGGGGCCGGCTTTCGGCCCTGCGCCGCCTGCGCCGCATTGCGCGCGGGTTTGCGTCGAGTCCGTCACGTGCCGGGGTGTTGCTGCGGAGCAGCAATGCGGGCCGCGGCCGCGGGCTGCTACGAGGCACGCTGCTCCCGGCCTGCGACAAGGTGACGCAGCGTGTCGCACCTTGCATCAACGGCCTTCGATAATCGCGCCTTCATTCAGCGAGCCCAGCATGTTCCAGCACGTCGAGCCCTACCCCGGTGACCCCATCCTCAGCCTCAACGAGGACTTCCAGCGCGACCCGCGGCCGCACAAGGTCAACCTCAGCATCGGCATCTATTTCGACGAGGCCGGCCGCGTGCCGCTGCTCGGCTGCGTGCGCGAGGCCGAGGCGCGGCTGCTCGCCGCCGGCGGCCCCAAGCCTTACCTGCCGATCGAGGGCGATGCGGGCTTCCGGCGCGAGGTGCAGGCGCTGCTGTTCGGCGCCGGCCACCCGCTGCTGGCGGCCGGGCGCGTCGCGACGCTGCAGACCGTGGGCTCGAGCGGCGGCCTGAAGGTCGGCGCCGACTTCATCGCGCGCTGGCTGCCGGGCCGCGAGGTCTGGGTCAGCGACCCGACCTGGGACAACCACCGCGCGATGTTCGAGGGCGCTGGCCTCACGGTGCGCAGCTACCCCTACTTCGACGCGACCACCGGTGGCGTGCGCTTCGACGCGATGCGCGAGGCGCTGGCCGCGCTGCCGGCCGGCAGCATCGTGCTGCTGCACGGCGGCTGCCACAACCCGACCGGCGCCGACCTGAGCGCGGCGCAGTGGGCGCAGCTGATCCCGCTGTTGCGCGAGCGCGGCCTGCTGCCCTACGTGGACCTGGCCTACCAGGGCTTCGGCGACGGGCTCGATGCCGACGCGCATGCGGTGCGCGCGCTGGCCGACGCGGGGCTGGCCTTCTTCGTCGCCAACTCCTTCTCCAAGAGCATGAGCCTGTACGGCGAGCGGGTCGGCGCGCTCAGCGTCGTCTGCCCCGATGCGGCGCAGGCCGAGAACGTGCTCGGCCAGCTGCGCGCGGCGGTGCGGCGCAACTACTCGAGCCCGCCGATCCACGGCGGGCGCATCGCCGCCATCGTGCTCGGCGACGCGGCGCTGCGCGCCCAGTGGGAGGGCGAGCTCGCCGCGATGCGCGAGCGCATGCAGGCGATGCGCCGCGCGCTGCACGATGCGCTGGCCGAGCGCCGGCCCGGCCGCGACTTCGGCTACCTGCTCGCGCAGCGCGGCATGTTCAGCTACACCGGCCTGTCGGCGGCGCAGGTCGACGCGCTGCGCGACGAGCATGCGGTCTACCTGGTGCGCTCCGGACGGCTGTGCGTGACCGGGCTGAACCCGGGCAACGTCGAGCGCACGGCCGAGGCGATCGCGGCGGTGC
>Ga0209966_1000112_pt1 | contig 36010 bp, 33 predicted proteins | sample RhisoiCoNPM_FD_187575 | JGI IMG/M metagenome (GOLD analysis project Ga0209966, IMG submission 187575) | Arabidopsis thaliana rhizosphere microbial communities from the Joint Genome Institute, USA, that affect carbon cycling - Rhizosphere... | ecosystem: Host-associated > Plants > Roots >... | reverse complement strand
CCAGCCGCTGCCGGTAGCCGAGCCGCGCGGCGGCTTCGCGGCGCACACCGCGCTCGTCCACGCCGACCCGGGCACGCCCGAGCTGCAGTCGCTGGTGGCCGAGCTCGGCGATCGCGTCGCCGGCCGCTACCTGTTCGGCGGGCTGGCCTCGTCGCGCGGCCGCACGGTGACGCTGGCCGATGGTGTCTGCGAAGGCGGGCTGTCGGGCGTGGCCTTCGCGGCCGGCGCCGGCATCGTCTCGCGCGTCACCCAGGGCTGCCAACCGCTCGGGCCGGCGCGGCGCATCGGCCGTGCCGAGCGCAACCTCGTCTACACGCTCGACGGCGAGCCGGCGCTCGACCGCCTGCTCGCCGACCTCGGCGTCAGCGAGCACGAGCCGCGCGAGGCGCTGGCGCGGCTGCGCGGCACGCTGGTCGGCCTGAGCGACGCCGAGGAGACCGCGCCCTTCGGCCTGCCGGCGCAGAACCCCGAGTTCGCGACGCCGGCGCGGCGCGGCGCCTTCGGCACCGAGACGCGCGTGCGCCACCTCGTCGGCATCGACCCGCAGCAGCGCGGGGTCGCAGTCGCCGAGACCGTGCAGCCGGGCCAGCTGCTCGCGTTCTGCCGCCGCGACACCGACGCCGCGCGGCGCGACCTGGTGCGCATCGCCGCCGAGGTGCGCAGCGCGCTCGAGCCCGAAGAGCTGCCGCTGGCCGCCCCGGCCTACACGGCCGGCGCCGACGCGCTGCCGGCCGGCGGCCGGCGCATCCTCGGCGCGCTGTACTTCAGCTGCACCGGCCGCGGCGGGCCGCACTTCGGCGCGCCGTCGGCCGAGCTGCAGCTGCTGCGCCATGCGCTCGGCGAGGTGCCGCTGGTCGGCTTCTTCGCGGCCGGCGAGATCGGCCACCGGCACCTGTACGGCTACACCGGGGTGCTGACCGTCTTCACCGCCCCGAACTGAGGTTGGCGCCGCGCCCCGGCGCGCAGCTCGCGAAGCCGTAGCGCTCGCAGAACGGGCTGCCGAGGATGGGCAGCCGCTGCGGCACCTGGTGGTAGCGGTCGACGACCTGCTGCAGCACCGTGTCGCGGTAGGGCTGGAAGCGAAAGCCCTCGCCGTCGAGGTAGTGCAGCGTCAACCCGGCCACCGTGAAGCTGCCGGGGCGCACGCGATCGAACCAGGGCGCGAAGTCGGCCGGGGCCATCGGCCTGCGGTCGTAGATGCGGATCGACCGGCCCTCGTAGGCGCGGAAGTCGACCAGCAGGTCGTCCTGGCGCGCGTGGAAGCGGCCGGGCCCGAACACCGGCACGTAGTGCCCTGCGTGGTAGGCCAGCACCGACGCCGGGCTGTAGGCGCGCGCCATCAGCGTCGCGCCGGCCGGCAGCTCGCGTGTCAGCGCCGCGGTGATGGCCGGCGCCTCGCGCAGGAAGACCAGCGAGGGAAAGACCTTCGTCGACTGCCACCAGGCCAGCGGCGTGGCCAGCAGCACCGCGAGTCCGAGCGCATGCGGCAGCGCCAGCCAGCCGGTCCAGCGCAGGCTGCGCGCCAGGCCCTCGGGCGCGATGCGCAGCCCGGCCCACAGCACGAACACCGGCACGAAGCCGAGCACCCAGTGCAGGCCGACGCTGCGCCGCATCGCCACCAGCGCGAACAGCGCGAACGGCGCGATCCACAGCAGCGCGAGCAGGCGCGATGCCGGCCGCGCGTCGCCGCGCGCGCGCGCGCCCTGCCACAGCAGCCAGGGCGTCAGCAGGTAGGCCATCATCGCCGCGTAGACCGCGAAGTCGGCCAGCGACCACTGCGTGTCCTCGTTGCGGTTGAGCACGTTGAACATGATGTTGGTCCAGCCGTGGTGGGCGTTGAACCACAGGTGCAGCGCGACCGAAGGCGCCGCGCAGGCCAGGCCCAGCAGCAGCGCCCACCAGCGCTCACGCCGCCAGCCGACGATCCACAGCAGGTAGCCTAGGCCGAGCAGCACCGCGAAATACTTGCTCAGGAAGGCCAGCCCGAGCAGCGCGCCCGCCGCCGCGTACCAGCCGGCTGGCCGCGCCGCGAGCTCGGCACGCACGAAGCACCAGACCGACAGGCCCATGAACAGGATCAGCGGCGTGTCGGTCGTCACCAGCACGAACAGCCACGAGAACGGCAGCGCCAGGTAGATCGCGCCGGCCAGCCAGGCCGCGGCCTCGCGCCCGGGCGGCAGGATGCGCCGCGCGAGGTCGACCAGGCCCAGCGCCAGCACGCTGGTGACGAGCAGCGTCACGCTGCGCAGCGCCAGCGGCGAGTCGCCGAGGTGGCGCAGCACCCACAGCAGCCAGCCGACCATCGGCGGGTGGTCCGAATAGCCCCAGGCCGGGTGCACGCCCCACTGGTAGAAGAAGGCCTCGTCGCCGCTGAAGGGCAGCCAGGCGGCGAGGCCGACCTTCAGCGCGAGCGTGAGCGCGAAGACCTTCCAGAAGGTCGCGCGGGCGTTCGCGGTATCAAAGCCGTTCATGACGACACCCCGCCCACCGCGTGCGGCGGGCGACCCTCCGCGAGGGTCGTGCCTTGCTCGGGGCGGCCCAGCGCGGCGGCACTCATGCGTCGGCAGCGAGCAGGAAGACGCCTGCGACGATCAGCCCGCAGCCGGCCAGCCGCTGCCACGAGAAGGGCTCGCCGAGCCACTGCACGCCGAACAGCATGGTCAGCACGAAGCCCAGGCTCACGAGCGGGTAGGCCAGGCTCACGTCCAGCCGCGACAGCACCCAGATCCACAGTGCCGCGCTCAGCCCGTAGAGCGCCAGACCCAGCCACACCAGCGGGCTGCCGAGCGCATGGGCGTAGGTGCCGGCCACCGAGCCGGCGGCGTCGCCGCCGCGCAGGCCGAGCTTCATCGCCAGCTGCGCGGCGCTGGACATCAGCACGCACAGCAGCGCGACGGCGAGCGCGGTGGCCTTCATCCGAGCCCCTTCGAGGCGAGCACTGCGAAGCCGCCCATCGCCAGCAGCGTGACCCAGCTGTAGCGGTCCTTCAGCGCGAAGGCCACCGGGTCCTCGCCGCGCAGCTCGCGCCGCGCGACTTTCAGCCAGATACGCATCACCCACGCCAGCAGCAGCGGCGCCAGGCCCCAGAGCCATTCGGCGGCCGGGTAGAGCGTCTTGCCGTTCTGACTGTCGATGTAGAGCGCCAGCACCATCACCGCGAGGAAGCCGCTGGCCATGCCCATGCCGCGCAGCGTCGCCAGGTCCGCCAGCAGGTAGCCGCGGCCGGGCGTGTGGGTGCGCTCGCTGTCGATCATCTCCTCGAGCTCGGCGCAGCGCTTGACCAGTGCGAGGCTGAGGAACAGGAACATCGAAAACGCCAGCAGCCAGTTCGACAGCGCCACCTCGGCCACCACCGCGCCGGCCATGATGCGCCAGGTGTACAGGCCGGCGAGCACCAGCACGTCGAGCAGCGCCCGGCTCTTGAGCCACAGCGAGTACGCCAGCGTGATCACCGTGTAGCCGGCCAGCATCAGCGCGAAGGACGGCGACGCCGCAATGGCCAGCAGGAAACCCGCGGTCGCCAGCCCGGCCGCGAGCGCCACGCCGGTGGCGATGCCCAGCCGCCCGGACGCCAGCGGCCGCGCTCGCTTGCTCGCGTGGCGGCGGTCGTTCGGCAGGTCGAGCAGGTCGTTGACCAGGTAGGTCGCCGAGGCGACCAGGCCAAAGGCGACGAAGGCCAGCATCGCCGCGCCCCAGGCGCCGGCGTCGCTCACGTGGCCGGCCAGCAGCGGCACGAACATCAGCACGTTCTTGCTCCACTGCTGCAGGCGGATCGCCTTCAGCAGCGTGCGCAGGCCGAGCGGCTCGCGCGCGAACACCTGCGCCGACGGATGACGCGCCCGCAGGCGCCGCAGCACGCCGGCGGGCGCGTTGACGGCAACCGCCTGCTCGGCGCCCTGCCAGACCGCGAGGTCGGCCGCGTCATTGCCGGCATAGGCGTAGGCGCCGCCGCTGTGGCGCTCGATCGCCTCGCGCTTGCGCGCGCCCTTGAGGTTGACGTCGTCGCTGCCCAGGTGGTCGCGGAACACGCCCAGGTGCTCGGCCACTGCGGCGGCGATGCGCGCGTCGGCCGCGGTCGCCAGCACCAGCGGTCGGCCGCGCGCCCACTCGGCGCGCAGGAAGGCGACGAAGTCGGCCCGGTAGGGCAGCAAGGCGGCGTCGAAGCGCACCGCATCGGCCACCTGGCGCTTGAAGGCCAGCCGCCCCTGCAGCAACCAGGCCACCAGGCGCAGCAGGTTGAGCGGGTTGCGGCGCAGCAGCAGCAGCACCGACTCGTGCAGCGTGTCGCCCGGGAACAGCGTGCCGTCGAGGTCCACGTAGAGCGGCAACGCGGACGGGGGCGGGGCGGGCGAAGTCAAGGTCGGGCGGGGCAGCAGCGAGGAGCGCACGGAGCGCCGGACGCACTATGCCACCGCCCGCGGGCCCAGAATCGGGAACCGGCACCGCGCGCGCCGGTCCATCCCGCCATGCACCCACTGCTGCCGCTTGCCGCCGCCCTCGCACTCGCCGCGGGTGCGCCTGCGCACGCCGCGCAGGAGATCGTGCGCCAGCGCCTGCCCGACGGCCGCGTGATGTTCACCGACCGGCCGCAGCCCGGCGGCACGATCGAGCGGCGCTGGAGCGTCGAACCCGAGGACCCGGTGGCCGCGCAGGCGCGGCGCGACGCGCTGGAGCGCGAGTCAGCCGCCGTCAGCGAACGCCTGAACCGCCGCGCCGCCGACACCCGCGAGGCCGAGCTGCAGGCCGAGCTGGCCCGCACCCGCGCCGCGCGCGATGCGGCCGAGCGCGAGGCGGCCCGCGCCCGCGCCGAGGCCGAGGCCCCGCGTGCGATCGTCTGGCCGGCACTGCAGCCCTCGCGCCGGCCACCGGCGCCGGTGGCCCTCACGCCGCCGCCGCCGCGCGAGCGTGCGATCGACCGGCTGATCCCGCCGCGCCGCGCCGTCGCGCCCGGCGAGCGCGATCGCTGACGCGGCGGTCAAAACAGCCCTGCGGGCCGCACGCCCCGCCAGCGCGTAAGCTCGCGCCTGCGCCCGGTGACCCCGCCAGCGCGTGTGGAGACAAGACCATGAACGCCCCCGCAGCGGCCGACACCCTGAGCGCCGCAGCTCCTTCCCGCGCCGAACGCGCGCGCCGCCAGGCCGAGGTCGTTGCCGCGCTTGGCGCCGTGCTGCCGGCGCATGCGCTGCTGTGGCAGCCCGAGGACACCATCCCCTACGAATGCGACGGCCTCACCGCCTACCGCGAGCAGCCGCTCGCCGTTGCGCTGCCCGAGGACGAACGCCAGGTCGCGGCGGTGCTGAAGGCCTGTCACGGCCTGGGCGTGCCGGTGGTCGCGCGCGGCGCCGGCACCGGGCTGTCGGGCGGCGCGATGCCGCACGCGCTGGGCGTGACGCTGTCACTCGCCAAGTTCAACCGCATCCTGAGGATCGACCCGGTCGCGCGCACGGCCACCGTGCAGGCCGGCGTGCGCAACCTCGCGATCAGCGAAGCGGCGGCGCCGCACGGCCTGTACTACGCGCCCGACCCGTCGAGCCAGATCGCCTGCACGATCGGCGGCAACATCGCCGAGAACTCCGGCGGCGTGCACTGCCTGAAGTACGGCCTGACGGTGCACAACGTGCTGCGCGTGCGCGGCTACACGATCGAGGGCGAGGAGGTCGAGTTCGGATCGACCGCGCTCGACGCGCCCGGGCTGGACCTGCTGGCCGTGCTGATCGGCAGCGAGGGCATGCTCGCGGTCACGGTCGAGGCGACCGTCAAGCTGGTGCCCAAGCCGCAACTCGCGCGCTGCATCATGGCCAGCTTCGACGACATCCGAAAGGCCGGCGACGCGGTGGCGGCGATCATCGGCGCCGGCATCATCCCGGCCGGGCTGGAGATGATGGACAAGCCGATGACGGCGGCGGTCGAGGACTACGTGCACGCCGGCTACGACCTCGACGCCGCGGCGATCCTGCTGTGCGAGAGCGACGGCACGCCGGAAGAGGTGGAGGAGGAGATCGCCCGCATGGTCGAGGTGCTGCGCGGCAGCGGCGCGACCGGCATCTCGGTCAGCGAGGACGAGGCGCAGCGGCTCAAGTTCTGGAGCGGCCGCAAGAACGCCTTCCCGGCCAGCGGCCGCATCAGCCCCGACTACATGTGCATGGACTCGACCATCCCGCGCAAGCGCCTGGCCGACATCCTGATCGCGATCCAGGGCATGGAAACCAAGTACGACCTGCGCTGCTGCAACGTCTTCCACGCCGGCGACGGCAACCTGCACCCGCTGATCCTGTTCGACGCCAACGACCCCGACCAGCTGCACCGCGCCGAGCTGTTCGGCGCCGACATCCTCGAGACCAGCGTCGAGATGGGCGGCACCGTGACCGGCGAGCACGGCGTCGGCGTCGAGAAGCTGAGCTCGATGTGCGTGCAGTTCGCGCCCGCCGAGCGGGAGCAGATGCTGGGCCTCAAGCGCGCCTTCGACCGCCAGGGCCTGCTCAACCCCGGCAAGGTGATCCCGACGCTGCACCGCTGCGCCGAGTACGGAAAGATGCATGTGAAGAAGGGCCTGCTGCCCTTCCCCGAACTGCCGCGGTTCTGACCCCCAAGCGATGACGACGATCGAAGACCCCGCGCTCGCGCGCCTCGCCGACCGCGTGCGCGCCGCGCAGTCGGCGGGCAGCGCGCTGCAATTGACCGGCCATGGCTCGAAGAGCTTCTACGGCGGCGCGCCGCAGGGCGAGCCGCTCGAGCTGACCGAGCTCGCCGGCATCTCCAGCTACGAGCCGACCGAGCTGGTGGTGACGGCCCGCGCCGGCACGCCGATCGTCGAGCTCGAGGCGGCGCTCGCCGAGCACGGCCAGTGCCTTGCCTTCGAGCCGCCGCGCTTCGGCGGCCGCGGCACGGTCGGCGGGATGGTCGCCAGCGGGCTCAGCGGACCGGGCCGCGCGGCCGTCGGTGCGCTGCGCGACTACATGCTCGGCGCGACGATGATGAACGGCCGCGGCGAGGTCCTGAGCTTCGGCGGCCAGGTGATGAAGAACGTCGCCGGCTACGACGTCTCGCGGCTGCTGGCCGGCTCGATGGGCGTGCTGGGCATCGTGCTCGAGGTGTCGCTGAAGGTGCTGCCGAAGCCGCCGGCGGTCGCGACGATCCGCTTCGAGCTCGACGAGGCGACTGCGCTCGCCAAGCTCAACGGCTGGGGCGGCCAGCCGCTGCCCCTGAACGCCAGCGCTTGGTGGGCTGGCATGCTGGTGCTGCGGCTGGCCGGTGCGCAGGCCGCGGTCGATGCGGCGCTCGCCAGGCTCGGCGGCGAGCGCGTCGACGACACGATGGCCACGCCCTTCTGGACCGGGCTGCGCGACCACCGCGACGAGTTCTTCACCAAGGCCCGCGCGGCGGTCGAGGCGGGATCGGGCGTGTCGCTGTGGCGGCTCGCGCTGCCGCAGACCGCCAAGCCGGTGACGTTGCCCGGCGAGCAGATGGTCGAGTGGGGCGGCGCGCAGCGCTGGTGGTGCACGCCGACGCCGGCCGCGGCGGTGCGCGAGCTCGCGTCGCGCGCCGGCGGCCACGCGACGCTCTTCTACGGCAGTGCCGCCGACAAGGCCGCGATCGGCGCCTTCGCGCCGCTCGAGGCGCCGCTGGCGCGCATCCACCGCGAACTCAAGCGCGAGTTCGACCCGGCCGGGATCTTCAACCCCGGCCGGCTCTACGCCGATTTCTGATGCAAACGAATCTCTCCGCCGAATACCGCGGCAGCCCCGACGGCGAGGCCGCCGAAGCGATCCTGCGCAAGTGCGTGCACTGCGGCTTCTGCACCGCCACCTGCCCGACCTACCAGCTGCTCGGCGACGAGCTCGACGGCCCGCGCGGCCGCATCTACCTGATCAAGCAGGTGCTCGAGGGCGCCGAGCCGACGCGCAAGACGCAGTTGCACCTCGACCGCTGCCTGACCTGCCGCAACTGCGAAACGACCTGCCCCTCGGGCGTGCAGTACGGCGCGCTGGTCGAGATCGGCCGGCGCGTCGTCGACGCCAAGGTCGAGCGCCCGGGCGCCGAGCGCGCGGTCCGCACGGCGCTGAAGGAGGGCCTGACCTCGCCGCTGTTCGCCCCGGCGATGAAGCTCGGCCAGTGGTTCCGCCCCTTCGTGCCGGCGGCGCTGAAGGGCAAGGTGCCGCCGAAGGCCGGGCCGCGCGCCCACCAGTGGCCCACCCGCAGCCACCCGCGCAAGGTGCTGATGCTGCTGGGCTGCGTGCAGCCGGCGATGGCGCCCAACATCAACAGCGCCACCGCGCGCGTGCTCGACGCCGCCGGCCTGCAGACCCTGGTGGCCGACGGTGCCGGCTGCTGCGGCGCGATCCGCGACCACCTGAACGACCACGAGGGTGGGCTCGCCGACATGCGCCGCAACATCGACGCCTGGTGGCCGCTGGTCGAGGGACTGACGGCGCAGGGCAAGGTCGAGGCGATCGTGATGAACGCCTCCGGCTGCGGCGTCACCGTCAAGGAGTACGCGCGCCACCTGCGCCACGACCCGGCCTATGCCGAGCGCGCCGCGAAGATCAGCGCGCTGACCAAGGACCTGTCCGAGCTGCTGCCGGACCTGGTGCCCAAGCTCAAGCCGCGTCTGCACGGCCGCCGACCCAAGCTGGCCTACCACCCGCCGTGCACGCTGCAGCACGGGCAGCAATTGCGTGGCGGCGTCGAAGGCGGGCTGCGCGAGCTCGGCTTCGACGTCCAGCTCGCCGCCACCGAGAGCCACCTGTGCTGCGGCTCGGCCGGCACCTACTCGGTGCTGCAGCCCGAGCTCTCCGGCCAGCTGCGCGAGCGCAAGCTCGGCCAGCTGCTGCCGTTGGCGCCCGAGGCCATCGTCTCGGCCAACGTCGGCTGCATCCAGCACCTGCAGGGCGGCACCGGCATCCCGGTGCGGCACTGGGTCGAGGTGCTGGACGAGGCGCTCGGTCACTGACGGTCGATTCCGGATCCGGTCGTTCGTCGTAGGGATGGAGCCGCCGCGCCTGCGGCGCAAGCTCCGTCCCTGATCCACGAACCCGGAGACCGCCATGCCCGTGAAGCCCATCCCCGAAGGCGCCCACAGCCTGACCCCGCACCTCGTCTGCGCCGGCGCCGGCGCGGCGATCGACTTCTACGTTGCCGCCTTCGGCGCGGTCGAGCAGTTCCGCCTCGCCGGCGCCGACGGCAAGCTGATGCACGGCGCGGTGCGCATCGGCGACTCGATGCTGATGCTGGTGGACGAGAACCCCGAGTGGGGCCTGCTCGGGCCGAAGGCGCTGAAGGGCTCGCCGGTGACGATCCACCTGTACGTCGAGGACGTCGACGCGGTCGTCGCGAAGGCCGTCGCCGCCGGCGCCACCGTCACGATGCCGGTCGACGACGCCTTCTGGGGCGACCGCTACGGCAAGCTCGTCGACCCCTACGGCCACCACTGGTCGGTCGCGACCCACGTGCGCGACATGAGCGACGACGAGATCCGCGCCGCTGCCGCGAAGCTGACGGCGGGCTGCTGACGCAGCGCCGCGGTCCCGCGCGGCAGCCCGCCGCGTAACCGACGCAACAGCGGCCGGGCCCTTGCCGGGCGTCGCGCGCCGGATCCCTTCGGCTGGTCACCTTCGTTACCGCCGGCGCCGCGCCCGGCACATCGTCACGCCCATGATCGCCGCGCCCGTCCGACACCGGGACGGACGCTTCGCTTTGGGAGACGCATGTGAACGACGACCCTGCCGCACCGGCGCGCCGCGCTCGGGGGGCGACCGCCTGGCTGAGCGCCAACGCTGCGCTGCTGCTGCTCTACCTGGCCCTGCCGCGCTGGCGCGGCGCGCTGTTCGCCGAGGACCGCCTGGTCGAGACCGCCACGGCCGCGCTGTTCCTGGCCGCCTTTCTCATTGCCGCCAGCGCCCTGCCGCAGCGTACCGAGGGGCGCTACCGCTGGGCGCTGCCGGCGGCCGGGCTGCTCGCGTTGACGGGCTTGCTCGACGAGATCAGCTTCGGCGCCCGGTTCACCGGCGCGCCCATGCCGGCGCTCGCCGGCGGCGGCGAGTTCGACGGCGCACACGACCTGGTGGTCCTCGCCTACCGCGCGCTGTCGGCCGAACAGCTGGCGCTGGCCGGCGCCGCCGTCGTGGCCGCCGCGCTGGCGCTGCAGGGCTGGTCGGTCGCCCGCGGCCACGGAGGCCTGCGGCGCGGCGTGCGGATCGTCTCGGCCGATGCGGCCTACCGGCGGCTCGCCGCCTTTGCGGCCTTGCTCGCCGCCGCGCTCGTCATTGACCTCGACGTGGGCTGGCTGGCGCGCCTGGGCGCGGTCGAGGAACTCTGCGAGCTGAATGCTAGTGCGATGCTGCTGTCGGCCGTCGTCGCGATGGGCCGTCCGCGGCCGGTGCGGGTAGCCGCGGCGCGTTGAGCCGCGCGGGCGGCGCTCACTCGATCGTCAGCCGCGTGACCCAGCGCGCGCCCGGCGCGATGTCGTCGCGCAGCGCGGGCTTGTAGGGCGGCACCGTCGGGTCGTCGGGCGGCACGCCGATCACGGTCAGGTCGACCGCCTGCGGCGTGCCGACCAGGCCCTTGTCGCCGCCCTCGAGCTTGAAATACAGGCCGTTGCGCAGCTTGGCGCCGAAGTCGCGCGGCTGCTTGTACAGGAACAGCAGCGAGTGCTCGAGCCAGGCGTAGTCGCCGGCGCGCACGACGCCCGGCTGCGGGTAGGGGTAGCGGACGTGGCAGGTGATCTCGCCCTCGCCCTCGGCGCACTTGAACTCGCGCATCGACAGGAAGTGATCCTTCATCACCGCGTGGTCGAGATCGATCGAGAACGCGGCGCTGCCGTCGGCGCGCGGCTCGAAGCGCACCGTGCCGATCGCCGTGGCGCGGCCGTCGCGGCTGTGCAGCGTGAGGGTCTTGCTGCCGGCAAGGTCCGGCGCCGCGGCCGCGAGCGGGGCCAGCACCAGCAGGGCGTAGGCGAGGAGGCAGCTCAGGGCAGGGCGCATCGACACACTGTAGCGGGGCGCGGCGGCCCTAGGGGGGCACCGGTTCCCACTGCCGCCAGAGCCGGTCCAGGCTGCACGAGCCGTAGCAGTGGTAAAGCCGTTGCTGCATGACCAGGCGGCCGTCCGTCGCCTTCGAGAAATCGAAGTAGCCGCGCGAGGTGCCCACCTCCATGCCGCCGGGCCTCGGGAAGCGGCGCTTCTTCTCCGGGTCCGGCAGTCGGTACTGGTCCCAGTCGTGGATGAATCCGCCCACGATGACGACGGCGTCCGGATCGCAGCGGAACGAGCGCTCGTCCTGCCCGAGCCAGGCCTCGGCGAGCGTCGCGGACCGGCGCAGGCGCGTCAGGCGCTGGGTGGCGATCGGCACGCCGCGCACGGCCACCACGACCTCCATGCGATCGGCTTGCGGGAAGCCGACCGTGACGGTCGATGCGCCGGGGTCGGCCCTCACCTGCTCGACGGCCTCCACCATCCGCAGCCACTGCGGCGAGCCGCGCTCGGTGATGCCGAACAGGAAGAACGGCAGCGGTTGCGGCCCGGCGCCCGGCCGGTAGGTGCCGGCGATGTCGGCGCAGTCGGCGCCGGGCGCCGGCGCGACGCGCGGCGCCCATTCGGCCGGGTAGGCGGCGCGCTGGATCGTGCCCCCGCAACCGGCCAGCGCCAGCAGCGCCACGGCAAGGCGCGTGCCGCGTCGCCGCGTCATGCGCTACAGGCGGCCAACGTCGGGCGCCGCACCGCCCAGCCAGGCGCGCGTATAGGCGCGGCGCGCAGTGGCCTCGGCCTTGGCGTCGCCCTTGCGCTTGTAGACCTCCGCGAGGCCCGCCAGCGCCCAGCCGTTGTTGCGCACGCGGGCCAGCGAATCACGAAGCGCCTGCTCGGCGGCGTCGAGCCGTCCCTGCCGCAGGTAGACCGAGCCGAGCGACTGGCGGATCGGGTAGTACCAGTAGGGCGGTTCCATGTAGGCGAGCGCGTCCTCGATGGCGACCGCCTGCTCGTAGGCCTTCGCGGCGCCGGGCAGGTCGCCCTGCGCGTCGGCGAGGCGCGCGCTCGCGACCAGGCGCGCGGTCTGCACGATCTCCGGGCCTGGCACCGCCCAGTCCGCGTAGGGCTTGAAGTCGGCGCTCCGCTCGATCGCAGCGATGGCGGCGATCTCGCGTTGCGCACCGGCCGCGTCCTGCTTTGCCGCGTAGGCGAGCGCGCGTGCGTAGTGCGCCAGCGCCGACACCAGCACCTGCTCCTTCGGCGGCGCCTTCAGCGCGAGGACCGCATCGGGCGCGCTGAACAGCGCATGCGCCAGGTAGGGCGCGGCCTTGATCGGCTCCAGCGCCGCAATCTGCGCGACGACCGCGTCGGACAGCGCGGCGTCGAGCTTGCCAGCCGCGTCGATCGCGGTCGGGCCATCGCCGCCCATCTGCGCCGACACCAGCACGAAGTGGATGTTGTGCGGGTAGTAGGCCGACCTGTACATCGGGTCCGACGGCGAGGTCTTGAAGTAGGCCTCGTCTGCGGCCATCGCGCGCTTGTTGGCCTCCAGCGACTCCTTGTACAGGCCCAGGCGGTAATAGATGTGCGCCGGCATGTGCACGATGTGGCCGGCGCCGGGCATGAGTGCCGCCAGCCGCCGCGCGTACGGCAGCGCGCGCTCGGGCCGGGTCGACGCCTCGACGGCATGGATGTAGAGATGGATCGCACCCGGGTGGCGCGGGTTGCGCGCCAGCACTGTCTCGAGCGCGGCGATGAGCTCGGCGGTGCGGCCCTTGGGCCGCGCGCCGCCGGCCTCCCAGTAATCCCAGGGCTGGGTGTCCATGATCGCTTCGGCGTACAGCGCGAGGATGGTGTCGTCGCCCGGATGCTTCGCGGCCACGGCCTTCATCGCGTCGGCGTAGGCGGCGTCCAGTGCGGCGCGCTCGGCCTTCGGGTCGACCGCGTAGCGCTGCTGCAGAGCGGCGATCAGCGCCCGGTCCTTGGCCGGCGCGCCGGGCGCCAGCGCGACCGCCTTCGCGAGCGCGGCCAGCGCAGGCGCCGCCGCCTCGGGCGTCATCGGCGCGTTGATGTTGGGCCCGAGCACCAGCGCCTCGCCCCACCAGGCCATCGCGAGCTGCGGGTCGGCCCGCTGCGCGGCCTGGAAGGCACGTTGCGCCTCGGCGTGGTTGAAGGCGAAGGCCCAGCGCAGGCCCTGGTCAAAGTAGGCCTGGGCCTGCGCGTGGCGCGTGCCGACCTTGAAGCTCAGCGTGCCGAGGTTGTCGTACAGCGGCACTTCGCCGCTCGCGGCCTGCATCGGCTGAGGCTTGAAGGGCTTGGTCTCGGTCTGCGCGAGGACCAGGTGCTGCAGCAGGGCCGGCCGGCCGGTGGCGGCCGGCGCGCACACGGTGCCCGGCTCGGACAGCAGCGGGTCGAAGTCGGCCGCGGCAGCGGCGCAGGCCAGCGTGGCGGCCAGCGCGATGAGGGCGAAACGTGGCAGGTGACGAATTGCGCGGCGCGGGAGTGGTGCGTCCATGGACTGCTCCGGGGTCGTGGAGGGCGCTTGCCGCGTAACGGGGGTGCCGCCGCGGTTGGCGGAATCTAGCTTGCGCCATGCACTGCAGTCCAGTGCGCGCTATCGGCGGCGCCGTCAGAACACGGCGTGGTCGCCGCGCTCGGGCGGCGCCTCGCCGCGCACGAGGCGCGCGTAATGGTCGAACAGCGTGCGCGTGCCGGTCGACGGCGTCGCGTCGGCATCGTAGCGGCCGCTGGCCGCATCCAGCACCAGCATCGATTCGGTCGCGTAGTAGCGGCCGATGCGCGCGAGCTCGGCCTTGGCGGCGAGCGCCGGGACGACGCGCCCCGCCGCGCCCAAGGCGCCGGCCACCGCGTCGAGCAGCGCCAGCGGCACCTGCCGGAAGCGCGGCGCACGTCCGAGCAGCGCGAACAGGTGTTCGCCCTGCTCGCGCGGCGTGAGCGCCGGCCCCGGCCCGCCGATCGGCAGCACGCGGTTGCGGCGCGCCGGGTCGTCGAGGCAGCCGACGAGGTAGTCGGCCAGGTCCTCGTCGGCGATGGGCTTGCAGGCCGTGAGCCGGCCATCGCCGAAGACGAGGAAGGGCGCACCGCGCCGCAGGCGCTCGACCTGGCCCGACAGCGACTTGAAGAAGGCCGTCGGCCGCACGATCGAATGGTCGAGACCCGACTCGATCAGCGCCCGCTCGAAGGCCAGCTTGGCGTGCTGGAAGGCGAGCCGCGGCTTCTGCACGCAGATCGCCGACAGCAGGACGACCTGCGCGACGCCCGCGGCCCGCGCGGCTTCCAGCGCGTTCAGGTTGGCGCGATGGTCGATCGACCACGCGTCGGCCGGCACCCCGGTGCGCGACGCGAGGCAGGACAGCAGCGCGTCGAAGCGTTCGCCGCGCAGGCCGTCGCGCGCGAGCGCTGCGGGGTCGGTGACGTCGGCGAAGCGCAGCGTCGCGCCAGGCAGCAGGCGCACGATGTCGGCGGGCCCGAGCGCGCCGCGCGCCCCGGCGCGGGGGCGCACGATGCACACGACCTCGTGGCCGCGCTGCAGCAGCGCGCGCACGGTCGCGCGGCCGATCGTCCCGGTGGCACCGAGCAGCAGGACGCGCCGCGCCCGCGCCCCCGCGCCCGGCTCCCCCTGCGTCGTTCCCGTCGGCACCGGCACGGCCACTCCCGTCACTGCATGGCGGCCGATCATAGACAGGCCGTCCCGCGCCGCGCCCCGCGGCCTTGCCCCTCGTTGCGACGCATGTATGCGCGGGCGTATAAGCGGCCTACCGGGTCGGCCCGGCCGACCCTCCACCCCACGGAGGCTCACCATGCGCAGACGCATCTACTGGTTGCTGCCCGACCTTGTCAGTGCCCGCCGCACGATGAACGACCTGTTGCTCGCGCGCGTCGGCGACGAGCACATCCACTTCGTTGCCAAGGACGGCGCCGACATGCGCGGCCTGCACGAGGCCAACTTGCTGCAGACCACCGACCTGCTGCGCTCGGCTCAGCTCGGGCTGGTGGTCGGCGGGCTGGGCGGTGCCGTGATCGGCTTCGTCGCGGCGATGCTGTTCCCGATCGTCGACGGCTCGCCCTCGGGCTGGCAGGCGATCAGTGCGGTGCTGGCCACGCCGGGCTGGCAGGCCGGCGACCTGGTGGCGGCGCTGAACTCGCCGCAGTCGGCGATGGCCGCGGTGCTGGCGCTGCTCGGTGGCGCGCTCGGCGCCTGGTCGTCGAGCATGATCGGCATCGCTGCGCCCAGCCACCGGCTGGTGCGCTTCGAAGGCGCGCTGGCCCAGGGCCAGTACCTGCTGATGGTCGACGCACCGCTCGCGCGCGTGCAGGAGATCGAGGCGCTGATCGCGCAGAAGGAACCGGAGGCGCAATTCGAAGGCCTGGAACCCGAAGTTCCCGCCTTCCCCTAGCGCGTCGGGCCGGCGCACACGGCGATACTGGCAGCGGTTCCTCCGCTGCCCGTATCCGCCATGTGCCAGCTGCTCGGCATGAACGGCAACACGCCGACCGACATCGTCTTCAGTTTCACCGGCTTCGCCACGCGCGCGGCCGAGCACAAGGACGGCTTCGGCATCGCCTTCTTCGAGGGCCCGGGGCTGCGTTGCTTCGTCGACCACCACAGCGCCGCCACCTCGCCGGTGGCCGAGATGGTGCGCCGCTACCCGATCCGCAGCGAGCATGTGATCTCGCACATCCGCAAGGCCACGCAGGGGCGCGTCGCGCTGGAGAACACCCACCCCTTCGTGCGCGAGCTGTGGGGCCGCTACTGGGTGTTCGCGCACAACGGCGACCTGAAGGACTTCCACCCCAAGCTGCACGCCGCCTTCCATCCGGTCGGCGACACCGACAGCGAGCGCGCCTTCTGCTGGCTGCTGCAGGAGCTGGCGAAGAACCACGCCTCGCTGCCGAGCGTCGCCCACCTGACCGAGACGCTGCGCGAGCTGGCCGCGCCGATCGCGCGCCACGGCACCTTCAACTTCCTGCTCGGCCACGGCGACGCGCTGTGGGCGCATTGCAGCACCCAGTTGCACTGGCTGGTGCGCCGCCCCCCCTTCGGCCACGCGCGGCTGCAGGATGCCGACCTGACCGTGGATTTTTCACGCGAAACCGGCCCGGACGACCGCGTGGCGCTGATCGTGACCCAGCCACTGACCACCGACGAGGCCTGGCAGGCCTTTGCCCCTGGCGAACTGAAGGTTTTCCAGTCCGGCGACCTGGTCGCCGCCTGAGGGCTGGGGCCTGTCGACAGAGTCTGTTGCATCTCTGTACGCTTGCGTACGGTCGACCCGTAAGGCTCGTGGCAACCTCGTCGCCTCGGCCTGTGCAGGTCGCGTAGGAGATCCCATGAACTCAAGAGTCACTTCACTTCGTTGGCGGCCCTGGGCCGCGGCCGTCGCGATCGGTACCGCTTCGCTGCTGGCCGCCTGTGGCGGCGGTGGCAGCAGCAGCAACGAGGGCGCGCTGGCGGTGCGCCTGACCGACGGCCAGAGCTGCAGCTACAAGGAAGTCTTCGTCACCATCGAGCGGGTGCGCGTGCACCGCAGCGCCAGCGCGGACGATGGCGACGCGGGCTGGGAAGATCTGGTGCTCTCGACGCCGCTGCGCGTCGACCTGATGACCCTGCGCAACGGCGTCTTCGAGAACCTCGGCACGCTGCCGCTCGACGCCGGCGACTACCAGCAGGTGCGGCTGGTGCTCGCCGCCAACACCGGCGGCGCGGCGCCGTTCGCGAACCAGTTGACGCTCGAGGACGACACCGTCACTCCGCTGCGCACGCCGAGCTCGCAGCAGAGCGGCCTGAAGCTCAACGTGCAGATGACCATCGAGGAAGGCGAGACCGCCGAACTGGTGCTCGACTTCGACCCCTGCAAGTCGGTCGTCAAGGCCGGCAATTCGGGCAACTACAACCTCAAGCCGGTGATCACCGGCTACTTCGAGGAAGTCTCGGCGATCGCCGGCACCGCCGAGCCGGGCGCCTTCGTCAGCGCGCAGGTGGACGGTGAGGTCGTGAAGTCGACCGTCGCCGCCGACGACGGCCGCTTCGTGCTGTGGCCGATGGTGGCCGGCAGCTACGACGTGGTGGTCACCGCGCCGGTGCTCGCCAACGCGGCGCTGACCGACGTGGTGATCCCGGACGACGACACGACGATCGACGTCGGCGCGCTCGACGTGCCGGACAACACCGGCGCCGTCGAGATCCCCGGCTCGGTGGCCGCGAACGTCGACCTGGTCGCCATCGTCGCCGCCCGCCAGGTGGTGGATGGCACGACGATCGAGGTCGCCAGCACCGTGCTCGGTGTCGTCGCCGACGGCAGCACCGCCTACAGCTTCACGCTCGCGGCAGGCGCGCCGGTCAGCACCCCGTGGGTGGCCGGCACCAGCGGCTACACCTTCACCGCCGGGGCAGCGGACGCGACCGCCGACTACACGATCGGCGCACTGGCCGAGGGCTTCGCGGCGCAATCGACCGACGTGACCGACCTCGCGGCCGGTGACGTGGCCGCCAGCGTGGACTTCACCTTCACCGCCCCCTGATCGGGCGTTAGCGTGACGTGCATCGGGGCACCTGCGGGTGCCCCGATGTCTTTTTGCCGTCCGCCGCACACAATCGGCTCGCCATGCCAGCCGCCCTGCCCACCCCCGACTTCAGCCGCTTCCCCCGCCATGACGAGCTCACCGCGCTGCTGCAGGCCTATGCCGAAGCGCGGCCCGGGCTGATCGAGCTGCGCGAGCTCGGCCGCAGCCACGAGGGCCGGCCGATCTGGCTGGTGGTGGCCACCAACCGCGCCACCGGCGCCGACACCGACAAGCCGGCCTTCTGGGTCGACGGCAACATCCACGCCGCCGAGCTGACCGCGAGCACCGCGGTGCTCTACTGGCTGCACCAGCTCGCGAGCGCGCATGGCGACGCCGCGCACCCGCGCCACCGCGAGGTGCGCGAACTGCTCGACACGCGCTGCGTCTACCTCGTGCCGCGCCTGAACCCCGACGGCGCCGAGCTCGCACTGGCCGAGCGGCCGCGCCACATCCGCAGCAGCACGCGCCCCTACCCCTTCGACGAACCCGTGGTCGACGGCCTGACCATCGAGGACATCGACGGCGACGGCCGCATCCTCAGCATGCGCATCGCCGACCCGCACGGCGCGTGGAAGCCGCACGCCGACGAGCCGCGCCTGCTGGTGCCGCGCGAGCCCGGCGACTTCGGCGGCACCTACTACCGCCTGCTGCCCGAAGGCCGCATCACCAACCACGACGGCCTGGCCTTCCGCATCAACCCGGACCGCGAGGGCCTGGACCTCAACCGCAACTTCCCCGCCGGCTGGCGCCAGGAGCACGAGCAGCTCGGCGCCGGTCCCTACCCGGCCAGCGAGCCCGAGGTGCGCGCGATGGTCGGCTTCCTCGTCGGCCATCCGAACATCGGCGCGGCGGTCAGCTTCCACACCCACAGCGGCGTGATCCTGCGGCCGATGGGCACCGAGTCCGACGAGGACATGATCCCCGAGGACCTGTGGCTGTTCCAGCGCCTGTCCAAGCTCGGCGAGCAGCTCACCGGCTATCCGGCCATCAGCATCTGGCACGAGTTCAAGTACCACCCGAAGGACGTCATCAGCGGCACCCAGGACTGGGTCTACGAACACCTCGGCGCGCTGTTCTGGGTCGTCGAGATCTGGTCGCCGAACAAGGAAGCCGGCATCGAGGGCTACAAGTGGATCGACTGGTTCCGCGACCACCCGGTCGAGGACGACCTCAAGCTGCTGAAGTGGAGCGACGAGCAGTGCGGCGGCCAGGCCTACCTGGACTGGCGGCCCTTCGAGCACCCGCAGCTCGGGCCGGTGGAGATCGGCGGCTGGGACAAGATGAACTTCTGGCGCAACCCGCCGCCGGCGCTGCGCGAGCGCGAGGCGGCGCGCTTCCCGGTGTGGCTGGAGACGCTGGCGCTCGCGCTGCCGAAGCTGGCGCTGCTGGCCGCCACCGCCGAGCCGCTCGGCGCGGTGGGCGGCGAGGCGCACTGGCGCGTGAGGCTCGACGTGGCCAACGCCGGCTACCTGAGCGCGGCGGTCACGCGCCGCGCGCTGGAGCGCAAGCAGGTGCGGCCGCTGCTGTTCGAGATCGATCTGCCCGCGGGCGCGCGCCTGCTCGGCGGGCTGCCGCGCGAGGAAGGCCCGCAGCTCGAAGGTCATGCGCCGAAGAACTCCCAGCTCGCCTTCCTGCCCAACCGCGAGCCGATGGCCGACCGCGGCCGCGGCGAGTGGCTGGTGTCGGCCCCGGCCGGCACGGTGCTGACACTGCGCGCGCGCGCCGGCCGCGCCGGTGCGGTCACGGCCCAGGTCACGCTGGGCAGCTGACATGGACCTCCTCGTCAACGGCCGCGCCCGCCCGCTGCCCGAGGGCACCGAGCCCGAGATGCCGCTGCTGTGGGTGCTGCGCGACCTGCTGCAGCTGACCGGCACCAAGTACGGCTGCGGCGTCGCGGCCTGCGGCGCTTGCACGGTGCGGCTCGGCGGCGAGGCGGTGCGCTCCTGCGTCACGCCGCTGTCGGCGGTGCAGGGCCGTGCGGTCGAGACGGTCGAAGGCCTGGGCGGCCCCGGCGCGCCGCACGCGCTGCAGCAGGCCTGGGCGCGCCACCAGGTGCCGCAATGCGGCTACTGCCAGAGCGGCATGCTGATGGCCGCCGCCGCGCTGCTGGCGAAGACGCCGCGGCCGAGCGACGCCGACATCGACGCGGCCGTCACCAACCTGTGCCGCTGCGGCACCTACCCGCGCGTGCGCACCGCGATCCACGACGCCGCGGCGCTGCTGGCGCCGGTCGCGCCGCCGGCGCGGCGGCGCACGTGAGCCCCGCATGAAGCGCCGCACGCTGCTGCTTGGCGGCACCGCGGCCGGCGGCGCGCTGCTGCTCGGCTGGGGCTTGCTACCGCCGCGCTCGCGCCTGGGCGGGCGCGAGCTGCTCGCCGGCGAGGCCGGCGCGGTGGCGCTGAACGGCTGGATCCGCATCGGTGCCGACGGCGTGGTGCAGCTCGCGATGCCGCGCTCCGAGATGGGCCAGGGCGTGCACACCGCGCTGGCGATGCTGGTGGCCGAGGAGCTCGACTGCCCGCTGGAACGCGTGCAGCTCGTTCCCGCTGGCCGCGACGCGATCTACGGCAACGTGGCGATGTTCGTCTCGCAGCTGCCCTTCCAGCTGCGCGACAAGGAGCCCGGCCGCGAGACCGACCTCGTCGAAGCCGGCGAATGGATCGTCGCCAAGCTCGCACGCGAGCTCGGCATCAGCGTCACCGGCGGCTCGAGCAGCGTCGCCGACGCCTGGGAGCCGCTGCGCCTGGCCGCGGCCACCGCGCGCGCCCAGCTCGTCGGCGCCGCCTCGCTGGCGTGGCGGCTGCCGAAGGAGGAGATCACGATCGAGGCCGGCCTGCTGCGCCACGCGTCGGGGCCGAGCGCGCATTTCGGCGAGCTCGCGCAGACGGCGGCGGGCACGCGCACCGGCAGCGTGAGCCTGAAGCCGCGCGCGGCCTGGACGCTGATCGGCACGCCGGCGCCGCGCACGGACCTCGCGGCCAAGTGCGACGGCCGCGCGGTGTTCGGCATCGACGTGCGGCCGCCCGGCCTGCTGCATGCCGCGGTGCGCATGGCGCCGCAGCTCGGCGGCGCGCCGGGCGCGATCGCCAACGAGGACGCGGTGCGTCGGCGCGCCGGCGTCGAGCGCGTCGTGCGGCTGCGCGCCTGGGCCGGTGGCACCGCCGGCGTCGCGGTGGTCGCGCGCACCAGCTGGCATGCGCGGCAGGCGGTCGATGCACTCGCCGTCGAGTGGCGCGCGCCGCCGTCCGGGCGGCTCGCGGACTCAGGCGCGATCCTCGATGGACTGGAGGCCACGGCGCGCGCGGCCTTCGCCGCCGACGGCGGCTTCGCCTTCGTGTCGCACGGCGACGTGCGGGCGGCCGAGGCCACGCCCGGCGCGACCGCCGTCGAGGCGGTCTACCGCGCGCCCCATCTTGCGCACATGGCGCTCGAGCCGATCAACTGCACCGCGCAGGTCCAGGGCGGCCGCGTCACCGTGTGGGCACCGACCCAGGTGCCCAGCATCGCCCGCGCCCAGGCCGCGCGCGCCGCCGGCGTGGCCGAGGACGCGGTGACGCTGCATGTCACGCTGCTCGGCGGCGGCTTCGGCCGGCGGCTCGACGCCGACTTCGTGGCCCAGGCCGTCGAGGTGGCGCAGGAGTGCGGCGGCCGGCCGGTGCAGCTGCTGTGGTCGCGCGAGGAAGACACCACGCACGACTTCTACCGCCCCGCGGCCGCGGCGATGCTAAGGGCCACGCTCGGCGCCGACGGCCAACCGCTGGCGCTGCGCGCGGTCTGCGCCACCGACGCGATCACGCCGCGCTGGATGGCGCGCGGCCTGCCGCACCTCGCCGGGCCGATCGACGCGCCGGACAAGACGGCGGTCGAGGGCCTGTACGACCTGCCCTATGCGCTGCCGGCGCTGCGCGTGGCGCATGTGGCGACGAGGAGCGGCGTGCCGGTCGGCTACTGGCGCAGCGTCGGCCATTCGTACAACGCCTTCTTCAGCGAGGCCTTCGCCGACGAATGCGCCCACGCTGCCGGCCAGGACCCGGTGGCCTGGCGGCTGGCGCTGCTGACCGACCTGCCGCGCCATGCCGCGGTGCTGACGCTCGCCGCCGAGCGCGCCGGCTGGGCCACGCCGGCACCGGCGGGCCGCGCGCGCGGCGTCGCGCTGCACGAGAGCTTCGGCAGCATCGTCGCGCAGGTCGCAGAGGTCTCGCTGCCCGAGGGCGCGCGCGTGCCGCGCGTGCACCGCGTGGTGTGCGCGGTGGACTGCGGCACCGTCGTCAACCCGACGATCGTGGCGCAGCAGATGGAAGGCGGCATCCTGTTCGGCCTGAGCGCGGCGCTGCACGGGCGCATCGACATCGTCGCCGGCGCGGTGCAGCAGAAGAACTACCCCGACCAGCCGCTGCTGCGCCTGGCCGACGCGCCGGCGATCGAGGTCCACCTGCTGCCGAGCGAGCACGCGCCGGCCGGCGTCGGCGAACCCGGCACGCCGCCGGTGGCGCCGGCGGTGGCGAATGCGCTGTTCGTGCTGACGGGGCGGCGGTGGCGGAGCCTGCCGCTGGTCGTCTGATTGGCCGGGCAGGTCCTGCACCGGTCGGTGCCGTCGAAGGCCGCGCGTTGCTCCGGCGTTGGTTGACTTCGTGAGGCCGCGCGGGGTGTTCGCCCCCGCACGGCGACCTACTTCTCTTTGCTTCGCCAAAGAGAAGTAGGCAAGAGAAAGGCGACCCTGCTCCTTGCGTCACGCTTCGCGAGCCGTTCCCTGCGCTGCTCGGCTACGTCACAAGGGGCCCAACACGCCGTGATCAGAAGGACGATGGGCTGTCGGTCTCAGCTACCGAGAGGCGGGGGTCCAACGTTCGAGCGGAGCGGCTTGGCCGTGGAAGGGCCAATCTGTGTGGCCGGTGGCGGCCTCACTCGAACGAGAGGTTAGGCGTCACCGCGGGCTGCCAACCGCTAACAGTTCCGAGGTTGCGCCGCTAGAACATGCCATTGGAGTGCTTCGACTCGACGGGCACCACTTGTAGAACGTCCCAGTGCTCAACAATCTTCCCTTCGTCATCGAAGCGGAAGATGTCGATGCCTGCCCAGTCCTTGTTGGCGTCGGTCGGCCACACTTGGTGGCAATGGAGGACAACGAGGTCTCCCTCGGCAACCGCGCGTACGACACGAACTTGCTTGCCTGGGTACTCACGAGCCATGCGTTCGAAGTACTCGATGAAGGCGTCCTTCCCATCGGCAACGTGTGGATTGTGCTGCGTGTATGTCGTGCCTACATACCGCTCGATTGCCTCTCGCGGCCTGCACTGATTGAACATGAGATCGTAGAAGGCAACAGCGTTCTTCCGGTTCTGCTCGGGCGTGTAGGGCATGGCTCGTGCTGAGTGTTGGGGCGCTCAATAAGTGTCTGTGACGCCCAACGTTTGAGCTGAGCGGCGGCGACCGGCGGGACGCGCTGGCAGCGCTAGCCGCGCTAGCCGCGCTAGCCGCGCTAGCCGCGCAGAGCATGATGAACCAAAGCGCTGCGCGGCCAGCGTGGCCTGCCGGTTGGCGTCCGCTCGAGCGACTGGTAGGCAGCACTGCTACACGCCTGGAGGCCGACCGAACTGAGAGTGGAAGAACAGCGCCAGTAGCACTGCCCAGGCGTACAGACCACCCACGAATCCCAGCGTGGCGCTCAGCCTCAGTGGCATGGAAAACGTGGAGGGATGGTTGGCGCTCAAGCGGCGAGCTGCTCTTCGAACGAGGGCGTAAAGAGCTGGAATCGCCGGCGCCCAAAGCAACTGCGTCAGCATAGCGATGGGCAGCAAGTTGTCGCCATGGATTTCACCGAAGTAGCGACCAAACGGGAAGTCGCCCGCTTGATAGATTGCGAAGCCAGGGATCACCACCAAGATGAAAGCCAGCGCTACCAAGCCGAGGGACAGTGTGATGGCGAGCTTCATGCCGAGGCTGAGGAAGCGTGGTTCACTCATGGGACTGGCTGTGGCGTGGTCGTGATGCCTAACGTCAAATAGGCCAACCGCCGAAGCAGCTGGCGGTTGGTCTAATCTGATTCATGGCTCGATGATCACCGGCTCGGCGCTCCTCTGTAAACCCCGTCATCGTGGTCCTGCGCTGCCGTGCGTTAGGCTGAACCAGGTTCGGCCTAAGGAGCCGGCCTCGTTGTCGTCCTTCTGATCACGATCGTGTTGGGCCCCTTGTGACGCAGCCGAGCAGCGCAGCGGCGGGCGGAGAAAGAAGTCCGCATGTCTGAGGCCCGTACCCGGGCCGAGTTTGCGGACTTCCCGCCCGGCGCGAGCAGCGCAGGGAACGGCTCGCGAAGCGAGACGCAAGGAGCAGGGTCGCCTTTTCTTTGCCTACTTTCTTTTGGCGAAGCAAAAGAAAGTAGGTCGCCGTGCGGGGGCGAAATCCCCGCGCGGCCTCACGCAGTCAGCAAACCCCCGCTCAATGGGGCGCCGCGCCTTGCGCGCCCGGCGCCGCCTCCGCCAGCACATGCCCCACCATCGCCTGCGCCAGCGCCCGCTCGCCGACGAAGGCCCGCGCGCCGTCCTCGCGCTCGAGCCGGCTCGCCTCGTCCTCGGAGGCCGAGCGCACCGCGACGCGGATCTGCGGGTTCAGCGTGCGCGCGGTCTCGATCATGCGGTGCGCGTCCACCGAATCCGGCGTCGCGATCACCAGCATGCGCGCCTGCGCGATGTGCGCCTGGATCAGCACCGCCGGGTCGGTGGCGTCGCCGAGCACCGCCGCGTGGCCGGCCGCGCGCAGCGACTCGACGCGCTCGCGGTTCTGGTCGGCCACGACGAAGGGCAGGCCCGCCTCGGCCAGCGCCGCAGCCACCTGCTGGCCGACGCGGCCGTAGCCGACGATCACGACCTGCAGCGCCAGGTACTTCTGCTCGGTGTCCACCGGCAGCTCGGCCAGCGGGTCGTCGCGCGCCTCGAGCCGCCGCGCCGCCGCCGACCGCGCCAGCACCCAGCGCCGCAGCGGGTCGATGGCCGAGAACACCAGCGGGTTCAGCGCGATCGAGATCAGCGCGCCGGCGAGGATCAGGCTCTGGCCCTCGGGCGGCAGCAGCTGCAGCGACACGCCCAGCGCCGCCAGGATGAAGGAGAACTCGCCGATCTGCGCCAGCCCGGCCGAAACGGTGAGCGCCGTGCTCAGCGGGTAGCGGAACAGCAGCACCACGGCGGTGGCGGCCAGCGACTTGCCGAGCACGATGATCGCGACCACCGCGGCCACCTGGCCGGGCCGCTCGACCAGCACCTTGGGGTCGAACAGCATGCCGACCGAGACGAAGAACAGCACCGCGAAGGCGTCGCGCAGCGGCAGCGATTCGTCGGCGGCGCGGTGGCTGAACTCGGACTCGCGCAGCACCATGCCGGCGAAGAAGGCGCCGAGCGCGAAGGACACGCCGAACAGCGCCGCCGAGCCGTAGGCGATGCCGATCGCCGCGGCGATCACGCACAGCGTGAACAGCTCGCGCGAGCCGGTCTTGGTGACCTGCCACAGCAGCCAGGGGAAGACGCGCCGCCCGACCACGAGCATCAGCGCGACGAAGGCCGCCACCTCCAGCAGCGTGCGGCCGAGCGTGAGCCAGAGGCTGCCGCCCGCGCCGGCGGCCGAACCACCCAGCGCGCCGGCCAGCGCCGGCAGCAGCACCAGCGCCAGCACCATCGCGAGGTCCTCGACGATCAGCCAGCCCACCGCGATGCGGCCGTTGATCGAGTCGATCGCGCCCAGGCCCTCCAGCGCCTTGAGCAGCACCACCGTGCTGGCCACCGACAGCGCCAGCCCGAACACCAGCCCCTCGCCGAGCGTCCAGCCCCACCAGTGCGCGAGCCCCATGCCGAGCAGCGTGGCCACCGCCATCTGCGCCACCGCGCCGGGCAGCGCGATCTTGCGCACCGCCATCAGGTCGGCCAGCGAGAAGTGCAGGCCGACGCCAAACATCAGCAGCATCACGCCGATCTCGGCCAGCTGCGCGGCGATGGCCTGGTCGGCCACGAAGCCGGGCGTGCCGGGCCCGATCAGGATGCCGGCGACCAGGTAGCCGACCAGCGCCGGCAGGCCCAGCCGGGCCGCGACGAAGCCGAACACGAGCGCCAGCCCGAAGGCCGCCGCGATGGTGGTGATCAGCGTGACGTCGTGCGGCATCGCGCTCAGCCCGCCGCGGGCCGGCCGAGCGCCTGCAGGCGCGCCGCTTCGACGATCTCGATCCAGTAGCCGTCCGGGTCCTTGATGAAGGCGACGTCGCGCAGCTTGCCCTGCTCGGGGCGCTTGACGTAGGGCACGGCGTTGTCGTCGAACCAGCGGACCGCGGCGTCGAGGTCGGGCACCGACAGGCAGATGTGGCCGAAGCCCTGGGGCTGGGCGTTGCCGTCGTGGTACTTGAACTCGGCGTCGGCCTCGGTGCCCCAGTTGTGGGTCAGCTCGAGCACGCCGCGCCGTCCGAAGGTCCAGGCGGTGCGCTCGCCCACGTCGTCGGGCGCCGGGCCGTCGGCCGCGGCGAAGGACAGGAAGTACAGCGAGAACTGCATCTCCGGGAAGTCGAGCTTGCGCAGCACGCGCATGCCGACCACGCGGGTGTAGAAGTCGAGCGCGACCGCCGGGTCCTTGACGCGCAGCATCGTGTGGTTGAACACGAAGCCGCGCGTGGCCTCGGCGGGCTGGGCGCAGACCCCGGGATGGTTCTCGGTGGCGAAGCTCATGGACGGCACTCCGGGGGAAGTCAGCAGGCCGGACGATTATTGGCGAGGTCTGCGGCATCATCGGCGCCGATGGCCTTGACCCTGGACGACCTGCGCCGCCACGCGGTGGCGCGCACGCTGTTCGCGCCGACCACGCTGCCGCGCGCGATCGCGCGGCTCGGCTTCGTGCAGGCCGACCCGATCCGCGCGCCGGCGCGCGCCCAGGACCTGACGCTGCGCCACCGCGTGTGCGACTACCGCGCCGGCGAGCTGGAGCGCCGCTACCCGCGGCTGGCCGTCGAGGAGGACTTCTTCGTCAACTACGGCTTCCTGCCGCGCGCGACGCAGGCGCTGATGCACCCGCGCACGCCGCGCACCGTGTGGCCGGCGGCGCGCTGGGCGCAGGCGCAGGCGGTGCTCGCGTTCGTGCGCGAGCGCGGCTGCGTGCACCCGCGCGAGGTCGACGCCGCCTTCGCGCACGGCAAGACGCGCAACTGGTTCGGCGGCCGCAGCAATGCCAGCACCGAGCTGCTCGACGGCATGCACTACCGCGGCCTGCTGCGCATCGCGCGGCGCGACGGCGGCGTGCGCGTCTACGCGGCGCGCGAGCCGACGCCGCCGCCGGCCGACGCGGCCGAGTGCGCGGCGCGCCACGATGCGCTCGTGGACCTGGTCGTGGCCAAGTACGCGCCGCTGCCGGCGGCCTCGCTCGGCCAGCTGCTGAGTCGGTTGTGCGGCGGCGTGCCGCAGTGGCGCGGCGAGCGTGCGGCGGCGCTGACGCGCGCCCGCGCGCGGCTGCCGTCGGCGCGCGTCAACGGCGTCGACTGGTGCTGGCCGGAGGGCGAGAACCCGGCCTCGAAGCGCCACGCGCCGGACGAGGCGGTGCGCCTGCTCGCGCCCTTCGACCCCATCGTCTGGGACCGGCGCCGCTTCGAGCTGCTGTGGGACTGGGCCTACCGCTTCGAGGCCTACACGCCGGCGCCGCAGCGCAAGCTCGGCTACTACGCGCTGCCGCTGCTGTGGCACGACCGCGTGATCGGCTGGGCCAACGTCGCCCGCACGCCGCGCGGGCCGCGGCCGAGCTTCGGCTACCTGGCCGGCCGCGCGCCGCGCGACGCGGCGTTCCGCCGCGAGCTGGAGGCCGAGGTCGAGCGGCTGCGCGCCTTCCTCGGTGCCGACGACTAGCGCGGATCAGCCGGCCTGCAGGGCCAGCCCGGCGTGCTCGCGCAGCGGGTGGAACACGACCTTGGGATGCCGCTCCTGCGTCAGCCGCAGGTCGTAGGGCGAGGTCATCAGGTAGGCCAGCGTGTCGGCGGCGTCGAGCGCGAGCTTGGAGGCCGCCTCGTCGGTGAACTTGCGCATCGCCGCGTCGTCGTCGCAGGTGACCCAGCGCGCGCCGTGGAAGCGGCTCGCGCCCAGGCGGGCGTCGACGCCGTACTCGGCCTTCAGCCGGTGCTGCACCACCTCGAACTGCAGCTGGCCGACCGCGCCGAGCAGCATCGCGCCGCCGACAGTCGGGCGGAAGACCTGGATCGCGCCCTCCTCGCCGAGCTGCATCAGGCCCTGCTGGAGCTGCTTGCTCTTCATCGGGTTGGCGAGCTCGACCGTCTGGAACAGCTCGGGCGCGAAGAAGGGCAGGCCGGTGTAGGTGCCGAAGGTGGTGGGCGCGTCGGCGTCGGTGATGGTGTCGCCGAGCTGCACGCCGCCGTGGGTCGTGAAGCCGATGATGTCGCCGGCGTAGGCCTCCTCGACCGCCTCGCGGCGCTGCGACAGGAAGGTGACCACCGAGGTCGGGCGCAGTTCCTTGGCCGTGCGCTGCACGCGCAGCTTCATGCCCGATTCGTAGCGGCCGGAGTTGACGCGCACGAAGGCGATGCGGTCGCGGTGCGAGGGGTCCATGTTGGCCTGGACCTTGAACACCACGCCCGAGAAGCCGCTGGAGTCCGGCGGGATCTCGACGTCCGCGCCGTCGGCCTTGGTCACATGGCGCGCGGCCGGCGGCGGCGCCAGGTCGACCAGCGCGTCGAGCACCTCCTGCACGCCGAAGTTGTTGACGCCCGAGCCGAAGAACACCGGCGTCTGCTTGGCGGCGACGAAGGCCGCCTCGTCGAAGGCCGGCGCGGCCTCGGTCAAGAGCTCGATGCTCTGCTCGGCGAGCTCGTAGTCATGGCCGAAGCGCGCGCGCAGCGCGGGGCCTTCCGTCAGCGGGACGATCTCGTCGGCCTCCGAGCCGCTCTGGTCGCTGCGCTTGTCGGCGCCGGCCTTGAACAGGCGCATCTGCTGGCGGCGCAGGTCGACGATGCCGCCGAAGGCCTTGCCCTGGCCGACCGGCCAGGTCATCGGCACGCAGGGCATGCCGAGCTCCTGCTCGATCTCGTCGAGCAGCGCCAGCGGTTCCTTGCCCTCGCGGTCCATCTTGTTGATGAAGGTCAGGATGGGCGTGTCGCGCTGGCGGCAGACCTCGATCAGCCGGCGCGTCTGCGGCTCGACGCCGTTGGCCGCGTCGATCACCATCAGCGCGGCGTCCACCGCAGTCAGCACGCGGTAGGTGTCTTCCGAGAAGTCCTTGTGGCCGGGGGTGTCGAGCAGGTTGATGACGCAGTCGCGGTAGAGCATCTGCATCACCGAGCTGGCCACCGAGATGCCGCGCTGCTTCTCGATCTCCATCCAGTCGGACGTCGCGTGCCGCGAGGCCTTGCGCGCCTTCACGCTGCCGGCGATGTGGATCGCGCCCGAGAACAGCAGCAGCTTCTCGGTCAGCGTGGTCTTGCCGGCGTCGGGGTGGGAAATGATGGCAAACGTGCGTCGCCGCTTGACTTCATTGACGATCTGCTCGTTCGACATCACCCTGGACCCCGTCCTGTGCTCGGCTATGTACGCATTCCCCACGGTGCCCATAGCGCGGTGCACACATCGGCCATTCCCTCGCGCGCCGGTCCGCCCGGCGCGCCGCTGAATTTTAGGGGCGGCCCGCGACGGGGCGACGACCGGGCCCGCCGCACCCGCCTGCCCGGGGAAGCCCCGCGAAAGCCCGCGTCTCACGATCGGACGATCGCGCGCCAGCGCGTCCCAGAACGCGACGCCGGCCGGCGCCGCGGCGCGGCTTGGCGATCCGCGCGCCGGGGAAGAGCGAACGGGGCTAGGAATTTGGAGCAGTGGCATGCGAATCGCAAAGGACGCATCAGGGCGCGATCCCGAACCGCGGGCAACCGCGGCGATTGCAGCGCCCGTCGAGGAGTCCGCCATGCACACTTCATCCGCCCACTGCGACCCGCACAGCGAGTTCCAGCTGCGATTCCAGTCCCTGTTCGACGCCGGGCGCGGCTATGCCTTCCCCTGCGACGCCGCCGGGCAGGTGGACCTGGATGCGCTGGGCGACCGGGTTCGCATCAGCTACCTCTACGCACGCACGGTCGTCGGCCGCGAGTTCGCGGCGCCGTTCGTGACGCGCGATGCGTCCTGACATGCGGTCCGACCTGGCGCAGGCCGCAAGGCGCCGCGTGCTGCGCGCGGCCGCGCTGCTCGGGCTCGTCGGCGCGTTCGCGGGCTTCGGCGACGCCCGCGCCGCCGAGCCGGCGAAGCCGACCGTGGTCGCGACGATCAGCATCCTCGCCGATTTCGTCGGCGCGGTGGCCGGCGACACGCTGGTCGTCGAAACGGTGGTGCCGGTGGGCGGCGACCCGCACACCTACGAGCCGGTGCCGTCGGACGCACGCCGGCTCGCACGCGCCGCGATGGTGTTTCGCAACGGGCTCGGCCTCGAGCGCTGGCTCGACAAGCTGATCGGCGAGGCGCGGCCCGACCGGCCGGTGGTGACCCTGACCGAGGGCTTCGCCAGCCTGCGCGTGACCGAAGGCGCCTACGCCGGCGATCCCGACCCGCATGCGTGGATGGATCCGCACATCGCGCTCCGCTATGTCGACGCGGTCGAGCGCTCGCTGCGCGCCCAGTACCCGCGCCATGCCGCGACCTACGCCGCCAACGCCGCGCGCTACCGCGAGCAGTTGGCCGCGCTGGACCGGGACATCCGCGCGCTGATGACGGGCGTGCCGCCGGCACGGCGCCAGCTCGTCACCACGCACGACGCCTTCCGCTACTTCGCCCGGCGCTACGGGCTGGACCTGGTGGCCAGCATCTGGGGCATCTCGACCGAGACCGAGCCCTCGGCGCGCGAGGTGGCGAACATCGTCGGCGCGATCCGCAAGTCCGGCGTGCCGGCGGTCTTCGTCGAGACGACGATCAACCCGAAGCTGATGCAGCGCATCGCCGCCGAGGCCCGCGTGCGCATCGGCGAGCCGCTGTATGGCGACTCGGTCGGCACGCCTGGCAGCGGCGCCGACAGCTATCTCGGCATGATGCGCGCCAACGCACAGGCCATTGCGCGTGGGCTCTCGGGCCCGGAGGGGACGCCATGACGACCTTGGAGGTGTTCGGCCTGAGCGCCGGCTACGGCGCGGCGCGCGTGCTCGACGGCGTGAGCTTCGTCGCGCAGGGCGGTCAGCGGATGGCGATCGTGGGCCCGAACGGTGTCGGCAAGTCGACGCTGGTCAAGGTCATGCTCGGCCTGCTGCCTGCAGCGCGCGGCAGCGTCGCGCTCGACGGGCGGCCGATCGCCGCGCAGCCGCGGCGCGTGGCCTACGTGCCGCAACGCGCCGAGATCGACTGGGACTACCCGACCACCACCGCCGAGCTGGTGGCCATGGGCGCATCGCCGCGCCACGGCATGGGCTGGCTGCGCCGGCCCGAGCAGGCGGCGGCCGGCGCGCTGGCGCGAGTCGACCTGCTGGCCCAGTCGAACTGCCCGATCGGCGAGCTGTCGGGCGGCCAGCGCCAACGTGCGCTGCTGGCGCGCGCGCTGCTGCGCCAAGCCGACCTGATCGTGCTCGACGAGCCGCTGGCCGCCGTCGACCGGACCAGCGAAGCGGTGATCTGGGCCGAGCTGACGCGCCTGTCCGCCGCCGGCGCGCTGGTGGTCGTGGTGCACCACGACCTGACCGCCGCGCGCGCGCAGTTCGACGCCTGCCTGCTGCTGGCGCCGGGGTCGGCGCTGTTCGGCCCGCCGGCCGACGTGCTGAAGCCCGCGGCGCTCGAGCGGGCCTATGGCCGCGGCGTGGCCGCATCGGGAGAAGCTCTTGGACACCTTCAGACAACTGTTCGTCGCGCCGCTTGAGTTCGGCTTCATGCGCGACGGCTTGCTCGTCGTGCTGCTGATCGGCGTGACCGCGTCGGTGCTGTCCTGCCTGCTCGTCGTTCGGCGCCAGGCGCTGATGGGCGACGCCATCTCGCACTGCGTCCTGCTCGGCGTCGCGCTCGGCTGGCTGGCGGCCCGGGAACAGGGCGTGCTGTGGGGCGCGCTCGCGGCGGGCGTGCTGTCGGGCTCGGCCATCACCTTCATCGAGCGTGCCGGCATCAAGCTCGACGCCGCGATGGGCATCGTGCTGACCGCGGCGTTTGCGCTCGGCCTGGCCATCATCAGCATCGTCAAGCCGACCGGCATCGACCTCTTCCATGTGCTGCTCGGCAACGTGCTGGGGGTCAGCGCCGCCGACCTGGAGCACACGGCGATCGGCTGCGCGCTGGTGCTCGCGACCGTCGCGCTGCTGTTCCGCGGGCTGCAGTTCTGGAGCTTCGACCCGGTGGCGGCACAGGTCGCCGGGCTGCCGACGACGCTGCTGCACTACGTCTTCACCATGCTGCTGTCGGCGACCGTGGTCGTCTCGATCCAGGCGGTCGGCATCCTGCTCGTCATCGCGATGCTGGTGACGCCCGGCGCCACGGCCTGGCTGCTGACCCGCCGCCTGGCACCGATGATGGGCGTGGCGGCCGCGATCGGCGCCTGCAGCGGCATCGGCGGGCTCTACGGCTCCTACCACCTCGACGTGGCTTCGGGGCCGGCGATCGTGCTGGTGGCCAGCGGCCTGTTCGTGCTCACGCTCCTGCTCGCCCCGCGGCGCGGCGTGTTGTGGCAGCGCTGGGCGCAGCGCCGCACGCGCGACGGCGCGATCGACGACGACCTGCTGAAGGACGCGCTGCTCGCCGAGCGCGAGGAAGGGCTGACGCTCGCGCCGGCGCTGCTCGGCGAGCGGCTGGGCGTGCCGGCGGCGACGACGCGCCGGTCGCTCGCGCGGCTGGCGCGCGCCGGGCTGCTCTGGTTGCGGGGCGAGCGCATCGCGCTCACGCCGGACGGCGAGCGCCGCGCGACGGAACTCGTGCGCACGCAACGCCTGCTCGAGACCTACCTGCACGATGTCGAGGCGGTGCCGATCGAGAACATCCGCGCCCAGGCCGACAAGCGCGAACATGCCTTGAGCGCGGACGCCGTCGAGGCGATGGCGCAGTTGCTCGGCGACCCGCGCACCGACCCGCATGGCCACCCGATCCCGCAGCGCGATGAAGGGCTCGAAGGCTTGCAGGGCCTGCGCCGCATCGCCGGTCAGTCGCTGGCGGCCACGGCAGCCGGCCAGGGCGGGCGCGTCAGCATGATCAGCGACGACCGCGCCGACCTGGTCGGCGAAATGGCGCGCCTGGGCATCCTGCCCGACGCCCACGTCACCGTGCTCGCGCGCGAGGCCGACGGCCTGCGCGTGCGCATCGACCACGCGGAGCCGGCGGGCCTGTCGGCGGAGCTGGCGCAGCGCGTGTTCGTGATGCCCTGGCCGCGCATCGTCGTCGGGCGCGCCGCCTGAGTTCCGGGCCCGCCGGGGTGTTCATGGTGCATCGCGCCGGAGCGGCAGCGAGCGATCGGCGGGCCCGCTAGAATGCAGGCTCTTTCGAGGAGCGTTGCAACTCCCGCCACGGGAGCCAGGCTCGAAAGACATCCCCCGATGCAACGGCGCTCACCCGCAGGCCCAGGCCGCCGGTGAGTTGCACCCGACTCCCCTCGCGCCCCGGGCCTGTGGTTCCCCGAACCACGGAGACCCGTTGATGAGCGCCGTTCTGAAGTCCTCCCCCGCCCACGACTATCACGTCGCCGATCTCTCGCTGGCCGACTGGGGCCGCAAGGAGATCAAGATCGCCGAGACCGAGATGCCCGGCCTGATGGCGATCCGCCAGGAATTCGCCGCCAGCCAGCCGCTCAAGGGCGCGCGCATCACCGGCTCGCTGCACATGACGATCCAGACCGCCGTGCTGGTGCAGACGCTCGAGGCGCTGGGCGCCAAGGTGCGCTGGGCCTCGTGCAACATCTTCTCGACCCAGGACCATGCGGCCGCGGCGCTGGTCGAGGCCGGCACGCCCGTGTTCGCCTACAAGGGCGAGACGCTCACCGACTACTGGGACTACACGCACCGGATCTTCGAGTTCGGCGCCAAGGGCGCCGCCGACGAAGGCCCGAACATGATCCTCGACGACGGCGGCGACGCGACGCTGCTGATGCACCTGGGCAAGAAGGCCGAGAAGGACGCCTCGCTGCTCGCCCACCCCGGCAGCGAGGAGGAGACCTGCCTGTTCGCCGCCATCAAGGCCAAGCTGGCCGAGGACCCGACCTGGTACTCGCGCAAGAGCGCGCAGATCATCGGCGTGACCGAAGAGACGACGACCGGCGTGCACCGCCTCAAGGAGATGAGCGCCAAGGGCACGCTGATGTTCCGCGCCATCAACGTCAACGACTCGGTCACCAAGAGCAAGTTCGACAACCTCTACGGCTGCCGCGAGTCGCTGGTCGACAGCATCAAGCGCGCCACCGACGTGATGATCGCCGGCAAGGTGGCCGTGGTCGCCGGCTACGGCGACGTCGGCAAGGGCTCGGCGCAGGCGCTGCGCGCGCTGTCGGCCCAGGTCTGGGTCACCGAGATCGACCCGATCAACGCGCTGCAGGCCGCGATGGAAGGCTACAAGGTCGTGACGATGGAGTACGCCGCCGACAAGGCCGACATCTTCGTCAGCGCCACCGGCAACAAGAACGTGATCCGCTACGAGCACATGGCGGCGATGAAGGACGAGGCCATCGTCTGCAACATCGGCCACTTCGACAACGAGATCGACGTCGCCTCGCTCGAGAAGCTGCAGTGGGACGAGATCAAGCCCCAGGTCGACCATGTGGTGTTCCCGGACGGCAAGAAGATCATCCTGCTGGCCAAGGGCCGGCTGGTGAACCTGGGCTGCGCGACCGGCCACCCGAGCTTCGTGATGAGCTCGTCGTTCGCCAACCAGACCATCGCGCAGATCGAGCTGTTCACCCACAGCGACTACTACGAGCAGGGCAAGGTCTACGTGCTGCCCAAGCACCTCGACGAGAAGGTCGCGCGGCTGCACCTGAAGAAGGTCGGCGCGATGCTCACCGAGCTGACCGACGAGCAGGCCGAGTACATCGGCGTGCCGAAGCAGGGGCCGTACAAGGCCGACACCTACCGCTACTGATCGGAGGGGCTGCGATGTTCGTGCGCCTGCGCAGCGCACGGCCGACCAATGACCTGGCGGCGCTGCGGCGCTTCTATGTCGACGCGCTCGGCTGTCGCGCGGTGGCCGAGTGGGTCGATCACCAGGGCTTCGACGGCCTGGTGATCGATGACGCCACGGGCGCCTGGCAGGTCGAGTTCGTGGTCGACCGCGCGCGGCCGGCGCCGCCGGTGCCCAGCCATGAGCACCTGCTGGTGTTCTACGTCGCCGACCGCGCGGCGCTCGCGGCGCGCACCGCGGCGATGGACGCCGCGGGCTGTCGGCGCGTGGCACCGAACAATCCCTATTGGGCGCGCTGCGGCGTGACCTATGCCGACCCCGACGGCTACTGCGTCGTGATCGCCCTGCCCCCCGAGCCCTGAGATGCGTGCCGACCAACTGCTGCTCAGCCAAGGCCTCGCACCGACCCGCTCGGCCGCCCAACGGTTGATCGAGCGCGGCGCGGTGCAGCGCCTCGGCGCGCAGGGCTGGGCCGTGCTGCGCAAGGCCGGCGAGGACCTGCCGGAGGCGACCGAGCTGCGCATCACCGACGCCGCCGAGCTGCGCTGGGTGTCGCGCGCCGGGCTCAAGCTCGACGCGGCGCTGGCGCACTGCGGGCTCGACCCATCGGGCGCCACCGCGCTCGACGTCGGCCAGAGCACCGGCGGCTTCACCGAGGTGCTGCTGGCACGCGGCGCGGCGCGGGTGGTCGGGGTCGATGTCGGCCACGGCCAGCTGCATCCGTCGCTGCGCGGGCATGCGCAGGTCACCGCGATCGAGGGCCTGAACGCCCGCGGCCTGACGCGCGCCGCGCTCGGCGCGGCGATGCCGGCGGCCGGCTTCGATGTGATCGTCGCGGACCTGAGCTTCATCCCGCTGACCACCGTGCTGCCGGCGCTGCCGCCGCTGCTGGCGCCCGGCGGCCAGTTGCTCGCGCTGGTCAAGCCGCAGTTCGAGCTGCAGCCCAAGGACATCGGCAAGGGCGGGCTCGTCAAGAGCCCGCGGTCCTACGCCGAGGTCGAGGCCAAGCTGCGCGCCGCCTGCCCGCCGCTCGGCCTGGCCGTGATCGACTGGTTCGACAGCGCCGTCGCCGGGGGCGACGGCAACCGAGAATTCTTCATCCGCGCCGCGCCCACGGGCCGGCCCCAGGAGTCCAAGACATGAATCCCACCCCTGCCCTGAGCCTGCCGGTCCCGGTGAGCTTCGAGTTCTATCCGCCCAACACCGACGCCGGCGCCGAGAAGCTCAAGACCGTCGTGCGCGAGCTCGGCACCGCACAGCCCGAGTTCTTCAGCGTCACCTACGGCGCCGGCGGCTCGACGCGCGACCGCACGCTGTCGACGGTGCTCGACATCGCCGCGCTCGGCTTCGAGGCGGCGCCGCACCTGTCGTGCATCGGCTCGACGCGCC
>Ga0209966_1000111_pt1 | contig 36041 bp, 33 predicted proteins | sample RhisoiCoNPM_FD_187575 | JGI IMG/M metagenome (GOLD analysis project Ga0209966, IMG submission 187575) | Arabidopsis thaliana rhizosphere microbial communities from the Joint Genome Institute, USA, that affect carbon cycling - Rhizosphere... | ecosystem: Host-associated > Plants > Roots >... | reverse complement strand
AGTTCGACGTGCAGCGCGTCGCGGTCGGCCTCCGAATAGACCGCCACAGTCGCGATGCCGAGCTTCTTCGCGGTCTTGATGACGCGGCAGGCAATCTCCCCGCGGTTCGCAATCAGGATCTTCTTAAACACGACGCTCTCCATCTTGGCGCTTGTTCATCCAGCGGCCGCCGAGGATCCGGCTCTGCCGGTCCGCCAGCGGCGCCCCCAAGGGCCACGAAGGGGCCCCTTTGTGGCCCCTGGGGAGCGGCGAAGCCGCAACGGGGGTGGTCGTCATCACAGGGGAATATTGCCGTGCTTGCGCCACGGGTTCTCGAGCTTCTTGTCGCGCAGCATCACCAGCGAGCGGCAGATGCGCTTGCGCGTCTCGTGCGGCTGGATCACGTCGTCGATGAAGCCGCGGCTGCCGGCGACGAAGGGGTTGGCGAAACGGGCCTTGTACTCGGCCTCGCGGGCGGCGAGCTTGGCCGGATCGCCCTTGTCCTCGCGGAAGATGATCTCGACCGCGCCCTTGGCGCCCATCACCGCGATCTCGGCATTCGGCCAGGCGAAGTTGACGTCGCCGCGCAGGTGCTTGGAGGCCATCACGTCGTAGGCGCCGCCGTAGGCCTTGCGGGTGATGACGGTGATCTTGGGCACCGTGCACTCGGCATAGGCGTAGAGCAGCTTGGCGCCATGCTTGATGATGCCGCCGTACTCCTGGCTGGTGCCGGGCATGAAGCCGGGCACGTCGACGAAGGTGATCACCGGGATGCTGAAGGCGTCGCAGAAGCGCACGAAGCGCGCCGCCTTGATCGAGCTCTTGATGTCCAGGCAGCCCGCCAGTACCTGCGGGTTGTTGGCCACCACGCCGACCGTCTGGCCTTCCATGCGGCCGAAGCCGATGACGATGTTCTTCGCGTAGTCGGGCTGCAGCTCGAAGAAGTCGTTGTCGTCCATCACCTTGACGATCAGTTCCTTGATGTCATAGGCCTGGTTCGGGTTGTCGGGCACCAGGGTGTCGAGCGAATAGTCGATCCGCTCGGCCGGGTCACCGCCCTTCGGGTCCTGCCGCACCGGCGCCTTCTCGCGGTTGTTCAGCGGCAGGTAGTTGAAGAAGCGCCGCAGCATCAGCAGCGCCTCGACGTCGTTCTCGAACGCGCGGTCGGCGACGCCGCTCTTGGTGGTGTGGGTGCTGGCGCCGCCCAGTTCCTCGGCCGTGACCTCCTCGTGCGTCACGGTCTTCACGACCTCGGGGCCGGTGACGAACATGTAGCTCGAGTCCTTCACCATGAAGATGAAGTCGGTCATCGCCGGCGAGTACACCGCGCCGCCGGCGCTCGGGCCCATGATCATGCTGATCTGCGGGATCACGCCGCTGGCCATCACGTTGCGCTGGAACACCTCGGCATAGCCGCCCAGCGAAGCCACACCCTCCTGGATGCGCGCGCCGCCGGAGTCGTTGAGGCCGATCACCGGCGCGCCGACCTTCATCGCCTGGTCCATCACCTTGCAGATCTTCTCGGCATGCGGCTCCGACAGCGCGCCGCCGAAGACCGTGAAGTCCTGGCTGTACACGAACACCAGGCGCCCGTTGATCATTCCGTAGCCAGTGACGACGCCGTCGCCGGGGATCTTGTTGTCGGCCATGCCGAACTCGGTGCAGCGGTGCTCGACGAACATGTCCCATTCCTCGAAGGTGCCGTCGTCGAGCAGCAACTCGATGCGCTCGCGCGCCGTCAGCTTGCCCTTGGCGTGCTGGGCCTCGATGCGCTTCTCGCCGCCGCCCAGGCGGGCCGCCGCGCGGCGTTTCTCGAGCTCTTCGATGATGTCGTGCATGGGGCTCTCTCCTCGTGTTCCGTCAATCCATCAGGTCCAGCAGCCGACGCGCGGCCACCGATGCGGCCAGCGTGCCGGCGCGCACCTCGGCGGTCAGCGCCGGCAGCGCCTCGCGCACCGCCGGGTGCTGGCGGAAGCGCGCGTGCAGGCCGGCCTCGATGCGCTCCCACATCCAGGCCTGGTCCTGGCGGTGGCGGCGTGCTGCCAGCCGGCCGTTGGCGGTCTGCAGGTCGCGGAAGCGCTCGACCGCGGCCCAGAATGCCGGCAGGCCGGTGGCCTTCAGCGCGCTCAGCTGCAGCACGCAGGGTTCCCAGACCTTCTCGTCGTGGTGCGCATGATCGGGATGGCCGTGCAGGCCGAAGAGCCGCAGCGCGCCGGTGATCTGCGCCTCGGCACGGGTGGCAGCGGCGGCATCGATGTCGGCCTTGTTGATGACCACCAGGTCGGCCAGCTCCATCACGCCCTTCTTGATCGCCTGCAGGTCGTCGCCGGCGTTGGGCAGCTGCAGCAGCACGAAGAGATCCGTCATGCCGGCGACCGCGGTCTCGCTCTGGCCGACGCCGACGGTCTCGACGATCACGACGTCATGGCCCGCGGCTTCCAGCACCAGCAGGCACTCGCGCGTCTTCTCGGCCACGCCGCCCAGCGTGCCTGACGAGGGGCTGGGGCGGATGAAGGCGCGCTCGTCGACCGACAGCCGCTCCATGCGCGTCTTGTCGCCGAGGATGGAGCCGCCGGAGACGGTGGACGAGGGGTCGACCGCCAGCACCGCGACGCGGTGGCCGCGTTCGGTCAGGTAGAGGCCCAGCGCCTCGATGAAGGTGCTCTTGCCGACGCCGGGCACGCCGGAGATGCCGAGCCGCAGCGAGTTGCCGGTGCTCGGCAGCAGCGCGTTCAGCAACTCGTCGGCGCGCTCGCGGTGGTCCGCCCGGGTCGATTCGAGCAGCGTGATCGTCTTGGCGATCGCGCGCCGCTGCGCCGGGCTCGGCGGCCCGCGCAGCGCATCGAACAGCAGTTGATCGGCGGGAGGCAGCATCGGCCGCAGCGGACTCAGGCCGCGCCGACGGCCTGGCGGATCTGCTCGAGCACGTCCTTCGCACTCGCCGGGATCGGCGTGCCGGGGCCGTAGATGCCCTTGACGCCGGCCGCGTAGAGGAAGTCGTAGTCCTGCGGCGGGACCACGCCGCCGACGAAGACGATGATGTCGTCGGCGCCTTGCTTCTTCAATTCTTCAATGATCGCCGGCACCAGCGTCTTGTGGCCTGCGGCGAGCGTGGACACGCCGACCGCGTGCACGTCGTTCTCGATCGCCTGGCGCGCGCATTCCTCCGGGGTCTGGAACAGCGGGCCCATGTCGACGTCGAAGCCGAGGTCCGCGAAGGCGGTGGCCACCACCTTGGCGCCGCGGTCGTGGCCGTCCTGGCCGAGCTTGGAGATCATCACGCGCGGCCGGCGGCCCTGGGCATCCGCGAAGGCGGCGATCTCGGCCTTCAGCTTGTCCCAACCCTCGGCACTGTCGTAGGCGGCTGCGTACACACCGGTCACCTTCTGGATGTCGGCGCGGTGGCGCCCGAAGACCTTCTCGAGTGCGTCCGACACCTCGCCCACCGTGGCGCGGAGGCGAATCGCCTGGATGCTCAGGTCGAGCAGATTACCCTGCCCCGACTTCGCACATTCGGTCAGCGCATCGAGCGCGGCCTGCACCTTGGCCGCATCGCGCGTCGCGCGGATCTGCTTGAGCCGCTCGATCTGGCTCTCGCGCACCGCATGGTTGTCGATGTCGCGGAACTCGACCGGGTCTTCCTTCTCGAGCTTGTACTTGTTGACGCCGACGATCACGTCCTTGCCCGAGTCGATGCGCGCCTGCTTCTCGGCCGCGCTGGCCTCGATCTTGAGCTTGGCCCAGCCGGAATCGACGGCCTTGGTCATGCCGCCCATGGCCTCCACCTCCTCGATCAGCGCCCAGGCCTTGTCGGCCATGTCCTGGGTGAGCTTCTCCATCATGTAGCTGCCGGCCCAGGGGTCGATCACGCTGGTGATGTGGGTCTCTTCCTGGAGGATCAGCTGGGTGTTGCGCGAGATGCGCGCGCTGAACTCGGTGGGCAGCGCGATCGCCTCGTCGAAGCTGTTGGTGTGCAGGCTCTGCGTGCCGCCGAACACCGCCGCCATCGCCTCGATCGCGGTGCGCACGACGTTGTTGTACGGGTCCTGCTCGGTCAGGCTCCAGCCCGAGGTCTGGCAGTGGGTGCGCAGCATCAGGCTCTTCGGGTTCTGGGCGCCGAAGCCCTTCATGATGCGGCTCCACAGCAGCCGCGCGGCGCGCATCTTGGCGATCTCGAGGTAGAAGTTCATCCCGATCGCCCAGAAGAAGCTCAGGCGCCCGGCGAACTCGTCCACGTCCAGCCCCTTGGCCTGCGCGGTGCGCACGTACTCCATGCCGTCGGCCAGCGTGAAGCCGAGCTCGAGCGCCTGATTCGCGCCGGCCTCCTGCATGTGGTAGCCGGAGATCGAGATCGAGTTGAAGCGCGGCATCTTCTGCGCCGTGTACTCGATGATGTCGCCGACGATGCGCATCGAGGGTTCGGGCGGGAAGATGTAGGTGTTGCGGACCATGAACTCCTTGAGGATGTCGTTCTGGATGGTCCCGCTGAGCTGGTCCTGCGCCACGCCCTGCTCTTCCGCCGCCACCACGTAGCCGGCCAGCACCGGCAGCACCGCGCCGTTCATCGTCATGGACACGCTCACCTTGTCGAGCGGGATGCCGTCGAACAGGATCTTCATGTCCTCCACCGAGTCGATCGCGACGCCGGCCTTGCCGACGTCGCCGGTCACGCGCGGGTGGTCGCTGTCGTAGCCGCGGTGGGTGGCCAGGTCGAAGGCCACGCTGACGCCCTGCGCGCCGGCGGCCAGGCCCTTGCGGTAGAAGTCGTTCGAGGCCTCGGCCGTCGAAAAGCCGGCGTACTGGCGGATCGTCCAGGGCCGCGCCGCGTACATGGTCGGCTGCGGGCCGCGCAGGAAGGGCTCGAAGCCGGGCAAGGTGTCGGTGTGCGCCAGGCCCTGCAGGTCGGCCGCGGTGTAGAGCGGCTTGACGGTCAGGCCCTCGGGGGTGACCCAGTTCAGCTTGCTCAGGTCGCCGCCAGGCGACTGCTTGGCAGCCGCCTTTTGCCAGGCGGCCAGGGCTTCGGGGCTGAGGGTCGGACGGTCGGACATGGGGTTTCTCTCGGGAATTTGGCTGGACGCCAGCAGCGGCCCGCATCATAATTCAAAAATGAATTACGACAGCCCTGTTTCGACAGGCACCCCGTCCGATGCGGCGCCAGCCGCCCCGGCCCGGTCCGAGCGCGCGCTCTACGAGCAGGTCGCCGAGGCGCTGCGCGCGCGCATCCTGAGCCACCGGCTCGCGCCCGGCAGTTGGATCGACGAGAAGGCGCTGGCCTCCGAGCATGGCATCAGCCGCACCCCGCTGCGCGAGGCGCTGAAGGTGCTGGCCTCCGAGGGGCTGGTGACGATGAAGCTGCGCCGCGGCGCCTATGTCACCGAGGTATCGGCGCGCGACCAGGCCGAGGTTTTCCACCTGCTCGCGCTGCTCGAAGGCGACGCCGCTGGCGTCGTCGCCGGCCGGCTGACCGCGACGCAGCTCGACGAGCTGGAGGCGATCCACGCCGACCTCGAGGCCGCCATCGACGACCGCGACGCCTTCTTCGACGCCAACGAGCGCTTCCACGTCCGCCTGCTCGAGCTGGCCGACAACCGCTGGCGCATCCAGATGGTCGCCGACCTGCGCAAGGTGATGAAGCTGGCGCGCCACCACTCGCTGTTCAAGGCAGGCCGCATCGAGGCCTCGCTGGCCGAGCACCGCGGTGTCATGGCCGCGCTGCGCGCGCGCGATGCCACGGCCGCGCAGCAGCGCATGCGCGAGCACATTGCCCAGGGCCGAGAAGCGGCCATGCATTGAATCGCCACCCGGACGACAATCCAGCCCTTTCGCCTTCCCAGCCCCTGCCATGCCCGCCCTCCTCCCGAACGTCGATCCCGACGGCCTGCTCGAATACTCGGTCGTCTACACCGACCGCGCGCTCAACCACATGTCGGCCCGCTTCCAGGGCGTGATGCGCGACATCTCCGGCGTGCTCAAGGAGGTCTACCGCGCGAAGTCGGCCGTCATCGTGCCGGGCAGCGGCAGCTTCGGCATGGAGGCGGTGGCGCGCCAGTTCGCCACCGGCCAGCGCGCGCTGGTGATCCGCAACGGCTGGTTCAGCTACCGCTGGACGCAGATCTTCGAGATGGGCCGCATCCCGGCCGAGGAAATCGTGCTGAAGGCGCGCCGCGCCGAGCCCGGCGCGAAGGCGCCGTTCGCGCCGGCGCCGATCGAGGAAGTGGTCGCGACCATCCTCGAGCGCAAGCCCGCCGTCGTGTTCGCGCCGCATGTCGAGACCTCCGCCGGCATGCGCCTGCCCGACGACTACCTGCGTCGCGTCGCCGACGCGGTGCACGAGGTCGGCGGCCTGTTCGTGCTCGACTGCATCGCCTCCGGCACGATCTGGGTCGACATGGCCGCGACCGGCGTCGACGTGCTGGTCAGCGCACCGCAGAAGGGCTGGAGCGGACCGCCCTGCTGCGCCTTCGTGATGCTGTCCGAGCGCGCCCGCGCGGCGATCGACGGCACGACGAGCACCAGCTTCGCCTGCGACCTGAAGAAGTGGTTGCAGATCATGGAGGCCTACGAGGGCGGCGCCCACGCCTACCACGCGACGATGCCGACCGACACGCTCGCCAAGGTGCGCGACGTGATGTTCGAGGCGCGCGCCTACGGCTTCGACAAGCTGCGCGACGAGCAGGAGGCGCTGGGCGCCAAGGTGCGCGCGTTGCTCGAGGCGCGCGGCTTCACCAGCGTGGCCGCACCAGGCTTCCAGGCGCCCGGCGTGGTGGTCAGCTACACCGACGACGCGGAGATCCAGAACGGCAAGAAGTTCGCCGCCCAGGGCCTGCAGATCGCCGCAGGCGTGCCGCTGCAGTGTGACGAAGGCGCGGACTTCCGCACCTTCCGCATCGGCCTGTTCGGCTTCGACAAGCTGCACGACGCCGATCGCAGCACCGCGGCGCTCGCGCGGGCGCTCGACGCGCTGCGCTGAACCGCCGCGCGGTCGCTCAGGCGGCGCAGAGCGCCGCCACGCGCGCCCACAGGCCGTGGCCGAGGGCCCAGCCCGACGCACCGGCCAGCAGCGCGCCGGCCAGCCGGGCCGCGAGCCGGCCCTGACCGGCGGCGCCGAAGCGCCGCCACAGTGCCGGCGCGGCCCACAGCCCGATCGACGAGGCCGTCGCGAAGGCGGCCATCGCCATCGCGCCGCCGGCGGCCCCGCCGGCCAGCGCCGCCACCAGCAATGCCGATTGCAGCAGGCCGCAGGGCCAGCCGACCCACAGCAGGCCGGCACCGGTCGCCCGCAGCGGCGCGGCCATGCGCTGCCAGCCGCCGGGCGCGGCCACCGCCGGCACCGCGGCGCGGCCCTCGAGCCAGCGCGGCTGGCGCCCGGTCGCCAGCAGCCACAGGCCGAGCGCAAAGGCCGCGACATGCAGCAGGGTCCACAGCGGCCTCAGCATCGGCGCGGCCTGGCCGAGCGCGCCGAGCGCCTCGACGCTCGACGCGACGATCGCGCCCGCGGCGGCGTAGCCGAGCGTGCGGCCGAGATGGAAGCCACCCGCCGCGCCCACCGCGCCGCGCCCGCGGCCGACCACCGCCGCGCAGGGCGCGCCGCACATCGCCGCGCAGTGCGGGCTGCCGGCCAGCCCCATCAGCGCGGCCGCGACGATCAGGCTCGCGTCCACGGGGCCTCAGATGACGCGCGAGAAGTGCTCGCGGCGCAGGTCCGACTGCAGGTAGCGGTCGAACACCATCGCCACCGCGCGCACGAAGTACCAGCCCAGCGGCGTGACCTCGATCGCGTCGGGCTCGATCTCCACCAGGCCCTGCTCGGCCAGCGTCTGCAACTCCTCGAGCTCGCGTTTGAAGTACTCGCGCATCGACACGAGGTGCGCGACCTCGATCGACTCGAACTCGACGCGCCCCTGGCACATCAGCGCCATGATCACCGCGCGGCGCACCAGGTCGTCGCGCGTCAGCGACAGCCCGCGCACGACGGGCCACTGGCCCTGGCGCAGCGCGTCGTAGTACTCGGGCAGGGTCTTGGCGTTCTGGCTGTAGCTGCTGCCGATGCGGCTGATCGCCGAGACGCCCAGGCCGATCAGGTCGCAGTCGGGCTGCGTCGAGTAGCCCTGGAAGTTGCGGTGCAGCCGCCCCTGGCGCTTCGCGACCGCCAGACTGTCGCCGGGCAGCGCGAAGTGGTCCATGCCGATGTTCGCGTAGCCGGCCTCGAGGAAGGCGTCGATCGCGCCGTGCAGCATCGACACCCGGTCCATCGCGCCGGGCAGCTGGCTCGCGTCGATGCGCCGCTGCGGCTTGAAGCGCTGCGGCAGGTGGGCATAGGCGTACATCGCGATGCGGTCGGGCCGCAGTGCCGCGACCTGTGCGACGGTGCGCCGGAACGACGTCGGCGTCTGCTTGGGCAGGCCGTAGATCAGGTCGACGTTGAGCGACTCGAAGCCGACGCGGCGCGCGTGCTCGATCAGCTCGCGCACCTGGCTTTCGGGCTGGATGCGGTGCACGGCGCGCTGCACGTCGGCGTCGAAGTCCTGCACGCCGAAGCTCAGGCGCGAGAAGCCGAGGTCGGCCAGCAGCGTCAGCCGCTGCGGCGTGACGGTGCGCGGATCGACCTCGATCGAGGCCTCGAGTCGCGGGTCGAAGCGGAACGCACCGCGCAGGGCGCCGAGCAGGCGGCGCAACTCGTCGTCGGACAGGAAGGTCGGCGTGCCGCCGCCGAGGTGCAGCTGGGCGACCGACTCGGTCTGTCCGAGCGCCCGCACCACCATGGCGATCTCGGCTTCTAGCGCATCGAGGTAGGGCAGCGCGCGTTCATGCTGCCGCGTGACGACCTTGTTGCAGGCGCAGTAGTAGCACACCGACTCGCAGAATGGGATGTGCACGTACACCGACAGCGGCGGGCGGCCACCGACCGCCGCGCCCTGGGCGCGCTGGGCCAGCGCGCCGGCGTGCGCCGCCGCGCCGAAAGCCTCCACGAAGCGGTCCGCGGTCGGATAGGAGGTGTAACGCGGGCCGGGCCTGTCGGCCCGCGCCAACAGTTCTTCGGACAGGCCCACGGAGGATTCCCGGTCGCAGGCGGTGGTGCTGATCATGGCCCGCACTGTGCCGCCACCGCGCGCGCGGGGCTTGATCTGGCGCAAGCCGGCCCGGAGCGCGCTCCAGAAGAATCCCGGCCGGTTTGAGGCATATCATGTACGCCATCCCCTTCCACCGCCCCGCGGCCGCCCCCACCGGGGCCACCGTGCTCCCGATGAGCCAGCCACCGGCCACCATCCCGCTGAAGATCGAACCGCTGAAGGTGGCGTGTTCGAGCTGCAACCTGCGCGAGCTGTGCCTGCCGATGGGCGTCTCGGCCGGCGAACTGGAGCGGCTCGATGCGCTGGTCGGCTCGCGCCGCCCGGTGCCGCGCGGCGAGGCGCTGTTCCGCGCCGGCGACCGCTTCCGCTCGCTCTACGCAGTGCGCACCGGCTTCTTCAAGACCTGCGTCACCGCCGAGGACGGGCGCGACCAGGTCACCGGCTTCCAGATGGCCGGCGAGTTGCTCGGCCTCGATGGCATCGGCAGCGACCGCCACACCTGCGACGCGCTCGCGCTCGAGGACTCGCAGGTCTGTGAGATCCCCTACGAGCGGCTCGAGGAGCTGTCGCGCGAGTTCACCGAGCTGCAGCACCAGTTCCACAAGATCATGAGCCGCGAGATCGTGCGCGACCACGGCGTGATGCTGCTGCTGGGCACGATGCGCGCCGAGGAGCGCCTCGCCGCCTTCCTGCTGAACCTGACCAAGCGGCTGGCGACGCGCGGCTTCTCGGCCTCGTCGCTGGTGCTGCGCATGACGCGCGAGGAGATCGGCAGCTACCTCGGCCTGAAGCTCGAGACGGTGAGCCGCACCTTCTCGAAGTTCCAGGACGAAGGCCTGCTCGAGGTCAAGCAGCGCGACATCCGCATCCTCGACCAGGCCGGGCTGCAGAAGCTCGTCAATTCCGCCGCCTGCTGATCAGCAGCGCGGTCATCGCGCCGGCCGTCGCGATGACGGCCCAGAACGCGAAGAAGGCCAGCGTGTAGACCCCCGCGCGGGGCAGGCCGACTTCGACCACGCCGTGAACCGCCTGCGGGTCGACGACGGCGAACACCAGCATCTCCATCACCCCGGCCATCAGGAACGAGGGCCAGAGCACCTGCAGGCAACGCTTGGGCGTGCGCATCGTCGTCGGCCCTCAGCGCGGCAGAGGCGCGGCAGCGTGGTTGCGCGCCTTCTGGGCGGGCTCGTAGGCAGCGCTGGCCTGCTGCGGCACGCGCACCACCGTGTCGGCGCTGCGCACCGCGATCACCGCAGTCGCGATGCCGGCGGCGATCACCGCCACCGGGCCGGCGAGCACGAGCCACACCATGCCGATGCGCCACCAGGGCAGCGCGGGACGGTCGGAAGCGGTTTCGGTCTTCATCTCGTTCCTCTCTCAGCGCGGCACGACGAAGGTGCTCTTCTCGGTCACATGCGCCGCCGGCGCGTCGGCATCGGCCAGGCGCTCGACCTCGATGCGCAGCGCATGCACCCCGGGCCCTCGCGCCTGCGCCGCCGCGGCCGGCAGCCGCACCGCGACCGGCCACCAGCGTGCCTCGGCCGGGCCGACGTCGAACTCGGCGGCGGACGCGAGCATCGCCCCGTCGAGCCCCGCCACCGCGACGCGGTAGCGCTGCACGCGCTCGGTGCTGTTCATCAGCTGCAGGCGGTAGACGTTCTCGATGTCGCCATGTCCGACCATGCGCGCCAGCGCCGCGCGGTCGCGCACGAGATCGAAGCGGAACGGCTCGCGCAGCACCAGGCTGGTGACGAAGGCCGCGGTGATCACCAGCATCACGCTACCGTAGACCAGCACGCGCGGGCGGAACACGCGCGCGAGCTGGCGCGTGGCGCTCCAGCGGCCGGCCAGCGCGTTCTGCGTGGCATAGCGGATCAGCCCGCGCGGCGAGCCGACCTTGTCCATCACGCCGTCGCAGGCGTCGATGCAGGCGGCGCAGCCGATGCACTCGTACTGCAGGCCCTTGCGGATGTCGATGCCGGTCGGGCAGACCTGCACGCACAGGGTGCAGTCGATGCAGTCGCCCTGGCCACGCGCAGCCGCGTCGGTGCCGCGCGGACGCGAGCCGCGCGGCTCGCCGCGGACCTCGTCGTAGCTGACGATCATCGTGTCGCGGTCGAACATCGCGCTCTGGAAGCGCGCGTACGGGCACATGTACTTGCACACCTGCTCACGCAGGAAGCCGGCGTTGCCGTAGGTCGCCAGCGCGTAGAAGTTGACCCAGAACCATTCCCAGGGCCCGAAGCCCAAGGTGAAGGCCTCGGCCCACAGCGTCTGGATCGGCGTGAAGTAGCCGACGAAGGTGAAGCCGGTCCACAGCGCGAGCGCGATCCACAGCACCTGCTTGCTGCCCTTGCGCCACAGCTTCTTCAGGCTCCAGGGCGCGGCATCGAGCTTCTGGCGCGCCATGCGGTCGCCCTCGGTCACCCGCTCGAGCCAGAGGAACATCTCCGTGTAGACCGTCTGCGGGCAGGCATAACCGCACCACACGCGTCCGGCCACCGCAGTGAACAGGAACAGGCCGTAGGCGCTCAGCACCAGCAGCCCGGTCAGGTAGATGAAGTCCTGCGGGTAGAGGACCAGGCCGAACAGGTAGAAGCGCCGCGCCGCCAGGTCGAACAGCACCGCCTGCCGGCCGCCCCACTCGAGCCACGGCAGCCCGTAGAACACGAGCTGCGTCAGCCACACCGTCAGCCAGCGCAGCCGCTGCCAGCGGCCGCCGATCGAGCGCGGGTAGATCTTCGGCGCCGCCTCGTACATCCAGACCGTGCGCGCCTGGCCCTCCTCGGCGCGGATCGGCACGACCTTGGCGGGATCGCCCATCGCGGGATTCAGGGCGCGAGCCGCGAGCGAGACAAACTGGCGACGTAGGCGCCGAGCACGTGCACCTGCTCGGTCGTCAGCCGCGCGGCATGCGCCGGCATCACGTTGGTCTTGCCCTTGGTGACGATGTCGACCACCGCCTGCTCGCCCCAGCCGTGCAGCCAGATGTCATCACTGAGGTTGGGCGCGCCGAGCGCCGGGTTGCCCTCGCCGCGCGCGCCGTGGCAGGCCGCGCAGGCGCTGAACTTGGGCTTGCCGAGCTGGGCTGCGAGGCTGTCGTGCGGACCGCCGGACAGGCTCAGCACGTAGTGCGCGACGTTGCGCACGTCGGCCGGCGTGCCCACGGCCGCGGCCATCGACGGCATCGCGCCCTGGCGGCCGTTGGCGATGCTGGTCTTGATCGCCTCGGGCGAGTTGCCGTGCAGCCAGTCGCGGTCGGTCAGGTTCGGGTAGCCCTTGCTGCCGCGCGCGTCCGAGCCGTGGCAGGCGGCACAGTTCTGCACGAACAGGCGCTCGCCGATGCCCATGGCCTGCGGGTCCTTGGCCAGCGCGTCGAAGTCGGCCGCGGCGAACTTGGCGTACAGCGGCGCGGCCTGGGCCTGCGCGGCCCGTACTTCGGCGCGGTGCTGCTCGACGCTGCTCCAGTTCCACTTGCCCGCATAGCTGCCCAGGCCCGGGTAGACGACCAGGTAGCCGAGGCTGAACACCACGGTGATGACGAACAGGATCATCCACCAGCGCGGCAGCGGGTTGTTCAGCTCGACGAGATCCTCGTCCCAGACGTGGCCGGTGGTGTTGTCGTCGGCCATCACCTTGCGCCGGCTCGCGATCGCGAGGAGTACCAGGCAGGCCAGTACCGAGACGATGGTGGTGACGGCAACGAACACCGACCAGCCGCTGCTGAAGAAGTCGCTCATTGCACGCTCCCGTCGTCGGCCAGCGGCAGGCGCGCCGCCTCGTCGAAACGCTCGCGGTTGCCGCGCGCCAGCGCCCAGCGCACGATGCCCAGGAAGCAGGCCAGCGCGAGCACCGTGACGGCGCTGCGCAACAGGTTCAGGTCGAAGTCCATCGTCAGGTTCTCACTTCAGCGCGGTGCCCAGGCCCTGGAGGTAGGCCACGAGCGCGTCGAGTTCGGTCTTGTCCTTGAGCAGCGCGGCGGCGCCGTCGATCTCGGCCTGCGTGTAGGGCACGCCGATGGTCCGCAGCGCGTTCATGCGCGGTGCGATCGACGCGGGGTCGAGCGCGGCGTTCTCCAGCCACGGGTAGCCGGGCATGTTCGATTCCGGCACCAGCGCGCGCGGGCTGGTCAGGTGCAGGCGGTGCCATTCGTCGCTGTAGCGCCCGCCGACGCGGTGCAGGTCCGGGCCGGTGCGCTTGCTGCCCCACTGGAAGGGGTGGTCGTAGACGAATTCGCCGGCGGTCGAGTAGTGGCCGTAGCGCAGCGTCTCGGCGTGCAGCGGGCGGATCATCTGCGAGTGGCAGTTGTAGCAGCCCTCGCGCAGGTAGACGTCGCGCCCGGCGAGCTGCAGCGGCGTGTAGGGCTTGACGCCCGGCGCGGCCTGCGTGGTCGAGCGCTGGAAGAACAGCGGCACGATCTCCACCAGGCCGCCGACGGCGACGACCAGCAGGATCAACACGATCATCAGCGCGTTGCGCGTCTCGATGCGCTCGTGGCCGCGCGGCGAGTGGGTGTGGGAGGCGTTGTTGCTCATGGAGTCCTCGAAGCGCTCAGGCGGCGACCGGGCGCAGGCCGGTCTGCGGGGCTCGGCGGCCGTCGAGCATGGTCATCACGACGTTCCAGCCCATCAGCAGCATGCCGGCCAGGTAGAGCAGGCCGCCGACGAAGCGGATCACGTAGAAGGGCCATGTCGCCTTGACGCTCTCGACGAAGCTGTAGACCAGCGTGCCGTCGGTGTTGACCGCGCGCCACATCAGGCCCTGCATCACGCCGGCGATCCACATCGCGGCGATGTAGAGCACGATGCCCAGCGTCGCGATCCAGAAGTGCAGCTCGATCGCCCGCACGCTGTGCATCTCCTTGCGGCCGAACATGCGCGGCACCAGGAAGTACAGCGTGCCCATCGAGATCAGGCCGACCCAGCCGAGCGCGCCGCTGTGCACGTGGCCGACGGTCCAGTCGGTGTAGTGCGACAGCGCGTTGACCGTCTTGATCGACATCATCGGCCCCTCGAAGGTGCTCATGCCGTAGAAGGACAGGCTGACGATCAGGAACTTCAGGATCGGGTCGTCGCGCAGCTTGTGCCAGGCACCGCTGAGGGTCATGATGCCGTTGATCATGCCGCCCCAGCTCGGCGCCAGCAGGATCAGCGAGAACACCATGCCGACGCTTTGCGCCCAGTCGGGCAGCGCGGTGTAGTGCAGGTGGTGCGGGCCCGCCCACATGTAGGTGAAGATCAGCGCCCAGAAGTGCACGATCGACAGCCGGTAGCTGTAGACCGGACGCTCGGCCTGCTTGGGGATGAAGTAATACATCATCCCGAGGAAGCCCGCGGTCAGGAAGAAGCCGACCGCGTTGTGGCCGTACCACCACTGGATCATCGCGTCCTGCACGCCGGCGTAGACCGAGTAGCTCTTCATCCAGCCGGCCGGGATGGCCGCGCCGTTGACGATGTGCAGCAGCGCCACCGCGAGGATGAAGGCACCGAAGAACCAGTTGGCCACGTAGATGTGGCGCACCTTGCGGATGCCGATCGTGCCGAAGAAGACCACCGCGTAGGAGACCCACACCACGGCGATCAGCAGGTCGATCGGCCACTCGAGCTCGGCGTACTCCTTGCCCTGCGTGTAGCCCAGCGGCAGCGAGACGGCTGCGGCGACGATCACCGCCTGCCAGCCCCAGAAGGTGAACGATGCGAGCTTCGGCAGGAACAAGCCGGTCTGGCTCGTGCGCTGCACGACGTAGTAGCTGGACGCGAACAGCGCGCAGCCGCCGAAGGCGAAGATCACCGCGTTGGTGTGCAGCGGCCGTAGCCGCCCGTAGCTCAGCCACGGGATGCCGCCCCCGAGCTCGGGCCACGCCAGCTGCGCGGCGATGAACACCCCCACCGTCATGCCGACGATGCCCCAGAGCACCGCCGCCAGCGTGAAGTTGCGCACCACCGCGTCGTCGTATCGCGGCGAGGCCGCCTGTTTGTCCATCATGGTTCCGTCGGCTGTGGATTCAACTCCGCCATGGTGCCGACGATGCCATTCAGCCGCCTTGACCGTCGTCAAGCGGCGCGAGGATGCGCTCGCCTTCCTTTTCGAGGTTGTCGAACTGGCCGCCGTGCAGCGCCCAGCCGAACACGCCGAGGATCGCCAGCACCAGCAGCGCCGACATCGGGATCAGCAGATAGAGGATGTCCATGTCACGCGAGAGTCAGCGCGCCAGCCGCAGCGCGTTCAGCACCACGGCCAGCGAGCTCGCCGCCATGCCCAGCCCGGCGGCCCAGGGCGGCATGAAGCCCGCCAGCGCCAGCGGGACGCAGGCCGCGTTGTAGGCAGCCGCCCAGGTGAGGTTCTGGCGGATCACGCGGCGCGTGCGCTGCGCGATGCGGCGCGCAGCCACGAGGTCGGAAAGCCGGTCGTGCAGCAGCACCGCGTCGGCCTGCAGCTTGGCGAGCGCCGCGCCCTGCCCCATCGCGAAGGACAGGTCGGCCTGGGCCAGCACCGGCGCGTCGTTGATGCCGTCGCCGACCATCGCGACGACCTCGCCATCGTGCTGCGCGCGGCGCAGCGCCGCGAGCTTGTCCTCCGGCGTCAGGCCGCCGGCGGCGGCACGCAGGCCCAGGCGGCGCGCGATCGCCTCGACGCGCGCCGGCGCGTCGCCCGACAGCAGCGCGACACGCACGCCGTCGGCCTGCAGGGCCGCCAGCGCGTCGCGGGCGTCGTCACGCAGCCGCTCGCCGAACACGAAGCAGGCCAGCGCCTCGCCGCGCGGGCCGAACCACGCGCGCGGCGCTTCGGCCTCCTCGGCGCAGGCACCCCCGACCCAGGCCGCCGAGCCGAGCCGCCACACGCGCCCCTCGGCGTCGCGGGCTTCGAGGCCGCAGCCGGGCTGCTCGGTCACGTCCTGCCATTCGCCCGCGGCGCCCGCGGCGTCGCGCAGCGCAACCGAAAGCGGGTGCGCCGACCACGCCGCCAGCGCCGCCGCGCGCGGCAGCAGCGCCTCGGCGTCGATGTCGGCCCGGCAGGGCTCGACGCGCTCCAGCGCCAGCCGCGCCTCGGTCAGCGTGCCGGTCTTGTCGATGAAGATGCGCTGCACGCGTGCCAGCGCCTCGAGTGCCTCGGGCCGCCTCAGCAGCACGCCACTGCGCGCCAGCCGCGCGGCGGCCGCGCTCAACGCCGCCGGCACCGCCAGCGACAGCGCGCACGGGCAGGTGACGATCAGCACCGCCACCGCGACCGGCAACGCGCGCGACGGGTCGATGCGGCCCCAGACGATCGCCGCGCCGGCCGCCAGCAGCAGCACCGCCCACAGGAACGGCCCGGCCCAGCGCTCGGCGCTGCCGGCGAACACCGGCCGCGCGGCCAGCGCCTCGCGCATCAGCGCGGCGATGCGGGCCTGGCGCGTGTCGTCGCCGACACGCTCGACGCGCATCACGACCGGGTGGCGCAGGTTCACGCTGCCGGCGATGGCCGCGCCGCCCGGCCCCTTGGCGACCGGCCGCGATTCGCCGCTGAGCAGCGCCTCGTCGGCCTCGGTGTCGCCCTGTTCGATGCAGCCGTCGGCCGGGAAGGCCTGGCCGACCGGCACGCAGACGCGGTCGCCGAGGCGCAGGCTGCGCACCGGCACCGTCTCCATGGCGCCGTCGGCGCGCAGCCGCAGCGCGCGCGCCGGCAGCGTCGCGGTCGCGGCCTCCAGCGTCTCGGCGGCGTTGTGGCGCACCCGCATCTCGACCCAGCGCGCCAGCAGCAGGAAGCTGGCGAACATGGTGATCGAGTCGAACCACACCTCGGTGCCGAACGGCCCGCCGGGCTCGAAGGTGGCCGCGGTGCCGGCGAGGAAGCCGATGCCCAGGCCCAGCGCGACCGGCACGTCCATGCCGATGCGGCGGCTGCGCACCGACGACCAGGCGCCCGAGAAGATCGGCGCGGCCGACCACAGCATCACCGGCAGCGTCAGCAGCCACTGGCCCCAGTTCAGCAGCGTGCGCAGGTCCGGTGCCAGCTCGCCAGGGCCGGCCACGTAGGACGGCCAAGCCAGCATCATCACCTGCATCGCGCAGAAGCCGGCGACGAACAGCCGCCACAGCGCGTCGCGCCCCTCGGCGCGGCGCAGCGCGCGGGCCGCGGCCGGCGTCGCCGGCGCGGCGCGGTAGCCGGCGCGGCGCACCGCGTCGATCAGCGCGGCGCGGCGCGTGCGCTGCGGGTCCCAGCAGACCTCGGCCTGGCCGCTGGCCGCGGCGACGCGGGCCGAGCGCACGCCGTCGACGCCGCGCAGCGCCTCCTCGATGCGCAGCGCGCAGCCGGCGCAGTGCAGCCCGGACAGCTGCAGCCAGGCGCGGCGCTCTTCGGCCGGCGCGTCGGCCACGGCCGGCCGGGCCGGCGCGGACGCAGGCAGCGGCAGGGTGGCGGAAGCGGTCATCGGCAAGGCAGGGCACAGCCCGGGCTCGTGCCCGTTGCGGCGACTTTAGAAGGGCGCCCGGCCGGCCGCCTTGACCTGGATCAGCCTCCCGCGCCGCGCGGGGAGACGAGCGGGTAGCCCCGCGCGGGGTAGTCGAAGCCGCCGAGCTCGAGCCGCTGCAGCCCGGCGGCTTGCGGCGACGCGTAGTAGGCGCGGATCTCGCGCATCAGCCCGCTGGCGCGGTCGAACACCACCCACTCGGCGCCGCGCAGCACCTGGCCGGCGTTCGTCTTGAAGTGGCTCCACTCGATCGCGCCCTCGGCCGTGGCCTCGTCGAGCACCAGCCGGTCGATCGTCCACCACGAGCCCAGCGTCTCGACGGCGCGCCGCCAGCGCGCGGCGATGGTCGCCGCGCCGCGGAACGGCCCCTCGTACATGCCCGGCGGGAAGTAGTGCACCGCATCGGGTGTGAAGCAGCCGATCATCTTGGCCTCGTCGGCCTCGTTGCAGCCGTCGTAGTAGCGGCGGATCACCGCCTCCATCGCGGCCCGGTCCATCACGCGTTCTCGGCTTCGATCAGCTTCTTCAGCAGCCGCCGCACCTTCACCGGCGCGGCGTCGTTGCTCATCAGCACCGGGTTCAGGCTGAAGAAGTCGCTGGTGCCCATCTCCTCGTGGATGGCCGTGATGATCGGGCCGTCCTCCTTTTCGAAGGCGGCGTGCATCGCCTGGATCTTCATCCGGTTGAACTCGCCGTCGTCGACCAGGTGGTTGCGGCGCGTCGCGAAGAAGTAGTGCGTGCGCTGCGCCGACTCCGGCGTGCAGGTGTGCAGGTCGTACTGGCCGATCGTGTGCGCCAGGTCCAGCGGCGCGGCCGCGTCCTGCGTGCAGCCGATGGTCAGCTGGATGGTCGCCGGCGGCGCCCAGTTGACCTCGACGAAGTGCCGCGCCTCGGCCTGCGGCTCGGGCAGGAAGTTCGCCAGGATCAGGATCGGCGGCGTCTGCTGCCACTCCCAGCGCGCGCCGACCGCGCGCTCGCCCTCGCGCAGCCTGGGGATCAGCGGCGTGAGCTGGCCGCGCGTGGTCAGCACCTCGCCGTGCACATGGTCCACGTGGCTCAGGTCCATCACGTTGTCGATGATCAGCTCGTAGTGCGCGTTCATCGCCATGTAGGTATGGGCGATGCCGGTGGCCGGGCCGTCATCGAGCGCCGCGTGGTCGGGCAGCTTGCCGTGATCGGCCGGCGCGTCGCCGAGCCAGATCCACAGGAAACCGTGGCGCTCCACCAGCGGGAAGCTCCGCACCTGCGCAGCCTTCGGGATCGCGCCGTTGCCATGCGGGTTCTTCGTGCACTTGCCACTGCAGTCGAACTGCAGCGCGTGATACTGGCAGGCGACCTCGTCGCCGACGCGCTGGCCCAGGTGCAGCGGCGCGAAGCGGTGCGGGCAGCGGTCGTGCAGCGCGACGGGTGTGCCGTCGGCCTTGCGGTAGATCAGCACCGGCGTCTCGAGCAGCGTGCGGTGGAACAGCGCCTCGGGGCCGACCTCGGTGGACAGCGCCGCCGCGTACCAGGCGTTGCGCAGGTAAGGGGTGCTCTTGGACATGCCGTCTCCTCTAACTCCTGGATGCGGGGCGCAGTCTAGGAGCGGCGGGCGGCGGCGGTCCAATACCGATCGGACCGCGGCGCGATACCTGGCCGGTATCTGCGCCGCTACTTGTAGAAGGCTTCGACCTGCCCCTTGAGCTTGATCAGCAGCGGCTGGCCGCGGCGGTCCACGGTCTTGCCCGAGGGCACCTTGACCCAGCCTTCGCTGACGCAGTACTCCTCGACGTCGAAACGCTCCTTGCCGTTCAGGCGGATGCCGATGGGCCGCTCCAGCACCGCCGCGGCGTAGTGCGGGCTGGCGGGGTCGATCGACAGGCGGTCGGGCAGCGCCGGGGCATCGGGAGCATCGGGGGCGTCGGTCATCGGGCGTCTCGCATCGGCGGGCAGGATCGGGCCCGCATTGTCGGGCAGCCCGCTCAGAACCCGATGCCGTACAGCCCCTCCAGCCCCGGCGTGCGGAAGCGGATCACGTCCTTGTGGACGAGGCCGTTGTCGGCCAGGCTCTTGGCCGGGTCGGGCGTGAAGCGCGTGCCGTCGCCCTTGCGCCACTGCGCCTGGGCCCAGTCGATGCGCTCGAACTCCGGGTGGCCGCCGTACAGCTGCGGCAGCACCTGGCCGAGCAGCGCGCCGAACGGCAGCTCCGGCGGCAGCGGCAGGCAGTGCGGCGCCGCATACATCAGGTGCTGGTCCCAGCCGATGCCGAGCAGCTGCTTGCCGTGGAAGTTCTCGACGCGGTCCTTCATGTCGCCGTGGTAGCCGGCGCGGATGGCTTGCGTGGTCATGCGCGGGTCTCCTTCAGGCGGTCTTGCGCTCGGGCGCCGGCGCGGCGGTCTGCATCGGGTCGTGCATGCTGGCCGGCCGGCCGGTCCAGCGCTCCCAGTTCACGGCGTCGATGTGGCCGCCGAAGTCGCCGCCATCCACGCCGGGCTGGATGCCCATGTACTTCAGCGCCTCGACCAGCGGGTTGAAGTCGGGCGCGCTCGGGTCGACGCCGGGCAGGAAGTAGTTGCCCTGGTAGATCTGGTGCACCGGCAGGTGGGCGTGGACGTACTTCTCCGGCTCGTCGCGGAAGATGTCCATGCAGCCGTCGGAGCAGCAGTGGAACTTCTCGCCGAGGTAGGTTTCCTCGCGCACGCAGATCGTCGTCGGGTCGTCGGGCTCGGTGAAGAGCAGCGGCCACTGGCACACCTGGCAGAGCTGCGGCAGCGTGGCGTTGACGAAGGGCTTGCCCTGCTTCTCCAACTCGCGCCAGTGCTCGAGGCGCGGACGGTAGTAGCGGTCGAAGGTGTCGGGGTAGCGCTCGGAGAGCCAGTCCATCTCCTCCTCGCTCGGCAGCCAGACCGGGAAGCCCGCGGCGTGGCGGAACTGGTAGAAGGTGGCCCAGAGCTGGTGGCCGACATGGCCCTTCTCCTTGACGGTGACGTCGGCGTACTTGGGCATGCGGATGCCGTAGCGGGCCAGGTCGTCGAACAGCGCGCCGCCGTTCTTCTCGAAGTAAACCTCCCAGGCCTCGCCCCAGCTCATCACGCGCTTGGGCAGCATGTAGTCCATCATCGCCGCCAGCAGGCCCAGCAGCCGGTAGCCGCGCCAGAACCACTTGTCGATCCACTTCTGGACGATCGGCACGTTGTCCGGGTCCTGCTCGAGCAGGAACTTGATGACCTCGATGCCGAGCGTCATGTGGCGCGCCTCGTCGCTCTGCGCCGAGAAGCCGAAGCTCACCGTCGACATGTCGCCGTTGTAGGCCGCGCCCGACATCCAGGGCATGAAGACCAGGTTGGTCAGCACGTACTCGAAGGCGAACGAGATCGCGGTGATGTACTCGAAGGGCCCGCCCGACAGCGCGTCGTCGAAGAAGGACTTCGGGATCGACAGGTACCAGACGCGGTCGATCTGGTAGGTGAAGTCGCTCATGCCCTCGAAGTAGCGGTTGTAGGGGCTGAGCGCGTGGATCTGCGTCTGCGCGTGGCGCAGCTCGTCGATCGCCTGCATCTGCGCCGCGATGCGCGGGCCGACGCCCTCGAACTCGCGCCCGAGGATGCAGAAGCCCCGGTGCGACGCGTACTCCAGCGGGCTGATGCCGTTCAGGAAGATCTTCAGCGCCTGGATGTAGCGCGCGTCGCTGACGTTGAACTGGCCGTTGTTCTGCGCGAAGGCGTCGAGGATCGCGTAGAGCTTCTTGTCCTTCTCGCCCTGGTACTTCCAGTAGGCGTCCATGGTCAGGCGGAACGGGTCCTCCCACTTGTCCCAGTCGTGGATCTTGATGCCCTCGAAGCGCGTCGTGCGGAAGATCTCCTCCTTGGGCTGGTAGCTCGGCTCCCAGCCCAGGCCGCGGGTCAGCAGCGCGTAGTTCTCTTTGAGGCTCAGCTTCTTGGCGGTGCTCATCGGTGTGTCTCCTTTTGTCCTTCAGCCGGCGATGCCGAGCTTGGTGAGGCGCTGGCCCAGCGCCGCGTCCACGGCGTCGAGTGCCGCACCGCCCTCCTCGCCCAGGGCCTGCGCGGCCAGGGGCTGCAGCGCCTGCAGCCAGGCCGCGCGCCACTTCGTCGCCCAGCCGGCGATCAGCACGCGGTTCTCGGCGCTCTCGGCCGCGGCGGTCTTGACGCAGGCATCGACCCAGCGCGCCGTCTCGTCCTGCCACTTGACCAGGAAGTCCAGCAGCGCCGCCAGCGCCGGACCCTGCTGCTTCGCGAAGGCACGGTCGAAGTGCGTGTAGAAGAGCGGGTAGACCAGACCGTCGGCCACCAGCGCCTGCGCGACCAGCAACTCGAACCAGTCGCGGGTCACGAACATCGTCTCGACCTGGCGACGCACGCCCTGCCAGGCCGGCGCCTCCATCCACGCCTGCTTGGCGCGCGCCAGCGAGTCGCCGGAATTGCCGTCGGTCAGCAGGCCGATGCGCGACAGGTGCTGGGCCATGCCGAGCCGGTCCATCGTCGCCATGCTCGCGGCCTGCGACACCGCGGTGCCCCAGGCATAGGCCGAGACATGGCAGCAGTTGGTGTTGGCGCCCCACTCGTAGTGGCGCAGCGGCACCAGCGTCGCGACGATCGCGTCGCGCGCCTCGTCCGGCAGCTCGCGCAGGAGGCCGCGCTGCTCGGCGAACTGCATCTGCGCGTCCAGCGCCTCCTGGGCCTTGGCCCGCGCGGCGGTGTAGGTCGCGTAGTAGTAGTTGCGCGGGTCCTTCAGCGCGTACCAGTCCGCCATCTGCACCGCCGTGCGGCGCTGGTCGTAGATGTCGCGGTCGGGGTCCCACAGCGGCTTGTAGTGGCGGTTGACCTCCGACTGCAGGTTGTAGGTGGCCTCCTGGTAGCGGCTGCTCGGCTTGTCGCCGAAGCGGCGCGCCAGGTGCGCGAAGGTCTGGCGCGTCGGCTTGATGCTCTGGGTGCGGATCTCGACGGTCATGCGGTCTCCTGGTGGCTCTTGACGTGGTCTCGTCACCTCCTTCGCAGAGCGCGTGCCACTCCGGGAACACCCTTGTTTTAGGCCTCGAACAGCCCCCAAACCGGCCGGGCCGGGGCCAACCCTGTAGAAATTCATCCAGTCGGCGCCTAAGCTGATGCACCAATTTCTACAACCGCGATGCCGCACCCCACCGCCCCGCCGTCGATCGACGACCTGATCGAACGCATCCACTTCGACGCCCGCGAGGGCCGCATCTGGCTCGACGACCAGCGCATGCTGCTGATGCACGTGTCGGCGCAGGGCGTGCTGCGCCAGGAGCTGATCGAGACGCTGGGCGTCGAGCGCGCCCGCGGCCTGCTCACCCGCGTGGGCTACAACTCCGGCTCGCACGACGCCGAGCTGGCGCGCAAGCTGCGCGGCTCGATGCGCGCGATCGACGCGATGTACGTCGGCCCGCAGCTGCACATGCTCGAGGGCATCGCGCGCGTCGAGACGGTGGAGTTCGAGGTCGACGAGGAGCGCGGCCACTTCTACGGCCGCTTCAACTGGCATGGCTGCGCCGAGGCCGACGAGCATGTGCGCGTCTACGGCATCGGCAGCGACGTCGCCTGCTGGCAGCAGGCCGGCTATGCCTCGGGCTTCGTCAGCCGCTTCATGGGCCGGCCGGTGATCTGCCGCGAGGTGCAGTGCCGCGCCCAGGGCGCGCCGCACTGCGTGATGGTCGGACGCCCGGCCGAGGAATGGGGCGACGACGACGCGGCCCTGCGCTTCATGCAGGCCGACGCGCTGAGCGGCGGCGCCACCGCCCGCGCGCTGCTCGACGACGAGGACGTGGTCGGCGTCTCGGCCGGCTTCAACGCCGTCTGCCACATGGTCCGCCGCGCCGCCGGCACCCAGGCCACCGTGCTGTTCCAGGGCGAGAGCGGCGTCGGCAAGGAGGTGCTTGCGAAGGCGCTGCACCGCATCGGGCCGCGCGCGCGCGGGCCCTTCGTCGCGATCAACTGCGCGGCCATCCCGTCGGAGCTCGTCGAGGCCGAGCTGTTCGGCGTCGAGAAAGGCGCCTACACCGGCGCGCTGGCGAGCCGGCCGGGGCGCTTCGAGCGCGCCGACGGCGGCACGCTCTTCCTCGACGAGGTCGGCATCCTGTCCTGGCCCGCGCAGGGCAAGCTGCTGCGCGCGCTGCAGGAGCGCGAGGTCGAGCGCGTCGGCGGCACCGCGCCGCGCAAGGTCGACGTGCGCGTCGTCGCCGCGAGCAACCTCGACCTGCGCGAGGAGGTGCGCGCCGGCCGCTTCCGCGAGGACCTGTTCTTCCGCCTGAACGTGCTGCCGGTGCGCGTGCCGCCGCTGCGCGAGCGGCGCGAGGACATCCCGGTGTTCCTGAACCACTTCCTGCACAAGTTCAACCGCCGCGACGGCCGCCATGTCACCGGCTTCACCGGCCGCGCGATCGATGCGCTGCTGGCCTACGACTGGCCGGGCAACATCCGCGAGCTCGAGAACCTGGTCGAGCGCGGCGTCGTGCTCGCGCCCGACGACGGGCCGATCGACACCATGCACCTCTTTTCCGGCGGCGAGCGCGTCGACGGCGCGCTGCTCGCGCTGAGCCGCGAGGGGCAGTTGCGGCTCGGTGGCGGCGAGTCCGAGCCACGGGCCGCGCCGACCGACGCCACCGGACTGGGCCAACGCGCCGCCGCGCTGCTGGCCGGTGACGCGCCCGCGCCGCTGGCCGAGATCGAGGCCGCGCTGATCCGCGGCGCGATGGCGCGCACTGCCGGCAACCAGTCCGCCGCCGCGCGGCTGCTGGGGCTCACGCGCGCGCAGCTCATCTACCGGCTCAAGCAACTGGAGGCCGGCGCAGATACCTGAAAAGTATCAGCCCGCCCCGGCATCGGTATTGGACCGGCCACGCCGCGCTTCCTACACTGGCCCGCATACCGATACCTAGGAGACAAGCGATGGCGATGACCGGCGTGCTGCGCCCGGGGCACGGGCAACTGCGGGTGCTCGACCTCGAGAAGTGCCGAACCTTCTACCGCGACGTGCTCGGCCTCGTCGAGACGGGCACCGACAAGCAGGGCCGCGTCTACTTCAAGTGCTGGGACGAGCGCGACCACCACTGCCTGATCCTGCGCGAGGCCGACACCGCCGGCGTCGACTTCGTCGGCTTCAAGGTGCTGAACAAGGAGACGCTCGACCAGCTCGAGCGCGACGTGCGCGCCTTCGGCCTGGAGACCGAGCGCCTCCCCGCTGGCGACCTGCTGGAGACCGGCGAGCGCGTGCGCTTCCAGCTCCCCACCGGCCACCTGTTCGAGCTCTACGCCGACAAGAAACATGTCGGCAACGGCCTCGGCCAGGTCAACCCGGCGCCCTGGGGCCCGGACGCCGACCGCGGCATCGCGCCGACGCGGCTCGACCACTGCCTGCTCTACGGCCCCGACATCGCCGCCAACAAGAAGCTCTTCACCGAGGTGCTGGGCTTCTATGTGGTGGAGCGCATCGTCGGCCCGGTGGAGGCCGGCGAGCCCGAGGTGGCGATCTTCCTGTCGTGCTCGCACAAGACGCACGACATCGCCTTCGTCGAGCACCCCAACCCCGGCAAGCTGCACCACTTCAGCTGGCGCATGCCGACCTGGGAGCGCGTGCTGCGCGCCGGCGACATCATGGGCATGAACAAGGTGCCGATCGACATCGGCCCGACCCGCCACGGCACCACGCGCGGCGAGACCATCTACGCCTGGGATCCGTCGGGCAACCGCTTCGAGACCTTCTGCGGCGGCTACGACCCCTACCCCGATGTCGAGCCCATCACGTGGACCTTCGAAGGCTTCGGGCATGGGCTGGACTTCCCGCAGGGCAAGCTGCACGAATCCTTCCTGACCATCGTCACCTGAGGCAGCCTGCTCCGCGCCGCCGAGGCCCGCCACCGTGCGGGCCTCTTCGCTTGGGGCGCTGCGCAGCCGCGCCGATACTTCGCCCATGGACCTGCGCCACCTCAAGTACTTCCTCGCCGTCGCCGAGGAGCTCAACATCGGCCGCGCCGCCGCGCGCCTGCACATCTCGCAGCCGCCGCTCACGCGCCAGATCAGGGGCCTGGAAGAGGAGCTTGGCGTCGAGCTCTTCGTGCGCACGCCCAAGGGCGTGGAGCTGACCCAGGCCGGCGAGATGTTCAAGGAGGAGGCACGCAGCATCTGCATGCTGGTGGAGGCCGCCACCGACCGCGTGCAGCGCGCCGGCGAAGGCAAGCTCGGGCGCATCGACGTGGGCATCTTCGGCTCCGGCATCTACGGCGTGATCCCCGACGTGCTGGAAGCCTTCCGCACCCAGCTGCCCGGCGTGAACGTGGTGCTGCACACCATGAACAAGAACGAGCAGATCGAGGCGCTGCGGCAGCGGCGCATCACGGTCGGCTTCAACCGCATGACGCCGCCGCTGCCCGACATCGGCCGCGAACTGGTGACCACCGAGCGCGTGCTCGTTGCGCTGCACGAGGGCCATGCGCTGGCCGGCCGGGGCAGCGTCTCGCTGCGCGCGCTGCGCGACGAGCCGCTGGTGCTCTTCCCGAGCGTGGGGCGGCCCAACTTCGTCGACAAGGTGATCGAGCTGTGCAAGCAGCAGGGCTTCGAGCCGCAGGTGGCGCAGGAGGTGGGGGACGCCGTCACCGGCATCGCGCTGGTGGCCGCGGGCTATGGCGCGTCGCTGATCCCCGAATCGCTCACCACGCTGAAGATGCCGCGCGTGGTGTACCGGCCGCTGACCGATGCGCCGCAGGCCTTCATCGACCTGAGCGTGCTGTACCGCGCGACCGACAACTCGCCGCTGCTGCGGGCGTTTCTGGGCGTGGTGCGGGAGTTTCGGGGGCGTTTGGACAAGGCGAAGCAGGCGGCGCCGGCGGCAGCCGCGAGCACGCCGGCGAAGCAGAAGGGCAAGTGAAGCGCGAAGCCCGCCTCGTCGTGGCCTAGGCGGTGGGCGGCGCTCCCGCTTCTCGCACGTCGAGCGTCCGGAGCCGCAGCGCGTTGCCGATGACGCTGACCGAGGACAACGCCATCGCGGCCGCCGCCACGACCGGCGACAGCAGCCAGCCGAAGAACGGGTAGAGCACACCGGCAGCGAGCGGAATCCCGGCTATGTTGTAGGCGAAGCTCAGGAACAGGTTCTGCCGGATGTTGCGCATCGTGGCTCGCGAAAGCGTCCTGGCCCGCACGATGCCCATGAGGTCGCCCTTGAGCAAGGTGATGCCCGAACTTTCCATCGCCACGTCGGTGCCCGTGCCCATCGCGATACCGACCGTCGCCTGAGCCAGCGCAGGGGCGTCGTTGACCCCGTCACCCGCCATGGCCACGACCCGGCCTTCGGCCTGCAGGCGCTTGACCACCGCGGCCTTGTCCTCCGGGAACACCTCGGCGACCACCTCGTCGATGCCGAGTTCGCGGCCCACCGCTTCAGCCGTGGTCCGACCATCTCCCGTCAACATGACGACGCGCACGCCCACGGCCTTGAGCGCCTGGAGGGCCTGGGGCGTCGTGGCCTTGATGGGGTCGGCAATCGCGACAAAGCCGGCCAGCGTGCCGCCGATGCCCACGAAGATGACCGTGGCGGCCTTCTGGCGTTGCCGTTCCGCCGAGGCCGCCAGGCTGACGGTGCCGATGGCGTGCTCGGCCATGAACTTGGCGCTCCCGGAGACGATGACCTGGCCTTCGACGGTGCCGATCACGCCCTTGCCGACGGGCGAGTCGAAGGCGCTCACCGGCGCGAGCGACAGCTTGCGCTCCTGCGCGCCCGTCACGATGGCCAGGGCCAAGGGGTGTTCGCTGGCACGCTCGACGCTGGCGAGCTTCTGCAGCACGTCGTCCGCGGAGAAGCCGGGGGCCGGCTCGATGTGGACGACCTTCGGACGGCCTTCGGTCAGCGTGCCGGTCTTGTCGACGACGAGCGTGTCGACCTTCTCCATCTTCTCCAGCGCCTCGGCGTCGCGGATGAGCACGCCGTGCTGCGCCCCCTTGCCGACGCCCACCATGATGGACATCGGCGTGGCCAGCCCCAGCGCACAGGGACAGGCGATGATGAGCACCGCCACCGCGGTGATGAGGGCGTAGCTGAACGCCGGTGGGGGCCCCAAGGCCAGCCAGGCCACGAAGGTCAGGATCGCCACGCCGATGACGACGGGCACGAACCAGCCGGCCACCTGGTCGGCCATGCGCTGGATCGGGGCGCGGCTGCGCTGGGCCGCGGCAACCATGTGGACGATCTGCGACAGCAGGGTGTCCGCGCCGACCTTCTCGGCGCGCATCACGAAGCCGCCGGTCTGGTTCAACGTCCCGGCCGTGAGCTTCGACGCCGCGGCCTTCGCCACCGGCATCGGCTCGCCCGTCACCATCGACTCGTCGACGTTGCTCCTGCCCTCGGTGAGCTCACCGTCGACCGGTACCTTCTCGCCCGGACGCACGCGCAGCAGGTCGCCGACCTGGATGGCGTCCACCGGCACGGTCTCGTCGCTGCCATCCGCGTTCACCTTGACCGCGCTCTTCGGTGCCAGGCCGAGCAGGGCCTTGATGGCCCCGGACGTCCTCTCGCGTGCCCGCAGTTCCAACACCTGACCGAGCAGCACCAGCACCGTGATGACCGCAGCCGCCTCGAAGTAGATGGCCACGGCACCGTCGTCCATGCGCAGGCTCGCCGGGAACCACTGCGGCGCCACCGTGCCGACGATGCTGTACAGCCATGCCGCACCCGTGCCCAGCGCGATGAGCGAAAACATGTTCAGGCTGCGGTTTGCCACCGACGCCACGGCGCGCACGAAGAACGGCCAGCCGGCCCACAGCACCACGGGGGTTCCCAGCACGAGCTGAATCCAGTTCGACAGCTGCTGCCCCAGGAGGTGGTTCAGGTTCGTCAGGTGGCCGCCCATTTCGAGAGCAAACACCGGCACGGTCAGCGCCGCGCCCATCCAGAACCGCCGGGTCATGTCGCGCAGTTCGGGACTCTCGCCTTGCTCGGCCGTCGCCAGCAATGGCTCCAGCGCCATGCCGCAGATGGGGCAGTTGCCCGGACCCATCTGGCGGACCTGCGGGTGCATCGGACAGGTGTACTCGACCCGGCCTGGTTCGCCCGTCGAGACAGGCTGGGCCGTCGCCGGCGCGTGCGCGTGGCGACCGTGGTCATGATGGGCCTGCGCCGAATGGTCGTGCTGCGCGCCTTTCATCCCCGTGCCACCGGGCATCGCGTGGCTGCCGCCCGGCCCTTGGGGGTGGTGCGGGTGGTCATCGGTCGTGCTGCTGTCGGGCATGGCGCTCTCCGGTCCTCACGGCGCAGTGTCGACCTTTCCCCCGCTGGAAGGTCAAGGGGTGCGCTACCGAGCGGCGGCCGACACTGCAACCGCGACCTCCTGTCACGGCGTCGGTGGCCGGTCCTCGGGCCGCCCGCGGGTGCGATGGCCATGGTGCCCATGACCATGGAGGAAGTGCATCAGCGGGCACGCCAGCAGGAAGAGGTAGGGGATGGCCTGCGTCACGTGCGTCAGATGCTCGGTGAGCAGGTAGTAGACGCCTACCGCACCGGCGACGAGCATGAAGATGCCCAGCGGCGAGCGCCAGCGCGACGGGACAGACGGCTCCTGAGGTCCCATGGCGCGACCTCCGTGCCTACTTGGCGGCGGGCGGCTTCATGGCCTTCGCGCCGCCCATGCAGCCCGCGCCGTCCTGCATGAGCTTCATGTGTTCCTGCATCAGCTTAGAGCGCTCCTCAGGGGACTGGGCTGTCATCAGCTTGTCGTGCATGTCCTGCATCGACTTCATCATCGAGTCGGTCTGGCTCGGGGTCGCGGCCGCCGCGGCCCCCGGAGGATGGTGAGCGGCGTGGTCTTCCCCTTTGGGCCCGGTGGCGCAACCGGCCAGGACGAGAGATGCGCCGAACACTGCCAGTGCGAGCTTCATGAGGGCCTCCGCGGTATGCATGGTCGAGCATGGGACTGCCTCGGCCCTGGGCGTTTGATGTGGCTCAAGGGACGCTGCTGCCCCGGCTCAACCGCGGCACCCGCAGCAACCGCCCGCCCTGGCGGGCTTCGCGACCGCCGTTGCAGCCTGCACCGGCACCGGCGTGTAGCCGGCCTCGGCGATCGCGTCGCGCAGTTCCTGCGCGTTCGCTTCGGTCGGTTCCACCATGACGAGGTGCTGCGCCAGGTCGATCGTGACCTTGGCACCCTTGTCGGTGAGCCCGATGGCCTTGGTGATGGTGCGTGCGCAGTGGCCGCAGGTCATGTCGTCAACGCGAAAGGCTTGCATCGCTTGCTCCCAAAGGTGGTCGATGCGGTAACTATTGACCTTCCCACGGTGGGAGAGTCAAGCCGCCTGGGCACGTTCCTCCAATCGTGGCCTTTGCACGGAACCTCGGCCGCGCCCGACGAGACGGCGCGGCTGCTCCGGCATCCGCTGGGCGAGCTGCCTCCCCTGCCGGAGGCCGAAGTCTTTGGATGGCCGCTGGCGGCAAAGGCCGTCGCTCGCCGACCCGCATCGACTGCCGCAGAAGCGCCCGAGATGACCGCCCCGCCGCGTCCTTATCTCGCGATCGCGCGCCCGGCCGTCATGCCCCAATCACGCTGGGTTTCTCCAATCCGGCACCGCCGCACCCGCCTGCGCTTCTCTCCCCTTGCGTCATCAGCACTCATCGAGGCAAAGCACCCTCGTCGCAGTGGGCGTCGGCCTGCTGCTGGCCGTCGTGCTCGTCGCATGGCTGACGCTGCGCAGCGAGTACGAGCACGAGGTCGACCGGATCCTCCAGAACGGCGAGCGGACCGCCCAGAAACTCGCGCTGCACACCGGCGAGACCTTCGACCGCGCCAACCAGACCACCCTGCTGGTCAAGTACCTCGCGGAGCGCAAGCAGTTGCCGCCGCTACGGGCCATGCGCGACGGCGGCGTGCTCGCCAACGACGTGACCCGCGTCGTCCTGCTCACCGACGCCCGCGGGTTTCTCGCCGACAGCACCTCGGACCTCGTGGCCCTGAACCTCGCCGACGAGGACGACTTCAAGGCGCACAAGCGTGCGGCCGACCTCGACGTCACCGTCGGCCGCTCGGCGCCGAGCCCGCTGTCCGGCGGCCATGTGATCCCCGTCACTCGCCGTCTCGAATCGGCCACCGGCGCGTTCGCCGGCATCGTGACCGCCACGGTCGACCCGGAGGCGCTGACCGCCGGCTACAGCAAGACCGAGGCCTCCGACACCGTCGTCGGCATCGTCGGCCGGGACGGCGTGGTGCGTGCGCGGGTGGTCAACGGCACGTTCAGCTTCGGCGAGAAACTGGAGGTCGCCGGGATGGAGGCGCGAGCGCGCGTTGTTCGCGAGGCCAGGCGGCCCGTCAGGAGCCAGGTCGACGGTGTCGAACGCTTCACCACGACGGCACGGGTCGACGGCTACCCGCTCGTGGTCGTGGTCGCCCAAGACAGCTACACGGCGCTGGCCAGCTACCGGCACACCCGCTCGGCCGTCCTCGGATGGGCGGCTGCCATCGCCGCACTGTTGATGGCTTCCGGGGTCGCCGTGCTGATGAAGGCACGCGCCCTGGAGGCACGCGACCGTCAGCTCGCAGAAGCCAAGTTCCGCTTTCAGGATCTCTACGACCACGCGCCCTGCGGCTACTGCTCGCTGGATGCGCAGGGCGTGTTCGTCCAAGTCAACGCGACGGCGCTCGCCTGGTTGGGCTGCCCGCGGGAGCAGGTGATCGGCCTGCTGCGGCCGACGGACTTCCTCGGCGCCGAAGGCCGGGCCCTGTTCGAGCAGAGCTTCCCCGTCTTCCTGGCCCAGGGCCGCATCGGGCCGCTGGAGCTCGAACTGCTCGGCCGCGACGGCACGGTCCGCCGCGTGAGCATGGCGGCGACCGCCATCCGGGACGAAAGCGGCCGCTTCGTGCGCAGCCGCTCGGTGATGTACGACGTGACCGAGCTCGAGCGCATCCGCCAGATGCTGCTGCGCGCCAACCGCGAGCAGACGGCGATGCTCGACAGCGACCTGGTCGGCATCATGAAGCTCAGGAAGCGCGTCGTCGTCTGGAAGAACACGGCGCTCGAGCGCATGTTCGGCTACGCGCCGGGCGAGCTGGACGGCGCGCCCTCCCGGGTGCTCTACGTGGACGACGCTTCGCACGAGGCGCTGGGCAAAGCGGCCTATCCGATGCTGCAGCAAGGCGGCCATTACCGGACCCAGATCCGGATGCGGCGCAAGGGCGGCGACGCGATCTGGGTCGACATGAGCGGCGTGCTGCTGTCCGCCGAGACGGGCGAGTCGATGTGGATGATGCTCGACATCACGGCGATGAAGCAGCACGAGGAGGAGATCGAGCGGGCCGCCTCGCACGACGCGCTGACCGGCCTGCCCAACCGCCTGCTGCTGATGGACCGCCTGCGGCAGGCGATCCCGCTGGCGCAGCGCCTGCGGACGACGCTCGCGGTCTGCTTCATCGACCTCGACGGCTTCAAGGCCGTGAACGACAGCCTCGGCCACGCGGCCGGCGACGAGCTGCTCAAGGCGATCGGCGTCCGCTTGCAGGCCTGCATCCGCGGCAACGACACCGCGGCCCGGCTCGGCGGCGACGAGTTCGTGCTGGTGCTGACGCAGCTGAACGATGCGGCGGAATGCGACGTGATCCTGGCGCGGGTGAAGGCGGCGGTCTCGGAGCCGGTCGCGCTGGGCCCGGAGGGACTCGGCCATGTGTCGGCCAGCATCGGCGTGGCGTTCTGCCCCGGCGACGCGATCGATGCGGACCGGCTGCTGACCCTCGCCGACGAGGCGATGTACCGGGCCAAGCAGGCGCGGCGCGAACAGCGACAGCCGGCGCTCGCGTGAGGCCGACGGGCGCCGCCGTCGAAGCCGGTGCTACAATGCAGGCTCGTTCGACGTGGTGCTGCTGTGAAGCACCGCCCCACGTCCTCGAGATCACGCGTTGATCTCCATCCCCTGCCAGACTTCCTGATTGCTTCGGCGCTCATTTCGTTCTGGCTGCCTCTAGCCCGCGGCGAGTGACCCTGCGGGCCAGCCGCCGGACCGAGCTCAGCCGCCGCAGGCGCGCATGCTGCGCGCCCTTTTACAGTCGACCCCGCCGCCTCACTGAAGGCACGGGCCGGAAGGACCCTCCATTCATACCCCCCTGCAGGTCGGGAAGTACCTTGTCTCTCCCCTGACCCAACCCACCGACGGTGGGCGCTACGCCGCCGCCGTATCGATCCGCAGCGGCCGCGGCAGCGCGACGCATGACCGCGTGCTGCGCTTCGCGCCCCTCTTCGACGGCCACGACCAAGCCGCGCGCTTCGCCACCCGGCAGGCGCTGGCCTGGATCGGCCCGCCCGCGGTGCCTGCCACCGCCTACCCCACGACCTCGGAGTGAACGCCCATGGCCAAGGAAGACCTGATCGAGATGCGCGGCGTCGTGAACGAAGTCCTGCCGGACTCGCGCTACCGCGTGACGCTGGACAACGGGCACGAGCTGATCGCCTACGCGGGCGGCAAGATGCGCAAGAACCACATCCGCGTGCTGGCCGGCGACAACGTGTCGCTGGAGCTCTCGCCCTACGACCTGTCGAAGGGCCGCATCACTTTCCGGCACCTCGAGCGGCGCAGCGGCCCGCCGCCGGTGGCTCCGCGCCGATGATCGGCGCCACGCTCCTCCACCCCCATTCAGCAACCGGCCTCCATGTCAGGAGGCTGCTGACCCGCACCAGTACAAGCTGGGGCATTTTTTCAACGCATCCAGCAAGGATAGAGAACATGACGATCGAAACCGGAACCGTGAAGTGGTTCAACGAAGGCAAGGGCTTTGGGTTCATCACGCCCGACAACGGCGGCAAGGACCTGTTTGCCCATTTCAAGGAAATCCAGGGCACGGGCTTCAAGACGCTGACCGAGAACCAGCGCGTGGAGTTCGAGGCGACGCAGGGCCAGAAGGGCCCGCAGGCCTCGCGCATCCGCGTGCTCTGAGTCGTACGGGCCGCCAGGCCCGCAACGCAAGAGGCCCGGCGGGTGACCGCCGGGCCTCTTTTCCATGGCGCTGCCGCGCCGCGGCTCACTTCAGGTCGAAGCGGTCCGCGTTCATCACCTTGGCCCACGCGGCGACGAAGTCGCGCACGAACTTCTCGCTCGAGTCGCTCTCGGCGTAGACCTCCGCCAGCGCACGCAGCTGCGAGTTCGATCCGAACACCAGGTCGGCCGTCGTGGCCGTCCACTTCACGGCGCCGGACTTGCGGTCACGCCCCTCCAGCACGCCCTCGGTGGCCGAGGGCTGCCACTGCGTGCCCATGTCGAGCAGGTTGACGAAGAAGTCGTTGCTCAGCGTCTCCTCGCGCTGCGTGAACACGCCGTGCCTGGCGCCGCCCTGGTTGCCGCCGATCACGCGCAGCCCCCCCACCAGCACCGTCATCTCGGGCGCCGTCAGCGTCAGCAGCTGAGCCTTGTCGACCAGCAACTCGGCCGCCGCGCCGGCCAGGCCGGCCTTGGCGAAGTTGCGGAAGCCGTCGGCCTGCGGTTCCAGCACCGCGAAGGAATCGACGTCGGTCTGGTCCTGGCTCGCATCGCCGCGGCCGGCGGCGAATGGAACGCCGATGTCCACGCCGCCCTTCTTCGCGGCGGCTTCCACCGCGGCGTTGCCGGCCAGCACGATCAGGTCGGCCAGCGACACCTTCTTGCCGCCGGCGGCCTTGGCGTTGAAGTCCTTGCGGATGCCCTCCAGCGCATACAGCACCTTGGACAGCTCGGCCGGGTTGTTGGCTTCCCATTCCTTCTGCGGTGCGAGGCGGATGCGCGCGCCGTTGGCGCCGCCGCGCTTGTCGCTGCCGCGGAAAGTGGAGGCCGAGGCCCAGGCGGTGCGCACCAGCTGGCCGATCGTCAGGCCCGAGCCCAGCACCTGCGACTTCAGCGCCGCCTGGTCGGCGGCGTCGATCAGCGGGTGGTCGACGGCAGGCACCGGGTCCTGCCAGATCAGCTGTTCCGTCGGCACCAGCTTGCCGAGGTAGCGCGGACGCGGGCCCATGTCACGATGGGTGAGCTTGAACCAGGCGCGCGCGAACGCGTCGGCGAAGGCGGCCGGGTCCTTGTGGAAGCGGCGCGAGATCTTCTCGTAGGCCGGATCGAAGCGCAGAGACAGGTCGGCCGTGGTCATCATCGGCGGGTGCTTCTTGCTCGGGTCGTGGGCGTCCGGGATCATGTCCTCGGGCCTGCAGTTCTTCGCGACCCACTGGTGCGCGCCGGCCGGGCTCTTGGTCAGCTCCCACTCGTAGCCGAACAGCGTGTTGAAGTAGCCCATGTCCCAGGTCGTCGGGTTGGGCTTCCACGCGCCTTCGATGCCACTGGTGATGGCGTGCGCGCCCTTGCCGCTGCCGAAGCTGTTCTTCCAGCCGAGACCCTGCTCCTCGATGGCCGCGCCCTCCGGCTCGCGGCCGACATGGCTCTCGGGCGCGGCGCCGTGCGCCTTGCCGAAGGTGTGGCCGCCGGCCACCAGCGCCACCGTTTCCTCGTCGTTCATCGCCATGCGGGCGAAGGTCTCGCGCACGTCGCGTCCCGAGGCCACCGGGTCGGGATTGCCGTCCGGGCCCTGCGGGTTCACGTAGATCAGACCCATCTGCACCGCGCCGAAGGGCTTGGCCAGCTCGCGCTCGCCGGCATAGCGGCTGTTGGGCTTGTCGCTGGTGGCCAGCCACTCGGTCTCGAGGCCCCAGTTGATGTCCTTCTCGGGCTCGAAGATGTCGGCGCGGCCGCCGGCGAAGCCGAAGGTCTTGAAGCCCATCGACTCCAGCGCGACATTGCCCGCCAGCACGATCAGGTCGGCCCACGACAGCCTCTTGCCGTACTTCTGCTTGATCGGCCACAGCAGGCGGCGCGCCTTGTCGAGGTTGCCGTTGTCGGGCCAGCTGTTCAGCGGCGCGAAGCGTTGCGCGCCGGTGCCGGCGCCGCCGCGGCCGTCGTGGATCCGGTAGGTGCCGGCGGCGTGCCAGGTCAAGCGGATGAACAGGCCCCCGTAGTGCCCCCAGTCGGCCGGCCACCAGTCCTGCGAATCGGTCATCAGCGCCTTCAGGTCGGCGACGACGGCGTCGAGGTCGAGCTTGGCGAATTCCTTCGCGTAGTCGAAGTCAGCGCCCAGCGGGGTGGTCTTGGCGGACTGCTGATGCAGGATGTCGAGATTCAGCTGATTCGGCCACCAGTCGCGGTTGCCGCGGCCGCCGGCCGCCATGGTCGGCGCACCGTGCCCGAAGGGGCACTTGGATTCGTTGGACATGGGCATCTCCTTGCGCTGTTGTGGGTTGAAGCTTCAAACAGTCTAGGTTCGCGCCACGGGCTGACCCAACTGATTGGACCAATGGGCTCCATAGCGTCGGCGTCGGAACTCGGCGCCGCGAGCTACCGACGCAACCCGGGCCGCCCCATCAGGCAGTCGAGCGCCGCGCTGTCGAACTGGGCCTCGACGATGTCGGCCAGCCGCTCGAAACTGGCCTCCAGCCCGGGCGGGGCGGCATCGAACAGCGCACGCAGCACGGCCGGCGACTCGAGCAGGCCATGCGCGTAGACGCCGAGCACGCGGCCGGCCTGCCAGCCGATCGCGGCGCCGGCCTCGTCGCGCA
>Ga0209966_1000110_pt1 | contig 36054 bp, 34 predicted proteins | sample RhisoiCoNPM_FD_187575 | JGI IMG/M metagenome (GOLD analysis project Ga0209966, IMG submission 187575) | Arabidopsis thaliana rhizosphere microbial communities from the Joint Genome Institute, USA, that affect carbon cycling - Rhizosphere... | ecosystem: Host-associated > Plants > Roots >... | reverse complement strand
CCGCGTCGATCGTATCGCCTGCCCCTGGCTGATCCGACGCTTCATCGACCCGGAGGCGGAGTTCCTGTTCGTTCCCGAGGACCAGGTGATGGCCCCCGCACGGCGTGAGGGCGCCGTGCCGTTCGACGTGCCCGCGGTCGAGCTCGGCCATCACGGGGACCACTGCTCCTTCGATGCCTTCATCGACACGTACCGGCTGGAAGATCCCGCGCTCGGCGTGCTGGCCCGGATCGACGCACTGTACGCGTATTGCCGGGCTGAGCGCGCGTGAGCCGAGACGCCCGCCTGGTCCTCGTCGCCAAGACCGCACGGACGTTCTGCTACGGCTTCCTGGGTGTGCTGTTCCCGCTCTATCTGGCCGAGCGGGGCATGGATGCGTGGGAGATCGGGGTGGCGGTCACACTCACCCTGCTCGCCAGCGCGGCCATGACCTTCGGAATCCGCCGGCCCGCCGAGCGCCATGGCCCGCGCGCGGCCCTCATCGCCCAGGCCGGTCTCATCGTGGTCTCGGCGCTCCTGCTGCTGGCCACCGACCATCCGTGGGTCGTCGTGGGCGCCGCCATGATCGGCAACCTCGCGGTGGGCACCGGCGAGACCGGTCCGTTCCTCACCCTCGAACAGGTCGCGGTCACGCGCGCGAGCCCCCGGGCCGAGCTGACCACCGCACTGAGCCTGTACAACCTGGCCGGCTACGCCGCGTCCGCGGTCGGGGCGGCGACCGTGACGCGCGCCGGCGGCTCACCCCGGCTCCTCTTCGCCGTGTTCCTGCTGGGCGGGCTGGTTCAGATCGCGGCCTACGCGCGGATGGCCGCGGGCGGCCCGGTCCCCGGGGGCGCCCGTTCCGCGGCGGCGATGCCCTCGCGGCCGCTCGTCCGCCGGCTGGCCGCGCTGTTCGCGCTGGATTCGCTCGCCGGCGGCTTCGTGCTGCAGAGTCTCGTCGCCTACTGGTTCTACACGCGCTTCGGGATGGGCCTGGCTGCGCTCGGATGGACGTTCTTCGGGGCGCAGGTGCTCTCGGGCCTTTCGCTGCTGCTCGCCGCTCGCCTCGCCCCGCGACTGGGCCTGGTCAAGACCATGGTGTTCTCGCATCTCATCTCGAACCTGCTGCTGATCGCGGTGGCGCTGGCCCCGTCGGCGTGGCTCGCGGTCGTCATGCTGCTGGCACGCCACCTGCTCTCCCAGATGGATGTGCCGACCCGCCAGAGCTTTCTCATGCTGGCCGTGCAGGACCACGAGCGCGAGGGCGCAGCCAGCCTCACCAATGTGAGCCGCACGCTGGCGCAATCGGTGAGCCCCGCGCTCACCGGCTGGGTGATGACCAGCGTGTCGGTCGCCGCGCCCTTCTTCCTGGGCGGCGGGCTCAAGATCGTCTACGACCTGATGCTCTACGCGACGATCCGGAAGGTCGTTCTCGATACCGGCGCCTCACGTGCGCCGGCCAGCTGAGGTCAGTCGCGCGGGCGGCCGATCATGCAGGAGATCTGGTAGCGATGGCGGGCGACCCACGCGTAGAGCCGAGGCGCCAGCACCTCGACGCCGGGGAGCCGGAACACCCCGGCCAGCCACCGCCACCCGCGGAGCCGGCGCAGGATCTCGGGGATCGCGGCGTCACCGACCAAGACATGGCCATCCGGTAGGATGAGCTGCATGGCCTGGAGACAGTCTCCTTCGGACATCCACGGATACCGAGCGCGGCGCTCAGGCGCCTGGCAAGGCAAGAACTCGAAGTAGCCCGGCACCGCGCGACCAGAGATCCAGGACACCCCGCCGCGACACAGGCCGCAGGCGCCATCGTAGATCAGGACCGCGCGCGCCCGGGCGGGGGCCTGGGCTTCCTCGACTTTGGAGCTCATGGGCGGTCATTGTACGCCTGTCGTGCGGCGGCGCTCGATCCAGGCGTGGATGGTCGCGATCAGCGTGCGCGACAGACACCAGCACGCCGCCCGCCGAAGTCAGCGATAGGCGCACGGCGGCACGTTCGTGCGCCACGGCCCCTGGGTCAGGTGCTCGCCGGGCGGGAACAAACGCAGCTGCTCGGCGGGCAGCGTCGGCCGGAGGCGGCGACCGCGCACGGTCAGGAAGTAGGCGGCCCGCATCGCGTCCACGCCGAGGCGTCGCAGGTCCTGCGCATCGCGCGGCAGCGTGCGACGGCGCTCGGCCACCAGCCGTCGCGCCGCGGTCGGGCCGATGCCCGGCACACGCAGCAGCAGCTCGTACGGAGCGCGCTCGAGCGCAACCGGGAACTGCTCGGTGTGGGCCAGAGCCCAGGCGGTCTTCGGGTCGTGATCGAGCGCCAGGTTGCCGTCGCCACCGAACACCAGCTCCTCGAACCGGAAGCCGTACTGCCGAAGCAGGTGCTCGGCCTGGTAGAGCCGCCACTCGCGGGCCGCGGGCGCGGGCCGGAGGCCTTCCATGGGCGTGCCCTCCACCGGCTGGAAGGCGCTGAAGTGCGCGTGGTGGAGCAGGCCGCGGCCCTCGAGACCGCTCACCACGCCCAGGATCTCGCGGTCGCGCTCGCCCTGCGCGCCCACCACGAACTGCGTCGTCGTCCCCGCCGCCGCGACCCCTTCCCGTCCTTCGAGCCGCGCCTCGCGCGAGAGACGGCCGGCCAGCATGAGGTTCGGCAGAAGATCGCCCGAGTAGTCCTTCTCGCGAGCCAGGCCGCGCACCACCCCGTCGTTGGGGCCTTCGAGATTGACGGAGACACGCGTGGCCAGCCGCGTGGCCTGCACGACCTGCTCGCGCTCCGCGCCGGGCAGCAGCTTGACGTGCACGTAGCCGGCGAAGCCTTCCCGCTTCCTCAAAATCTCGATCGCGGCCAGCATGCGATCGACCGCCCGCGACGCGCGGCCGGGCACGCCCGAGGTGAGGAAGAGCCCCTGGGCGACTCCGGCGCGATGCGACTCCATGAACGTCCGCGCCACCTCCTCCGGCGAGAGCGCGGTCCGCTTCACGCGCCCGCCACAGAACGTCGGGCAGTAGCCGCAGGACAGCGAGCAGGCGTTCGTCTGCATCACGCGCATGAGCGTCGTGGATCCGCCACCGGGCAGGCGGACCGGCCGGATGCCCACCGGGCCGTCGCTCAGTCGCGCGCGGACCGGAAGGCCGGTCTCCCGATCATCGGCGGCGGCGTCGGCCAGGATCCGGAAGCGTTGCGCGCGGTCCATGCGATATACTAAACACAAGTTGAGCTAGACGGCAAGCACGTCCACCTGCGCTAGAATGGCCGGCCATGAGAGCGAGACGAGCGCTGACGATCGGGCTCACCGCCGCTCTCGCCGCGTGCGCGCGCGTTCCGGGTCAAGAGGTGCCGGACGTCCGGACACCGCCAGCCGTGGTCAACGAGATGCTGAGGCTAGCCAACGTAACTACCGATGACGTCGTCTATGATCTGGGATCGGGCGATGGCCGTATCGTCATCGCCGCCGCGAAGGACCGGGGTGCCCGCGGGGTCGGCTACGAGATCGATCCCACGCTGGTGAAGCAGGCCACCGACCGCGCCCGCGGCCTGGGGCTGAGCGACCGGGTCACGTTCCACCAGGGGGATTTGTTCCAGGCCGATCTGCGCCCGGCCACCGTCGTGACGCTCTACCTGGGGAACGAGCTGAACCGCCGGCTGCGCCTGAAGCTCCTCAGCGAGCTCCGCCCTGGCTCGCGAGTCGTATCGCACAACTTCGGGATGGCGGACTGGGTTCCGACGCAGACGATGCAAGTGTCGAGCAGCCAGGGCACCCACACGCTGTACTTGTGGGTGGTGCCCGCGAGGTAACGCGGGCGGTCGAGCACCCCCTCACCCTGCCCTCCCCCCCCGGAGGGGGAGAGGGAGAGGGAGAGAGGGCGGATCAGACGCCGGTGACGACCTTGAGGGAGTCGCGGAGCACGGAGACGAGGCGGTCGACCTGCTCCTCACTCACCACCAGCGGCGGCGCGAAGAAGACGTGCTCGAGCCGCGCGCGCGTGATCACCCCGCGCTTGGTCATCTCGGCGAGCACCCGCGGCCCCACCTTCTTGTCGGCGCCGAAGGGTGCCTTGGTGCCACGATCTTCGACCAGCTCCACCGCGGCCAGCAGGCCCTTGCCGCCGCGGATGTCGCCCACGTGCTTGTGGTCGCCGAGCGCCTGCTGCAGGCCCTTGTGCAGCCGCGTGCCCATGGCCGCCGCCCGCTCCCACAGCCGCTCCCGTTCCATGATCTCGAGGTTCTTGATGCCGACCGCGCAGCAGGTCGGGTGCCCCGAGTACGTGTAGGCGTGCATCCACTTGTCCTCGGGCTTGACGTCGTCCATCGCCTGCTTGATCGCCTTCGAGACCATGATGCCGCCCAGCGGCAGATAGCCCGACGACACGCCCTTGGCGAAGGAGACGATGTCCGGCAGCACGTTCCAGTGCTCGAGGGCGAACCACTTGCCGGTGCGGCAGAAGCCGGTGATGACCTCGTCGGCGATGAACAGCACGTCGTGCTTGTCGCAGACCTGGCGCACCAGCGGGAAGTAGTCGTCGGTGGGATAGAGCACCCCGCCGCCGCCGTGGATCGGCTCGGCGATGAAGGCGGCCACCGTGTCCGCCCCCTCGCGCACGATCGCCTCTTCCAAAAGACGCGCGGCAGTTTGCCCCGCGGTCTCTCCCGGCTTGGCGCCCTCCTGTCGGTACGGATAACACGTTGGAATATGCACGAAGTTCGGCACCCGCGGCTCGAACATCTTCCAGTACGGCGACATGCCGGTGGCGCTCATCGCCTGCAGCGTCACCCCATGGTAGGCCAGCGACCGCGCGATGATCTTGACCTTGTCCGGCTTGCCCCGAGTCTTCCAGTAGAAGCGCGCGGTCTTGAACGCCGACTCGTTGGACTCGGCGCCCCCCGAGGTGAAGAACACGCCCTGCATGTTCTTGTAGGCAATCGTCATCAGCTTGGAGGCCAGCTCGATCGCCGGGATGTTCGACGAGCCCGAGTAGGCCGAGAAGTAGGCCAGCTCGCGGATCTGGTTGGCCGCCGCGTCCGCCAGCTCGGTGCGCCCGTGGCCCACGTTGACGTTCCAGAGCCCGGCCAGACCGTCGATGTACTCGCGGCCCTGCACGTCGGTCAGCACGGCGCCGCGGCCGCGCACGTAGACCATCGGCTCCAGGTGATCGCTCGGATGATGCAGCGGATGGATCAGATGATCCTGGTCGTCCTTGATGAGCTGTGCGGCCTCGACCGGCATGGGTGCCTCCTACGGGCTCGGCTGGTGGTAGATGGATGTGCCGGGCGCGTGCGCCCGGTAGTCCCCGCCCGGAATCGGCACGCCGCGATCGAGTGGGCCGATGTACCAGTAGATCCACGCGGCCATCTCGCGGTCGTCCGCGGTCCGGACGGCAACCTCCCGGCGATGATACTGGGGTCCCTCGACCGAGTCCAGCCTCGACCACAGCGCGGTCTCGGTCACACGGTACACCTCGCCGCGGAGCGCGCCGTCGCGGTCCGCCACCGCGCCGGGATACGAGCCCAGGTCGATGATCCGCCCCGTCACCTGGCCCGGGCCAACGAACAGCGCGCGGCCGTCGAGCAGGTGATGCAGACGGAATCCCCGCATCAGCGTGCCGTAGGTGAAGAGCAGGTCGGTGGGTGGCGTGACGGGGCGGCGGCTACGGGCGGCGCGGCTCGCTCTTCCCGGCGTCTCGCTCCTCACGGGAGCACCCGGCGGCAGCCGCTCAGGTCCGGATGCCGAAGCGCGGGAGGATCCAGCGATTGAGCGCGAACCAGGCGATCAGCACCACCACGACGATGACGGCGGATTCCACGGTCTAGGACTCCGCCTTCTCGTCGCCCACCGCCTGCAGCACCGCGCCCAGGAAATCCCGCTCGGGGATCGCGCCCTCGAAGCCGACCTTGTCGTTGATGACGATCTTGGGCACCGCCATCACCTGGTAGCGCTGCGACAGCTCCGGGAACTCGTTGGCCTCGATGCACTCGGCCCGAACCTTCGGCGACGCGATCGCCATGTGGTGCGCCAGGCGCACGGCCCGGGGGCAGTGCGGTCAGGTGGGCGTCGCGAAGACCTTGATCGTGACGTCCTCGGTGAGCCCCGCGAGCGCGGCCTTGGTGGCGTCGCTCAGCCCGGCGTCCCCGGTGGACACCGCGATGATGGAGTCGATCAGGTTGGAGAACTCGTAGCCGGCCGGCATGCCCAGGAAGCGGATGCCGTAGTCCTGGGCCCCCTCGACCACCACCGCCGGAGACTCGGTGATGCGGTAGGCGGCCGCCTGGTCGCGCTCGATGTGCGGATTGAGCACGGTCACCGACAGCTGGTCGGAGAGCGCCGCGACCTCGCGAATGAGGGCCACCGTCTGGCCGTTGTGCTCGCCCCCCAGCTCCGAGGCGAACACGGTCAGCTTGACCGGCCCGCCGATGCGCTCGAACTCCTGCTTGACCGCCGCCTCGTCCTTCGCCGAGAGGAATGCCATGCCTGGAGTATACCGACTTACTTCGGGGCGCCCCGGACGATTTCCAGCATGCGGCGATACCCCGAGGGATCGATGCGCGCGTCGATGAGCGCGGGGCCATGCCCGGTCTGCGCCCCGATCAGGGCCTGGCGCAGGCTCGCCTCGTCGGTGGCCGTGAAGGCGCGCAGGCCGAAGGCCCGGGCCAGCGCCGGGAGGTCCGGGCCCGCGTAGCGCAGCGAGACGCCCTCGAAGCCCTTCTGCTCCTGCTTGACCTCGATCAGCGACAGCGCCAGGTCGTTGAACACCACGATGAGGATCGGCAGGCGCAGCCGCGCCACCGTCTCCAGCTCCGCCGCCACCATCATGAGGCCGCCGTCGCCGGTGAAGCACACCACGCGCCGGTCCGGGTGGACGAGCTGCGCCGCGATGGCCGCGGGCAACGCGAAGCCCATGGTGGCGAGCCCGTTCGAGATCAGCAGCTCGCCCGGCTCCAGAGCGTGCCAGTACGCGGTCGCCGGGAACATGTGCGCGCCCGCGTCCACGCTGGCGATGCTGCCGGCGGCGGTCAGCTCGCGCGTCACCTGTGCGACCCGATGCGGGGCCAGCCCGTCCACCGGCACCTCGAGCGCGGTCAGGCGCTCGCGTCGGATCCGGTCCACCGCGGCCACGTCCCAGTCGGATTCGGTCCCCTGCGGAATGAGTCGCGGCGCCAGGTCCTCCAGGATCGCGGCCAGGTCGCCCACCACCTCGAGCGCCGGGGTGAAGTACGCGCCTCCGCCCGGCGCGCGGAGCCGCGGCTCGGCGGCGGCACCGCGAGTCAGGCTCAGCACCGGCGCCGAGTACGACCAGCGCCGGGGAATCAGCTCGACGGTGTCGAGGCCGAAAGCGATGATCAGGTCCGCCCGCTTCACGAGCGGCTCCTCGAGCGCGCCGCCCGTGAAGATGCCGAGGGCCAGCGGATGCGGGTCGGGAATGGCGCCCTTGGCCTTGTACGTGGTCAGCACCGGCGCGGGCAGCGCCTCCGCGAAGGCCTGCAGCCATTTCGCGTCGGCCGGGCGGCAGCCGAGCCCGGCGATGACGAGCGGGCGCTTGGCCGCGCGAATCATGCCGGCCGCCTGCTCCACCTGCGCCTCCTCGGGCGCCGGCAACGGCGCGCGCGTGACGGACGTCGCCAGGGGGACGGCGTGCTGCCCGGCGACGTCGGCCGGCAAATCCAGGTGCACCGGTCCGCGCGGCTCGGCCAGGGCCAGCTGCACGGCATGGGCGATCCAGTGCGCCGCCGAATCGGCGCTGACCGTGAGCGTGCCCTTGGTGATGGGACCGACGTGGCTGCTGTGGTCCAGGTACTGGTGCGACGCGAACTCGAGCACCCCGGCCGGGTGGCGATCGCTGATGTAGATCAGCGGCGAGCGATCGAGTAGCGCGTGGGCCAGCCCGGTGGCGCTGGCCGTGACCCCGGGGCCGAGCGTGGACAGCACCGCGCCCGGCCGGCCGGTCAGGTCGCCGGTCACCGCGGCCATGATGCAGGCGGCCCACTCCTGATGGCAGAGCACGAAGGGCAGCCCACGCGCCCGGGCGGCCTCGAGGACTTCCAGATTGGACCCGCCACCCGGCACCCCGAAGATCCGGGGCACCTGGGCCCGCACGAGCCCGTCCACCAGGAGAGCGGCGACGGTCGGCATCCGGGGTCCTGGGCGCGGCTCGCGCCGGGCCGTCGCGCGGCTAGCCTCCCGCGAGACGCGTGAAGACCGGCTCCATGCGCTCGAGGGCCTTGCGGAGGTTGGCCTCGGCGCTGGCGTACGACAGCCGGAGGTACCCCTCGCCGTATTGCCCGAACGCGGAGCCGCCCAGCACCGCGACGCCGGCCTCCTTCAGCAGAATTTCCGCGATCTCGGCGGAAGGACGCTTCAGCGCCTTCACGTTGGGGAACACGTAGAAGGCCCCCCGCGGCAACCGGCACGACACGCCGGGTAGCCGATTGAGGCCGGCCACCAGCACGTCGCGGCGGCGCTTGAACTCGGCCACCATCTCGGTCACCGGCGTCTGATCCCCCTGCAGCGCCGCGATGCCCGCGTGCTGGGTGAACGAGGCGGTGCACGAGTTGGAGTTCACCATGAGCCGGGTCACGTGCTCGGCCAGGGCCACCGGCATCACCCCGTAGCCGAGGCGCCAGCCGGTCATGGCGTACGCCTTGGAGAACCCGTCGAGGATGATGACCAGGTCCTTCATGCCCGGAAAGCGGGTGATCGACGCGAACTCGCCCTCGTAGCGGAAGGCCTTGTAGATCTCGTCGGACAGCACAGGGATGCGGTAGGTCTTGGCGATCTCCGCGATGCGCCCGAGCTGATCGGGCTCCAGCACGCCGCCGGTCGGGTTCTGCGGCGAGTTGATGACGATCAGCTTCGTCTTGCGGGAGACGCTCTTCTCCAGCACGTCGAGGTCGAAGCCGAAGCCACTCTCCTCGCGCAGGGGGATCGGCACCGGCTTGCCGCCCACGAAGTTGATCACCGATTCGTAGATGGGAAAGCCGGGATTGGGATGCACCACCTCGTCGCCCGGGTTGATGAGCGCGGTGATGACGAAGTACATGATGGGCTTCGCGCCGGGCGTCACCACGATCTCATCGGCAGTGATCGGGATGCTGCGCGTGCCCTCCACGTCCTTCACGATGGCCTCGCGCAGCTCCGGCAGGCCGGCGGCGGGGCCATAGTGGGTCGCGCCGCTGTCCAGCGCCCGCTTGGCCGCCTCGCGGATGTGCTTCGGCGTGTCGAAGTCCGGCTCGCCGATCTCGAGGTGGATGATCTCCTTGCCCTGCCGCTCGAGGGCCTTCGCCCGCGCCAGCACCTCGAACGCCGATTCCGTGCCCAGACGTGACATCCGCTCCGCAAAGTCCATGGTGGCGCCGATTATACTCGACCGCGTGGAGTTCGTGGAGATCGCCGCGGGCTGGTTCTGGATGGGGTGGGACGCGGGACACCCGGGTGAGCGCCCGCGACACCGCGTGTGGGTCGATGCCTTCGCGATCGCGCGGTCGCCGGTGACCAATCGCGAGTACGCGGCGGCGGTCGACGCCGGTCAGGCCATGCCGCCCGCGTGGTGGACAGACGCGCGCTTGCGCGATCCGGAACAGCCGGTGGTCGGCGTGAGCTGGCTCGAGGCCACCCGCTTTGGCGAGTGGCTCTCGCGTCGCGACGGCCGCCACTACCGGCTGCCGAGCGAGGCGGAGTGGGAGATGGCCGCGCGCGGCGGGCGCGACGACGCGCGCTTCCCCTGGGGCGACGAGCGACCGCCCGCGGCGCGCTTCGACCGGCCACCGCGCCCCGTCGACACGCCGGCCAACCCGCTCGGCCTGGTGGCCCTTTCGGGCGTGTGTCACGAGTGGTGTCTGGACTGGGAGGACGAGACCTACTACGCGCGCTCCCCCACCCACAATCCACGCGGCCCCGAGACCGGCACGCGTCGGGTCTCGCGCGGCGGCGCCTGGCGGCACCAGGACCCGTGGAGCCCGGTGGCGCATCGCTCGTCACTGCCGCCGGCGCTGCGCTACTCCGACTACGGGTTCCGGCTGGCTCGCGAGCCGGACTGAGCGCGGTCGGCGGCCGTCACCGCCAGTGACTCCGCGCGAGGCAGCCAGTACCGCATGTCCATCGCGCGCAGCATCTCGAGCGCGCGAGCGGCGTGCTCCCGGGCCGGCACCGCGTCACGGGCGCTCTCCGCGAGGATGGCCCGCCCGAGGTGGCACAGCGCCTCGACCGGGCGCAGGCCGAGCGCCCGGGCGGCGTCGAGCGCAGCCTCGTAGCTCTTCGCGTCAGCGGTCGCCGCGGCGAGCATTCGCAGGGCGCCGGCCGCGGACCCGCGCTCTCCCTGCTCGCTGGCCAGCCGGTACGCATCGGTTGCCGCGGCCACCGCCTCGTCGGCGCGTCCGGCCAGCCGGTAGGCCTCGGCCATCCACGTGAGGCGCTGCGCTTGACGGCTCAGGATGTTCAGCGCAGTGCCGCGTTGCACTCCCTCCTCGATCATCGCCAGGCCGCCGCCGCCCGGCTCCTGCCGGCACTGCACGATCCCGCGCGCGCACAGCAGCATCGGGAGCCACGCGGTCAGATCCATCTCGCGCGCGAACGCGATGCCGCGCTCGAGCATCGGCGCCGCCTCGTCCAGATAGCCGCGCGTCAACAGGACGACGCCGAGGGTCATCTGGCTGCCCGCGGTGCTCCACGGATGATCCGCGTCCTGCGCGATCGCGAGCGCGTCGCGGGCGCACGCGATGGCCTCGTCGAACTCGCCCACGTCGGCGAGCGACGCGGCCAGCCACATGCGCGCCGCGACTGACACGAGCCCGGCCATGCCCCAGCGCTCCCGGCGGAGCGGCCCGTCCACCGCGGCCACCGCGCGGCGGAGATGGCGCTGCGCCGTCTGATGGTCGCCGAGCACGTGGTGGGCCTGGCCGAGCCCGAAGTTGGCCGCGATCTGCAGCGGGTCGTCACCGAGCGCCTCGCCGATCTCGAGCGCCCGATGGGCCGCGCGGATCGCGTCGGTCTGCTGGCCGATCGTGTAGTAGGACTGCGTGAGGTACGCGGAGATCCAGCCCAGCCGTCGCAGGTCGCCCGCGGCCTCGGCCCGCTCCTCGGCGGCTCGCAGGTGCGCCAGCGTGCGGGTGAATTCCCCCAGCGGCGCCAGGGAGGCCCGCAGATCGAAGACGAGATCGATCGCGGTGGGGATCGCGTCCTCGCGGGGGCCGTCGGCCTCGAGGATCTCGAGGGCCTGCTCGTAGAAGCCCACCGCCTCCCGGTGGGCGGAGCGCGCGGCCGCCCGGGCCCCGGCCTGCCGGAGATACTCCACCGCCCGGTCGCGCAGCCCGCCGCGGAGGGCGTGGTAGGCGAGCCGCTCCACGTGCTCGCCGAGGCGGCTCGGGTAGAGCCGCTCGATGGCGGCCACGATGCGCGCGTGCAGTCCCCGGCGCGTCTCGTGCAGCAGGCTGCCGTAGGCCACGTCGTGGGTCAGCGCGTGCTTGAACGTGTACTCGATCTCGGGAAAGAAGCTCGCCTCGTGGAGCAGCTCGCCGGCCTGCAGCTGGCCGAGGCCGGCGCGCAGCGCCTCCTCGGGCAGGTCGGCGATCGCCTCCAGCACCGGATACGGCACGTCCTTGCCGATGACCGAAGCGGACTGCAGCACGTGCTTCGCCTCGGCGCTGAGCCGGTCGATGCGCGCGGCCAGCACCGCCTGCACGCTGCGCGGCACGTCGATGGCCTCCAGCGGCTGCGCGAGCCGCCGCGCTCCCGGCTCGCCGAGCAGCGCCTGCGTCTCGGCGAGGGCGCGCACGCTCTCCTCGAGGAAGAGCGGGTTGCCGTCGGTCCGCTCGACCAGCACGCCCTTCAGCGGCTCCAGCGCGGGATCCGGGCCGAGCAGGCCGTCCAGGAGGGCGCGAGCCGTCCCGGACGGGAACGGATCGATCCGCAGCTGGACGTAGCCGGCGCGGCTGCCCCAGTGATGGTGGTACTCCGGCCGATAGGCGACGACCATCAGCAGGCGGGCACCCGAGAGCCGCTCCACGAGCCGGTCGAGCAGGGTCTGCGTCTCCTCGTCGATGCGCTGCAGGTCCTCGATGATCAGCACCACCGGCTGGCGCCGGGTCTCCGCCAGGATCACGCTCGCCACCGCCTCCTGGATGCGACGGCGTCGCTGCGGCGGGTCCAGCGCGCGCCAGGCCGGATCGTCGGGCTCCAGATCGGCCAGCGCGAGCAGGGCCGGCACCGCCGGCTCCAGGCCCCGGTCGAGCGCCCGCGTCTTGCTCGCGATCTTCTCGCGCATCGCCCGCGCGTCGTCGCCGGGCTCGATCCCCACGTAGCGACGGAGCGCGTCCACCACCGGCAGCCAGGACGGCGTCTTCCGGTACACGATGGGCCGGCCCTCGAGCACGAGGGCCTCGGCCATCCACGGCCCGTCGGCGAACTCGCGGATGACCCGCGACTTGCCCACCCCGGGCTCGCCGACCAGCGCCACCAGCCGGCCCTCGCCGGTGCGCGCGCGCTGGAGCGCCTGGCGCAGGTGCCCCAGCTCCGCCTCGCGGCCGATGAAGCGGGAGAGCCCGCGCACCGTCGCGGCCTGCAGCCGGTGGCGCGCCGGTCCCGGGCCGATCAGCTCGCGGACGGCCACCGGCTCCGCGATTCCCTTCACCGCGACCGGCGCGAGCGGCTTCGCCTCGAGAAAGCCCTCGGCCAGCCGCGCGGTCTCCGCGGTCAGCAGCGTGCTCCCGGGCCGCGCGAGCCGCTCCATCTGCGCGGCGAGGTAGGTGGTCTGGCCCACCGCGGTGTAGTCCATGTGCAGATCGCCGCCCACGGAGCGCACGACCACCTCGCCGGAGTTGAGCCCGATGCGGAGCTGCACGTCGTGGCCGTGAGGCCGGCCCAGGTCCTCGGTGAGCCGGCGGGCCCGGTCGTGCATCCGCAGCGCGGCGTACACGGCGCGCATGGCGTGGTTCTCGTGCGCCACCGGCGCCCCGAAGATCGCCATGACCCCGTCGCCCAGCACCTGGGTCACGGTGCCCTCGTAGCGGTGCACGGCGTCCATCATCAGCGCCAGCACCGGGTCGAGCAGTCGCCGCGCATCCTCGGGATCGCGATGGGCCAGCAGCTCGAGCGAGCCCTTCACGTCGGCGTACAGCACGGTGACCTGCTTGCGCTCGCCGCCCTCCCCCGCCGCGCGCTGGGCCACGACCTTCTCGGCCAGGTGCGGCGGCGAGCGGTCCGCGGCCGCCATATCCCCGGCGGCGATCGGCTGACCGCAGCCGCCACAGAAGCGCGCGCCGGGGTCGCGCACGAAGCCGCAGCGCGGGCACGCCGACGGCAGCGCCTGGCCGCACTCGACGCAGAAGCGGTGGCTGGACGGATTCTCGGTGCGGCAGCGCGGGCAGGCCACCGAGCCGTCGGGGGATCGCGCGTCGGTCCCGGTCATCGTCTAGTCCATCTCGATGCGCGCGAGGCCGGCGCGGAGCCGCTCGAGCTGCGCCTCCGCGTCGGCGCACACCTGCGCCAGCAGCTCGTGTCCGGACCGCGGCCCGCCGGGCGCCCCGATGATCCGCGCGAACTCTCGGGCCGAGGCGCCCTCGAACCAGCCGCCCAGGCGCCCCCGCACGAGCGCGGCGTATCGCGCGACGGAAGCCCCGTCGCGCAGGTCGTCCGGCGCCGCCTCGCTGCGCCAGTCGTCCGAGAAGCGGGCCGTGTCCATGCCGTCGGCGTAGCATTGGCCCAGGCGGAAGAGTCGGAACGCGACGTCGCGGATTCGGCCGTCCCCCGTCGGCGCCTCCCGGTCCATCCCGCTCTCGGGCACGCCGCGGATCAACCGCTCACCCGTGCCCAGCAGGTCGTCGAGACGGCGCCCGAGGGTAGCCGGATCGAGCCGGCTCACCGACCGCTGAAGGTCACCGGCTGCTTCTTGGCGAACGCCACCACCCCGTTGCGGAAGTCCTCGGTGTGCCCGCTCGCCGCGATGGCCTGCGCCTCCAGCTCCATCTGGGTCTCGAGGCTCTCCTGGGTGGACTGGTGGAAGAGGAGCTTGGCCCGGCCGAAGGCCTGGGTCGGCCCCTGCGCCAGCTCGCGCGCGAGCGCGCCGACCGCGCCCGAGAACTCGGCGTCGGGGTGCACGCGGTTGACCAGCCCCCACTCCATCGCCTCGCGCGCGGAGAGCACGCGATTGGTGTAGTGCAGCTCGAGCGCCCGGCGCAGGCCGATCATGCGCGGCAGGAAGTACGACGACGAGCCGTCGGGCGAGGCGGCGATCTTCGAATAGGCCATCGTGAACCTCGTGGACTCCGCCGCCACCACCAGGTCCCCGGCCAGCGCGAGGCTCATCCCGCCGCCCGCCGCGATCCCGTTGACCGCCATGATCACCGGCTTCATGGTGCGCGCCAGCCTCGACACCGCGCCGTGCAGGTAGGTGGTCAGCTCCTTCACGAGGATCCCGATGCGCTCCGGGTTGTCGGCGAAGTCCTTCACATCGCCGCCCGCGCAGAACGCCTTCCCCGCCCCGGTGATCACGATGCACCGCACCGCCCGATCCTCGTCCGCCTCCAGCGCGGCCTGGAACAGCTCGCGCCCCAGCGTCAGATTCAACGCGTTGTACGCCTCCGGACGATTCAACGTGATCCTCCCGACCCCCTCCTTCACCTCATACAGAACCGTCTGATAGCCCATGTGGACTCTCCCTTAGTGGGAATCGCGAGTGCACCCGTCGCGGCCCACCGACCGGAGCGGGGTAGGGTCGGCGGGGGCGCCCTCCCCGGGACCGTGTCTTCTGCGCGCTATCGAAGCCGGCCAGGCCCTTCTCGTGGCCCGACCGTATCGCCAAAACGAGTTGCGAGTCAGCGTGTCCCGGGGAGGGCGCCCCCGCCGACCCTGCCCCGCGTCGACCGGACGCCGCGCACCGGATACTACCTGCGATCGCCCACGCGGTGAAGCTTGAGCAGATTGGTCGTCCCCGTCACCCACATCGGCGCGCCCGAGATGATCACGATGACGTCGTTGTTCCGCACCGTCCCGTCGCCGAGCAGCGTGTCCTCCACCTCCTGGATCATCTCGTCGGTGGTCTCGACCTTGTGCACCAGCCGCGAGGACACGCCCCAGAAGAGCCCGAGCCGCCGCTGCACCTCCGAGTACGGGGTCAGGGCGATGATCGGCACCTCGGGCCGGTCCTGCGAGATGAGCCGCGCGCTGAAGCCGGACTGGGTGAAGGCGACGATGGCGCGGGCGCGGAGCCGCCGCGCGGCCTGGCAGGCCGCCTCCGCCACCGCCTCCGGGAAGCCGTAGGCCTCGGGCCGGGGCCAGGCGACACTCGCCACCGGCGCGGCGCGCTCCGCGCGCTCCGCGATGCGCGCCATCATCTCCACCGTCTCGACCGGGAAGCGTCCGGTCGCGGTCTCGGCCGAGAGCATGATCGCGTCCGCGCCGTCGAAGATGGCGGTGGCCACGTCGCTCACCTCGGCCCGGGTGGGCCGCGAGTGCGTGACCATGGACTCGAGCATCTGGGTGGCCACGATCACCGGCACCTTCGCCTGCCGCGCCTGGCGGATGACGTCCTTCTGGATGACCGGCACCTCCTCGAGCGGCACCTCCACCCCGAGGTCCCCCCGCGCCACCATCACCGCGTCGACCAGCGGCAGCAGCCCCTGGAGGTTGGCCACGATCTCCGCGCGCTCGAGCTTCGCCACGATCGGCATGTTCGCGCCCTGATCGTGGAGGAACTTGCGCACCTCCTGGATGTCGGCGGCCGAGCGCACGAACGAGACCGCCACGTAGTCCACCGCGTGCTCGATGCCGAAGCGCAGGTCCTCGCGGTCCTTGAGGGCCAGGCAAGACACCGGCACCGGCAGGCGCGGGAACGACACGCCCTTGTGGTCGGAGACGACGCCGCCCGAGACTATACGACAGCGCACGTCGCCCTCTTCCACCTTGTCGACGGTGAGCTGGATCATGCCGTCGTCCATCCAGACCGCGTCGCCGGGACGCAGCGCGGCCAGGAACTCCGGATGGTTGAGCGAGCTGCGGGAGGCGGTGCCCTTCACGCCGCGCGCGGTCAGGGTGAACTCCTCGCCGGTCACCAGCGAGGCCTGCCCACCCACGAAGGTACCCAGCCGTACCTTGGGCCCCTGGAGATCCTGCAGGATCGTGACCGGCCGGCCCCACCGCGTCTCCCCCGCGCGGATGGCCTGGATCACCTCCGCGTGCTCGGCGTGCGTGCCGTGCGAGAAGTTGAGCCGCGCCACGTCCATGCCGGCGGCCACCAGCCGGTCGAGCGTCTCGGGGCGGGAGCTCGCCGGGCCGATCGTGCAGACGATCTTGGTGCGTCTCACGAGGCCTTCAGGGAGCGGGCGAGATACTGGCCGGTGAACGAGCGCTCCTGGCGGGCGACGTCTTCGGGCGTGCCGGTGGCGATGACCTTGCCGCCCTCGTTGCCGCCCTCGGGCCCGAGGTCGATGATCCAGTCCGCGGTCTTGATCACCTCCATGTTGTGCTCGATGATCACCACCGTGTTGCCCTGGTCCACCAGCTGGTTGAGCACCTCCAGCAGTCGGCGAATGTCCGCGAAGTGCAGCCCGGTGGTGGGCTCGTCCAGGATGTAGAGCGTGCGGCCGGTGGCCCGCCGGCTCAGCTCGGTGGCCAGCTTCACCCGCTGCGCCTCGCCTCCGGAGAGCGTGGTGGCGGCCTGGCCGAGCCGGATGTAGTCCAGCCCCACGTCGTGCAGGGTCTGGAGCTTCTGCTTGATGGACGGTACCGGCTCGAAGAAGGCGAGCGCCTCCGCCACCGTCATCTCCAGGATGTCGGCGATGTTCTTGCCCTTGTAGCGCACCTCGAGCGTCTCGCGGTTGTAGCGCTTCCCCCGGCAGACCTCGCACGTCACGTACACGTCGGGCAGGAAGTGCATCTCGATCTTCACGAGCCCGTCACCCTGACAGGCCTCGCAGCGGCCGCCCTTGACGTTGAACGAGAAGCGCCCGGGCTGGTAGCCGCGCACCCGCGCGTCCGGCGTGCGGGCCAGCAGGGTCCGGATCAAGGTGAACACGCCGGTGTAGGTGGCCGGGTTCGAGCGCGGGGTGCGCCCGATCGGCGACTGGTCGATGTCGATCACCTTGTCCAGGTACTGCGCGCCCTCGACACGGTCGTGCAGTCCCGGACGGTCCTGCGCCCGGTGGAGCATCGAGGCCAGCGCGCGGTACAGGATGTCGTTGACCAGCGTGGACTTGCCGGATCCGGACACCCCGGTGACCGCGGTGAAGGTGCCGAGCGGGATCTTCACGTTCATGCCCTTCAAGTTGTGCTCGCGCGGATTGTGGATGACCACGAACTTGCCGTTGGTCTTCCGCCGGCTCGCCGGCACCGCGATGCGCTCGAGCCCGGCCAGGAACCGCCCGGTGAGCGACTCCGCGTTGGCCATCACCTCGTCGGGCGTGCCCACCGCCACCACGTGGCCGCCCAGCTCGCCCGCGCCGGGGCCCAGGTCCACCACGTAGTCGGCCGCGCGCATCGTCTCCTCGTCGTGCTCGACGACCAGTACCGTGTTGCCGAGGTCGCGCAGGCGCTTGAGCGTGTCGAGGAGACGGCCGTTGTCGCGCTGGTGCAGGCCGATGGACGGCTCGTCCAGGATGTAGAGCACGCCCACCAGGCTCGACCCGATCTGGGTGGCGAGCCGGATGCGCTGTCCCTCCCCGCCGGACAGGGTCGCGGCCGGCCGATCGAGCGTGAGGTACTCGAGCCCGACCTGGGACAGGAAGCCCAGCCGCTCGCGGATCTCCTTGAGCACGCGTCGGGCGATCGCCATCTCGCGCTCGGACAGGGCCAGGGTGTCGAAGAACTGGCGCGCCGCCTTGATCGGGAAGCGCACCACGTCGGCGATGGACCGGCCCGCGATCTTGACCGAGAGCGTCTCGCCGCGCAGCCGCGAGCCTCCGCACTGAGGACACGGGCGCTCGGTCATGAAGTGCTCGACCTCGGCTCGCGTCTCCTCGGAGACGGTCTCCTTGTAGCGGCGCTCGAGGAGCTTCACCACGCCCTCGAAGCCATCGTCCGGCTCGCCGTGCAGCACGATGTCGCGCGCCTTCTTCGGCAGCTTCGCCCACGGCACCTCCAGGCTGAACCCGTGCCGCTTCGCCAGCACCCGGAGGGTCTGCTTGAAGATGGCCGAGGCGGACGGCCCGGCCCAGGGCAGCAGCGCGCCGCCGGCCAGCGTCTTGTTCCCGTCCGGCACCACCCGGTCCGGGTCGATCTCGTAGCGGGTGCCGAGGCCGCCGCACTCGGGGCACGCCCCGTACGGGTTGTTGAACGAGAACATGCGGGGCGAAACCTCGGGGAACGAGATGCCGCAGGCCGCGCAGGCCAGCCGCTCGGAGAACAGGAACGAGGCGCCGTCCGGCACCTCCACCTGCACCACGCCGTCGGCCAGCCGCAGGGCGGTCTCCAGGGAATCGGCGAGGCGGCCGCCCACGTTGTCCTTGACCACGAGCCGGTCCACCACCACCTCGATGGTGTGCTTCTTGGTCTTGGCGAGCTCGATGTCCTCGGTCAGCTCGCGGAGCTGGCCGTTGACCCGCACCCGCACGTAGCCCTGGCGACGCAGATCGAAGAAGAGCTTGCGGTACTCGCCCTTGCGTCCCCGCACGACCGGCGACAGCACGGTCAGCCGGACCCCGGCGGGAAGCGTCATGACCCGGTCCACCATCTGCTGCACGGTCTGCGCCGAGATCACGTTGCCGCACTGCGGGCAGTGCGGGGTGCCGACGCGGGCGAAGAGCACGCGCAGGTAGTCATAGATCTCGGTGACGGTGCCCACGGTGGAGCGCGGGTTCTTGCTGGTGGTCTTCTGCTCGATCGAGATCGCGGGCGAGAGCCCCTCGATCGAATCGACGTTGGGCTTCTCCATCTGCTCGAGGAACTGCCGGGCGTATGCCGAGAGCGATTCGACGTACCGCCGCTGCCCTTCCGCATAGATGGTGTCGAAGGCGAGCGAAGACTTCCCCGATCCCGACAGCCCGGTGATGACCACGAGCTGGTCCCGGGGGAGCTCGAGGTCGATGGCCTTCAGATTGTGCTCGCGAGCACCGCGGATGACGATGCGATCGTTGGCCATGGACGCCTCATCATACTCCCGCGGCCGGGCGCGGTAAAACGGAGCGCCCCGCCGCGCGACGCTCCAGCATCACGAACAGCGCGAGCCCCAGCGCGGCACCGGCCGCCGCCACGTGGAAGCCGGCCGTGAACGAGGCCCGATCGACGGTGAGCCCCACCAGCAGCGAGCCGACCATGCCGCCGAGGTCGAACGAGCCGGACAGCGTGCCGATGGCCGACCCGCGCTCCGCCGCCGGCGTGCGGTCCACCAGCAGCGCCACCAGCGTCGGGTAGAACAGGGCCACGCCGCCGCCGAGCAGCACGGCGCCGAGCGCGAGCGTGAAGACCGTCGGCGGCAGCGCCAGCAGCAGGTAGCTCAGCGCGATGAGCACCACCGCCGGCACGATCACCCGGACGCGCCCGACCCGATCGGACAGCCCGCGCAGGCCCACCCGACCCACGATGATGCACGCCGAGAAGAGCGCGTAGAACCAGCCGAGGCTGCCGTCGAGGCCGGCGGCGCGCGCGTGCAGGGGGAGGAACGCGTAGATCGAGCTGTAGCCGACGTTGACCAGCACCACGGTGGCCGCCGCGGGCAGCGCGGCCGGGCTGAGCCACCGGAAGCGCCGGGCGGAGACGCCCGTCGCCGGCCTCCCGGCGAGCCCCCAGACCAGCACGAGGATGCCGAGGCCGAGCACGGCGGCGGCGGCGAAGCACGGGCCCATGTCGCCGCTCCCGTAGAGGAACAGGCCCAGCGGCGGGCCGACCGAGAACGACAGCGCCGTCGCGACGTAGTACACGCCGAGCGCCTCGCCACGCCGCTCGGCCGGGCTGACCTGCGCGGCCAGCACGCCCGCGCCCGTCGAGATCAGCCCGTTGGCGAATCCGATACCCGCCATCAGCGCGATGAGGAGGGCCGGCGCCTGCGCCAGCGGCAGCGCGGCGAGCGTGACCAGCAGGACGGCGGCGCCAGGCAGCATCACCGGGCGGAAGCCGTAACGGTCGACCCAGCCGCCGACCACCGGGCGCAGCAGCATCGAGACCCCGGCGCTCACCGCGAACAGCAGCCCCACCTGCGTCTTGCTGCCGCCAAGGGCGATCACGTGCAGCGGCAGCGTCGCGCTCAACAGGTAGACGAGCACGTGGATGCCCGAGGTGATCGCCAGGCACGCGGCCAGCGTCCGGGTGACGAGCCGCGCCACGCTCAGCGCCGCGTCCGACCCAGCCAGAGCAGGAGCGCGCCGGCGGGCGCGCCGGCGAGCGCGGGATAGGCGGCCACCGCGCCCAGGAGACCGCCGCCCGCTCCACGAAGCTGAAGGGCCGCGCCCGCGGCGAACACCACGAGGCCGAACACGCCGGCGGTCGTGCCAAGCACGGCGCGACGGGGCGGCGCCAGCGTGGCGGGGCCGAGCGCGCAGCCGGCGCCGCCCAGTGCGAGCAGCGTGAGCGCCCACGGATCGACGGGCCAGAGGCTCGCCAGCGCGGCGCCGCCGAAGAGCCCCGCCCAGAGACCCGGATCGCGCCCGATCTCGCCGCCGCCGGTTGGGTCGAGCGCGCCCAGTCGCTCGCGCAACGCCACCGTCGAGGCGAGGAAGGCGGCGAGCGCGGCGACCAGCAGGACCCCCTGGAGCGTGCGATGCCACGGCTCGGCGAAGAGCGTGGGCGCGGGCAGCTCGAGCAGGCGCTCGATGGTGATCCCGCCCAGGAGCACGTCGGGGGCGTTGAGCATCGCGTACACCGCCCACGCCTCGGCCCACAGCAAGGCGATCAGCAGCCCGCCCGCCACGAAGCCGACACCGTCACGCGACAGCCGCACCACCAGGCCCGCCCGCAGCAGCGCGGCGGAGCCGACGAGCAGGGTGACCAGGAGCCCGACGCGGGGGAGCCACCGACGCGGACGATCGTCTGCCCACGCCACGCCCGACGGTGGCGCGCCCGGCACGTGCTTGTCGGCCTCGAAGCGCAACCGCAACGACGGGCGGCGCGACAGCTCGTCCCCGGCGCGCAGCGTGATGACCTGCCCGGGCGACAGGGTCCACTCGATGTCGGCCAGGCGGGTTCCGTCGAGGGTGCGGGCGCGCACCGTGCCGCCCGCGGGCGCGGTGAGGCGATGCACCTCGTCGAAGACCAGCGGCGCCCGGCCACGGGCGAGCCCCAGCTCGCGTCCGGTGGTCACCCAGGAGCTCGACGGCGGAAAGCGGAACGACGACTGGGTCGCCACCCGATCCCACGCCGCGATGGGCCCGAGCCCCGAGGCCCAGCCGATCTGCAGCAGGGGCACCGCGGCCGCGATCAATGCGATCGCGAGCAGCAGCGGCGCGGTTTTCCGCAGAGGACGCCACGCGGTCAGGAGCCATCCCAGCGCCGCGGTGATCGCGATGCCCTGCCACCGAGGCCGGCCCAGCCAGACCGCCACGTCGCCGGCCAGCGCGATGTTCGCCCACAGCAGCACGCCCACCGCGAGCAGAAGGATCACCACCGGGAACAGCGCCCCGCGTCCGCCCGCCGTCGCGGCGTCGCGGCCTCGCGCCGACAGGCCCAGCGTGATGAGCGGCACCAGCAACAGGGTGAGGCCGAGCCACAGGCCGTCGGCCGCGCTGGTGGCGACGGCCGCGGGCACGGCGAGGAGGGCCGCCGGCGTGAGCCATACGGCCAGGATCCGCGCGACCGAGGTCATTCGTCCCGCGACGTCGGGAGCGGATCGGCCAGCCAGCGGATCGCCACCAGCACGCCGATCACCGGGGCGAGCACGCCGCCGTACCACCAGAGCAGCGAGAGGCCTCCGACGCGGATCGACGACACGTGATTGGGCAGCGCGCCGAGGAGGAGGAAGCCGGCGAGCAGAAGCGAGAGCAGCACGACGCCGGCGGTGCGATGGGTCACCGGCCGCATTATAGCGAGGGTGGTAAGATGTCGCCACGAAAGGAGTCCCGTCCATGTCCGATGCGAAGCAACCCGCGCCGATCCAGCGCGTGCTGGTCGTCACCGCCCATCCCGACGACTCCGAGTTCGGAGCCGGCGGCACCGTCGCCCGACTCGCGCGAGAGGGCAAGCAGGTCAGCTACTGCATCGTCACCAACGGCAACAAGGGCTCCGGCGACCGGACCATGACCCCCGAGCGGCTGGCCGGGATCCGGGCGGAGGAGCAGCGCAACGCGGCGCGGGTGCTCGGCGTGGAGACCGTCGACTTCCTCGGCTTCCCCGACTGCGAGGTCGAGGACACCCGCGAGAGCCGCATGGCGGTGACCGCGGCGATCCGGCGTCACCGGCCGGACCGGCTGATCATCCAGAACCCGCACCGCACCAAGAACCTGGGCGCTTCCCACCGCGACCACCGCACAGTCGCGGGCATCGCGCTGGACTGCGTGTATCCCCTCGCGCGCGACCACATGGCCTTCCCCGAGCTGCTCGCCCAGGGTCTCGAGCCGCACAAGGTCCGCGAGGTGTGGATGATGTGGTGGGACAACCCGGAGGTGGTCGTCGACATCTCCGACACGATCGATCTGAAGATCAAGGCCCTCGCCTGCCACGCGAGCCAGTTCAAAGACTTCGCCGCGGTCGAGCACCGCGTCCGCGAGCGGGCCGCCTTCTTCGGCAAGCCCAAGGGCTACGCCTACGCCGAGACCTTCGACGTCATCACGCTCGACCGATGAGAATGCTTCCCCGCCTGGGAGGCTTTCGCTAGAATCACGGGCGTGACGCCAGGACAGCCCATCCCGGCCACCCTGACCGCGCTGATGGGGGGCCGAGCCGCCCAGGACCCCGACGTCCCGTACTTCCACCTCTTCGACGAGGCGGTGACGTACGGCCGACTCTGGCGGGAAAGCGCGCGCTACGCCGCGGGGCTCCGGCGGGCCGGGATCGATCGCGGCGACAAGGTGTGCCTGATCTATCCCACCTGCGCCGAGTTCTTCTACACCTTCTTCGCGGCGCTCCGACTCGGCGCGGTCCCGGTGCCGCTCTACCCCACCCTGGGCGTCGAGGCCACCGCGAACATCTTCCGCGACTCCGAGGCCAAGGCGGTCGTCACCATCGGCTGGTTCCGCAAGGGCGTCGAGGAGTCGCAGGCCGCCGCGCCGAACATCCGGCACGTGCTCGAGCCGAGCGATCTCGAGGTGGACGACACGACGCCCGCGCTGCCCACCGCCGCCGCCGACGACATCGCGTTCATCCAGTACACCTCGGGCAGCACCGGCCATCCGCGCGGGGTCGTGCTGAGCCACGCCAACGTCACCCGCACCGTGGAGTTCATGGCGGAGGCCGCCCAGCTGAGCCGCGACGACGTGGTGGTGTCCTGGCTGCCGCTCTACCACGACATGGGCCTGATCGGCTGCGCGTTCACGCCCCCGGTGAACGGGGCGCCGCTCTACCTGCTGCCGCCCGATCTCAAGAACCCGCGGATCTGGCTCGAGCTGGTCACCCGCGTCCGGGCCACCTTCACGGTCTCGCCCGACTTCGGCTACCGCAACTGCGTGCGCAACATCGGCGACACCACCGGCATCGATCTCTCATCGCTCAAGCAGGCGCTCTCCGGTGCCGAGCCGGTCCGGGTCAGCACCATCGAGGCCTTCGAGCGGAAGTTCGGCGCGCAGAACCTGATCACGCCCTGCTACGGCCTCGCCGAAGCCACCCTGGCCGTCGCGATCTGGCCGCGCCGCACCCCGCTCCGCCTGGACGCCTCGGGCAAGTTCCTCTCGGTGGGCCGGCCCTGCCGCGGCGTGCGGGTGCGCATCATGGACGGCGACGAGGAGGTCAAGCCGGGCGTCGAGGCCGAGGTCTGCGTGCAGAGCCCGGGCGTGATGCAGGGCTACTACAACAACCCGGCGGCCACCGCCAAGGTGCTCTCCCCCGATGGCTGGCTCCGCACCGGCGATTTGGGCTTCATCGACTCCCAGGGCTTCCTCTACATCACGGGCCGGCTCAAGGACGTCATCATCCTGGGCGGCGAGAACGTGATCCCCGCCGACGTCGAGGAGGTCGTGGACCACGTTCCCGGCGTCCGCTATTCGGCCGCGGTCGGGGTGGAGAGCGAGCGCACCGGCACCCAGCGGCTGCACGTGGTCGCCGAGGTGCGCGAGCAGCCCGGCGACGGAGACGCGCTCTCCCGCCTCGTGCGAGAGATCGTCCAGCGCGTCCGCGAGCAGCGCGGGCACCGGCCCGCCCGGGTCCTGCTGGTGCGTCCCAGCACGATCCCGAAGACCTCCTCGGGCAAGATCCAGCGCTCGCGCCTCGTCGAGATGATCACCCGCGACGAGCTGGGCGACCGCCTCCTGCACGCCTCCGGCGCCGCCCGCCGCGATCCCGACTAGCGCCGGTCTCCCGGAGCCGCCATGAAGATCGGCTGCCACCTGCCCATGTACGGCCCCGTCGGCACGCGCGACAACGTGATCGCGTTCGCGCGGCGGATCGAGGCCCTCGGCTACGATTCGCTGTGGGCGAGCGATCACGTGGTGCTCCCGCACCGGATGACCACGCCCTACCCGTACAACCCGACCGGGCAGTTCCCGCTGGCGCCCGACGTGCCGTTCCTGGAGCCGCTCACCACCCTGGCCCTGGTGGCCGGCGTCACCGAGCGCGTGCTCCTCGGCACCAGCATCCTGGTCCTGCCGCACCGCAACCCGGTGCTCGCGGCGAAGATGTGCGCCACGCTCGACCATCTGTCGGGCGGGCGCGTGGTGCTCGGCGTGGGCGTCGGCTGGATGCGCGAGGAGATCGAACTGCTCGGCGGCAGCTATGACGAGCGCGGCGCCTGGAGCGACGAGGCGCTGACCGTGATGCGCGCCTGCTGGCGCGATGAACGCACCGCCCACCACGGCCGCTTCTTCTCCTTCGACGCCGTCGGCGCCTTCCCCAAGCCCGTCCGCGGCGACATCCCGATCCTGATCGGCGGCCACACCTCCCGCGCCCTGCGCCGCGTCGTCCAGCACGGCGACGGCTGGCACGCCGCCTTCATCACCCCCGCCGCGCTCGCCGCCGATATCGCGCGCCTGAAAGTGGAATGCGCCCGCCAAGGCCGGCCGTACGAGCAGCTCAAGATCAGCGTCCGCGCCGGCCTCTCGATCCGCCAGAACCCGCTCGGCCCCGATCGCAAGCCGCTCCAGGGCTCGCGCGACCAGATCCTCGCCGACCTCGCTGCCTTCCGCGAGCTCGGCGTCGAGTCGATCCTGCTGGAGACACGGTATCGCAACCTGGCGGAGATGCTCGGCATCTACGAGACCTTCGCGCGGGAGTTCCGTCCGCGGGCCTGAGCTCGGGTCGGGCACCGTCGGACTTTCCGCTTGACAGATTTCGCTGAGGCTATTCCCACGCCATGGCAGCGTTCGAAACCCGTCGGCCGTGGTGTCCGGACTGCCGCGCAGCTCCCTGGTTGGGGTCCGAGCGACCTAAAATCATTCGGAGCGCCTCGATCGCTCGACGCCGCGCCTTCCCGGCATCGCGAATATCGCGGTGTAGAGTCGCGCAGACGAAGGAGGCGCTGCCATGTCGACCACATCGTCCGCACTGCTGCCATCTCCCCCGCGCGTGTGCGAATTGGACCGCCTCGGCGACGAGATCGCCGAGCTCTCCGCCCATCTCGACGCGGCCACCGCCCGCCTGCTCACCTTGATCCGCGAGTTCGACACCGGCGGTGGCTGGAACACCGGCTTCCGCTCCTGTGCGGAGTGGCTGAGCTGGCGTGTGGGTCTCGATCTGGGCGCAGCGCGTGAGCGGGTCCGCGTCGCCCACGCTCTCGACGCGCTGCCGCGGCTCGGCGAAGCCCTCGCGCGGGGCGAGCTATCCTACGCCAAGGTGCGAGCGCTCACGCGCGTGGCCACCCCGGAGACCGAGGCCCGTCTGCTGAAGGTCGGCCGCACCGCCACCGCCGCCCACGTGGAGCGGATCATCCGCGCGTGGCGGCGCGTCGACCGCCGGGCCGAGGCTCGGGAGACCGCCCGACAGCATGCAGACCGGAGCCTTCACGTGATCCACGACGACGACGGCACGGTGGTGATCCGCGGCCGGTTGACGGCGGAGGCGGGCGCGCTACTGGAGCGGGCTCTCGAGGCTGCCCGCGAGAGTCTGTACCAGCGGGCCCGTCGAGCCGAAGTGGGCACGCCACCTGCGTCTGCCACGGTGGTACCGACGCGGTCCCAGCAGCAGGCCGATGCGCTGGTTCTGGTGGCGGAGACGGCGCTGCATCAGGAGCTGGACCCCGGCGCCCCGAGCGAACGGTACCAGGTCGTGGTCCATGTTGACGCCGCGGCGCTGGAGGATCCGGCGCAAGAGGGACAAACGGCCTTGGAAGGCGGGATTAGAGTTTCCGCTGAAACGTCCCGCCGTCTCGCCTGCGACGCGAGCCGGGTGGTGATGCGCCACGATCCAGAGGGCCGGGTGGTCGAGGTCGGCGCCCGCACGCGCACGATTCCGCCGGCGCTGCGGCGGGCGCTCTACCATCGCGATCAGACGTGTCGCTTCCCGGGCTGCGGTGGCCGGATTCGCGAGGGGCACCACGTGCAGCACTGGGCTCGCGGAGGTCCAACCACGCTGACGAACCTGATCTCGCTTTGCCGGCGCCATCATCGCGCGGTCCATGAGGAAGGCTACGAGATCGCTCGCAACCCGGACGACACGTTCCAGTTCAGGCGACCGGATGGTCGCGAGCTGCCCGACGTGCCGCCGCCGGACGAAGTTCCCGGTGATCCGACCCATGCCCTGCGGGCCGCAAACGACGCCCAACGGATTCGTATCCACCCGCGGACGGCGTGCGCCGGTTGGAGCGGTGAGCGGCTCGACATGGGCTGGGCGATCGACGTCTTGCGCCCGCGACCTTGACCGGCGGGCGTCGCACGGCCCACGCCGCCCGCAGGAGGCGCTACTTGGCGTCGTGGAAGATGATGCCCAGCGTATGACGCCGGCCGGAGGTGACGCGGCTGACGCCGTGGCGCAGGTTCACGCGATACGTGCCACGCGCGCCGCGGACGGGGCGCTCGCGCGTGGTGAAGATGACGATCTGGCCCTGCTCGAGCGGCACCACCTCGCCCCGGGACTGGGCGCGGGGGCGCTGCTCGACCAGGAGGAACTCGCCGCCGGTGAAGTCGGTGCCGGGGCGGCTCAGCAGGCAGGTCATCTGCAGCGGGAACGCGACGTCGCCGTAGAGGTCCTGGTGGAGGCAGTTGTAGCCGCCGGCCTCGTAGCGCAGCAGCAGCGGCGTGGGCCTGGTCTGGCCGTGCTCGGCGCACACCGCCAGGAACTCGTCGAGGTCGGGCGGAAATGCGGGCTTGGCCCCGAGCGCGGCGCTCCAATCGTTGGCGATGGAGGCCAGATGGGGGTAGGCGTGCCGGCGCAGCGCCAGCACCGCCGGCGGGAGCGGATTCGCGAAGTACTTGTACTCGCCCTCGCCGAAGCGGAACCGCGCCATGTCGATGCGGCTGCGGAAGCGGTGCTCCTCGGAGTAGAGCGCGATCAGGTCCGCGCACTCATTGGCGGTGAGGAGCGGCCGTGTGGTCGCCCAGCCCTGATCACCCAGCGCCTGGGCGATCCGCGGCCACTCCGCCTGCTGCAGTCGCATCTGGATCGACGGCGATCGGGTTAGGCGGCGGGGTGACATAGCGTGCAGGGCCGGTAGCCCACCGAGCGCGCGTCCTCCACCGAGGCGAACACCACCCGGTTCTCCGGGCGCATGCGCCGGCTGTGCATGCAGCCGACGCGGCAGACGATGCGGGTGGTCGTGCAACCCTCCAGCACCGGGGTGGTGCGCTCCAGCGCCGCCAGCCGGTTCTTCACCGCCGCTCCGAAGATGTAGCCGCCGAGGCCGCCGTCGCTGCGCCACACGCGGTGGCACGGCAGGATCAGCGGCACCGGATTGCGGCCGAGCGCGGTGCCGACCGCCCGGACCGCGCGGGCGTGCCCGATGCGCGAGGCGACCCACGCGTAGGGTCGGCCCTCGCCGAACGGGATGTGCCCTGCCGCCTGCAGCACGCGGCGCTGGAAGTCGGGCACCGCGCGCAGGTCCACCGGCACCTGGAAGAAGGCGCGCCGGCCGTGGAAGTACTCGTGGATCTCCTCGCGCGCCCGCTCGATGAGGCGGCGGGCCGCCGCGGTGGCCGGCTTGTCGACGCGGCCGGTGCGCACCAGGCAGATGCCCTCGGGCGTCGCCTCGATGCCGAGCCGCTGCTCCAGCCGCTCGAGCGCGGCAGCCGACTCGCCCGCCGTCGCCGCGAGCCGATGGGCCAGCCGCGGAGCAGCGGGGTCCGGGCGGAAGTAGTCCGTCAGCAACAGATCCAGATGATCCGACTTGCCCATGTTCAGGCTCCTCGCTTGCCGAGCTCGTCCCGCAGCAGGGCCTTGCCCCGCGCGAGCTGGCTCTTCACGGTATTGATCGAGATGCCCCGGATGCGTGCCAGCTCGCCGTAGGAGAGGCCGTCCACGTAACGCAGGGCCATGAGGATCCGCGCCTCGCGCGGCACGCGCGCGAAGGCCCGGTGGAGGTCGAGGTAGGCGGCGGGCGGGCGGTGGTTGCTCGATGCGGCGGAGAGCGCCCGGGCGACCGAGCCATCGTCGTGGGCGTTGCGGGTGGCCCGGCGACGCAGCTCGTCCACGCAGATGTTGGTGAGAATGCGGTAGAGCCAGGTCGAGACCGCCCAGCGCGCGTCGTAGCCGGCGGCGCCGGCGTAGGATTGCATGAGCGCGCGCTGGACCGCGTCCTCGGCGTCGGCTCGGGAGCCCAGCAACCGGCCGGCCACCGCCAGCAGCTTCGGGACGTAGCGCTGGGCCAGGTCGGTGAATGCCGCCTGGTCACCTCGCGCCACCCGTCGCATCAGCCCCCGCTCGGTGTCCATCTCATCCCCTCACCGAGATATACGCGCCAGGAGCCGAGAAGGGCGGAACCGGGTGCCCGCCGCTGGGGGAGTGCGGGGGGCCATTTCTGGGCCCCCGCACAAGACAGAGCCTTGAAGACTCCCTAGATCTTCTCGCCCAGCTTGTTCCAGTCGTCGAGGAACTTCTTGAGGCCGATGTCGGTGAGCGGATGCTTCATCAGCATCTCGAGCACGTTGAAGGGCATGGTCGCGACGTGGGCGCCGGCCTTGGCCGCGTCCAGCACGTGGATGGGGCTGCGGATCGAGGCGGCCAGCACCTGGGTCTTGAAGCCGTAGTTGCCGTAGATCTCGCAGATGTCCCGCACGAGGTCCATCCCGACGTGGCCGATGTCGTCGAGGCGGCCCAGGAACGGGCTGATGTAGACCGCCCCCGCCTTCGCGGAGAGCAGGGCCTGGGGGGCCGAGAAGCAGAGCGTCTGGTTCACCCGGATGCCCTCGCCGCTCAGGTACTTCACCGCCTTGAGGCCGTCCTTGGTGAGCGGGCACTTGACCACCACGTTGGGGGCCACCTGGGCCAGCTCCTTGCCTTCCTTCATCATGCCGTCGAAGTCGGTGGCGACCACTTCCAGGCTGACGTCGCCCGGCACCACCTTGCAGATCTCCTCCACCAGCGGGCGGAACGGGCGCTTCTCCTTGGCGATCAGCGACGGATTGGTGGTGCAGCCGTCCACCAGGCCCATCGCGACGCCCTCGCGGAGATCGTTGATGTTCGCCGAATCCAGGAAAATCTTCATGGCTTCCTCCGTCTCAGGCGCGCTCGACCCGGACCGTGGTCCCGGAGCGCACCGGCTTGAATACTGTGGGGTCCCCGAGCACCCGGCCGAACACGGTGACCGGGCTCGCGGCCCTGATCTCGTCACCCTGGCTGGCCGGCGTCGGACCGTAGAAGATGCAGAAGGCCGAGCCGGGCGGCCAGTACGCGAGATCGCCCTTCTCCACGACCTCGGAGGCGTTCTCGGGCTTCGCCTTGACCGGGATGCCGAAGTAGATCTCGTCGCCCCACGTCTGGCCCGGGATGCTGAGCGGCAGCGCCTCCCAGATGGCGGCGGCGGTCTTCGTGTCGTTCAGCACCGCGTCCGAGGTGATCGTGCCCACGGTTATCCGAATCTTGCGGTCAGCCATCGATCGGTGTCACCGCCTGGAGTGTAGCCCCGCGACGCGGGGCGCGGCAAGCGAGGCGCGGCGTCAGCCCCCGAGGCGGCGACGATAGGCGGCGATGCGCGCCCCGAGCGCCGCGCGCTCCGGAATGCCCGCCACGCCCTCGGCCTCGACGGAGGCGGCCGCGCAGCAGGCCGCGGCCGCGGCCGCGTCCCACGCGTTGCCGTCACGGTTGTAGGCGATGAGCAGCGCGGTGGCGAACACGTCGCCCGCCCCGGTCTCGTCCACCTCCACCGCGCGGTCGGCCTCGACGCCGTAGCGCTCGCCGTTGACGAACAGCACCGCGCCCTCCGCCCCGCGGGTGACCGCGCCCAGCGGCACCCGCTGGAACCACTCCAGCGCCTCCTTCTGGAACGGCTCGATGTCCTCGATGCTCACCACCACGCTCTGCACGTGGGGCAGCACCAGGTCGGCGTCCTCCCACGGCTGCGGCGACACGAGGCCGCCGGGCCCACGCTGGCGCATCCACCCCTGCGGCAGGGCGGCCAGCGAGGTATCGGAGAAGGCACCGGCCAGGGCCGGGTCCACCTCGGCCACGACCGGGCACAGCGCGCCCAGGCTCGCCTCGCGCCACGCCTCCGGCAGCGACGCGGCCTCCAGGTCGGCGGCGCGGGAGAGCACCGAGAGCTGACGCACCCGTCGACCCTCCGCGATGCGGCCCGGGCCGATCGTGAAGACGGTGGTGCGCTCGGACGGCACGTTCACCACGTGGATGTCGGCGGGCAGCGCGTCGCGCGGGAAGTCAGGGCCGAACGAGGTCAGCAGGCCCACCCGCAGGCCCTGGCGGTGCGCGGTGATCGCGGCGTAGTACGCGGCGCCGCCGGGACGGGGCCCCCGCGGCGTCCGGTCGATCGTCAGGTGGCCGACCGCGACGAAGTCCACCGCGCGGTCAGAGGGCGAGCTGCTTGGCGATGATCTCCTTCATGATCTCGGAGGTCCCGCCGCCGATGGTCATGAGCCGGATGTCCCGGAAGAAGCGCTCGATCGGGTACTCGCGCATGTAGCCGTAGCCGCCGTGCAGCTGCACGCAGTCGTACGCGACCTTCTGTGCCATCTCCGCGGTGAAGAGCTTCACCATGGAGATCTCCTTCACCGCGTCCTCCCGGTCCCGGAACTTCAGGCACGCCGCGTAGGTGAGCCACCGCGCCGCCTCGATGAGGGTGGCCAGATCCGCGATCTTGTGCCGTATCACCTGCTTCTTCGAGAGCGGCTCGTCGAAGGCCTGGCGCTGCTGGACGTAGGCGATGGTGTCGGCGAGCGCTCGCTCGCATCCCGCGACCGCATGCAGCCCCGCGACCAGGCGCTCGCGCTGGAACACGCGCATGACTTCATAGAATCCGCCGCCGGCCTGGCCGAGCAGGTTCTCCGCGGGCACCCGCATGTCCTGGAAGGCCAGCTCCGCGGTGTCGGAGGCGCGGTTGCCCATCTTGTCGAGCTTGCGGCTCACCGAGAAGCCGGGAGTCGCGCGCTCCACCAGGAACATCGAGATGCCCCCGTGCCGCTTCTTCCCCTCTCCCCCCTGGGGCGAGGCAATTCGCGCGGCCACGAAGTAGAGGTCGGCCATCACCCCGTTGGTGATGAACATCTTCGAGCCGTCCAGCACGTAGTGATCGCCGTCGCGGCGCGCGCGGGTGCGGATGGCCGCGACGTCCGATCCCCCGCCCGGCTCGGTCACCGCGATGGCGGTCAGCGCCTCGCCGCGGCAGATCGCGGGGAGGTACTTCTCCTTCAGGGCCTCGCTGCCCGTCCAGTAGAGATGCGGCGACGCCATGTCGGTGTGCACGCCCACCGCCATCGCCAGCGAGGCGCAGCGCGAGCGGGCCATCTCCTCGCAGAGCACCGCGGTGGTCAAGACGTCGGCGCCCGCGCCCCCGTACCTCTCGTCGTACTCCACTCCGAGGAAGCCCAGCTCGCCCATGCGCGGCCAGATGGACTTGGGGATCTGGCCGGCCGCCTCCCACTCCTCGACGTGGGGCTCGACCTCCTTCTGCACGAAGGCCCGGACCGCCTGACGGAAGAGGTCGTGGTGCTCCTCGAAGATCTTCATGACCGCAGTCTACTGTGTTTCGCCCCAGCGCGCCTTGACCGCGTCGCGGTCCACCGCCCCGTCCGCGCCGCGCGGCAGTGCGTCGGTGAAGACCACCGCGTGGGGCCGCTTGAAGCGGGCGATCTTCGAGCCCACGAAATCGATCACCTCCTGCGGCGTGCGGCCGGCGGTCTTCGTCTCCACCACCGCCTTGATGGCCTCCCCCCACTTGGCGTCGGCAATGCCGTACACGCACACCCCGGTGACGTCGGCCATCTGCATGATGACCGTCTCGACCTCGGCCGGGTACACGTTCTCGCCGCCCGGCTTGATCAGCTCCTTCTCGGGCTTGCGCTTGACGTAGCGCAGGTAGCCGTCGGCCTCGAAGCGGCCCACGTCGCCGGTGTGGTGCCAGCCGCCGCGGAAGGTGTGGGCGGTGACGTCGGGCTGGGCGAAGTAGCCCTGGAAGACGAGCGGGCCGCGCACCAGGATCTCGCCCGGCGTGCCCACCGGTACGTCCCGGTCGTAGTCGTCCACCAGCCGCACCTGCGCGGCGGGCACCGGCCGGCCGGAGGCTCCCGGCTTCTCGGCCACGCGCTGGACGGTCACGAAGCCCGTCGTCTCCGATTGGCCGAAGCCGGTCCAGAACTGGGCCGTCGTCTTCTCGTGCAGCCGCTGGATGGTCTGCGGGGCGTCCAGGCCGGAGACGTGCTGGAGGCTCGGCAGCGCGCTACCCGTCTTCTCGGCGGCGTCCAGCAGGCTCGACAGCACCGGCGGGAAGTCCGAGACGTGGGTCACTCGGTGGCGATCGATCAGGCGCACCGCCTCGTCGGCGTCGAAGCGCGGCACGATCACCACCGCGCCGCCCGAATGCAGGTGGGCGAGAGACATGCCGAGCGCGGTGATGTGGAAGAGCGGCAGGGCGGCGAGATAGCGGTCCCGCTCGTTCAGGCCCATCGCCCCGATCGCGGTCAGGTTGGCCGTGATCACGTTGGCGTGGCTCAGCACCGCGCCGCGCGGCACCACGTCCACCGCAGCGGTGGAGATGACCGCGAAGGCGTCGTCGGGCGCGACCTCGGCGGCGGGCGCGGCGTCCGAGCGGTAGAGGGCGGCGAGGGTCTCGAAGCCGTCGCCGGCCGCGCCGGTGAGCCGATACCGGTGCGGCACCGCCTTGCCGCCCAGCCACTCGCCGACCAGCGGCTGGGTGGACTGGTCGATGACCATCATCCGCGGCTGCGCGCGCTCCACCACCCGCTCGACCTCGGGGCCGGTGAGCCGCCAGTTGATCGGGTATGCGACGATGCCCTGCCGCGCGCAGGCGCCGTACAGCTCGACATAGGCCGCGTCGTTCTGGGCCAGCACGCAGATGCGCTCGCCCGGGCCGATGCCGAGGCCGGCCAGCCCCGCAGCCAGCGCGTCCACCCGCTGCCGCAGCTGGCGGAACGACAGGGTCCGGTCGCCCTGGATCACCGCCGGCGCGTCGCCCTGGACGGCGGCGCCCCGGGTGATCAGGTCGTAGATGGTGAACGCGGAGACGCTCAGCTCAGCCACCGCTTCCGGCGCTTGTAGTGCTTCACGTCGCGATAGGACTTGCGCGCGCCCACCTCGGTGAGGCCGAGGTAGAACTCCTTGATGTCCGCATTCTGCTGCAGGGCCTCGGCGGAGCCCTCGAGCACGATGCGGCCGTTCTCCATGACATAGCCGTGCTCGGCGATGCCCAGGGCCAGCGTCGCGTTCTGCTCGACCAGCAGCACCGTCAGCTTCTGCTCGCGGTTGAGCCGCTGGATGATCGAGAAGATCTCCTCCACCAGCATCGGAGCCAGCCCCAGCGACGGCTCGTCGAGCAGGATCACCCGCGGGCGCGACATCAGCGCGCGCCCGATCGCGAGCATCTGCTGCTCGCCGCCCGAGAGGTAGCCGGCCTGCACCGCGCGGCGCTCCCGCAGCCGCGGGAAGTACTCGTAGACGCGCTCGATGCCCTCGGCGACCTTGCGACGATCGGCCTCCACGTGGGCGCCCGCGATCAGGTTCTCCTCGGTCGAGAGGTGCTCGAAGACCCGGCGCCCCTCGAACACCTGCACCAGGCCGCGCTTGACGATCTCGTGGGGGGGCAGCCCGTCGATGCGCTCGCCGCCGAACTCCACCGAGCCCTTGGTGACGTCGCCGCGCTCGGACCGCAGCAGACCGGAGATGGCCTTCAGCGTGGTGGTCTTGCCGGCGCCGTTGGCTCCCAGCAGCGTGGTGATCCCGCCCTCGCGCACGTTGATCGACACTCCTTTGAGGACGAGGATGACGCCGTCGTAGATGACCTCGATGTTGTTCAGGGAGAGCATGGGCCTCCGGGGCGATGCGCCGGGGCGGCCCGTCGCCGCCCCGGCGTCCGCGAGACGATCGACGTTACTTGGCTTCCTTGATGACCTTCCCGACCACCTCGGGATACGCGCGGAACCAGTCGGTCCGCTTCACCCACTTGCCGCCGCTCACCTGCCACACCTGCACGAGCCCGCCGCCCTCGTGGTCGGTCGGGGTGATCTCGAGCGGGGGCACCAGGCCGCCCAGGGTGAAGTCCTTGATCTTCTCGAAGCCGGCCTTGGCGTCGGCGCCGGTGATCTTGCCGTCCGGCTTGGCCTTGAGCGCGTTGGTGATGGCCTCGACGTGGATCGCGGCCAGGAACACGCCGCGGTTGTAGTACACGCTCTCCTTCATCTCCTTGGGCTCGGGCTTGCCCTCCTTCTTGTACATCTCCCGGATCTCCTTCAGCACCGGGTAGTCGGAGCCCACCCCCGCGAACTCCAGCGCGCTGTAGCCTTCGGCCACCCCGTAGCCGCCAGCCGCCTCGACGTCGGCCTCCGCGGCGCCCCACACGAAGCTGACGACCTTCTTCAGCGGATAGCCCACTCGCTTCAGCTCCTTGATCGACACGGAGGGCGAGCGGCCGAACAGGTGGGCGATCACGAAGTCGGCCCGGTACCGCTGGGCGATGTCGAGGACCTGGGCGCCCATCTCCACGCCCGGCGGCGGCACCGCGAAGGTCCGCATCTCGAAGCCTTCGAGCTTCTGCAGCTCTTCCAGGACCGGGAGCGGCTCACGGCCGGCCGGGTTGTCGTAGAAGATGTACGCGATCTTCTTGCCCTTGAGCTTGCCGCCCATCTGGTCCTTGGCGTACTTCACCGACGCGGCGGCCTGCGACCAGTACGTCGCCGCGATCGGGAAGATGTAGGGATACTTGGTGCCGTCCGCCGCCGCCGCCTTGCCGAAGCCGGGCGACGTCCCCGGGATGCGGTCCTCGGTGAGCTTCTGGGTCAGCGCGTAGATCTGCGGCGTGCCGTAAACGGAGACGGTGACCGCGCCCTCCTTCTTGAACCGCTCGTACGCCTCCACCGCCGGCGGCACCTTGTACTCCATGTCGACCTCGTCGGCCCGGATGGTGTGTCCCATCACCCCGCCCTTGCTGTTGACGAGCTTGATGTAGTCGTTGAACCCTGGGCACAGGTTCACGCCCACCGTCTGGGTGGGTCCGGTGCGGTCGCACTGGGCGCCGATGACGATCTCGGCCGCCGACGCGAAGCCCACCATGCCGATGGCGAGCGCAACGGCGGTCAACACTGACAGGAATGCCCTCATGGCTGTCCTCCTTGGTCGGTCAGTACGCGAATGGCCAGACCCGGAAATAGCTGCGGATGTTGCGCCACAGCCGGTTGAGCCCCTCTGGCTCAACAACGAGAAAGACGATGATCAGCAGGCCGAAGATGATCAGCCGCAGGTTCGGGATGATGTTCAGGACCGCGCCCGACGAGAAGAGGAAGCCGCCGAACGCCTCCATGACGGAGCGGATCACGATCGGCAGCAGGGTCACGAAGATCGCCCCGAACACCGAGCCCAGGACCGAGCCCAGGCCGCCGATGATGATCATGGCCAGGTAATCGATGGACGTGGTGATCTGGAACTGCTCGTAGTTGGCGATGCCCAGGTAGTAGGTGTAGAGCACCCCGGTGACTCCTGC
>Ga0209966_1000108_pt1 | contig 36408 bp, 34 predicted proteins | sample RhisoiCoNPM_FD_187575 | JGI IMG/M metagenome (GOLD analysis project Ga0209966, IMG submission 187575) | Arabidopsis thaliana rhizosphere microbial communities from the Joint Genome Institute, USA, that affect carbon cycling - Rhizosphere... | ecosystem: Host-associated > Plants > Roots >... | reverse complement strand
AGCAGCGCCAGCAGCGAGGCCACCGCGAACGAGGCCGCGAACTGGTACTCGTTGTAGAGGATCTCGATGTGCAGCGGCATCGTGTTGGTCTGGCCGCGGATGTGGCCCGAGACCACGCTCACCGCGCCGAACTCGCCCATCGCCCGCGCGTTGCACAGGATCACGCCGTACAGCAGCGCCCACTTGATGTTGGGCAGCGTGACGCGGCGGAAGGTCTGCCAGCCGCTCGCGCCGAGCACGCGCGCGGCTTCCTCCTGCTCGGTGCCCTGGGCCTGCATCAGCGGGATCAGCTCGCGCGCGACGAAGGGGAAGGTCACGAACACGGTCGCCAGCACGATGCCCGGCACCGCGAAGATGACCTTCAGGTCGTGATCGCGCAGCCACTCGCCGAACCAGCCCTGCAGCCCGAAGATCAGCACGTAGATCAGGCCGGAGATCACCGGGCTCACCGAGAACGGCAGGTCGATGAGGGTGAGCAGCAGGTTCTTGCCGCGGAAATCGAACTTCGCGATCGTCCAGGCCGCGCTCACGCCGAACACCAGGTTCAGCGGCACCGCGATCGCGGCGGTGATCAGCGTGAGCTGGATCGCCGACAGCGCATCGGGCTCGACGATCGCCGCCAGGTAGACCTCCCAGCCCTTCTTCAGCGCCTCGTAGAAGACGGTGGCGAGCGGGACGAACAGGAACAGCGTCAGGAAGGCCAGCGCCAGGCCGATCAGCAGGCGCCGCACCCAGGCGGGCTCGGTGGTCGCGGAGCGCAGCGACGGTGGGGCGACGCTGAGGGTGGCGGCGGGGTTGGGCAGGACGGCGCTCATCTCACAGCCCCCCCTGCCGCCGCCGCGACCAGGCCTGCAGCGCATTGATCGCCAGCAGCAGCGCGAAGCTCGCCACCAGCATCACCACCGCGATCGCGGTCGCGCCGGCGTAGTCGTACTGCTCGAGCTTGGTGATGATCAGCAACGGCGTGATCTCGCTGACCATCGGCATGTTGCCGGCGATGAAGATCACCGAGCCGTACTCGCCGAGCGCGCGCGCGAAGGCCAGCGCGAAGCCGGTCAGCAGTGCCGGCATCAGGATCGGGAAGATCACGTGCCGGAAGGTCTGCGCGCGGCTCGCGCCGAGCGTGGCCGAGGCCTCCTCGAGCTCCTTGCTCAGGTCTTCCAGCACCGGCTGCACCGTGCGCACGACGAAGGGCAGGCCGATGAAGGTCAGCGCGACGAACACGCCCACCGGCGTGAAGCTCACCTTGAACGGCAGGTGCTGGCCGATCAGGCCGTTGCCCGAGTAGATCGCCGTCAGCGCGATGCCGGCCACCGCGGTGGGCAGCGCGAAGGGCAGGTCGACCAGCGCGTCGATCACGCGCTTGAACGGGAACTCGTAGCGCACCAGCACCCAGGCGACGATCAGCCCGAAGACCGCGTTGACCAGCGCGCCGAACAGCGAGGCGCCGAAGGTCAGCCGGTAGCTGGCCAGCACGCGTGGCGAGCTGACCGCGTCCCAGAACGCGCCCCAGGTCATCGTGAAGGTCTTGAGGAAGGCCGCGCTGAGCGGCAGCAGCACGATCAGGCTCAGGTAGAGCAGCGTGAAGCCGAGCGCCAGGTCGAAGCCCGGCAGCACGCTGTGGCGGCGCAGCAGGGTGCGCGTGAAGATCATCGGGAAACCTCAGCGCTTGGTCGCGGCGACGATGCGGTCGTAGGTCGCGCCGTCGTTGAAGTGATCGGCCTGCGCCTTCTTCCAGCCGCCGAAGAGCTCGTCGACCGTGAAGGTCTGGACCTTGGGGAAATCCTTCGCATAGGCTGCCAGCACCTTGGGCGAGCGCGGGCGCAGGTGGTGCTTCGCCGCGATCTGCTGGCCCTCGTCGGACCACAGGTGCTTCAGGTAGGCCTCGGCGGGCTTGCGCGTGCCGCGGCGGTCGACCACCTTGTCGACCACGCTGACCGGGTTCTCGGCCAGCACCGTCCAGGCCGGGTAGACGGCCTCGTAGTCCTCGCCGAACTCGCGCTTGATCAGCGGCACCTCGCTCTCGAAGGTGACGAGGGCGTCGCCGAGCTGGCGCTGCGCGAAAGTCGTCGTTGCGGCGCGGCCGCCGCCGTCGAGCACCGGCACGTTGGCGAAGATGCGCGCCACCAGGGCCTCGGCCGCCTGCGGATTCACGCCGCGCTTGAGCGCCGCGCCCCAGGCCGCCAGGTAGGTGTAGCGGCCGTTGCCCGAGGTCTTGGGGTTGGGGATGATCACCGACACGCCGGCACGGCCGAGGTCGGTCCAGTCGCGGATGTTCTTGGGGTTGCCCTTGCGCACCAGGATCACCGAGACCGAGGTGGTCGGCGACGCGTTGTCGGGCAGGCGCTTGGCCCAGTCGGTGGGGATCAACTGCCCGCGCTCGGCCAGCAGGTCGATGTCGTTGGCCTGGTTCATCGTGATCACGTCGGCCTCGAGGCCGTCGACCACGCTGCGCGCCTGCTTGCTGGAGCCGCCGTGGCTCTGGTTGAGCGTCAGCGTCTCGCCGGTCGTCTTTCGCCACTGCGCGGCGAACGCGGCGTTGTAGTCCTTGTAGAACTCGCGCGAGACGTCGTAGCTCACGTTGAGCAGGCTCGGCCCGGCGGCGAAGGACGGTGCGGCGAGGCCGGCCAGGGCCAGCGCCATCAAAAGGCGACGTTGCATATGCGGAAGATGCTAGGGATCGCGCCTCGGAAGAGGAACGATGATTTCGGCGCTTGGATATGCGCGCAACGAGCAAGCCCCGGGGAGCCCGTGCTCCCCGGGGCTTGCTCGGTGACAGCGAACTGCGACGCGCTTCAGCGCTTGAGGTAGATCTGGTCGAACACCCCGCCGTCGGCGAAATGGGTCTTCTGCGCCTTGGCCCAGCCGCCGAATGCCTCGTCGATGGTGAACAGCTTGACCTTGGTGAAGGTCTTCTCGTACTTGGCCGCGGCCTTCGGGTCGATCGGCCGGTAGTAGTTCTGGCCGGCCAGGTCCTGGCCCTCGGGCGAGTACAGGTACTCGAGGTAGGCCTGGGCCACCGCGCGGGTGCCCTTCTTGTCGACGTTCTTGTCGACCACGGTCACCGGCGGCTCGGCCAGGATGCTGAGCGAGGGCACGACGATGTCGAACTTGTCCGGCCCCAGCTCCTTGACCGCCAGGAAGGCCTCGTTCTCCCACGAGATGAAGACGTCGCCGATGCCGCGCTCGACGAAGGTGGTGGTGGCGCCGCGCGCGCCCGAGTCGAGCACCGCGACGTTGCCGAACAGCTTACCGACGAACTCCTGCGCCTTGGCCTCGCTGCCGGTCTTCTTCAGCTCGTAGCCCCAGGCCGCGAGGTAGTTCCAGCGTGCGCCGCCCGAGGTCTTGGGGTTGGGCGTGATGATCGACACGCCCGGCTTGACCAGGTCGTTCCAGTCCTTGATGCCCTTCGGGTTGCCCTTGCGCACCAGGAACACGATGGTCGAGGTGTAGGGCGCGCTGTTGTGCGGCAGGCGCTTCTGCCATTCGGCCGGAAACAGCTGGGCCTTGGCGGCGATCTCGTCGACGTCGTAGGCCAGCGCCAGCGTCACGACGTCGGCATCCAGCCCGTCGATCACCGAGCGCGCCTGCTTGCCGGAGCCGCCGTGCGACTGCTTGACGACCACGTCGTCGCCGGTCTTGGCCTTCCAGTGCTTGGCGAAGGCCTTGTTGAAGTCGACGTAGAGCTCGCGCGTCGGGTCGTAGGAGACATTGAGCAGCGTGATCTCCTTGGCCGCGGCCACGCCGGCGGCGAGGGACAGGACGGCCGCGACGAGGGCGGTGCGGAGCGTTGCGGAACGGGTCATGAAGAGGATCCTGGTGAACATGAATGGAGCCATCGTAGGAAGGCGTACTAATTTGCGGAACGAATCGATCCGCCCATGCTTATGCGTCTTGCGAACAAGCGGATCAGACGGCGAAGGACCACTCCTCGATCGCGGCGCGCTGCGGCCGCAGCTCGCGCGCGAGCCGCGCGCGCATCGCCGTGACCCAGCGCTTCGCGATCGGCAGCGGGCCGAAGCCGGCGTCGGCGTTGATGTGGCCGGCGTCGCCGAGCGTGAGCCAGGTGCTGCCCCAGCGCTGTGCCCAGCGGCGGCTTTCGGCGGCGCTCATCCACGGGTCGTTGTCGCTCGCGATCAGCGTGCTCGGCAGCGCGAGCCGCTGCTGCGGCAGCAGGCCGGCGATGCCGAAGCGGTCCGGGTCGGCGGGTGCGACGAACAGCGCGGCGCGCACGGGCGAATCCGGCGTCAGCGCCAGGTGCCGTGCCAGCGCCAGGCAGCCGAAGCTGTGCGCCACCGCGATCCACGGGCCGTCGCCGGCCCGCTCGATCACGCTGCCGACGCGCGCGGCCCAGCGGTCGAGCTCGGCGTCATGCCAGTCGCGCTGCACGACGCGCCGGGCCTCGGGCTCCTGCGCCTCGAGCCAGCTCTGCCAATGGGCCGGGCCGCTGTCGTGCAGCCCGGGGACGATGAGCACGCGCGGGGGCGTTCGCATCACAGGCCCCTCAGAGCGTCGCGATCGACACCTCGGTCGACTTGACCAGCGCGATCACCTCCTTGCCGACGGCGAGCTGCAGGTCGCGCACCGAGCGCGTCGTGATGACCGACGTGACGAGCAGGCCGGCGGGCGTCTCGACGTCGATCTCGCTGACCACCGGGCCTTCGATGATCTCCTTGATGCGGCCGCGGAACTGGTTGCGGACATTGATGGCGGTGATGGACATGGCGTCGTCTCGTCGTGAAGGGAGCCACGACGGTAGGCGCCCGCGAACCGCGGGAGAACGAATGAGTTGTTCGGCCTACATGCGGATTGCGCATGAGGCGGCGTTCAGGTGACCGTCTCGCCGATCCCGCTGACGCACGCGACCAGGCCGCGGCCCCCGTCCGCGGGCCGGTCCACCAGCACCGCTCCGCGCGCGGCGGCCAGCGTGCGGTTCAGCGTCGCGGCATGCGGCAGCAGCGTGCCGAGGAAGCGCAGCTCGTTGCCGCGCGCCACCAGCACGGTGGGGAAGTTCTCGATGTCGAGGTCGAAGGGTGCGAGCGCGTCGCTCTCGTCCTCGATGTCGACCCAGACGAAGCGCCAATCCGCGTGCTCGCGCGCGAGCCGCTCGAAGGTGGCGCGGTAGTCGTTGCAGGTGCCGCACCAGGCGGCGCACAGGCAGGCGACGAGCCAGCCTTCGGCGTGCGGGGCTTCCATGCCGACAGTGTGCCTGCCGGCGCGCCGGTGCTACACCGCCCAGCGCAGCCGGTGCGCGGCCGAGGGCCAGGGCTCGTCGGCCGCCGGCGGTCGCGACGCGCCGTCGGGGCGCTGCAGCACGCGGTCGAGGATGCGCTCCTCCAGCGCCGCGAACCGCGCATCGCCGCGCGAGCGCGGCCGCACCAGCGGCACCCGCTCGTCGAGCGCGATGCGGCCGTCCTCGATCAGCAGCACGCGGTCGGCCAGCGCCACCGCCTCGCCGACATCGTGCGTGACCAGCAGCGCGGTGAAGCCCTGCTGCTGCCACAGCCGCTCGATCAGCCGCTGCATCTCGATGCGCGTCAAGGCGTCGAGCGCGCCGAGCGGCTCGTCGAGCAGCAGCAGCCGGGGCGAATGCACCAGCGCGCGCGCCAGCGCGACGCGCTGGCGCTGGCCGCCCGACAGCACGGCCGGCCAGTCGTGGGCGCGCTCGGCGAGGCCGACTTGGGCGAGCGCCTCGCGAGCGCGCTCCCGGGCGTCGGGCCCGCTCAGGCCGAGCGCGACGTTGTCCAGCACCCGCTTCCACGGCAGCAGACGGGCGTCCTGGAACATCACGCGCAGGCCGTCGCGCTCGCCGCGGCCGTCGAGCGCGATGCGGCCCTCGCCCTGCGTCTCCAGGCCGGCCAGCAGCCGCAGCAGCGTGCTCTTGCCGCAGCCGCTGCGACCGACGATGGCGACGAACTCGCCGGCGCCGATGCGCAGGTCGATGCCCGCCAGCACGCGCCGCGCGCCGAAGGACTTGCCGACGCCTTCGAGCACGACCGGCGTGCCGCGCGGCGCGGCCGCGGCGCGGTGCAGCGCGCCGCGCGCGCCCTCGTCGGCACGGCGCGCCGTCGGCGCGGTCCAGAACTCGGTGACTTCCAGTTCGAGGTGGTGCATGCGAGGGTCTCGGGTCAGGGCGCCGGCTGGTAGCCCGGGTGCCAGCGCAGGCCCCAGCGCTCCAGCGCGCGCGCCAGCACGTCGGCCAGCTTGCCGAGCAGCGCGTACAGCAGGATGCCCACCAGCACCACGTCGGTCTGCAGGAACTCGCGCGCGTTCATCGTCATGTAGCCGATGCCGGCCTGTGCCGAGATCGTCTCGGCGACGATCAGCAGCACCCACATCAGCCCGAGCGCGAAGCGCAGCCCGACCAGGATGCTGGGCAGCGCGCCGGGCAGGATCACGTGGCGGTACAACGCCCAGCCGGCGAGGCCGTAGCTGCGCGCCATCTCGATCAGCGCCGGGTCGACCGCGCGGATGCCGTGGAAGGTGTTCAGGTAGATCGGGAAGAACACGCCGACCGCGACGAGGAAGAGCTTGGCCGTCTCGTCGATGCCGAACCACAGGATCACCAGCGGGATCAGCGCCAGCGCCGGGATGTTGCGCACCATCTGGAAGGTCGAGTCGAGCAATGTCTCGGCAAAGCGGAAGCTGCCGGTCAGGAGGCCGAGCGCGAGGCCCAGCCCGCCGCCGATCGCCAGCCCCGCGAGCGCGCGAGCGCTGCTGGTGGCCACGTGCTGCCACATCTCGCCCGACACCGACAGCGCCCAGAAGGCCTTCAGCACCGCCCAGGGCTCGGGCAGGATGCGGGTCGACAGCCAGCCGGCCTGCGAGGCGAGCTGCCAGGACGCGAGGATCGCGAACGGCAGCGCCCAGGGCAGCAGGCTGCGGACGGCGCGGGCCGACGGCTCAGACGGCGATGTGGAGGCGCAGGGCATGGGTCAGTTCGAGGTGGCCGCCTTCGATCAGCTCGAGGCGGTTGCCGAAGGGGTCTTCGATGTAGAGGCGCTTGACGGCATGGCCGCCGCCGGGCTGCAGCAGTTCGCTCGGCCCGTCGACCGGCAGGCCGCGCGCGCGGAGGTACACGCTCAACTCGGTCACCCCCTGGACCGACAGCGCCAGGTGCGCCTGCGGCGCGCTGCCGGCCGTCACGCCCTCGGCGAGGTCGAGGCGCTGGGGGCCGAGGCGGTAGCGCAGCACCCCCGGCTTGTCGAGCACCGGGTCGCGCACCTCCTTCAGGCCCAGCAGTTCGCCGTAGAAGGCACGCGCCTTCGGCAGGGCGCCGGCCGGCAGCGGCAGCTGCACATGGTCGATGGCGTGCACGGCGATCGTCATGAAGTCGTCCTCAGCTCGCGGCTTCCTTCAACGCGGGCTTGTGCTGCCCCGGCGGCACGATGCCGTTCGCGACGATCTCGCCGAAGGGGCCGCTGAGCACCGGGCGGGCGTCGGCCTTCGGCTGCGCGACCGGCAGCAGCGGGAACAGCAGCTCGGCGACGCGGTGCGCCTCTTCGAGATGCGGGTAGCCCGAGAGGATGAAATGGTCGATGCCCAGCGCCGCGTACTCGTGGATGCGCTCGGCGACCTGCTGCGCGCTGCCGACCAGCGCGGTGCCGGCGCCGCCGCGCACCAGGCCGACGCCGGCCCACAGGTTGGGCGCGATCTCCAGCCCCTCGCGCACGTTCGCGCGGTTGAACTTCCCCTTGTTGAGCTCGGCCATGCGGCGCTGGCCGACCGAGTCCATCTGCGAGAAGCGCGCCTGTGCAGCGGCGACGGTCGCCTCGTCCAGGTGCGACAGCAGCTCGCTCGCGGCGCGCCAGGCCTCGTCCTCGGTCTCGCGCACGATCACGTGCAGCCGGATGCCGTAGCTCAGCGTGCGGCCATGCTTGGCGGCGCGGCGCTTCACATCGGCGATCTTCTCGGCCACCGCGGCCGGCGGTTCGCCCCAGCTGAGGTAGGTGTCGAACTGCTGCGCGGCGAGCTCGTGCGCGGCCTCCGATGAGCCGCCGAAGAACAGCGGTGGGTAGGGCCGCTGCGGCCCGGGGTAGAGCAGCCTGGCGTCCTTCACCTGCAGGTGCCGGCCGTCGTAGTCGAAGCCCTCGCCGTCGTGGCTGCGGGTCAGTACCTCGCGCCAGATCGTCATGAACTCCTTGCTCTGCTCGTAGCGCGCCGCGTGGTCGAGGAACTGGCCGTCGCCGGCGAGCTCGGTTGCATCGCCGCCGGTGACGAGGTTGATCAGCAGGCGGCCGCCCGAGAGCCGGTCGAAGGTGGCCGTCATGCGCGCGGCCAGCGAGGGCGTGACCAGCCCGGGCCGCAACGCGACCAGGAACTTGAGCCGCCGCGTCACCTCGATCAGGCTGGCGGCGACGATCCACGGGTCCTCGCAGGAGCGGCCGGTCGGGATCAGCACGCCCTCGTAGCCCAGGCTGTCGGCGGCCACCGCGACCTGGCGGAAGTAGTCGAAGCTCGCGGCGCGCGCACCGGTGGCGCTGCCGAGGTAGCGCGAGTCGCCGTGGGTGGGGATGAACCAGAGCAGTTTCATGGCGTGGCCTTGGCGGGGGTGGTCGATTGCTGGGCCAGCCTGGGCGCAGCGGGCTGCCAGACGATCTCGGCCACCTGCACCGGCTTCGGGATCAGGCCGAGCTGCGCAAAGGCGTCGGCGACGCGCTGCTGGTCGGCCACCAGCGCAGCCGGCAGCGGCGCGGTCGGCGAGCGCGGGCGGCGCTCGATGAAGCGGTGCACGGTCGCCAGCGGCAGGCCGCTGAACTCGGCGATCAGCTGCGCCGACTCCTTGCGGTGCGACTGCACATAGGCATCGGCCTGGGTCAGCTCGTCGAAGATCGCCTGCAGCGCCGCCGGGTGCTGCTGCGTGAACGCGGTCGACGCGAGGTAGAAGCTGTTGTTGCCCGACAGGCCCTCGCCGTTGGTCAGCACGCGCGGCTTCAGGTCGATCTCGGTGGCGGCGTAGAACGGGTCCCAGATCGCCCAGGCATCGACCGCGCCCTTCTCGAAGGCGGCGCGCGCGTCCGACGGCGGCAGGTAGATCGGCGTGATGTCGCTCCACTGCAGCCCGGCCTTCGCGAGCGCGCGCACCGTCAGGTAATGCGCGCTCGAACCCTTCTGCAGCGCGAGCTTCTTGCCCTTCAGCTCGGCCAGCGTCTGGATCGGCGAGTCGGCCTTGACGAGGATGGCCGAGCTGCGCGGCTTCGGCGGCTCGGCGCCGACGTAGCGCAGGTCCTTGCCGGCGGCCTGCGCGAACACCGGCGGCGAGTCGCCGGTCAGGCCGATCTCCAGGCTGCCGACGGCGAGCGCCTCCAGCAGCTGCGGGCCGGCCGGGAACTCGATCCATTGCAGCTTGGTGGCCGGGAAGCGCTTCTCCAGCGCGCCCTGCTGCTTCAGGATCACCAGGTTGACGGCGCTCTTCTGGAAACCGATGCGCAATTGAGTCGGCGCGTCGGGCTGGGCCTGCGCGATGGGCCACAGCGCCACCGTGAGGCCGAGGACGGCGAGGGTTCGGCGAACGAAGTTCATCGCGTCCTCCCGCTCAGGGCTTCTGCGCCACGCGCAGGGTGCTCGGCAGCGCCTCGGCCACCTTCACCGGCTTCGGAATCAGCTTCAACTCGAAGAAGGCATCGGCGATCTTCTGCTGCTCGGCTGCGACCTGCGGCGTGATCGGCCGGATGCCGTAGGCGAAGCGGTTCGCCGAGCGCTCGGTGATGTCCAGGGACAGGCCGATCTGCGGTGCCAGCAGCTGCGCGACCTCCTTGGCGTTCTTCGCGGCCCAGGCGTCGAGCTTCGCCAGTTCCTCGACGATGGCCTGGACGACCTGCGGCTTCTTGTCCGAGTAGTCGCGCGAGGCCAGGTAGAACTGGTGGTTGGCCACCAGCCCGCTGCCGTCGGCCAGCACGCGCGCGCCGATCTGCAGTTCGGCCGCGGCCAGGAAGGGGTCCCAGATCACCCAGGCATCGACCGCGCCCTTCTCGAACGCGGCGCGCGCATCGGCCGGCGGCAGGAACACGACGTTGACATCGGCGTACTTCACGCCGGCCTTCTCGAGCGCCTTCACCAGCAGGTAGTGGACGTTCGAGCCCTTGTTCAGCGCGACCTTCCGGCCCTTGAGCTCGGCCACGCTCTTCAGCGGCGAGTCCTTGGGTACGACGATCGCCTCGGCGGTGGGCGCCGGCGGCTGGTTGGCGACGTAGACGATGGGCGCGCCGGCCGCCTGCGCGAAGATCGGCGGCGCCTCGCCGACGGTGCCGAAGTCGATCGAGCCGACGTTCAGGCCTTCCAGCAGCTGCGGGCCGGCTGGGAACTCGATCCACTGCACCGCGATGCCCTGCGGCGCGAGGCGCTTCTCGAGGTCGCCGCGGGCCTTCAGCACCGTCAGCGTGCCGTACTTCTGGAAGCCGATGCGCAGCGTCTCCTTCGGCGCGGCGGGCTGGGCCAGCGCGGCGGCGCCGGGCCACACGCCGAGGGCCGCCGTCGTGGCGGCGGCGCCGAAGCCCTGCAGCAGGCGGCGGCGCGCGGCGGCGCCGAGCGAGGCGAGTCGGGAACGGTCGTTGGAACGGGTCATGGTCGTGGCTTTCTGTGAGATGGGGTGCGCCGTTCGGCGCGGAAGGCGGAAAGCGCGGAGCCGGCCGGTGAGCCAGGCACGAAGAAGAACCACGGAGACAAGCTGGGAGACACCCTGCCTGCAACCGGCTCCGCGAAGAAATCGGGGGGCGCGGGGGACCTGCCGCGCGCGGGTCAGGGGCTACATCGCTCGGCCACCGCCACGCCGCCGGCGACGCGCCGCAGCGGCCGTTCGGCCGCGCGCCGCGGCGGCCACAGGTCGAGCAGGTCATCGGCAACGCGGTCGAGCCGCAGCGCCAGCTCGGCCGCGGTGACATAGCCTCCGCTCACGGCCGGCAGCTGTGCATCGGTTGCATAGACCGCATCGCGGATGTCGCGCGCGCCGAGGGCGCCGAGCACCGGCTTGAGCGCGTAGTCGAGCGCCAGCAGGTGGGCCGGGCTGCCACCGGTGGCCAGCGGCACCACCGTCTTGCCGCGCAGCGCGTCTTGCGGCAGCAGGTCGAGGAAGGTCTTCAGCAGGCCGCTGTAGGCGGCCTTGTAGATCGGCGTGGCCACCAGCACCACACGCGCGTCCTGCATCGCGCGCGCCGCGGCCTGCAGCACCGGGTCATGGGCCTGCGCGAGCAGCAGCGCATCGGCCGGCAGATCGCGCAGCGCGAGGCGGGTGAGCGCCAGTGGCGCGCCGACCGTCGCGGCCAGGCGCATCTCCAGTTCGCCCAGCAGGTGCGCCGATCGCGACGTGGCCGAGGGGCTGCCGAGCAGGCTGACGATGGCGGGCAAGCGGGGCTCCGTGGGTGCAACGAGGAGCCTCCACGATAGGCAGCCCGCGCTGCCGGGCCAACGAAGCAATTCCGCTATCGATACCGGCCGGCCGCATATCGCGACACGCCGCCACGGCGCTCAGGTTGCGATCGGCAGCTGGGTGGACGCAGCTTGCGGCGCCGCGGCCGGCAGCGGCAGGCCGTCGAGCAGGCGCTCGGCCAGCACGCGCGCATGCATGCGCAGCTCGGGCACCGCGGTGGCCTCCCAGTCGCGTGCGCGCAGCAGCGGGCCGATGTAGTGCAGGCAGGGCGAGGGGCGCCCCTCGCGGTCGAGCAGCGAGCCCTGCGAGTCGACCTGCACGCCCAGGCGCAGCGTGTCCTGCAGCAGCCGGCCGTCGCGCCGCAGCTGCAGCACCAGCGGCTCGGCGACGCGCTCGAGGTCGGTCGACGGCCCGGTGCAGTTGACGACATGCGCGACCTGCAGGCGCTGCTCGTCGCCACCGCCGCGCGGCGCGAACACCGCCTCGACGCCGCCGTCGATCTCTTGCAGTACGCGCAGGCGGCCGGCACGCGCGTCGAGCAGGCCCGCGTCGCGCAGCGCGAGAAAGCGTTCGTAGGATGCCGGCGCACAGCGGTGGCGCGCGACGTCCCAGTAGGGCTGAAGGCGCTGCACGAAGCGTGCGCGATCGGCCGGCGCGAGGCCCTGCCAAAGCCGCGGCGTCGCCGGCCGCAGCGCGGCGATCACATCGCGCCAGTCGCCGCCGGCGGCCTCGTGGCGGCGCACGCCGGCGCGCAGCGCACGCAACCCGCCGCGAACGCTGGCGCCGGCCATCGCGTCGACGAGGTCGAGCGCCTCGGCGTCGTCGAGCTGGCTGCGGCGCGCGCGGTGTGCCGCCGGCAGCAGGCCTCGGCGCGACAGCGCGTGCAGCGGCGCGCTGCGGCCGGCGCCGGCCAGGCTCAGCGCGACGTCGACCGCGGTCAGCCCGGTGCCGAGCAGCAGCACCGGCTCGTCGGCGCCGATGCGCGCGAGGGCCCCGGGCACCCAGGGGTCGCGCACGTAGCGCACGCTGGTCCGCAGCGGCGCGGCCGCGGCCGGGTCGGCCGGCGCGAAGTGGCCGAAGGCGAGCACGACGCGGTCGGCGTCGATCACGCGGCCGTCGGCCAGCCGCACGTGCGCCGCTGTGTCGGCACCGCCGCCGTCGATGCTCACGACCTCGCCGACCCAGCGCTCGAGCGTGGTCGACGGCGGGGCCGCGTGCGCGGCGGCGTCGAGCAGCGCCTCGAGGTAGCAACCGTAGAGCTGGCGGCGCACGAAGTCGGCCGGCGTCGTCGACGGCGTGGCCCAGCGCAGGTAGTTGACGAAATCCTGCGGATCGTCGGCCAGCGCGCTCATGTTGCCGGCCGGCACGTTCAGCAGGTGCTCGGTGCTCGCGGTGCCGTAGGCGATGCCGCGCGCCATTGCGCCCGAGCGGTTGACCAGCACGATGCGCAGCGCGCGGCCGTGCGACAGGCGCAAGAGGTTGACGGCGGTGACCGCGCCGCTGAAGCCGGCACCGATGATGAGGATCGTGGCGGTCATGGAGGCGGGCTCGTGGGGCCGAAGCGTACAGGCAAGCGCCCGGCCCCGCCCGCGCCGCCGGCTTGTGCGGCCTTCGCAGGGGCGGCATAAGCCGACCGCAGAAACGACGAGGCGCAGCCGGGGCTGCGCCTTGGGAGGTGGGCGGAAGGCCGGGTCAGAACGGGATGTCGTCGTCCATGTCGTCGAAGCCGGTCGACGACTTCTGCGCGGCCGGCGCACTGCGCGGTGCCGGGCGCGGCGCCGGGGCGCTGCGCTGCGGGCGCTCGCCGGCGTCGGCATCGCCGCCGCCCATGCCCTCGCGGCTGCCGAGCAGCTGCATCTGCTCGGCGATGATCTCGGTCGTGTATTTCTCGACGCCGTCCTTGTCCTGCCACTTGCGGGTCTTCAGGCGGCCTTCGACGTAGACCGGGCGGCCCTTCTTCAGGTACTCGCCGGCGATCTCGGCCAGGCGGTCGTAGAAGACGATGCGGTGCCACTCGGTCTCTTCGACCTTGTCGCCGGAGTTCTTGTCCTTCCAGTTGCGCGTGGTCGCGAGCGTGACGTTGCAGACCGCCGAGCCGCTGGGCGTGTAGCGCACTTCCGGGTCGCGGCCGAGGTTGCCGATGAGGATTACCTTGTTGATGCTGGCCATGCTGCTGCGCTCCGGGGGGACTGACGCAAGATTATGCCGCCCGGCCTCAGGGCTCCCCCTCCCAGTAGTCTAGGGAGCCATCCCGCCGGTGCACCTGCCGCAGCCCCGGCCCGAAGGCCATGACCTTGCCCGAATCCGGGTACTCGCAGACCTCGGGCCGCTCCTGGGTGCTGATCGACAGGTACTTCAGCGGCGCGTCCGAGGTGTTGACGATGTGGTGCGGGTACTCGGGACCCGGCGGGATGAAGATCACGTCGCCGGCGCGCAGCGGCAGCATCTCGCCGGCCACGCGCAGGTGGCCCGTGCCTTCGAGGATGACGAACATCTCTTCCTGCGCATGGTGGAAGTGGTAAGGACAGCAGCGCATGCCGGGCGCGAGCACGTCGTAGCCGGCGCCGAGCTTCTTCGCCGCCGTGCCCTCGGACAGCCCGCCGAAGCGGGTGCCGTAGAGCGGCGGCCGCTCGAAGGGTTCGAGCTTTGCGTCGGCGACATTGCGAATCAGCTTCGCACGCAGCGCGTCGGCAGTGGGCGGGGTGTCGTCGCTCATCGGAGGCTCCGGATCGGGTGGTGGCGGGATGCTGGCACGCCCGGCGCTCGCTTACCATGCCGCCCTTCCATGAGCACGCCGTCCCCCGCCGCCCTGTCCGTCCTCCAGCAGGTGTTCGGCTACGCGAGCTTCCGCGGCGCGCAGGCCGAGATCGTCGAGCGCGTGGCGGCCGGCGGCGACGCGCTGGTGCTGATGCCCACCGGCGGCGGCAAGAGCCTGTGCTACCAGGTGCCGGCCATCCTGCGCCACCGCCGCGAGCAGGGCGTGACCATCGTCGTCAGCCCGCTGATCGCGCTGATGCACGACCAGGTCGGTGCGCTGGAAGAGGCCGGCGTGCACGCCGCCTTCCTCAATTCGACGCTGGAATTCGACGCCGTCCAGCGCATCGAGCGCGAGATGATGAGCGGCCGGCTGGTGCTGCTCTATGCCGCGCCCGAGCGGCTGACGACGCCGCGCATGCTGGCGCAGCTCGACTCGCTGCACGAGCGCGGGCTCCTGAGCCTGTTCGCGATCGACGAGGCGCATTGCGTCAGCCAGTGGGGCCACGACTTCCGCGAGGACTACCTCGGCCTGAACGTGCTGCACGAGCGCTACGCCGGCGTGCCGCGCATCGCGCTGACGGCCACCGCCGACGCGCACACCCGCGCCGACATCGTCGAGCGGCTGCAGCTCGAGGACGCGCGCGTCTTCATCAGCAGCTTCGACCGCCCCAACATCCGCTACCGCGTGGTGGAGAAGGACGATCCGCGCAGGCAGCTGCTGCGCTTCGTCGCCGACGAGCACGAAGGCGAAGCCGGCATCGTCTACTGCCAGACGCGCAAGAAGGTCGAGGAGACCGCCGCCTGGCTGGAAGGCGAGGGCGTCACCGCGCTGCCCTACCACGCCGGGCTGGACGCCAGCGTGCGCCAGAAGCACCAGAACCGCTTCCTGCGCGACGACGGCATCGTGATGGTCGCGACCATCGCCTTCGGCATGGGCATCGACAAGCCCGACGTGCGCTTCGTCGCCCACCTCGACCTGCCGAAGAACATCGAGGGCTACTACCAGGAGACCGGCCGCGCCGGCCGCGACGGCGAGCCGGCCGAGGCCTGGATGGCCTACGGCCTGGCCGACGTGGTGAACCAGCGCCGCATGATCGACGAGAGCCCGGCCGGCGAGGAGTTCAAGCGCCTGCAGCGCGGCAAGCTCGACGCGCTGCTGGCGCTGGCCGAGGCGCACGACTGCCGGCGCGTGCGGCTGCTCGCCTACTTCGGCGAGGCCAGCCAGCCTTGCGGCAACTGCGACAACTGTTTGAGTCCGCCCGAAGTCTGGGACGGGACCGAGGCGGCGCGCAAGCTGCTCAGCTGCATCCTGCGCTTCGGCCAGCATGGCCGCGGGCCGCGCTCGTTCGGCGCCGGCCACCTGATCGACGTGCTGCGCGGCAAGGCGACCGACAAGGTGGCGCAGTACGGCCACGAGGCGCTCAGCACCTTCGGCATCGGCGCCGACCTGCCCGAGACGCAGTGGCGCGGCGTGCTGCGTCAGCTGGTCGCGCTCGGTCATGTGGTCAGCGAGGGCGAATACAACACGCTGGCGCTGACCGACAGCGCCCGCGCCGTGCTCAAGGGCGAGGTGCCGATCCTGCTGCGGGTGCCGCGCGAGGCTCCGGCGCGCGCGCGCAAGGCGCGCGGCACGGCCGCGGGCAAGGCGGCCGCGGGCGCGCCCGCCGACCTCGATGCCGCCGCGCAGGCCCGCTACGACGCGCTGCGCGCCTGGCGCAGCGAGGTCGCGCGCGAGCACAACCTGCCGAGCTACATCGTGTTCTCCAACGCGGCGCTGGCCGAGATGGCGCGCCGCGCGCCGGCCAGCCTGGCCGAGCTGGGCGAGGTCGGCGGCGTCGGCGAGAAGAAGCTCGAGGCCTACGGCCGCGAGATCCTGCGCGTGCTCGGCGGCTGAGCCCGGGCGTCAGGCCCGGGGCGGTGGCAGCGCCGCGAGCTGGCGGTCGTGCCAGCGGGCCAGCAGCGCGAGCGCGGCGATCGCCCCGAGCAGCGCCATCGCCATGTCGGACTGCGTGTCCCAGGGGTCGCCCTGGGTGCCGAGGAACTCGTCGGCGCCCTGGCCCAGCGCCAGCGCGGCGGCCCACTCGATCAGCTCGTAGCTCGCGCTGACCGCCAGCACCACGCAGACCACCAGGAAGGCCAGCATGCGCGGCCCGGCCACATGCCGGCCGCGCAGCAGCACCTCGCGCGCGGCGATCGCCGGCACGAAGCCCTGCATGAAGTGGCCCAGCTTGTCGTAGGGGTTGCGCGACAGCGCCAGCGCCTCCTGCGCCCAGAAGCCCGCCGGCACCTGCGCATAGGTGTAGGCGCCGCCGAGCATCAACACCGCGCAGTGCGCGAAGACCAGCGCATACAGCAGCGGCGTCAGCGGATAGTGCACGCGCGTCGCCCACAGCAGCGGCAGCACCACCAGCACCGGCGCGACCTCCAGGAACCAGGTCGTGCGGTCCGCGGGCCCGAAGGCCGACCACGCGAGCAGCGCCAGCAGCGCCGCGCCGTACAGGCCGAGGCCGCGCGCGCTCATGCGGCCGGGTAGCGCTCGTGGGCCGGCAGCGCGTGCGCGGTCGCCATCCAGGGCAGGCGCTCGGCGGTCTGCACCTGCTCGCGCGGCGCCAGCGTGGCGGCGTCGTCGAGCAGCGCGGACTGCACGTCGACCAGCCCCGGCAGCACCTCGGCGTTGCGGTAGAAGAGGCCGGTGCCGCAGTCGCCGCAGAAGAAGCGCAGCACCGCGCCCGAGCGGTTGACGGTCTTCGGCGTGCCCTGCGTCACGGCCAGCGCGCCCTCCGGGTAGGCAGCCCAGGCCGTCACCGGCGCGCCGGACGCCATGCGGCAGTCGCGGCAATGGCACAGCGACACCCGGTCGGGCTCGCCGCTCAGCTCGAAGCGGATCGCACCGCAGTAGCACTGGCCGGAACGGGTCATCGCGCACCTCCTGCCGGAGTCGGGACGGCGCGATTGTCGGCGAGCGCGCGGCGCCTGCGCCACCGCAGCATGAGCACGGCGGCGGTGAACAGGGCGCAGGCCCCGACCGACAGCGCCAGCTCCGCGGCCGACGGCGGCAGCACCAGCACGAAGCCCTTGCCCTTGATCAGCGCCGCGAAGCTCGACACGCAGAAAGGCATCGCGAACAGCCGGAAGGTCTGCCACCGGTCGGCTGCCGCACGCTGCAGCCCGCCGACGCTGAGCAGCAGCGCAAAGCCGATCAGCACGCTGATGCCGGCCGAGTTGAGCCAGATCGCCGGCGCCGGGTCGAAGTGGTGCGCCAGCGTGACGAGGTACCAGATCAGGTAGCACCACAGCACGATGCGGCCGTTGGGCAGTTCGGCGAAGTAGCGCGACAGCGCGGCGAGCGGGCTCATCGGAGGGGGCTCACAGTGCGCGGGTCATGAAGACGCTGTTCGGGTCTTCCGCGTAGTCGGCGAACGGCCCACAGGGCGTGAAGCCGAAGCTCGCGTACAGCCGGCGGGCGGGCTCGAAGGCGTCCATCGAGCCGGTCTCCAGGCTCAGCTGCCGCAGCCCGCGCGAGCGCGCCTGCGCGACGATGTGTTCGAGCAGCGCCCGCGCGACGCCCTGGCGCAGGTGCGCGGCCGCGGTGCGCATCGACTTGACCTCGCCATGCGCGGCGTCCAGCGTCTTCAGCGCGCCGCAGCCCATCAGCTCGCCGGCGTCGGACCAGCAGGACCAGAAGCTGATCTCCGGCCGGCGCAGCGCGCCGAGGTCCAGCGCGTGCACGCTCTCGGGCGGCGAGAGGCTGTGCATGTGGCGCAGGTGCTCCGCGAGCAGGGCGTGGAGGGCAGGGTCGGTCAGGGGGTCGGGGCGGATGAGCATGTCACCGCCACCCGAACATCATCTGCTTCGCCACCGCCCGCCTCAAAGGCCCCAGCGTCTGCAGCGCCGCCAGCCCCAGCCCGCGCGCGCTGGCCAGTCCCGGCAGCGGCCAGGTGAAGCTGCGAGCCAGGAAGTCGGTCGTCGCGATCAGCGCCCAGCGGTCGGGTGCGCGCTGCCATTCGACCTTGCGCAGCGCCGCGTCGAGGCCGGTCGGGCCGTGCGCAGCCTGCAGCGCCGCGACCAGCGCATGCGCGTCGCGCAGGCCGAGGTTCAGGCCCTGACCCGCCACCGGGTGCAGGGTCTGGGCGGCGTTGCCGATGCGCACCGTCCGCCCTTCGACCAGCGTGCGCTCGGCGTTGAGCCCGAGCGCGAAGTCCTTCAGCGGCGTGATCGCGCTCAGCCGGCCGACGCGCGGGTGGAACACGCTGTTGAGCACCGCGAGGCGCTGCGCGTCGTTCAACTCGCGCACCGGGTCGTCGGCCGCGTCCACGCACCACACCAGCGCGGCGCGCGCGGCGCCGTCGTCGGCAGGCGGCAGCGGCAGCAGCGCGGCCGGGCCGTGCGGCGTGAAGCGTTCGTAGGCGGTGCCCGCGTCCAGCGGGTCGGCGGGCAAGAGCGTCACCTGACCGACCCAGGCGGTCTGCCGGTAGTCGGCGCTGACCCCCTGCGGGAAGGGCTTGCGCGCTTGCCCGGCGAACACGCCGCCCTCGGCCACCACCGCGAGGTCGTGCCGATCGGCGATGCCGGCGTCGACCTCGACGCCGCCCTCGTCCAGCGCCTTCAGCGCCGCCACCGGCGTGCCGAAGCGCGCCGACAGGCGCTGCGGCTCGGCCGCCACCGCAGCGAGCCAGGCCGCCTGCAGCGGCGCGACGATCGCGCCGTAGCTCGCCACCGCGCCGAGCTGGGTGACGCCGCATTCGTGTGCGCTCAGCAGCAGCTCGGGCTGCGGCAGCTTCGCGAAGGCGGCCAGCAGCGCCGGCTGCTGCTGCGAGACATGCACCGCGCGGATCGCCGCGGCCTGCGGCGCGATCGCGTCCCACACGCCCAGGCGCTCGAGCTCCTGGACGCTGCCCAGCGACAACGCCAGCGTGCGCGGGTCGCGGCCCACGTCCTGGTCGGCAGGGCGGGTGTCGAAGACGGCGATGCGCGCGGCAGGCAGCGCGCGGGCCGCGTGCAGCGCCAGCGCCAGCCCCACCGGGCCGGCCCCCACCACCGCAAGGGAGAGCGTGTCCACGGGCGTCCTCCTGGCGTTCTATGATCCCTCGGCGATTGTGTCCGCAACCCCCGGGAGACGCTCCATGGCGCTGATGGATTTCATCAAGAAGCAGTTCATCGACATCCTCGAATGGACGGAGGACGGCGACGGCACGCTGGCCTGGCGCTACCCGATGGCGGGCAACGAGATCCAGTACGGCGGCTCGCTGACGGTGCGCGAGTCGCAGATGGCGATCTTCGTCAACGAGGGCCAGGTGGCCGACGTGTTCGGCCCCGGCATGTACAAGCTGACGACGCAGACGCTGCCGGTGCTGACCTACCTGAAGAACTGGGACAAGCTGTTCCAGTCGCCGTTCAAGAGCGACGTCTACTTCTTCAGCACCCGCCAGCAGATCGACCAGCGCTGGGGCACGACGCAGCCGGTGACGATCCGCGACAAGGACTTCGGCGCCGTGCGGCTGCGCGCCTTCGGCAACTACGCCTACCGCGTCGCCGACCCCAAGCTCTTCCACACCGAGATCTCGGGCACGCGCGACCGCTACACGGTGGCCGACCTCGACGGCCAGCTGCGCGCGCTGATGCTGCAGCACATCAGCGACGCGGTCGCCTCCAGCGGCACCCCCTTCCTGGACCTGGCGGCCAACCAGGTCGAGTTCGCGGCTCAGCTGAAGGCGGCCACCGCGCCCGACTTCGACAAGCTCGGCCTCAAGCTCGAGGCGGTGACGGTGCAGAACGTCTCGCTGCCCGAGGAGTTGCAGAAGCTGCTGGACCAGCGCATCGGCATGGGCATGGTCGGCAACGACATGGGCAAGTTCATGCAGTACCAGACCGCGCAGGCGATCCCGAAGTTCGCCGAAGGTGCGGCCGGGGCGGGGGGTGCTGGCGGCGGTGGCGGCGGCGTGATCGGCGACGCGATGGGCCTGGGCGCCGGCGTGGCGCTCGGCCAGGTGATGGCGCAGCAGCTCTCGCAGGGCCTGCAGGGCGGCGGCGCGGCCGCCGTCCCCACGGTGAAGCCCGACGAGGTCATGGCCACGATCGAGAAGCTCGCCGACCTCAAGGCCAAGGGCATCCTCACCGACGAGGAGTTCAGCGCCAAGAAGGCGGAGCTGCTGAAGAAGCTGACCTGAGTCGCGGGTGGCGACCGAGCCGTCCCCGCAGCGCGCCTACCGCGCCGCCTGCCCGAACTGCGGCGCCGCGGTCGAGTTCCGCTCGGCCGCGTCGGCCACCGCGGTCTGCAGCTTCTGCCGCAGCACGCTGGTGCGCGATGGCGAGGCGCTGCGCCGCATCGGCCAGAGCGCCGAGCTGTTCGACGACCACAGCCCGCTGCAGCTCGGTGCTGCAGGCCGCTGGCAGGGCGCGGCCTTCACGCTGGTCGGCCGGCTGCAGCTGCGCTACGCGGGCGGTTATTGGAACGAGTGGCATGCGCTGTTCGACAGCGGCAAGTCGGCCTGGCTGTCGGAGGACAACGCCCGCCATGTGATGGCCTTCGAGGCAGCGCTGGCCGAAGCGGCGCCGCGCGCCGACGGGCTGCGCGTCGGCATGAGCGTTGCGGTCGCCGGTCAGATCTGGCAGGTCGCGTCGCTGACGCACGTGCAAGTCCATGCGGCGCAAGGCGAGCTGCCCGGGGGGCCGCCCGCGGCCGGTGAATACCTCGTGGCCGATCTGCGCAACGCGCAGGGCGAGGTCGGCACGCTGGACTACGCCGACCCGGCGCGGCCGCTGTGGTCGGTGGGGCGCGAGGTCGAGCTCGCCGCGTTGGCGCTGACCGGCCTGGCCGGGCCGGCCGAGAAGACCCTGGGCGCGCGCGGCGTGAGCTGCCCGAGCTGCGGTGCCGCCATCGAGATCCAGCTCGCCACCACGCAGAGCGTGAGCTGCGGCCAGTGCCAGGCGGTGGTGGATGTGTCCGGCGGCGTCGGCGCCGACCTGAAGCACTACGCCCAGGGCACGCCGGGCGAGGGTGCCGAGCATGCCGCGCCGCTGATCCCGCTGGGCCGCGTCGGCACGATCGCGCTCGGCGACGGTGGGCCGCACCCCTGGCAGGTGGTCGGCTACGTCGAGCGCTGCACGCTGCCGAGCGGCGACGACGACGAGCAGTTCTACTGGCGCGAGTACCTGCTCTACCACCGCGTCGCCGGCTTTGCGTTCATCGTCGACTCGGAAGACGGCTGGAGCTGGGTGCGGCCGATCACCGGCGCCCCCGTCGTGAGCGGCGGAACGGCGCGCTGGAAGGGCGAGGCCTACCGCGAGACCGAGCGCTACGCCAGCCGCACGACCTACGTGCTCGGCGAGTTCTACTGGAAGCTCGCCAGCGGCGAGCGCACCGAGCATGTGGACTATCTCGGCCCCGGCGGGCGGCGGCTGAACCGCGAGGAGACCGGCGATGCCGGCCACGAGGAAGTCACCTGGTCGGCCGGCGGCCCGCTCGACGCCGACCACCTGATCGCCGCCTTCCGCATCGGCGCCGACGGCCGCGCGGCGATGGCGCGCGACGCGAAGCCGCTGTCGGGCGCCGCGGCCTCGCTGAAGAGCGGCGGCTCGCTGGCGACCTGGTTCGTCGCGCTGCTGTTCTTCGCCTTCGTGCTGTCGATGGAGCGCTGCAGCGACGACGACCGCTGCGACGCGCTGCGCCAGAGCTTCGGCGAGGCGAGCGCCGAGTACCAGCAATGCCTGCGCAGCGACGGTGGCGGCTTCGTGCGCGGACCGGGCGGCTCGTTCGGCGGCTTCGGCACCGGCGGCGGGCACAAGTGATTCACCACGAGGAGGTTTCACCATGATGATGGACATCGAATGGTTCCGGCCGGCCGTGCTGTTCGGCTCGATCGCCTACGCGCTGATCGGTGTGCTGGTGTTCTGGGTCTGCTTCCTGATCGTCGACAAGCTCACGCCCTACGACCTGTGGAACGAGCTGGTCGAGAAGCAGAACGTCGCGCTGGCGATCGTGGTCGGCGCGATGTGCCTGGCGATCGGGCTGATCGTCGCGGCCGCGGTGGTCGGCTAGTCGTCGAAGCGCACCGGCGCCTGGGCACGGCGGTCCACGTGGAGCTGCAGCACGTCGGGGCGGGCGTAGTGGCCGCAGACGTCGAGCGCGCGCCGCGCCGTGCCGACGCGCTCGAGATCGATCTCGGCGCTCAGCAGGCCCGTCGCGCGGTGCATCGGGCCGGCCGCGAGCTTGCCGCCCGGGGCGACCACGACCGAGTCGCCGTCGTTGATCCACTCGTCGGCGTCGGGATAGAGCTGGGCGCGGCCGGGCAGCGCGGCCGGCAGGTCGGACGCCCGCAGCACATGCCCGCTGCCCAGCACCCAGCAGCCGCCCTCGCGCGCGATGTGCTGCATCGACGCGAGCCAGCGTTCGCCGGTGTCGTAGGTCGGCGCGACGTAGATCTCGACGCCCTGCGCGTACAGCGCCGCCCGCGCCAGCGGCATGTAGTTCTCCCAACAGATGAGCGTGCCGATGCGGCCGACCGGCGTGTCGACGACGCGCAGGCCGCTGCCGTCGCCGAAGCCCCAGACCATGCGCTCGGGGTTGGTCGGCATCAGCTTGCGGTGGCGGTTGAGCAGGCGCCCGTCGGGGCCGATCACGACGACGGTGTTGTAGAGCGTCGCGCGGCTGAAGTCGGCGTCGCGCTCGTGCAGCCCGCAGACGACGGTCACACCGCGCTCGCGGGCCGCGTCGGCCAGCGGCCGGAGGTCGTCGCCGTCGAGCCGCAGCGCCTGGGCCAGCAGGCCGGCGTGCAGCTGCTCGGCCAGCGCCATGTCGGCCCCGGGCTTGAGCCGCCAGATCCAGGCCGGGTAGCCGGGCAGGAAGGTCTCCGGAAAGACCACCAGCGCCGCGCCGTCGCCGGCCGCCTCGTGCAGCGACTCGACGGCGCGCGCCATCGTGGCCGCGCGGTCCAGCAGGACGGGTGGGCGCTGGACGATGGCGATGCGGTGCGTGCTCATGGCGGCGCCTCGGAAGTGGTGCGGCGGACTCTACGCCTGGGCTACCCTCGGCCGCGATGACAGCACCCGACGCCCTGCAGGCCGGCGAGGAGCGCGCCGCGCGGGTCGCGCCGGCCGAGCTCGCGCTGCTGGCCTCGGTGTTCGTCGTCGCGGCCTGCGGGCTGGTCTACGAGCTCGCGGCCGGCGCGCTGGCGAGCTACCTGCTCGGCGACTCGGTGCTGCAGTTCAGCACCGTGATCGGCGCCTACCTGTTCGCGATGGGCATCGGCTCGTGGCTGTCGCGCTGGATCGACCGTCAGCTCGTCGCGAACTTCCTGCGCATCGAGCTGCTGGTGGGCTTCATCGGCGGGCTGCTGCCGGCGGCGCTGTTCGTGGCGCACGGGCTGCTGCCGGCGAGCGCGACCGCGCCCTTCCGCGTGCTGCTCTACGCGCTGGTGCTGGTCGTCGGCATCCTCGTCGGGCTCGAGATCCCGCTGGTGATGCGCATCCTCAAGCGCCACTTCAGCGAGCGCTATGCGCTGAAGGAGCTGGTCTCGCAGGTGCTGACCTTCGACTACCTCGGCGCACTGGCGGTCTCGGTCGCCTTCCCGCTGCTGCTGGTGCCGCACCTGGGGCTGGTGCGCACCGGGTTGCTGTTCGGGCTGCTGAATGCCGCGGTGGCGGTGTGGGCGCTGTGGTTGTTCCGTGCCGAGCTGCGGGCCTGGCGCGCGCATGCGGCGGGCTGTGCGGTCGTGATCGCGGCGCTGGTGGCCGCCTTCGCCGGCGCCGACCGGCTGACGACCTGGGCCGAGGACCGCTTCTACGGCGAGCGCATCGTCTTCAGCCACCACTCGCCCTACCAGCGCGTGGTCGTGACCTCGGGCGGCGGCGGTGTGAAGCTCTACCTGAACGGCAACCTGCAGTTCCACTCGCGCGACGAGTACCGCTACCACGAGGCCCTGGTCCACCCGGCGATGGCCGCGCATGGCGCGCCCCGCCGCGTGCTGGTGCTCGGCGGCGGCGACGGCATGGCGGTGCGCGAGGTGCTCAAGCACCCGTCGGTCGATCACATCACGCTGGTCGAGCTGGACCCGGCGATGACGCGGCTCTTTTCCACCGAGCCGCTGCTGACCGCGCTGAACGGCGACGCGCTGAAATCGCCCAAGCTCACGATCGTCAACGACGACGCCTTCGGCTGGCTGGACCGCAACGATGCGTTGTGGGACCTGATCGTCGTCGACTTCCCCGATCCGAGCACGCATGCGATCGGCAAGCTCTACTCGACCAGCTTCTACGCGCTGCTCGCGCAGCGGCTCGCGGCGAGCGGCTATGCGGTGGTGCAGGCGACCTCGCCGCTGGTCGCACGCCGGAGCTACTGGACGGTGGTCACGACGATCGAGGCCGCGGGCCTTGCGACCACGCCCTACCACGCGCATGTACCGAGCTTCGGCGAATGGGGTTTCGTCGCCGCGGGGCGGCGGCCGTTCGCGATGCCGCGCGAGCTGCCGGCGGACCTGCGCTTCCTGACGCCCAACGGCCTGCCGGCGCTGTTCGACTTCCCGCCCGACATGGCGCGCGTCGCCGCCGAACCCAACCGCCTCAGCACCCAGGGGCTGGTTGCCACCTTCGAAGAGGAATGGGGCAAGGTGCACGAGTGAGGCGGCGCAGCCTGCTGGCCGCGGCCGCGGCGCTGCCCTGGCTCGCGGGCTGCGAGCGCGCGGTGGCCGAGATCGACGGCGGCTGGGTCGGCGCCGACGCCGCGCGCGGTCACGCGCTGCGCGACGGCCGCCTGCCGCGCGCCGACGCGGGCAGCACGCAGCGCTGCGCCGTCGCGATCGTCGGCGGCGGCATCGCCGGGCTGGCGGCGGCGCGCGCGCTGCAGCGGGCTGGCATCGACGACTTCCGCCTCTTCGAGCTGGAAGAGGTGGCCGGCGGCAATGCCCGCGGCCATGCGATCGCCGGCATCCGCTGCCCGCTCGGCGCGCATTACCTGCCGCTGCCGGGGGCCGAGGCGCGCGAGGTCGCCGAGTGGCTGCACGAGATCGGTGTCGCGCGCCACGAGCTCGGCCGCACGGTCTACGACGAGCGTCACCTTTGCCACGCGCCGCAGGAGCGCGTCTTCGTTCCGGCCGCAGGCGGCCCGGGCGCCGGGCGCTGGCAGGAGGGCCTGCTGCCGCTGGAGGACGCGAGCGCGCCCACGCTCACCGCGCTGCGGCGCTTCGCCGCCGACGTTCGGGCCGTGCAGTCGGAGCTCAGCTTCGCGATGCCGACGCTGCGCAGCCGCTGGAGCCCCGGCCTGGCCGCCCTCGACGCGCAGACCTTCGCGGCCTGGCTCGCGGCGCGCGGCCATGCCGACGCGACGCTGCTCGCCTACCTCGACTACTGCTGCCGCGACGACTACGGCGCCGGCCTCGGCCAGGTCTCGGCCTGGGCCGGGTTGCACTACTTCGCGAGCCGGCATGGCTTCGCGGCGCCGGGCGAAGACGCCGAGCACGAGGCCGTGCTGACCTGGCCCGAGGGCAACGCCTTTCTCGCCGAGCGGCTGGCCGCCGGGCCGGGCGACCGCCTGCAGACCGGGGCGGTGGTCACGCGTATCGCGCCGGGCCGGCACGAGGTCGCGATCGAGGTCGCGGGTGCGCGGCCCGGGCGCTGGGTCGCGCAGCAGGTCGTCGTCGCGCTGCCGCTCTTCGTCGCCGCCCGGCTGATCGACCCGCTGCCGCCGGCGCTCGCCGCGCTGGCGCCACGGCTGACCTACGCACCGTGGCTGGTCAGCAATCTCCACCTCGCCGAGCCGCTGCTCGACCGCCCCGGCGCCGCGCCGGCCTGGGACAACGTGATCCTCGGCAGCCCGGCGCTGGGCTATGTCGACGCGATGCACCAGAGCCTGCGGCCGGTGCCCGGGCCGACCGTGCTGACGCACTACTGGGCGCTTGGCGGCGGTTCGCCGGCCGATGCGGCAGCGCAACGAGGGCGTCTGCTGGACCTGCCCTGGACCGCCTGGCGCGACGCCGTGCTGGCCGACCTGGCCCGCGCCCACCCGGACCTGCCGGGCAAGGCGAGGCGCGCCGACCTGATGCGCTACGGGCACGCGATGGTGGTGCCGGCACCGGGACTGCGCGGCGATGCTGCGCTCACAAGCCTTGCCGGATATGCGGATCGGTTGAAGTTTGCGCACGCTGACTTGTCGGCGAGCTCCTGTTTCGAAGAAGCTTTCACGCGTGGCAGCTTGGCGGGCGAATGCATAGCAAACGAACTATTGAATATTGCCAATCGATAGCATTCCAATCATCAATCCACGGCTTGCGGCGGCGCACAAATAATGTCTTCCGTGGGGTTCACCCCCGAACCTTTCATCCAACCCCAAGAGGACGCCATGTCGCTGATCAACACCCAGGTTCAACCGTTCAAGGCCCAGGCCTTCCACAACGGCAAGTTCGTCGAAGTCACCGAGCAGTCGCTGAAGGGCAAGTGGTCGGTGCTCGTCTTCATGCCGGCGGCCTTCACCTTCAACTGCCCGACCGAGGTCGAGGACGCGGCCGAGCACTACGACACCTTCAAGTCGCTCGGCGCCGAGGTCTACATCGTCACGACCGACACGCACTTCGCCCACAAGGTCTGGCACGAGACCAGCCCGGCCGTCGGCAAGGCCAAGTTCCCGCTGATCGGCGACCCGACGCACCAGCTGACCCGTGCCTTCGGCGTGCACATCGACGAAGAAGGCCTGGCGCTGCGTGGCACCTTCGTGATCAACCCCGAGGGCGCGATCAAGACCGCCGAGGTGCACGACAACGCGATCGCCCGTGATGTCAAGGAAACGCTGCGCAAGCTGCAGGCCGCGCAGTACGTCGCCAAGAACCCCGGCCAGGTCTGCCCGGCCAAGTGGCAGGAAGGCGCCAAGACGCTGACCCCGTCGCTGGACCTCGTCGGCAAGATCTGACCGACCTCCTCCGTTGACCCTGTGCCCGCCGCCGGCCACGAGCCGGCGGTCGGGCATCGCTTTGCCCATGGGAGCACGACCATGTTGGACGACAGCCTCAAGACCCAGCTCGCCGCCTACCTGACGCGCATCACGCAGCCGGTGGAGCTGATCGCCTCGCTCGACGACAGCCCGGCCGCGGACGAGATGCGCGAGCTGCTGCGCGAGATCGGCGAGCTCAGTCCGAGCGTGACCGTGCGCCTCGATGGCCGCGACGCGCGCCGTCCCTCCTTCCAGGTGACCCGCGCCGGTGCCGACCTGGGCCTGCGCTTCGCGGCCGTGCCGATGGGCCACGAGTTCACCTCGCTGGTGCTCGCGCTGCTGCAGGCCGGCGGCCACCCGCCCAAGGTCGAGGCCGACGTGATCGACCAGATCAAGAGCCTCGACGGCGAGTACGTCTTCGAGACCTGGATGAGCCTGACCTGCCACAACTGCCCCGACGTCGTGCAGGCGCTCAACCTGATGGCGGTGCTGAACCCGCGCGTGCGCCACACGGCGATCGATGGCGGGCTGTTCCGCGACGAGGTCGAGGCGCGGCAGATCATGGCCGTGCCGGCGATCTTCCTGAACGGCCAGCCCTTCGGTTCGGGGCGCATGGAGCTCGGCGAGATCCTCGCCAAGGTCGACACCGCGAGCGCGGCGCGCGATGCCGCCCGCCTGTCCGAGAAGGCACCCTATGAGGTGCTGATCGTCGGCGGCGGACCGGCCGGCGCCGCGGCGGCGGTGTATGCCGCGCGCAAGGGCATCCGCACCGGCATCGTCGCCGAGCGCTTCGGCGGCCAGACGCTCGACACGCTGGGCATCGAGAACTACATCTCGGTGAAAGAGACGCAGGGCCCGCGCTTCGCCGCCGACCTGGAGGCGCATGTGCGCGCCAACGGCGTCGAGATCCTCAATGGCCAGCGCGTCGAGGCGCTGGAGGCGGCACCGCAGCCCGGCGGCTACGCGAGCGTCAAGCTCGCCAACGGCGCCGAGCTCAAGGGCCGCAGCATCATCCTGGCCACCGGCGCGCGCTGGCGCAAGGTCGGCGTGCCCGGCGAGGCCGAGTACGCGAACAAGGGCGTGGCCTACTGCCCGCATTGCGACGGCCCGCTGTTCAAGGGCAAGAAGGTCGCGGTGATCGGCGGCGGCAATTCGGGCGTCGAGGCGGCGATCGACCTCGCCGGCCTCGTCGAGCATGTCACGCTGATCGAGTTCGCCGAACAGCTGAAGGCCGACGCCGTGCTGGTCGACAAGCTGCGCAGCCTGCCGAATGCGAGCGTGCATCTGAACGCGCAGACGACCGAGATCGCCGGCGACGGCCAGAAGGTCACCGGCATCGTGTTCAAGGACCGCGCCAGCGGTGAGGCGCGCCGCGTCGATCTGGCAGGCGTGTTCGTGCAGATCGGCCTGGTGCCCAACACCGAATGGCTGCGCGGCACCGTCGAGCTCAGCAAGTACGGCGAGATCATCGTCGACGCCCGCTGCGCGACCAGCCTGCCCGGCGTGTTCGCGGCCGGCGACGCGACGACCGTGCCCTACAAGCAGATCGTCATCGCCGCCGGCGAGGGCTCCAAGGCGGCGCTGTCGGCCTTTGACCACCTGATCCGCACGCCGCCCCCGGCGGCCTGAGCACGGCCGCGCGCCGCGCTCAGTCGGCGTCGGCCGTCGTGCCGGTGAACTCGCTCTGGTTGATGTTGAGCTCGGCGAACTTGCGGTACAGCGTCGAGCGCGCCATCCCGAGCGCTTGCGCGACCTGGTTGACGCGGCGGTACTTGCGCAGCATGCCGACGATGATCTGGCGCTCGTAGTCGCGCACGGCGGCCAGGCTCTCGGCCGGCGCCGCCGGCTCGGCGCGCCCGCCGGGCTCGGCGTCGGGTGCGGCCTGTAGCACCTCGGGCGGCAGGCAGTCGACGTCGACCGTGCCGTCGGCGCACAGCACCGCCGCCTCGATCGCGTTGCGCACCTCGCGCGCGTTGCCGGGCCAGTGGTAGCGCGCCAGCGCGGCCTGTGCCTCGGCGGTGATGCGCACCGCGTCGAGGCCATGCTTGCGGCGCATGGCCTCGGCGAACTGATCGGCCAGCAGCGCGATGTCGTCCGGCCGCTCGCGCAGAGGCTTGATCGTGCGCTGCACGACCTTGAGCCGGAAGTACAGGTCCTGGCGGAAGCGCCCCTGCGCGATCAGCTGCTCGAGGTTGCGATGGGTGGCGGCGATGATGCGGCAGGAGGTGCGCCGGGTCTCGCAGGAGCCGACGCGCTGGAAGCTGCCGTCCTCGAGCACGCGCAGCAGCGCCGCCTGCATCGCCGGCGGCAGCTCGCCGACCTCGTCGAGGAACAGCGTGCCGCCCTGGGCCGACTCGAAGTAGCCCGCGCGGCCGCGCGGGTCGGCGCCGGAGAACGCGCCCTTCACGTAGCCGAAGAAGGTGCTCTCCATCAGGTGCTCGCTGATCGCGCCGCAGTTCACCGCGAGGTAGGGCTCGTTGCGGCGCGCGCTGCAGGCGTGCACATGGCGCGCGAGCAGCTCCTTGCCGGTACCGGTCTCGCCGATGATCAGCAGGGTCACGTCGGCCGCGGCGATGCGCCGCAGGTCGTCGAGCATGCGCCGCGTCTCCGGGTCGCGCGACGCGAACTCGCCGAAGCGCCCGACCGGCTCGACCGCCGCCGGCAGCGGCGGCCGGTCCTCGCGGCGGAACACCTTCTGGTAGCCCGACGGCCGAGCGAGCAGCACGATCGAGCCGATGCGCGCGCCGGTGCCCGGCGCCTTGACGTCGATCGTCGTCTGCACGGCGACCGGCTCGTCGCGCGAGAGCGAGCCCCAGCGCTCGGCGATCTGCCGGCAGCGTTCGCTGGGCGAATGCATCACCGGGCGCCCCGCGTGGTCGAGCGCGAGCATGTCGTCGTGCGGGTAGTGGCGCGCGGCGTCGCTGAAGGCGGTCAGCAGCCGGCGGCGCTCGAGCTCGCGGTGCAGCGCCATGCGCGCCTGGATCGAGTTGGCCACCGACACCGTCAGCCCCAGCGCCTGGTCGCGGAAGTCGGTCTCGATGGTCGTGAAGTCGATGATGCCGAGCAGCGTCTGGCCGTCGGTGTCGAAGATCGGCGCGGCCGCGCAGGACCACGAGTGCCAGTGCTCGCAGAAGTGCTCGGTCGCGAACACGTGCACCGGCTGGCCCTTCGCGAGCGCGGTGCCCATGCCGTTGGTGCCGGCGGCGAGTTCGGTCCACTCCGAACCGACGACGATGCCCGAGTGCGTCGCGGCGCGCTCGCGCACCTTCGCATCGCCGCTGATGTGCAGCACGGTGCCGGTGCGTTCCGTCAGGATCATGATGCCGGGCACGTCGACCAGGAAGTGGCCCACGTCCTGCACGATCGGCACCGAGGTCTCGAGCAGCAGCTGCTCGGCCTCGCGGCGGTGGCGGAACTCGTCCTCGCTCAGGCGCCGCCCCTTGGTCATCGCCACGTCGACGCCGAGCGCGGTGCAGCGCTGCCATTCACCGAGCAGCAGCTGGTGATAGGGGTTGCGTCGCTCTTCGAGGTCGATCAGCCCGGCGTTGAAACGCTCCCACAGGCTGTGGACGCTGCGCAGATCCTTGTGAAAGCCCACGTAGGGGCTCGGGTCGGGCTTCATCGCGAGCCCCCTTTCGATGTCCGTCGTCGCGCGCGGCGGCTCTCTTGATGCGGGCCGCGTCGCAGGTCTCCTGACGAGGATTGAAGCCGCTCGGCCGCAGCGGATCAAGCCCGCCAAATCCCTGATGGCGGTTGCGCGATGTCCGAGAAGTCGGACACCGCGCTGGTGTGCGGGCCGTTGTCCGAACCCTCGGACAACGCTGTCCGTGCCAAGACAGCCCGACGCGCGCCGCGCTGCCGGTTCGGCGCCCTCGCGGGCCGAAACCGTCGGTGTAAGCCCTCGGATCGGCGGCGCGCGGCCCTTGGTACGGCTCTTGAGTTGAAAAGGGTGCGGCGCGTCGACGCCGTGCGCGCCCGCCGCGCCAACAAGGACAGGAGACTCGCATGAACGGCGTGACACGTCACCCCACCCACGGCCGCCGCTCGGCCCGCCAGGCGGCCGTCGCCGCCGCGCCGCTGCTGATCATCGGCAGCCTGATCTACGCGGCCTTCTTCGTGAAGGCCGAGGTGCAGGTCGATGCGATCCACGCGCCGGCGATCGAGCGGCGCGACGTGTTCTACGGCCTCGTCGTGCCCAAGCCCGGCGTGATCTGGGCCGCCGGCAGCTACGGCAAGGTGGTGCGCAGCAACGACGGTGGGCAGAGCTGGGCGATCCAGCCGACGCGGCTGAGCGCACACCTGCAGTCGATCGCGGCCTGGGACGCGCAGCGCGCGGTCGCGGTCGGCAACCAGGGCCGCGTGATCGTCACCGACGACGGCGGCGCGAGCTGGACCGAGGTCGAGGTACCGCGCTCCGAGGTCGCGAACAAGCTGGTCAAGGTGCGCGCCTACGCGGACGGGCTGGCCTGGGCGGTCGGCGAGATGGGCGCGGCGCTGCGGTCCACCGATCACGGCCGCACCTGGGCCCGCGCGCTGCCCGAGCAGGACCAGGGCTGGAACGACGTGGTCTTCGTCGGCGCCGACGGCTGGCTGGTCGGCGAGTTCGGCCGCGTGATGCGCAGCCGCGACGGCGGTGCGAACTGGGTGCCGGCCGAGAGCCCGTCGAAGGCGAGCCTGATGTCGGTGGCCTTCCGCGATGCCTCCAACGGCGTGGCGGTCGGGCTGTCCGGCACGGTGCTGAGCACCGCCGACGGCGGCGCCAGCTGGGCGCTCGTGCCGCCACCGACGCGCGAGCACCTGAACCACGTGCGCTGGGACGGCGCCGCGTGGTCGGCGGTCGGCGACAAGGGCGTGCGCGTGAGCGGCAAGGACGGGGCCTGGAGCGCCGGCCGGCTCGCCGAGGCCGACCTGTCCTGGCGCACCCAGGGCGAGGCGGTGGACGGGCAGCTGCTGCTCGCCGGCGCCAACCTGGCGCGGCTCGGCAAGGACGGCCTGCACGTCTTCGGCCGCCACTGACACGAACGAGGAACGGGACATGAAGAACACGATGTTCAGGAGCCTCGGGCACCTGGTCGATGCGGTGCTGCGGCACCGCGTGCTGGTGCTCGTCGCGGTGGCGCTGGTGACGGCGGTGATGGGCGTGCTGGCCTCGCGCATCGAGGTCAAGACGGTCTTCAGCGACCTGCTGCCGAAGAACCACCCCTACGTGGCGGTGAACAACCAGTTCAAGCAGACCTTCGGTGGCTCGAACATGGTCAGCATCATGCTCGAGGCCGAGCAGGGCGACGTGTTCCGCCACGACGTGCTGGCCAAGTCGCAGGCGATCACCAAGGCGCTGCAGAAGGTCGAGGGCATCGACACCTACCAGATCGTCTCGCTCGCCTCGAAGAAGCTCAAGGAGGTGCGCGCGTCGACCGACGGCATCGAGTCGCGGCCGCTGATGTGGCCGAACCTGCCGAAGGACGCCGGCGAGATCGCCGTGCTGCGCGAGGCGGTGCTGAACAACCCGCTGGTCTACGGGCCCTATGTCTCGCTCGACCAGAAGGCCACGCTGATCACCGCCGACTTCGCCGAGGGCGACGTCGACTACGAGCGCGCCTACGACCAGATCACCGAGATCGCCCGACAGAACGACGGCGATGGCGTCAAGGTGAGGATCGTCGGCGAGCCCATCCTCTACGGCCTGGTGCGCCACTACCTGGCGGAGACGGCGGTGATCTTCTTCGCCACCGTCGGCGCCCTGGTGCTGCTGCTGCTGCTGATCACGCGCACGCTGCACGGCACGCTGCTGCCGCTGGCCTCGGGCGGCGTGAGCGCGGTGTGGGCCCTCGGCGCGGCCGACCTGATGGGCTTCAACCTCGACCCGCTGGTGATCGTCGTCGCCTTCCTGATCACCGCGCAGGCGATCTCCAACTCGGTGCAGCTGATCTCGCGCTTCGACGACGAGCTGGCGAGCGGCAGTTCGCCCGATGCGATGACGGCCGCGAAGCGCTCGATCCAGAACCTGTTCAAGCCCGGGCTGCTGGCGGTGATCGCCGACGCCGGCTGCGTGCTCGTGGTCGCGCTGACGCCGATCCCGATGCTCGAGAAGATCTCGCTGATCGGCACCGTGTGGATCCTGTCGATCATCGTCAGCGCGCTGATGCTGACGCCGGTGCTGCTGTCCTGGTGCGGCGGTTCGGCCAAGCGCAAGCTGCACCCGCTGGACATCGGCGTCGCGCTGCAGGGCGTGCTCGGCCTGTGCGCGAGCCTGGTGACCTCGAGGGCGCGCTACGCGATCGTCGGCGGCGCGGTGGCGCTGTTCGCGGGCTCGGGCCTGTACGCCTTGCACCTGAAGGTCGGCGACGCGAACCCGGGGTCGCCGATCCTGTGGCCGGACTCGGCCTACAACCTCGACGCCGCGGCGATCAACGAGAAGTTCCAGGGCTCGGACCGGATGTTCGTCGTCGTCGCCGGCAAGGCCGAGGGCGCGCTGAAGGAGCCCGAGGTGCTCACGGGCATGGAGCGCTTCCAGAAGTACATGGAGGCGCAGCCCGAGGTCGGCGGCAGCATCTCGTTCGCCGACATCCTGCCGGCCGTCAAGCGCGTGATCCGCGAGGGCAATGCGCGCTACCAGGAGCTGGGCAGCACCGCCAACGAGAACGGCGAGCTGGCCTACATGTTCGTCTCCGGCACCGATCCGGGCGACATGGACCGCTTCGCCGATCCGCAGGCGCTCAACGGCGCGGTCACGCTGTTCTTCCGCGACCACCAGGGCGAGACGATCCGCACCGCGATCGCGCGGGTCAAGAGCTACATCGAGCAGCACCCGATGGAGCACGCCGAGTTCAAGCTGGCCGGCGGCCTGGTCGGCGTGCTCGCGGCGGTCAACGAGGTGATCCTGGCGGGCCAGATCGAGGCCATCGCGCTCGCGCTGCTGTGGCTGGTGACCTGCTGCATGCTGACCTATCGCTCGATGGCGGCGGGCATGTTCTTCATGATCCCGGTGCTGCTGTCCAACACCATCACGTTCAGCTACATGGCGTGGATGGACATCGGCATGAACATCAACACGCTGCCGGTGGTCGCGCTGGGCATCGGCCTCGGGGTCGACTACTCCTTCTACGTCGTCGACGGCATCCGCGAGGGCCTGCACCGCGGCCAGACGCTCGAACGCGCGATCCGCAGCTCGCTGCTCGGCTCCGGCAAGGGCGTGCTGATCACGGCGCTGACGCTGGTCACCAGCGTCGTGATCTGGAGCTTCTCGTCACTGCGCCTGCAGGCCGACATGGGCGTGCTGATCGCGCTGTGGCTGTTCATCTCGGCGGTCAGCGCGCTCGTGCTGATGCCGGCCCTGGTCTACGTCTTCCGCCCCGCCTTCGTGGTCGGGAGCGGAGCGCATCCGATCGAGCGAGCCGAACCCTCGGCCGCCGTGCCGGCCTGAGCGGCCGCGCGACACGAACCACCACCCCTGGAGGAGACGACATGAGATTCGCACACCGGCCGATCCGCACGGCCCTCGCCGTGCTCGGCGCCACGCTCGGCGGCAGTCATGCGCTGGCCGCGGACGGCAACGACGACGGCTACAGCCTGAGCATCGGCGGCTACGTCCGCGGCTGGGCTGCCTTCAACCTGCAGGACCAGCCCGAGACGCCGTCCGACGACAAGTGGAAGCCCTCGATGCTGCGCGGCTCGGTGCTGCTCGATGCCGACGCGCGCACCGGGCCCGTCCAGTGGAAGGGCATCGTGCGCGTCGACCACGAGGCGAAGACGGGCTACCTCGCCGATCTCGAGCGGCTGCGCGCCACCAACGGGACGACCGGCGGCGACTACAAGAGCATCACCGACAACTACAACGCCGCCGAGCTGCGCGAGTTCTGGGGCGAGATGAAGCTCGGCGAGCGCACCACGGTGCGCGCCGGCAAGCAGCAGGTCGTCTGGGGCGAGTCCGACTTCTTCCAGGCCATGGACCTGGTGCATGGCTACGACCTCAGCTGGCGCCTGTTCCTGGAGGGCGAGAACGAGGAGTGGCGCAAGCCGCTGTGGCTGATCAGCACGAAGATCGACGTGCCGGAAGCGCAGGGCCAGATCCAGGCCTTCGTGCGGCCCGGCGGCGACCGCTGCAAGGACATCGGCAACACCTACGACATCCGCGGCGGGCGCTGGTTCTTCAATCCCTACCGCGGCTTCGACCTGTCGGCGATCACCTCGTACGACTGCGACCACCCCGAGGGCGACAAGAGCGACTGGACCGGCGGCATCCGCTGGACCGGCGAGGCGGGCCCGGTCAGCTATTCGGTGGCCTATGTCAAGACCTACGCCGCCGACCCGGTCGCCAACTCCTCGCTCGCGCCGTGGAAGAAGGCGCCGAAGGGGCCGCTGTTCGACCTGGTGCACCCGAAGATCGACGTGCTCGGCGCGACCGTCAGCGGTTACTCGGCCGCGGCCGACACCGTGTTCAGCGCCGAGCTCGCCTACACCTTCGGCCAGCCCTTCAACGTCGGCACCGGCCCGGCGCTGGGACTGCTGGGCATCAAGCGCAAGGACACCGTGCGGATGATGCTGCGCGCGGACAAGAACCTGAACTTCCAGAACCTGCTCGGCACCACGCGGCCGTCGTTCTCGTCGGTCCAGCTGTTCGACACCTGGATCCCGAGCCACGACCGCTCCGACGACCTGGTGCGGCTGTTCGCCTACGGCTCGCCGACGCCGAAGCACAACCCGCTCCTCACCGCCTTCACGGTGCTGAACTACGCCAGCGACACGATCAACCCGAGCTTCGCGGTCGGCATCGACAAGCATGGCGGCGGCTTCTTCATTCCCGCCGTCGACCTGGTGCTCGGCGACCACTGGCGCGCCAAGGTCGAGGCCGCGGTGTTCTGGAACAAGGACCACGGCGACGCCTTGTTCGACCCCAACGACGAGGTGCAGCTGTTCGGCTACTTCCACAAGAGCAGCCAGCTCACCTTCCGCCTGACCCGGCAGTTCTGATTCCGCAGGAGCACGACATGAACGCGATTCCCCGCACCATCCCCACCCGCGCGCTGCTCGCCGGCGCACTGCTGGCCGCGCTGCCGGCCTTGTCGCAGGCCGGCGAGCTCAAGGCCGGCTTCGTGATCGACAAGTCCAACCTCGACGCCGTCAAGTCCGAGACCTTCGAGGGCAAGACCGTCGGCTCGATGATCCCCGAGAAGATGGAGTGGATGATCAAGAACATGGGCCTGACGCTCAAGATCGCCAACTCCAAGAAGATCGAGATGGACCCGAAGTACGTCGAGGCGACGAAGAAGGGTCTCGGCAGCGTCAAGTTCAATGCCGCGGACCGCACGATGAGCGGCTGGGTCGCCGGCCAGCCCTTCCCGCCCGAGGTCATCAAGATGGATGACCCGCA
>Ga0209966_1000107_pt1 | contig 36645 bp, 36 predicted proteins | sample RhisoiCoNPM_FD_187575 | JGI IMG/M metagenome (GOLD analysis project Ga0209966, IMG submission 187575) | Arabidopsis thaliana rhizosphere microbial communities from the Joint Genome Institute, USA, that affect carbon cycling - Rhizosphere... | ecosystem: Host-associated > Plants > Roots >... | reverse complement strand
GAAGAAGGCCTTCTTGCGCAGCTGCCGTCGCTCCTCGCGATGCGGCAGCAGGTTGATGAGGATCATGCCAGGAACCTCCGCATCGCAAGGCCGCACGCGGTGAGGTACGCCGGAGCTTCACGGCGCAGCTTGCTCTCACGCACCGCGGAGCCCAGCCGCATGCCGTCGAAAGGGTTGACGACCATCGAAGCGAAGCCGGTCAGTTCGGTCACCCGCTCCTTGAGCCCCGGCAGCGTCGCGGTGCCGCCGCCGAGCATCACGTAGTGGACCTTGTGGTGCGGGGTGCTGGTGAAGAAATACTGCAGCGCCCGCCCGATCTCCTGCGACAGCGTGTCGACGAACGGCGCGAGCAGCGTGGACTCGTAGTCCTCGGGCAGGTCGCTGGCGAGCTTCTTCTGCTCGGCTTCCTCGAAGGAAAAGCCATATTGACGCGAGATCATGTGCGTCAGCTGCGAACCGCCGAAGGCTTGGTCGCGGTCGTAGAGCAGTTCGTCGTCGCGCAACACCTTCAGGCTCGTCGTCTCGGCACCGATCTCGAACAGCGCGACGAGCGCGTCCTTGCCCTCGTTCGGCAGTCCCGCGACGATGCGCGTCATCGCGAGACGCGAGGCGTGCGACTCGATGTCGAGCACCACCGGCTTGAGCCCGGCCGCCTCGGCCAAGCCCTGGCGGTCCTGCACCCGGTCTTTGCGCGAAGCCGCGATCAGCACCTCGACGTCACCCGCGGACGTCGGGCTCGGCCCGACGACACAGAAGTCGAGGCTGACTTCGTCGAGCGAGAAAGGGATGTACTGATTCGCCTCGGATTCGACCTGCAGCTCGAGTTCCTCGTCGCGCAGGCCGGCCGGCAGCATGATTTTCTTGGTGATCACCGCCGACTGCGGCATCGCCATCGCGACGCGCTTCGTTCGGGTGCCGCTCTTCGTGACGACGCGCCGCACGGCGTCGGCCACCTCGTCGAACTTCTCGATCTGGCCGTCGGCTATCCAGCCCTTTTCGAAGCTCTCGGTCGCAAAACGCTCCAGCACATACTCGCCCGACGCCGATTGCCCCAGTTCGACGAGCTTGACGCTCGACGAACTGATATCCAGCCCGAAGAGCGGGGACTGCTTGTTGCCGATCAACCCGTCGAGAAAGCCCACGCTGTCTCCCGCCCGCCGCGTTACGGCTGTTAAGAAGTTACTTCAATGCTAGCAGTAAAGCCTTTGTGTCCCAAAGCGTTTCGGGACGCGCGCCACGCCGTCACGTTGCATAACTCACACGCGGAACACGCTGTCACAACGCTGGCGCGGCACGCCGGCAACAGCCGGCCTTGCGGCCCGGCCGCAGCGTGAAGCTTGCCGCGGAGGCGCTTCCTATAATTTGCCGCATCCGACCTGGAGCCCCATGAGCGCGAACGACCGCAATACTGCCAACGCCCCGTCCGCGCGCTTTCGCTTCAAACCCTTCGCCGGCCTCCCCGCCTATTTGCGCTGGCCGCTTTGGGTGCTGTCAATCCTGCTGGGCTTGGCCGTGGCGGCCTCGATCGCGGGGGCTGCGCTGCTCGGGTTGACCCTCGCCGTCGCCTACCCCAACCTGCCGGAGATCAGCGGGCTGACCGACTACCGGCCCAAGCTGCCGATGCGTGTCTATTCGGCCGACGAAGTGCTGATCGGCGAGTTTGGCGAGGAGCGTCGCCAGTTCGTGCCCATCGCCGAGATCCCCAAGGTCGTGCAACAGGCCGTCCTGGCGATCGAGGACGCCCGCTTCTACGAGCACAGCGGCGTCGACTACATCGGCATCGTGCGTGCCGGACTGGCCAACGTCGGCGAGTCGCGCAGCCAGGGCGCCTCGACCATCACGATGCAGGTGGCGCGCAACTTCTACCTGCCCACGGAGAAGACGCTGAGCCGCAAGGTCTACGAGATCCTGCTGGCCTTCAAGATCGAGAGCCAACTGAGCAAGTCTCAGATCCTCGAGGTCTACATGAACCAGATCTATCTCGGGCAGCGCGCCTATGGATTCGCAGCGGCGTCGGATGCCTATTTCGGCAAGCCTCTCGGGGAACTGAACATCGCCGAGGCGGCGATGCTCGCCGGCCTGCCCAAGGCGCCATCGGCCTACAACCCCTTCGTGCGCCCCCAGCGTGCCCGTCAGCGCCAGCAGTACATCATCGACCGCATGCTCGACAACGGCTTCATCTCCACCGAGCAGGCCGCGGCCGAGAAGGCGCGCGAGCTGGTCTACAAGCGCGAGATCTCGGTGCCGCTGCACGCCGACTACGTGGCCGAGGCAGCACGCCAGCTGATCTACGCTCAGTATGGCGAGGACGCCTACACGCGCGGTCTGAACATCTACACCAGCGTCAGTTCGGTCGACCAGGAGGCTGCCTATCGCGCCCTGCGCAAGGGCATCACCGACTTCGAGAAGCGCCAGTTCTACCGCGGCCCGGAGGGCTACGTGGACCTGCCCAAGGACGACGCCGCGCGCGACGCGGCGATCGCCGAGGCGCTCGACGCCCATCCCGACAACGACGAGATCAAGGCCGCCGTCGTGCTGGAGGCCTCGCCCAAGCAGGTGATCGCCGTGCTGCAAAGCGGCGACACGCTGACGATGAGCGGCGAAGGCCTGCGTCCCGCCACTTCCGGTCTGTCGCCCAAGGCCAACCCGAAGGTCCAGATCCGCCGCGGCGCGGTGATCCGCGTGATCAAGGGCGCCAAGGACGCGTGGTCGATCACGCAGCTCCCCGAGGTCGAAGGCGCGCTCGTCTCGCTGGACCCGCGCACCGGCGCGATCCGCAGCATGGTCGGTGGCTTCGACCACGCCAAGAGCAAGTTCAACCGCGCCACCCAGGCCTGGCGCCAGCCGGGTTCGAGCTTCAAGCCCTTCATCTATTCGGCGGCGCTGGAGAAGGGCTTCACGCCGGCCACGGTCATCAACGACGCACCGCTGTTCTTCGACGCGGCGACCACCGGCAGCCAGCCGTGGGAGCCGAAGAACTACGACGGCACGTTCGAGGGCCCGATGTCGCTGCGGCGAGCGCTGGCCAAGTCGAAGAACATGGTGTCGATCCGCATCCTGGAGGCGATCGGTACCAGCTACGCGCAAGGCTGGATCGCGCGTTTCGGCTTCGACGCCGACAAGCACCTGCCCTACCTGCCGATGGCGCTGGGCACCGGCTCGGTGACGCCGCTGCAGATGGCCAGCGCCTACGGCGTGTTCGCGAACGGCGGCTACCGTGTCGATCCGGTGCTGGTGACGCGCGTGACCGACAACAAGGGCCGCATCGTCACGCAGACGACGCCGGCCGTGCTCGACGAATCGAAGCGTGCGATCGACGAGCGCAACGCCTTCGTGATGAGCCAGCTGCTGCAGGAGGTGACGCGCAGCGGCACCGCGGCACGCGCCCAGGGCACGCTGAAAAGGCCCGACCTCTACGGCAAGACCGGCACCACCAACGACTCGCAGGACGCGTGGTTCGCCGGCTACACCGCGACGCGCGTCGCCGTGGTGTGGATCGGCTACGACCAGCTGCGCAAGCTCGGCGACCGCGAGACCGGCGGTGGCCTCGCGCTGCCGGTGTGGATCGACTACATGGGCACCGCGATCAAGGGCACGCCCGTCGTCGAACGCGAGGCCCCGTCCGGCGTGATCAACATCGGCGGCGAGTGGTACTACGAAGAGTACGGGCCCGGCAACGGCATCACTTCGCTCGGCCTCGACGAGCCGCCACCACCGGCTCCGCCGACCGAGACCGAACGCAAGAGCATCCTCGACCTGTTCAAGGAGTGAGGTTCAGGCCGCCGGCGGCACGAACAGCAGGGCCTTGCCGGCCTGCTCGCTCGCGCAGGCCGACAGCGTCGCGAAGAACTCGTCGCCGCTTTTGGTGTCGCGCCACTGGCCATCGCGCCAGCGGTAATGGAAGCCGCCGCGCCGCGCCGCAAGCCAGATCTCGTGCAACGGCGGCTGGGTGTTGATGATCAGCTTGCTGCCGTTCGGCAGACTCAGCTCCAGCAGGCCGCCGGTGCGGGCGCCGTCGATGTCGACCACGTCGTCCTGCAGCCAGCGGTCGACCTGCTGCTCGATGCCGGCAAGCAGCCGGTAGGCCAGCGCGTGGTATTCGCTGTCGCTCAGCAGCGTGTCGGTGGTGGGCGTGCTCATCTCTAGAATCCGGACATGATCTCGTTGCATTCGATTCTAGGCAGGTGCATCACCGCGACGGCCGTAGGTGTATGCGCCGCCGGCTGCGGCCAGCGCGGCCCGCTCTACCTGCCCGCACCAGCCGCGAAGCCCGCCGCGCCCGCTTCCGCACCGGCCTCGGCGCCGCGCGCGCCGTGAGCGCGCACGACCCCCGCGCGCTGCCTGGCGCGCCCTTCGTCGCCTATCGCGGCGGCGAGCTGTTCGTCGAGGACTGCGCCGTCGCCGAACTCGCCGCGCGCCACGGTACGCCGCTGTACGCGTATTCGCGCGCCGCGATGCACGCCGCGCTGGCGCCCTACCAGCGCGCGCTGGCAGGCCGCGACCATCTGATCTGCTATGCAATGAAGGCCAACTCGAGCCTCGCGGTGCTGCAGACCTTCGCGGCGCTGGGCTGCGGATTCGACATCGTCTCGGGTGGCGAGCTTGCGCGCGTGCTGGCCGCCGGCGGCGAGCCGGCGAAGGTCGTGTTCTCCGGGCTCGGCAAGACCCGCGCCGAGATGCGCCAGGCACTCGTTGCCGGCGTGAAGTGCTTCAACGTCGAGAGCGAGGCCGAACTCGACCTGCTGTCCGAGGTCGCGCTTGGCCTGGGCCGGCGTGCGCCGGTCAGCCTGCGCGTGAACCCCGACGTCGACGCCGGCACCCACCCCTACATCTCGACCGGGCTGAAGGGCAACAAGTTCGGCATCGCGCACGACCGCGCGCTGGCCGCCTACCGCCACGCGGCCGCGCTGCCGGGCCTGGAGGTGGTCGGCATCGACTGCCACATCGGCTCGCAGATCACCGAGATCGGGCCGTATCTCGACGCGCTCGACCGCCTGCTCGACCTGGTCGAGGCGGTCGAGGACAGCGGCATCCCGCTGCACCACCTCGACGTCGGCGGCGGGCTGGGCATCCGCTACACCGACGAGACGCCGCCGGCCGCCGACGCGCTGATCGCCGCGCTGCTGGAGCGACTCGACGCGCGCGGCCACGGCAAGCGGCCACTGGTGTTCGAACCCGGTCGCTCGCTGGTCGGCAACGCCGGCGTGCTGCTGACCGAGGTGCTCTACCTGAAGCCCGGCGCCGAGAAGAACTTCTGCGTCGTCGACGCGGCGATGAACGACCTGATGCGCCCGGCGCTCTACGAGGCGACGATGGGCATCGTCGCGGCGCGGCTGCGCGACGCGCCGCCAGTGGTCTACGACGTCGTCGGCCCGGTGTGCGAGTCCGGCGACTGGCTGGGCCGCGACCGCGCGCTCGCGGTGCGGCCCGGCGACACGCTCGCGGTGCTCAGCGCCGGCGCCTACGGCATGACGATGGCGAGCAACTACAACACGCGGCCGCGCGCGGCCGAGGTGATGGTCGAGGGCGCCACGGCCACGGTGATCCGTGCGCGCGAGACCACGGTCGAGCTGTTCCGCGGCGAGACGCTGATGCCGCGCTGAGCGCGCTTCAGGCCGCGAGCCGGTCTTCCTCGACCGCGTGGCAGGCCACGCGCACGCCCTCGCCCAGTTCGCGCAGCGCCGGCCGCTCGCTGCGGCAGCGCGCATTGGCCAGCGGGCAGCGCGGGTGGAAGCTGCAGCCCGAGGGCGGCGCCAGCGGGTTCGGCACCTCGCCCTGCACCGGCGTGCGGGCGCGGCCGCTCAGGTGGATGTCGGGAATCGCGTCGAGCAGCATGCGCGTGTACGGATGGCGCGGCTGCGCGAACAGCGTGCGCTTGGGGGCCAGCTCGACGAGGCGGCCGAGGTACATCACGCCGACCTGGTCGCTGACATGGCGCACGACCGCGAGGTTGTGCGAGATGAACAGGTAGGTCAGGCCGCGCTCGCGCTGCAGGTCGCGCATCAGGTTGAGCACCTGGGCCTGCACCGAGACGTCGAGCGCCGAGGTCGGCTCGTCGCAGACCAGAAACTCCGGCGCGGTGGCGAGCGCGCGCGCGATCGAGATGCGCTGGCGCTGGCCGCCGGAGAACTGGTGCGGGTACTTGTCGGCATCCGCGGCGTCGAGCCGCACGGAGCGCAGCAGCTCGGCCACCCGCTCGCGGCGCGCCGCGGCGTCGGGCTCGAGGCCATGCTCGATGAGCGGCTCGGCGACGATGTCGCGCACGCTCCAGCGCGGGTTCAGGCTGGCATACGGGTCCTGGAAGATCATCTGCAGCCGCCGGCGCAAGGCCGCGGCGCGCGGCGAAGCGAGCTCGGCCACCAGGTCCTGCCCGTCGAAGCGGAGAGTCCCTGCGCTCGGCGGGTGCAGGCCGACCAGCAGCCGCGCGACCGTGCTCTTGCCGCAGCCTGATTCGCCGACCAGCGCGAGCGTTTCGCCGCGCGCGATGTCGAAGGAGACGCCGTCGACCGCATGGACGATCTGCCGCGGCCGACCGTCGAGCACGCGCTCGAGCCAGGGCGCGGAGACATCGAAGCGCTTCGCGAGGTCGCGGACTTCGACCAGCGGCTCGGCACGTGCCGTCATGCGGCCTGCGCCTCGTGCACCAGCCAGCAGGCCGCGCGCGTCGTGCCGGCCGACGCCAGCTCGGGCCGCTCGCGCCGGCAGCGCTCCATCGCGTGCGGGCAGCGCGGGTGGAAGGCACAGCCCGAGGGGATGGCGTTCAGCCGCGGCATCGCGCCGTCGATCTGCAGCAGGCGCTCGCGATCCTCGTCCATCGCCGGGATCGAGCCCATCAGCCCGGCCGTGTACGGGTGTGCCGGCGCGTGGATCACCTCGCGCACCGGGCCGATCTCGACGATGCGGCCGGCGTACATCACCGCGACGCGGTCGCAGGCCTCGGCGATCACGCCCATGTCGTGGGTCACCAGCATCACCGCGGCACCATGGTCCTTGCACAGTCGCTTGAGCAGGCCGATGACCTGGGCCTGGATCGACACGTCGAGCGCCGTCGTCGGCTCGTCGGCGACGATCAGCTCGGGGTTGGCGGCCAGCGCGAGCGCGATCACGACGCGCTGGCGCATGCCGCCGGAGAACTGGTGCGGGTAGTGGTCGATGCGCGCTTCGGGCGCCGGGATGCCGGTCTCGCCGAGCAGCTCGATGGCGCGCGCTCGCGCCTGCGCGGCATCGAGCGGCAGGTGGGTCCGGATCGTCTCGACGAGCTGTCGGCCGACCGTGTACAGCGGGTTCAGCGAGGTCAGCGGATCCTGGAAGATCGCGCCGATGCGCCGCCCGCGGATGCGCCGCAGCGCGTCGGCCGGCAGGTCGTCGATGCGCGCGCCGCCGAGCCGCACCTCGCCACCGGCGATGCGACCCGGCGGCTCGAGCAGGCCGATGATGGCCGCGCCGGTCAGCGACTTGCCGGCGCCGGACTCGCCGACGACGCCGAGGATCTCGCCCGCCTCGATCGTGAACGACACCCCGTCGAGCGCGCGCAGCGAGCCGCGCCGGTGCGGGAAGTCGACGCGCAGGTCACGGACCTCGAGCAGCGGCGCGGTCATCGGCAGGGGTCAGCCCGCTGCCGCGGGCGTGCAGATCGCCAGCGGCTCCTCGTGGTCGACGCGCACCGTGAACTCCGACTGGAGCCGGTTCCCCTTGACAGCGACGAGGTAGTAGCGGGTGCAGGGCTTGACGTCGAGCGTCAGGCGCGCGTTCTCGAAACGCCCGATGCCGCTCATCGGGCCCGACACCACCACGTCGTGGCGGCCGGGGTCGACGAACAGGCGCCCGGTCAGCGGCGCGCCCTTGCCGTCGACCGCGGTGACGACCACGTCGTAGGTATCGATCGGCGTGCGGTGGTAACGCTCGCCGACGAGTTCGGCGGTCCCGGGCGCGGTGGCGCAGCCGCCGAGCAGCGCCACGGTGAGGGCGGCAATGCCGCCGCGAAGGCTTGCGTTCATGTCGGACTCCATTCGCAAGGTCGTCAGCGCAGCCGCGGGTTGAGCGCGTCGCGCAGCCAGTCGCCGAGCAGGTTCACGCTCAGCGCGATCAACACTAGCATGGCGCCGGGAAAGATGGTGATCCACCATTCCCCACTGAAGAGAAAGTCATTGCCGACGCGGATCAAGGTGCCCAGCGACGGCGAAGTCGGCGGCACGCCGACGCCCAGGAAGCTCAGCGTCGCCTCGGTGATGATCGCCGTGGCCACCTGGATCGTCGCCAGCACCAGCACCGGCCCCATCACGTTGGGCAACACATGGCGGCGCATGATGCGCGCCGGCGCGACGCCGATCACGCGCGCCGCCTGCACGTACTCCCTCTGGCGCTCGACCATCGTCGAGCCGCGCACGGTGCGCGCGTAGGGCACCCAGCCCGGCAGCGCGATCGCGAGGATCAGCACGCCGAAGGCCAGCGTCTCGTGGGCGTCGGGGAACAGCGCGCGACCGACGCCGTCGATCAGCAGCGCGACCAGGATCGACGGGAAGCTCAGCATCACGTCGCAGATGCGCATGATGACCGCGTCGGTTCGTCCGCCGACGAAACCAGACACCAGCCCCAGCGCCACGCCGATCACCGTCGACAGCAGCACCGAGGCCACCCCCACCGCCAGCGAGATGCGCGCGCCGTACAACAGTGCCGAGAGGATGTCGCGGCCCTGGTCGTCGGTGCCGAGCAGGTACTTGGCGCTGCCGCTGTCGAGCCAGGCCGGCGGCAGTCGCGCGTCGCCGAGTTCGAGCGCGGCGAGGTCGAAGGGATCGTGCGGCGCCACCCAGCCGGCGAAGACGGCGCAGAACACGCAGGCGAAGGCGATCGACGCCGCGATCACCGCCGCCGGCGACGTGCGGAAGTCGTACCAGAGGTCGCTGTCCAGCCAGCGACGCACGGCCGCGCCGCTCATCGCGACGAACTCACTTGACCACCGCCCAGTGGTAACGCATCGCGTTGTCGGCGGGCTGCGGCAGGTCGACGCCGGGCTTCATCGCCCACGCGAGCGCCTGCTGGTGCAGCGGGATGTGGCCGACCTCGGCCTGGTGGATCTCGAAGGCTTCGCGGATCAGCGCACGGCGCCGGGCGGCGTCGGTCTCGGACTGGATCGCGAGGATCAGCGCGTCGACCCGGGCGTTGCTGTAGCCGCCGATGTTGTACTGTCCCTGCCCGGCCTCCCTGGGTGTCGAGATCAGCGCGTTGAGCGCGTTGTGGGCGTCGTAGGTGCCGGGCGTCCAGCCGAGCAGGTAGAAGCTGGTCTCGCGCCGCAGGATCTTGGGGAAGTAGGTCGTCTTGGTCTCGGCATGCAGCCGCACCTTGACGCCGACGCGCGCCAGGTTCGCGGCGACGGCCTGGCAGATCGCGCCGTCGTTCACGTAGCGGTCGTTCGGGCAGTTCATGCCGACTTCGAAGCCCTCCGGATAGCCGGCCTCGGCCAGCAGCCGCTTGGCCGCCTCGGGGTCGAACGGCGGGCGCCGGTTCAGCTCGGCGACGAAACCCTGGACGCCCGGGGCGACCATCAAGGCGGTCGGGGTCGCGGCGCCGCGCATGATGCGCGCGCGGATCGTGTCGATGTCGATGGCGCGGAGGAAAGCCTCGCGGACCCGACGGTCCTTGAACGGGTTGCGCCCCTTGACGCTCGAGTCGAGTAGTTCGTCGCGGTACTGGTCCATGCCGAGGAAGACGGTGCGCAGTTCCGGCCCCTGCAACACCTTGAGGCCGGCGGCGCGCAGACGCTCGACGTCCTGCAGCGGCACCGGCTCGATCACGTCGACCTGCCCGGACAGCAGCGCGGCCACGCGCGTGCTGCCATTGCCGACCGGCATGAAGACGACCTCGTCGACATTGCCCGCGCGCGACGCCCAGTGGCCGGCATGGCGCACGAGCACCGTGCGCGTCGAGGGCTGGCGCTCCTTGACGCGGAACGGTCCGGTGCCGTTGGCCTTGAACGACGCGGTGTTCTCGATGCCCTTGCGACGGTCCACCGGGCGCTCGGCCTTCTGCGCGACGCACCAGGCGCGGCTCATCATGTACACCTCGCTCAGCACCTCGGGCAGGATCGGGAACGGCGCCGCGGTCTCGATCTCGATCGTGTGGGCATCGACCTCGCGCACCGCCTTGAACGCGGCCGTGTGGCTCTTCAAGTCCGAGCCCTCGCCGGCCGCGCGCTCGAGCGAGAACACCGCATCGTCGGCGCCGAACGGTGTCCCGTCGTGGAAGCGCACGCCGCGTCGCAGCTCGAAGCGCCACACGGTCGGCGCGACCGCCTCCCACTTCACCGCGAGGCCCGGCCGCACGCGCAACGCCGCGTCGCGGTCGACCAGCGGCTCGTAGACGTTGTGCAGGAAGCTCAGCTGCAGCGCTTCGTTGAGCGAGTGCGGGTCCATCGACAGCACGTCGCCCTGGTTGGCAACGCGCAGCGTCGCCGCCTGCGCGGAGCCGCCCGCCAGCACGAACAGGAGGATGACGAAAAGCTTGCCCATCGCAACCTCCTCGGTGTCAGTGGGCCGCCGCGGCGCGCTCGACGCGCAGGCGCGGATCGACCGCAAAGTACAACAGATCGACCACCAGGTTGATCAGCACGAAGATCAGCGCGATCAGGCACAGGTAGGCCGCCATCACCGGCACGTCGGCAAAGCTGACCGCCTGGATGAACAGCAGCCCCATGCCGGGCCACTGGAACACCGTCTCGGTGATGATCGCGAAGGCGATCAGCGAGCCGAGCTGCAGCCCGGTGATCGTGATCACCGGCACCAGCGTGTTCTTCAGCGCATGGCCGAAGTACACCGCGCCATCCGACAGGCCGCGGGCGCGCGCGAACTTGATGTAGTCGGTGCGCAGCACCTCCAGCATCTCGGCACGCACCAGCCGCATGATCAGCGTCAGCTGGAAGATCGCCAGCGTCACCGACGGCAGCACCAGGTGCTTCCAGCCATCGGCGCTGAGCCAGCCGGTGGTCCAGGCGCCAAGCGCGACCACCTCGCCGCGGCCGAAGCTCGGGAACCAGTTCAGCCACACCGCGAACACCAGGATCAGCAGAATGCCGATCAGGAAGGTCGGCAGCGACACGCCGAGCAGCGACACCGTCATCAGCAGCTGCGACAGCCAGGTGCCGCGCTTGAGCGCCGCGACCACGCCCATCGGCACGCCGACCACCAGCGCCAGCAGCGCCGCGGTGATCGACAGCTCCAGCGTGGCCGGCAGCCGCTCGGCGATCAGCGTCGAGACCTTGCGCCCCTGCCGCAGACTCAGACCGAACTCGCCGCGCACCGCGTTGCCGACGAAGCGCGCGAACTGCACCGGGAAGGGCGCGTCCAGGCCGAGATCGGCGCGCAGCGTGTCGCGTTGTTCGGGCGTCGCGTCCTGGCCGAGCAGGTGGGTCACCGGGTCGCCGACGTACTGGAACAGCATGAAGGCGATGAAGGCGACCGCCAGCATCACGGCAACGGCCTGCAGCAGGCGGCGGAGGACGAAGGCGAGCATGCGAGTGTCAGTTGACCTTCACGGCCGGCATGTCGATCCGATTGTCCGCACGGTGCCTCATCTCGACCGTCCTGCGCATCGCCCAGGGGATGACCTGGTGGTGCAGCGGGATGTGCGAGACCTCGCGCTTGACCAGCGTCAGCGCCTGATCGACCAGCGCCGCGCGGGTCTTGGGATCAGTCTCCTTCTTCATCCGCTCGATCAGCGCATCGACCTGCGGGTTGCTGTAGCGGCCGACGTTGTAGTTGCCGTCGCCCTGCGCGCCGACGCTGCGCACCAGCGACTGCAGCGAGTACAGCGCGTCGAAGGTCGGCACGCCCCAGCCGAGCATGAAGATGCTGGCCTCGTAGCGCTGCAGCATCGGGAAATAAGTCACCAGCGGCAGCGTACGCAGCCTGGCCCTCACGCCGATGCGCGCCCACATCGCCGCGACGGCCTGGCAGATCTCCTCGTCGTTGATGTAGCGGTTGTTCGGGCAGGCGAAGTCGACCTCGAAACCGCCGGCGTAGCCGGCCTCGCCCATCAGCCGCTTGGCGGCCTCGACGTCGTAGGGCGCGCGCGCGTCGAGGGCCTGGGTCCAGCCGGCCACCTGCGGCGGCACCAGCGTGCCGGCCGGTGCGCTGAGGCCGCGCATGATGCTGCGCTGGATCGCCGCGGCATCGATCGCCTGCGACAACGCCTGCCGAACGCGCAGATCCTTCAGCGGATTGCGACCCTTGATGTTGGACCCCGGCAGCTCGTCACGAAACACGTCGAGACCGAAGAAGATCGTGCGGTTCTCGACGCCGTCGAGCACCTTCAGCTGCGGCGTCGCACGCAGCCGCTGCAGGTCGGATGGCGCCGGGTCGAGCACCATGTCGATCTCGCCGGACAGCAGCGCCGCGACGCGCGTCGCCTCGGCCTTGATCGGCGTGTAGACCACTTCACCGACGTTGCCCTTCTTGAGGCCGGCCGCCAGCCCCCACCAGGCAGGGTTCTCGACCAGCCGCAGGCGCACGTCGGGCTGCCAGGATTCGAGCCGGTACGGCCCGGTGCCGTTGGCGTTGCGGTGCGCGAAGTTCTCCTCGGCGGTGCGGATGTCCTTCGGCGTCGTCGAGCGGTGCTTCTCCGCCCAGGCCTTGCTCATCATCCGCAGCTCGGTGAGCTGACGCATCAGCACCGGGTTGGCACCGGTGGTGAAGATGTCGATCGTCGCATCGTCCACCTTGACGACGCGCTCGATCCCCTGCGTGTAGACGCCGAAGTTGGACGCCTTGTCCATCGCGCGCAGCAGCGAGAACACGGCATCGTCGGCGCCAAAGGGGCTGCCGTCGTGGAAGCGCACGCCGCGGCGCAGGCTCACGCGCAGCTGCGTCGGCGACAGCGCCTTGGCACCGGTCGCGAGTTCGGGCACGACCTCGAAGCGCGTGTCGTAGGTGAACAGCGCCTCGTAGACCATCGCCTGGATGCCGTTGCCGAGCGCGTTGTTCTGCGAGTGGATGTCCCAGCTCGGCAGGTCGCTGGCGCTGGACCAGCGCAGCGTCGCGGACGCCGCCGGCGCGATGCTCACGGTGGTGGCCAGCAAAGCGGCGAGCAGATGCTTGAGTCTCATCGGCGCATGATCGCAAACAAGCCGCGTCGCAGCATTGGCGCACACCCGCGGCCCCATGAAAAAGGCGCCCCGCAGGGCGCCTTGGGGAACCGTTCGAGGAACGATCAGAAGTTGTGGCCGATGCCGACCGCGACTTCCGTCTCCTTCGCGAACAGCTCGTCCTGGCTGCCCTGACGCTTGGTCACCACGGTGTACAGCTGCGTGCGCTTCGACAGCGAGTAGCGCAGCGACGCGCCGTACTTGCTCTGCTTCGGCTCGGCGATCGCCGTGTCCAGCTCCGAGCGCGTGTACTGGGCGCGGAACTCGAACGCGCCCATCGGCACGAGCACGCCAACGTTGATCGCGTCGTGGTCGACGTTGTCACCGCCGAGGATCGTCTCGCCACCGGTCTGCGAGCCGAAGTCGCTCGTGTCCTGGTAGCTGAGCAGCAGGGTCGCCACGCCGAAGTTGTAGCTGCCACCGACCGTGAACACCTCGTTGTAGCTGCTCGAGCCGGGGCCGTCGCCGTACATCTCGTACGACAGACCGGCCTTGATCGGGCCGCCAGCGTAGGTGACCATCGCGCCTTGCTGACGCGCATTGGTCGGGCCTTCACCCAGGGCGACGAGCGCCTGGAACTGGAAGCCGCTGAAGTTCGGCGAGACGTACTTGACCGCGTTGTCGACGCGGCTGCCGAAGTTCTGGAACAGCGGACGCGTCGCGACCGCGGCGCCGGTGGCGGTGATGTTGTCGATGACGGTCAGTTCGCCTTCAGCGGAGATATCGCTGAAGCCGAGGTTCAGCGTCCGGGTCAGGGTGTCCTGACGGCCGAAGCGGATGTCACCGAACGACGACGACAGGCCAACCCAGGCCTGGCGGTCGAACAGCTTCGAGGTGTTGCCCGGCGCGCCGGTGTCGGAGTTGAAGCCCGACTCGAGCACGAAGTTGGCCTTCAGGCCACCGCCCAGGTCCTCGGTGCCACGCAGGCCCCAGCGCGACCCGCCGATCGGCGCGCTGCCGTTCATCTTCCACGTGCCGTCGCCCGTGCCAGGCTCCGAATAGTTGATCGTCGTGTCGAGGCGGCCGTACAGCGTGACGGACGATTGCGCGGCAGCGGTCCCGGCAAAAGCACCCAGGGCGGCGAGAGCGAGCACTGACTTCTTCATTGCAATTTTCTCCAAGGTTGAACGGCGAAGGCCTGTACAGCGCACCGCAACAAACGGGCGCGCAGCTACCCTCGATTCGGAAAGCTGATGGATTGCACCAGACGATCGGGTTGCCCGCCAGCCTGAGACCGCTTTTTCAGGCCTTCTTGTTGTCTCGTCACAACTTCTGTGCCCAGTTCTGGAGCAGTCTTGTGCCTTCATCAATCCGACACATGCGATCGGCGATGAGACGCTGCGGCACACTGAGCGATCCGTTCTGCCTCGCGTCAGTTCGACATACATGCGCACCCTCACGCCCACAGACCAATGGATCGGCGCCCTCGACGGCGCGTTGCGCACGCTGGCAGGCCGCCATGTCGCCAGCCGGCCACAACCGCGCGCTCCGGGTGCTGCCGCACCACTGGAGCCGTCCGCGCGACATGAAGCGGCGGCGCTGATGCGCGTCAACCATGTCGGCGAGGTCTGCGCACAGGCGCTGTACCAGGCCCAGGCGCTCGGTACGCGCGACACTCGCCTGCGCGAGCATTTCGACGCCGCCGCGCGCGACGAGACCGACCATCTGGCGTGGACCGAGTCGCGCCTCGCGGCGCTCGGCGGCCGGCCGAGTTACCTGAATCCGCTGTGGTACGCGGGTTCGTTCGCGATCGGCCTGTTGGCCGCGCGCCGCGGCGATGCCGACAGCCTCGGCTTCGTCGTCGAGACCGAGCGACAGGTGGAGCAGCACCTGGCGAGCCATCTGGACCGCCTGCCGGCGGAGGATGCCGAGTCGCGCGCGGTGGTCGCGCAGATGGCCGCCGACGAGGCACGCCACGCCGACGAAGCCGAGCGCGCCGGCGCCGCACCGGTGCCGGCGCCGGTGCGCTGGTTGATGCGAGCGGCGGCGCGGGTCATGACGACCACCGCCTACCGCCTCTGAGACTCAGTCCTCGACGATCTCGACCCCAGTCGTGATCTGAGCCGTCTTGGCCAGCATCGCGCTGGCCGAGCAGTACTTCTCGTGCGACAGCGCGACGGCGCGTTCGACGACCGCCGGCGGCAGCCCGCGGCCGCGGACGACGAACTGCATGTGGATGCGGGTGAACACCTTGGGATCGGTTGTCGCCCGCTCGGCGCTGAGCTTGACCTCGCAGCCGCGCACGTCGTGGCGGCCGCGCTTGAGGATCAGCACCACGTCGTAGGCGGCGCAGCCGCCCGTGCCGGCCAGCACGGTCTCCATCGGCCGCGGCGCGAGGTTGCGGCCGCCGCCGTCCGGGGCGCCGTCCATCGCGAGCAGATGGCCGCTGCCGGTTTCGGCATGGAAGGCCATGCCGGCGTCGGGCTGCCAGCGGACAGTGCACTCCATGGTCGTATCTCCTGGTGACGAGGACGGCGATTGTGCAACCGTGCCGGAATTGGGGCGGCCCCTCTAGACGACGGGGCTGTTTCGTGTTGCAGCGCAATGACGGCTCGCTTACACTGGCATCAAGGTTGCTGCTGACTGCCTGTCTCAGCAACCGCCGTTTGTCTCCTCCACCCTCCTCCATAGGTGGATTCAGCCCGAGGCCCCAGGCCTCGGGCTTTTTTATCGGCGCTTGCCGGCGGCTATCATCGCGGCCGCTTTGTAGGAGACGAACCGATGGCCCGCGCTGCGCGCGCCCCCGAGCGCAAACCCCAGGCGGCGCGCGGCCGCTCCTCCCCCCGCCCGTCGCAGGCGCGTACCGACTACCTGCAGCGCATCCTGAATGCGCGTGTCTACGACGTCGCGGTGGAGTCCTCGCTGCAGTTCGCGCCGCAGCTGTCGTCACGCACCGGCCACCAGGTCTGGCTCAAGCGCGAGGACGAGCAGCCGGTGTTCAGCTTCAAGCTGCGCGGCGCCTACAACAAGATGTCCCGGCTCGACGCCGCGCAGCTTGGCCGCGGCGTGATCTGTGCCTCGGCCGGCAACCATGCGCAGGGTGTCGCCCTGTCGGCGCGCAAGCTGGGCTGCCGCGCCACGATCGTGATGCCGGTGACGACCCCGCAGGTCAAGATCGACGCGGTGCGTGCTCTCGGTGGGGAGGTGCTGCTGCACGGCGACAGCTATTCCGACGCCCATGGCCACGCGCTGGCGCTCGAGAAGGAGCGCGGCGCGACCTTCGTGCATCCCTTCGACGACCCCGACGTGATCGCCGGCCAGGGCACGATCGCGATGGAGATCCTGCGCCAGCACCAGGGGCCGATCGACGCGATCTTCGTCGCGATCGGCGGCGGCGGGCTGGTCAGCGGCGTGGCGGCCTACGTGAAGGCGGTGCGGCCGTCGATCAAGGTGATCGGCGTGCAGATGAACGACTCCGACGCGATGCTGCGCTCGGTGCGCGCCGGCAAGCGCGTGACGCTGCACGACGTCGGGCTGTTCTCCGACGGCACAGCGGTCAAGACCGTCGGCGCCGAGACCTTCCGGCTCGCGCGTGAGCTGGTCGACGACTACGAGGTGGTCGACACCGATGCCGTGTGCGCGGCGATGAAGGATGTGTTCCAGGACACCCGCGCGATCGTCGAGCCGGCCGGCGCGCTGGGCGTCGCGGCGCTGAAGCAGTACGCCGCGCGCCGCGGCGCGAGCAGCGAGACCTACGTGGCGATCACCTGCGGCGCCAACATGAACTTCGACCGCCTGCGCTTCGTCGCCGAGCGCGCCGAGGTCGGCGAGGAGCGCGAGGCGGTGTTCGCCGTCACCATCCCCGAGGAGCGTGGCAGCTTCAGGCGCTTCTGCGCGCTGATCGGCCCGCGCAGCGTGACCGAGTTCAACTACCGCATCTCGGACGCGCGCGTCGCCCACGTCTTCGTCGGCCTGACGACCACCGAGCGCGGCGAGTCGGCGCGCATCGCCGAGTGCTTCCAGCGCGATGGCTTTCCGACGCTGGACCTGACGCACGACGAGCTCGCCAAGTCGCACCTGCGCCATCTGGTCGGCGGACGCTCCGAGCTGGCGAAGGACGAGCGCCTGTACCGCTTCGTCTTCCCCGAAAGACCCGGCGCGCTGATGCGCTTCCTGTCCAGCATGCACCCGGACTGGAACATCAGCCTGTTCCATTACCGCAACCAGGGCGCCGACTACGGCCGCATCCTCGTGGGCCTGCAGGTGCCACGCGGCGAGCAGCGCGCGCTGCGCGAGTTCCTGTCCGGGCTCGGCTACCCTAGCGTCGAGGAAACCGACAACCCGGCCTACCGGCTCTTCCTGCGCTGAGCCGTCGCGTCACAATTCCCGCAACCACCGCCCGCCGCCGTGCAACGCTCCCTGATCGCCCCGACCGCCCATCCGCGGCTCGAGCACGCGTTGCGCATGAAGCTCGAGCGCCGCGGCGAGACCGCCGGCAGCCTCGGTGAGCTCGAGCCGCTCGCGGTGCGCCTCGGGCTGATCCAGAACACCCTCAAGCCAAGGCTGAAGCAGCCGCAGCTGCTGGTCTTTGCGGGCGATCACGGCCTGGTCGTCGATGGGCTCAGCGCGCCCGGCGTGACCACGCTGGCGCAGGTCGCGCACCTGCTCGGCGGCCGGCTGCCGATGGCGGTGTTCTCCTTCATCCAGGGCATGACGATCAACGTCGTCGATGCCGGCCTGGCCCACGAACTCGGTCCGCACCCGGCCCTGCTGCAGCGCAAGATCGCCTTCGGCACGCGCAACGCGCGCGTCGCCTCGGCGATGAGCGTGGACCAGGCCCATGCCGCGATCCGTGCCGGCATGGAGATCGCCGACAGCCTGCCCGGCAATGTGCTGGCCTGCGCCGGCGTCGGCGTCGGGGCCCACGAGAGCGCGGCGCTGGTCCTGGCGCGACTGGCCGGCGTGCCGATCGATGGCCTGCTCGGCGACCGCCACTCGCCGCCGTCCGCGACCGTGCTCGCCGTGCTGGAAGGCGCGCGCAGCCGCCACCACGCGGTCACCGACCCGGTCGAGGTGCTGGCCGCGTTCGGCGGCTTCGAGGTGGCGATGATGGTCGGCGCGATGCTGGTCGCCGCGAGCAAGCGCCACCTGATCATGGTCGATGGCTTCTCGGCCTGCGCGGCGCTGCTGGTGGCCGCGCGCATCGCTGCGCCGGTGACCGACTACGCGGTGTTCTGCCGCAGCACGCCTCATCCGGGCCTGGACCACGCGCTCGGCATCTTCCGCGCCAGCGCCCTGCTCGAACTCGGCATGGACGCCACCGACGGCACCGGCGCCACGCTCACCTGGCCGCTGGTCCATGCCGCCGCGGCTCTGCTCACCGAAGTCGCCGAGGGCGAAGACACCGGCCCGAGCCAGCTCGGCACGACGACCGCCGTGCCGATGCTCGACAACGTCGTCGAGCCGGCGCTGCCGGTCGACGACGCGCCGACCAGCCGGTCCTGACGGCTCAGCGGGGCATGCGCCGACCCGGTCCGGGCGGCGTCGCGTCGGTCGCGTCCTCGCTCTGCGGCTCGGCCTCCACCTGCTCCACCGGATCGACTCCCGAGCCTTCGCCCGGCTGCATCCCGGCGCCACCGACCGACAAGGCCGGTGCGGCAAGGCCGCGCGGCAGGGCCACGCCGGGCAGATCAGGCATCCCGGGCTGCGCCGTCGGCGCACCCGGGCGGCCGGTGGCCGGCGGCGGCAGCCCGGGAAGGTCGAGCCGCAGCGCCACCGGGCCGGCGGCCGGACCGAGCGCGACGCTGCGCGACGCCACCTGCTGGACGACGAGGTCGTCGCCGAGCGACGCGCCGATGCGGTAGGGCCGCGGCGGCTTGCCGTCGATGGCCAGCAGTGCGATGCCGTCGCCGCGGTCCGGGGACTGCCCGGCGACGACGCCGATGAGCTTGAAGCGCGAGGCCAGCGCCGGCTCCGCGACCATCGGCGCCGCATCCGGCGCCGTCGCGGGCGAAGCGAACAGCCGCGCGATGTCGCCCTTGAGCGCGCCGGCCATCGACACCGTCTCGACCGACGGCGGCAGCCCGGCCGGCGCGGCAAGCAGCCGCAGTGCCCAGTACACCGCACCGGCGGCAGCGAGCGCCCAGACGACGAAGGCGGCGATGCGGGCTTTCATGAGTGCCGATTATGATCGTGTGAAGCCTCCCGATTCCGCACCGCCCCTTGACCCGCCGTATGAAACCGACCCTCCTGCGCCGCCTGCGCCGTGGCTTCACGCTGATCGAGCTGATGGTGGTGCTCGTCATCATCGGCGTGCTCGCGGCGCTGATCGTGCCCAACGTGCTCGACCGCGCCGACGATGCCCGCGTCACCGCGGCACGCACCGACGTCGGCAACCTGATGCAGGCCCTCAAGCTGTACCGGCTCGACAACCAGCGCTACCCGAGCGCGCCGCAGGGGCTGAACGCGCTGATCGCCAAGCCGACCGAGTCCCCGGTGCCGCCGAACTGGAAGCCCTATCTGGAGAAGCTGCCCAACGACCCCTGGGGCCGCGCCTACCAGTACGCCAACCCCGGCGTGAAGGGCGAGGTCGATGTGTTCAGCTTCGGTGCCGACGGGCAACCCGGTGGTGAAGGCAAGGATGCCGACATCGGCTCGTGGCAGTGACGGGCCGCGCCGCCGCGCGGCGGCGCGCGGTTTCACGCTCATCGAGCTGCTGGTGGTCGTCGCCCTGATCGCGGTGGCATCGACCGTGGCGGCACTGGCACTGCGCGACCCATCCGAGACCCTGCTCGAGCGCGAGGCGGCACGGCTGTCCGCACTGCTGGAGGCCGCCCGCGCCGAAGCCCGCGCCTCGGGCATCGCGGTGCGCTGGGTCGCCTTCGCGCCGAGCGAAGAACGCAAGGCCGGCGGCTTCGACTTCATCGGCCTGCCCGACCGGATCGACCTGCCCGGCCACTGGCTGACCGACGGCGTGACCGCGGAGGTCCGGACCGACCGGGGCCGCGCCGCCGGCGCCGTGCTCGGCCCGGAGCCGATCATTGGCGCGCAGCGCATCGTGCTGCGCCTCGAATCGCGCCAGCTGGCAGTGGCTACCGACGGGCTGGGCCCCTTCGTCGTGGATGCCGCGGACGCGAGCGATGTGCCGCGCTGACGGCCGCCGCCCGCGCGGCATGACCTTGATCGAAGTCCTGGTCGCCCTGGCGATCGTCGCCATCACGCTGGCGACCGGCATCAAGGCCGCCGGCGCGCTGACCGGCAACGCTCGGCGCCTGACCGATGTGACCGCCGCGCAGTGGTGCGCCGAGAACCAGCTCGCCAACCTGAAGTTGTCGCGGCAGTTCCCGGGCATCGGCGACAGCGACTTCAGCTGCGCGCAGCTCGGCGTCGAATACTTCGGCACGCTGACGGTCAGGCCGACGCCAAACCCGAACTTCCGCCGCGTCGATGCGGCGATCGCCGACGCCGACGACCGGCCGGTGCTCGTCTTGTCCACCATCCAGTCGCGGTTCTGATGACGCCCCGCTCCGTTGCCGATGCGCCGCGGCGTGCTCTGGCCGCGGGTTTCACGCTCGTCGAACTGCTCGTCGCGCTGCTGATCCTGGCGGTGATCGCGGGCATGGCCTGGCAAGGCGTCGATGCGATGCTGCGTTCACGCGACGTGGCCGCCGCGCAGCTCGATCGGCAGCTGCGGCTGCAGACGACCGTCGCGCAATGGGAGGCCGATCTCGAGGCGCTGCAGGACAGCGGCGTCGTGCCGGCCCTGCAGTTCGACGGCGCGAGCCTGCGCATGACGCGGCGCACCGACACCGGGCTGCAGCTCGTCGTCTGGGCGCTGCGGGGTGGCAGCTGGATGCGCTGGAGCGCGGTGCCGGCGACGCGCGCGCTCGCCTTGCAGGAGGCCTGGCTGCAATCGCAGCAGCTGCTCGGCAACGAGGTCGGCCAGCTGCGCACGCTGCAGGGCGTCGAGGGCTGGCAGCTGTACTTCTGGCGCGGCAACTCGTGGAGCAACGCCCAGTCCAGCGGCGACCAGGCCGAGCCCGGCCAGGCGCCGGGGGCTTCGCAGCGCCAGGAGCTGCCCGCAGCGGTGCGCGTGGTGCTCTCGTTCGCGCCGGACAGCGGCTACGCGGGCACGCTCACGCGCGACGTGCTGCTCGCGCCCCAGGCGACGCCATGACCGCCCGGACCCAACGGGGCGCCGCCCTGCTCACGGCCATGGTGATCGTCACGCTGATCGCCAGCCTCGCGGCGATGATGGTCTGGCAGCAGTGGCGGGCGGTGCAGGTCGAGGCCGCCGAGCGCGCGCGCAGCCAGAGCCACTGGATCCTCGGCGGCGCGATCGACTGGGCTCGCCTGATCCTGCGCGAAGACGCCGGCACGGGCGGTGCCGACCACCTCGGCGAGCCCTGGGCGGTGCCGTTGGCCGAGGCCCGGCTGTCCACCTTCCTGGCCGCCGACCGCGACAACACCGACGACGCGCCCGAGGCCTTCCTGTCCGGCTCGATCACCGACATGCAGGCACGCTACAACCTGCGCAACCTCGCCGACAGCGGTCCGCAGGGCCAGGCCGAGCAAGCGATCCTGGGACGGCTGCTGGAGGCGGCCGGCGCCGGCGGCGGCCTCGCGCCGCTGCTGGCCCAGGCCATCCGCGACGCGGCGCCGCAGGCCCCTGCGGCCCCGGCCGAGGCCGCCTCGGGCGGCACGCCGCCGGACCCGGTCGCGGCCGCGCGCTCGTCGGACCCGCCCCTGCTGCCGGAGCGGCTGTCGCAGCTCGGATGGCTCGGCGTGGATGCGGCCACGCTCGCGAAACTCGCGCCCTACGTGTCGCTGCTGCCCGTGCGCACGCCGGTCAATGTCAACACGGCCCCGCGCGAGGTGCTCGTAGCGGTGCTGAACATTGACCTGGCAAGCGCCGAGCGGCTCGTGCAGGCGCGGCAGCGCGGGCCGTTCACGAGCCTGGAGGCCGCTCGCGCGCAGTTGCCGGCCGGCGCCTTGCTGCAGAACCGCCATGTGTCGGTCGCCTCCAGCTTCTTCGAGGTACGGGGCCGGCTGCGGCTGGACGAGCGCGTCGTCGAGGAAAGCGCCTTGGTCGAACGCCGCGGGCGGCAGATCCTGACCTTGCGGCGCGACCGGATCGCCGGCCTGGACACCCCCCTCGGTGAGCGCCCCTGAAGCGCAGGGACCGCCCCCTACAATGATTTGAGCCTCCTCCATAGCGCATGTCTACGCTTGTCGTCCTCCTTCCGCCGCGTCACCGCCTGCAGGCCGGACAATCCGGGCCGACGGGATCGGCTGCTGCCGGCGTCAACGAGTACGAGTACGTCGTGACGTTGGACGGCCTGGGTGTGCACAGCAGCGGTCGTGCCGCCCCAGCGCTGCTCCCGCGCTCCGAGCAGGTCGTGGCCTTGCTCCCGGCCGCCGACGTCAGCTGGCATCGCATCACCTGCCCGCGCGCCGGAAGCCGCAAGATGCGCGCGGCGCTCGCCGGTCTGCTCGAAGAGGCTTTGCTCGACGACGCCGACCGGCTGCATTTCGCGCTCTCGCCCGGTGCGCAAGGCGGCAGTGCGGCCTGGGCCGTGGCCACCGATCGCGTCGCCCTGGCGATGCACCTGGCCGCCCTCGAGGGTGCCGGACTGCGCGTCGACCGCGTGGCCCCGGCGACCTGGCCCGACGAGCCGCCCAGCGCGCACATCGACACCTCCGGGGGCGACATCGACGCCACGTCGATCCGGCTGACCTTGTCCGACGCCGACGGCGTGCGCCTCCTGCCGCTGCGCGGCACCCTGGTGCGCTCGCTGGTGCCCGCGGACGTGCGCGTCACCGCGACCCCGGCGGCCGCCACGGCCGCCGAGCGCTGGCTGGGTCGCGCGGTCCAGGTCCAGACCGATGCCGAGTCGGCGCTGCTGGCCGTGCGCTCGCTGTGGAACCTGCGCCAGTTCGACTTCGCTCCGCGCCACCGCGGGCTGTCGGCGCTGCGCGATGCGCGGCGGCGTTTCTTCACCCCCGCGTGGCGGCCGCTGCGCTGGGGCCTGGCGGCCGTGGTCGTCGTGCAGGTCCTCGGATTGAATGTCGCGGCCTGGCAGCTGAAGTCCGACCTTGCCGCCAAGCGCGAGCAGATGACCCAGTTGCTGACGGCGGCCCACCCCCAGGTGCGCGCCGTCTATGACCCGGCGGTCCAGATGCAGCGCGAGACCGATCTCCTGCGCACGGCCGCCGGCCGTGCCGGGGACGCCGACCTCGAGGCCGCGCTGCGGGCGGCTTCGAGCGGCTGGCCCGCCGACCAGCCGGTGCAGACGCTGAGCTACGAAGGCGCCCAACTGACGCTGGCCGTGCCGGGCTGGAACGAAAGCCAGATCGAGGCCTTCCGGTCCGCGCTGGCCAGCGCGGGCTGGAGCGTCGAGGCGGCCGATGGCCGCGTGACCCTGAGCCGCGGCGCGGGCCGGGAGCCGAACTCGTGAACCGAATAGCCTGGCCGCCGGCCGTCGTCGAGGCACGCGCGCAGTTCGCGAAGCGCTGGGCGGCGCTCGCGCCGCGCGAGCGGCTGATGGTCCGCACCGCGACCGCCATCGTGGCCCTCGGCCTCGGCTGGCTGACGCTGGTGCAGCCGGCGCTGAGCACCTTGCGCGAGACCCCGCCACGCATCGACGCGATCGATGCCCAGCTGCAGCAGATGCAGCACCTGGCCAGCGAAGCGAAGGACCTGCGCGCGCTGCCCCCGGTGCAGCCCGAGCAGGCCCGCACCGCCCTGCAGGCGGCCACCGACCGCCTCGGGCCGAACGCCAAGCTCGTCCTGCAAGGCGACCGCGCGGTGCTCAGTCTCAATGGCGTCCCTGGAGCGGCCCTGGTGGCCTGGCTCGGCGAGGCGCGCAGCGCCGCCCGGGCCCGCCCGGACGAGGCCCGCCTGTCGGCCGGCGCCGGCGGCTACATCGGCACTGTCGCGGTGACGCTCCCGCGTCGGCCTTGACGCCCACGACGATGGCCTACCGCCCCGCCCGCTCCCGCCCGTCGCGTTTCAGCCTGTCGCAATGGCGGGCGTCGCGACTGAGCGCGTTGCCGCGCAGCCAGTACGGCGCCGAGTCCACGTTGGAAACGCTGCGCTGGGAGCGCTCGCTCAGCGCCGGCCGGCGCTGGGCGGCCTGGGGCGCCGCCTTCGGCGCGTTGGTCGCGCTGCTGCTGTTCGCGCCGGCCGCCTGGCTGGCGGCGTCCGTGGAACGGCTCACCGCCGGTCACCTGCTGCTGGCCGAGGCGCGCGGCAGCGTCTGGCAGGGCAGCGCGATCGTGGCGCTGGGCGGCGGCACCGGCAGCCGTGACGCGCGCGCCTTACCGGGGCGCATGAATTGGACGCTGCGCCCGACCCTCGTCGGGGCCGCACCGGCGCTGCGGCTCAGTCTCGAGCATGCCTGCTGCCTCAACGGCCGCCCCATGCTGACGCTCCAGCCCGGGCTCGGCACCCTCACGGTCCGCCTGGCGCCGCAGGAGGGGGGGCTCGGGCAGTGGCCGGCGGGCTGGCTCGCGGGGATCGGAACCCCATGGAACACCTTGCAGCTCGGCGGCGTGCTGCGCGCGGCCACGCCGGGCCTGACGCTGCACTCGGCGCAGGGTCGCTGGCGCATCGAAGGCTCGATCTCGCTCGACGTGCAGGACACCGCCTCGCGGCTGTCGACGCTCGAGCGCCTGGGCAGCTACCGGCTCGAGCTCGGCTCCGACCCCGCCGCCGACGGCATCGCCGCCTTGCGTCTGTCTACGCTCGACGGTGCCCTGCAGCTCTCCGGCAGCGGTACGCTCGGGCCCGGCGGGCTGCACTTCCGCGGCGAGGCGAGTGCCGCCGGCCCGGACGCGGCGGCGCTGACCAACCTGCTGAACATCATCGGACGGCGCGAAGGCGCGCGGTCCGTCATTGCGATCGGATGAGCATGAACGCCACCCCCCCGAAGCATCGTGCGTGCGCGGCCCTGCGCGCCGGCGCGCTGTGCGCGGCCCTCGGCCTCGCGCTGCCGTGGGCCGCCGCGCAGAGCGGCGACGTGCCGGTCGGCAAGAGCCGCGAGCCGGTGACGCTGAACTTCGTCAACGCCGAGATCGAAGGCGTGGCGCGCGCGATGGCGGCGATCGTCGACCGCCAGATCGTCGTCGACCCGCGCGTGCGCGGCCAGATCACGCTGTACAGCGAGCAGCCGCTGGCGCCCAAGGACGCCTACCTGAGCTTCCTGGCCTCGCTGCGCGGGCTGGGCTTCACGGTCGTCGAGGTCGCCGGGCTGCTCAAGGTCGTGCCCGAGGCCGAGGGCAAGCTGCAGACCGGCAGCGTCTCGGTCGGCGACGTGAGCCGGCGCGGCGACCAGATCGTCACGCAGATCTTCCGCCTGCAGCACGAGAACGCGAACAACCTGGTCACCGTGCTGCGCCCGCTGATCAGCCCGAACAACACGATCAACGCCAACCCGGGCAGCAATTCGCTGGTCATCACCGACTACGCCAACAACCTGCAGCGCATCGCCAAGATGATCGCCGCGCTGGATTCGCCATCGGGCAGCGATGTCGAGGTACTGCCGCTGCAGCATGCGGTGGCCTCCGACCTGGCCCCGGTGATCCAGAAGCTCTCCGAAGCGACGCCCGGCGTGCCGGGCGCGGCCGCCGCCGGCACGCTGACCGTGCTGTCGGACTCGCGCACCAACACGCTGGTCCTGCGTGCCGGCAGTCCGGCGCGGCTGGCGCAGGCACGCTCGCTGGTCGAGAAGCTCGACCGCCCCGGCGTCGGCGGCGCCGGCGGCAGCGGCATCTATGTCGTCTATCTGAAGAACGCCGACGCGACGCGGCTCGCGCAGGTGCTGCGCGCCTCGTTCGCCGGCGACGCGCGCGGCAGCAGCGGCTCGGGGCTGAGCGGGGCGGCCTCGCTGGCCACGCCGGCGTCGACCGCGCAGCAACAGCAGCAGCAGATCGGCGCGTCCGGCGCCACCAGCAACGGCACGGGCGCCTCGACGCAAGCCACCAGCCCGGTCAGCGCCGCCGCGGCGCCGTCGACCGGCGGCTTCGTGCAGGCCGACCCGGCCACCAACTCGCTGATCATCACGGCGCCCGAGCCGCTGTACCGCCAGCTGCGCGCGGTGATCGACCAGCTCGACGCGCGCCGCGCGCAGGTCTACATCGAGACCATGCTGGTCGAGGTCAACGCCACCAAGGCGGCCGACGCCGGCTTCCAGTGGCAGACGCTGATCGGCAAGGACGGCGACAAGTACGGCGTCATCGGTGGCACCAACTTCGGCACCGGCGGCAACAACCTGCTGAACCTGAGCATCGCTGCGGCCAGCGGCAACCTGAGCGGCAGCAACGCGAGCCTGCCGTCCTCGGGCCTGAACATCGGCATCGTGCGCAAGTACGGCAGCGTCTACGGCTTGAGCGCGCTGGCGCGCTTCCTCGAGACCAACGCCGACGGCAACATCCTCTCGACGCCGAACCTGGTCACGCTCGACAACGAGGAGGCCAAGATCGTCGTCGGCCAGAACGTGCCCTTCGTGACCGGCTCCTTCACCAGCACCGGCACCGGCAGCGGCGCGACCAACCCCTTCCAGACCATCGAGCGCAAGGACGTCGGCATCACGCTGCGCGTCAAGCCGCAGATCGGCGAGAACGGCACGGTGCGCATGGTGATCTACCAGGAGGCCTCCAGCGTCGTGAACCAGAACGTCTCGCAGGGCGTGGCCGACGCGACCGCGGGCCTCGTGACCAACAAGCGCTCGATTGAGTCGACCGTGGTCGTCGACGACGGCGACATCCTGGTGCTCGGCGGCCTGATGCAGGACGAATACCAGAACAATCAGGACCGCGTGCCCGGCCTGGCCAGCATCCCGGGTCTGGGGGCGCTGTTCCGCAACGAGAACCGCACGCGCCGCAAGAGCAACCTGATGGTCTTCCTGCGCCCGCAGGTGATGCGCTCGGCCGAGCAGACCCAGGCCTTCTCGCTCGACCGCTACGACCTGATCCGCGCGCAGCAGAAGGACACCCAGCCCGAGCCGCGCCTGCTGCTGCCGATCAACGAGTCCCCGGTCCTGCCGCCGCTGCGCAGCGCGCCGGGCGCGCCGCTCGATCCGCCGCCGACGCCGCCGGCCTCGGGCCCGGTCAACTGAGGGGCCGCGCATGGCTTCGCGCCACCCGCTGCCCTACGCCTTCGCGAAGGCGCACACGCTGCTGCTCGAGGACACCGGCGAGCAGCTCGTGCTGTGGACCGGCGACGTGCCGTCGCCGGCGGCGCTCGGCGAGGTGACGCGGCTGTACGCGGTCGACGCCGTCGAGCGCGAAGCGCCGGCCACGCTGAATCAGCGCATCGCGCGCGTCTACGCCGGCGGCGAGAGCAGCGCCGCGGCGGTGATCGGCGAGGTCGAGAGCGGCGTCGACCTGTCGCGCCTGATGCAGGACCTGCCGGCCGTCGAGGACCTGCTCGAGGCCGCCAACGACGCGCCCATCATCCGCATGCTCAACGCGCTGCTGACGCAGGCCGCGAAGGACGGCGCCAGCGACATCCACATCGAGCCCTACGAGCGCAGCAGCGCGGTGCGCTTCCGTGTCGACGGCACGCTGCGCGAGGTGGTGCAGCCGAACAAGGCGCTGCACGCGGCGCTGATCTCGCGCCTGAAGATCATGGCCGAGCTCGACATCGCCGAGAAGCGCCTGCCGCAGGACGGCCGCATCTCGCTGCGCATCGGCGGCCGCGCGATCGACGTGCGCGTCTCGACGCTGCCCTCGGCACACGGCGAGCGCGCCGTGCTGCGCCTGCTCGACAAGGGCGAGGCGCGCTTCACGCTCGAGTCGCTGGGCATGAGCGGCGACACGCTGGCCAAGTTCAAGCGCCTGACGCAGCAGCCGCACGGCATCGTGCTCGTCACCGGCCCGACCGGCTCGGGCAAGACGACCACGCTCTACGCCGGCCTCGGCCAGGTCGACACCAGCACCACCAACGTGCTGACGGTGGAAGACCCGGTCGAGTACGAGCTGCCCGGCATCGGCCAGACCCAGGTCAACCCGAAGATCGAGCTGACCTTCGCGCGGGCGTTGCGCGCCATCCTGCGCCAGGACCCGGACGTCATCATGATCGGCGAGATCCGCGACTTCGAGACCGCGCAGATCGCGATCCAGGCGTCCCTCACCGGCCACCTGGTGCTGGCGACGCTGCACACCAACGACGCGCCGAGCGCGGTGACGCGGCTGACCGACATGGGGGTCGAGCCCTTCCTGCTCAGCAGCTCGCTGCTCGGCGTGCTGGCGCAGCGCCTGGTGCGCAAGCTGTGCACCGCCTGCCGCAAGCCCGACGACAAGGGCCGGTGGCACCCGGTCGGCTGCGCCGCCTGCGGCAACACCGGCTACAAGGGCCGCACCGGCATCTACGAGCTGATGGTGGCCGACACGTCGGTGCAGAGCCTGATCCACAGCCGCGCCGCCGAGAGCCAGCTCTTCGTCGCCGCCGAGAAGGCCGGCATGCGCACGATGCGCGAGGACGGCGAGCGCCTGGTCGCCGAGGGCGTGACCTCGCTCGAAGAGCTGCTGCGCGTGACCCGAGAGTAGCCCTGTGCCGGCTTACCGTTTCGAAGCGCTCGACGCCGCCGGCAAGTCCAAGATCGGCCTGCTCGAGGCCGACAACGCCCGCGCCGCGCGCAGCCAGCTGCGTGCGCAGCAGCTGGTGCCGATCGACGTGGCGCCGGTCGCCGCGCAGGCGCAGGGCGCCGGTGGCCTGTCGCTGCGCGGCCGCGTCTTCAGCGCCAACACGCTGGCGATCTGGACCCGCCAGCTCGCCGGGCTGGTGGGCTCCGGCCTGCCGCTCGAGCGTGCGCTGACCGCGCTGACCGACGAGGCCGACGACCCGCGCCAGCGCGAACTGCTCGCCCACCTGCGCGCCGAGGTCAATGCCGGCGCGCCGTTCGCTCGGGCGCTGGCGAGCGCGCCGCGCGAGTTCGACGAGGTCTACCGCGCCGTCGTCGGCGCCGGCGAGCAGAGCGGCCAGCTCGGCACCGTGCTCGAGAAGCTGGCCGACGACCTGGAGGAGCGCCAGGCGCTCAAGGCCAAGCTGATCGGCGCAGCGCTGTACCCGGCGATCGTTTCGCTGGTGGCGGTGGCGATCGTGATCTTCCTCGTCACCTACGTCGTTCCGCAGGTCGCCAGCGTGTTTGCCGGCGGCAAGCGCGCCCTGCCCTTCCTGACCAGCGCGATGCTCGCCGTCAGCGCCTTCGTGCGCGGCTGGGGCTGGCTGGTCGGCCTCGGGGTGGTCGGCGGCGTGCTGACGCTGCTGCAGATGCGCCGCAACGACGCCTTCCGCGAGCGCTTCGACGCCTTCTGGCTGACGCTGCCGCTGATCGGGCGGCTGGCGCGCGGCTACAACGCGGCGCGCTTCGCCGGCACGCTGGCGATGCTGGCCGGCGCCGGCGTGCCGATCCTGAAGGCGCTGCAGGCCGCCGCCGAGACGCTGTCCAACCGCGCGATGCGTGCCGACGCCCAGGCTGCCCTCGTGCAGGTGCGCGAGGGTGCGCCGCTGGCCGCCGCGCTGGCCGGCAAGAAGCGCTTCCCCGGCCTGCTGGCGATGTTCGCGCGGCTCGGCGAGCAGACCGGTCAGCTGCCGGTGATGCTCGCGCGTGCCGCCGCCCAGCTCGGCGCCGAGGTGCAGCGCCGCGCGATGGCGCTGGCCACCATCCTGGAGCCGCTGCTGATCGTGACGATGGGCGCGGTCGTCATGTTGATCGTGCTGGCGGTGCTGCTGCCGATCATCCAGCTCAACACCTGGGTCAAGTGAGCGCGGCGGCGGCCTGACCGGTGCGCCGAGACGATTGCAACGCGCCGGGCAACGCGGCTGAAACAACCGCGCCGCACAGTCCTTCGGACCGCGCGCCGCCCCGGTGCGCCCCGCGTCCGAGGAGCTTTCGATGACCCCGCAGCAGATCGCGCTCGTGCGCAGCAGCTTCGCGCAGCTTGCCCCGATCGCCGACAGCGCCGCGTCGCTGTTCTACGCCCACCTGTTCCACCGCGACCCGTCGCTGCGCGCGCTGTTCCGCGGCGACATGGCGCACCAGGGGCGTCGCCTGATGGAGATGATCGGCTGGGCCGTCGAGCGGCTCGACCGCCCCGACGCGCTGATGCCGGCGCTGCACACGCTCGGCGCCCGCCATGCCGGCTACGGCGTACTCGACCGCCACTATGCGACGGTCGGCGCCGCGCTGCTGCAGACGCTGCAGGCGGGCCTGGGCAGCGCGTTCACATCCGAGCTGCGCGCCGCCTGGGTGACGATGTACGACGTGGTGGCCGGTGCGATGCAGGCCGGCGAGCGCGCCGCGCGCGCCCAGCCGGCCGCCGCGGCGGCCTGAGGCCGCATCACTCCTGCGTCGGCGTCGGCGCCGAGTTCGCCGTCGACGCGGCCGCTGCGCCACTGCGCAGCGTGCCCGCGGTGCCGACGGTCGACAGCTCGGTCAGCGCGCAGCCGCGCGTCGTCTCGATGGTCAGCGCGGTGTCGTCGAGCCAGAACTCCGGCGCGAGGCCGCCGAAGGCGGTGACGCGCCAGTTCAGCTGCACCAGCACGTCGACCGGACTCGCGGTCGCGTTGGTGAAGCACTGGTGGCGGCTCATCGCCCGCCCCTCCCAGGAGCCGACCCCCTCGCGGCCGCCGTCGGTGCTGTCGAAGGTGAAGGTGTCCGGGCCGTAGGTGCTGGCGCGCGGGTTGCCCTCGAGCGAGCCGATGCGGATGCGCATCTCGCACCAGTTGAGCTCGCTGCCACCACCCGAGCAGCGCGTCTCGCCGTCGAGCGTCGCGCTGATCAGCACCGTGGTGTTCGCCGGCACCCGGACGCGCGTCGAGCCGCCGGGCACGGCGACGAAATCGATGCTGCGGGTGCGCAGCGGGATCGTGTTGGTGATCACGCGCTTGGCGAGCAGCGGACCGCTGTCGAACTGGCGCCGGCCGTCGGGGTCGGCGTGGGCCGGCAGTGCGGTGGCGCCGAGCGCGAACAACGTGAGCGCGCACGCGGCGCGCAGCGGGGCAAGGATGGGCATGGTGGGTCTCCTCGGCGGTGGCGCCGACCCGAACACAACGCGGCAGGGCCGCGCTCGGTGCACCGCGCGCTGTTCAGCCGGCCGCCGGCGCCAGCGCGCCCTGCACCCGCGCCAGCAGGTCGGCCGGCGCGAAGGGCTTCTCGAGGCAGGCGCAGCCGGTGGACTGCAGGAACTCGCGCGCGCTCGGTGACAGCGTGTCGCCGGTAACGAACACCATGCGCTGCGCCAGCGCCGGGTGGCGCTCGCGCAGCGCACGCCACAAGCCCGGCCCGTCGAGATCGGGCATGCGCAGGTCCGAGACCACGGCGTCGAAGCGCGCCTCCTCGACCATCGCCAGCGCCACCGACCCCGACTCGGCGATCGCGACCTCGAGCTCGGCCGCCTCGAGCATCTCCTGCATCAGCGCGGCGAGTTCGCGCTCGTCATCGACCACCAGCACGCGCGCACGCAGCGGCGCGGCGATCACCGCTGCGGCTTCGTCGACGACCGCCGCGGCGCCGTCGGCGGTCAGCGGCAGCCAGCAGCGAAAGCGCGCGCCGCCGGCCGTGCCGGCCTCCTCGAGCACCAGGTCGCCGCCGGCCTCGCGCACCAGCGAGCGCGACACGCCCAAGCCCAGGCCGGTGCCGGTGCCCTCGGGCTTGGTCGTGAAGAAGGGATCGAAGACGCGGTCGCGCAGCGCCGCCGGCACGCCGGGGCCGTTGTCGGCGACGCGCAGCCACACGCCGGCCGCCGCGCCGCCCGTCGCGCGCAGCACGCCGGTGTCGATCGCGACGCGGCGCGGCGCCGGTTGCGGCGCGAGCGCCTGCTGCGCGTTGACCAGCAGGTTGAGCAGCACCTGGCCGAGTTGGTCGGGGTCGGCGCTGACGGCCGGGAGGCCTTCGGCGAGCTGCAGCGAGATTTCGATGCCGCTGCTGCGCAGGTTGTACTGCAGCAGGTCGACCGCCCCGCGCACCATGTCGTTGACCTGCACCGGCTCGACGCGGCGCTCCTTCTGCCGCGCCATGCCGAGGAAGGTGCGCACGATGCGGCCGCAGCGCTCGGCGGCCTCGCGGATGCGCTCGGCGTCGGCGCGCAGCGCGGGGTCGGCGCACTTCGATTCGAGCAGCGCCGCCCGGCCCATCACGATCGCCATCGGGTTGTTCAGCTCGTGCGCAACGCCGGCCAGCAGGCTGCCCATCGCGGTCATCTTCTCGCTCTGGCGCAGCGCGTCGCGCTGGCGCGCGATCTCCTCGGCCTGGGCGCGGCGTTCGGACAGGTCGTACATCGACGCGGTGTAGTGCGCGACGCCGCCGACCTCGGCGCGCCACAACACCATCTCGACCGGGAACTCGCTGCCGTCGGCGCGCAGCGCCTCCATCTCGACACGGCGGCCCATGATGCGCGGCGCGCCGCCGGTGCGCATGCGCGCCATGCCGGCTTCGTGCGGCGCGCGATGGCGCGGCGGGATGATCAGCTCGCCGACCGGCTGGCCGATCGCCTGGGCCCGCGACAGCCCGAACATCCGCTCGGCGGCCGGGTTGAACTCGACCACGCGGCCTTCGGCATCGGTGGAGACCAGCGCGGCGAGCGCGTGGTCGACGATGGCCGACTTCAGCGCCTCGGTGGCCTCGAGCTCGGCGACCTTGGCGGCCAGCTCGGCCTCGCGCTGCTTGAGCTCGGTGACGTCGCGCCCGAAGGTGATGATCGCGTCGACCGCGCCGCCCTCGCTCGCGTAGGGCAGCAGCGTCTGCTCGTAGTAGCGCGCGCCGCGGCCGCGGTAGTCCATCCAGCCTTCCCAGCGCAGCGACTCGCCGCCGAACAGGCGATCGGCCACCGGCAGGTAGGCCTGGTACATCGCCTCGCCGAGCACCTCAGCGACATGGCGGCCGATCACCTGCCCAGGCGCCAGGCCCATCGCGTCGAGGAAGGCGCGGTTCGCGTAGCGGTAGCGGTGGTCCCGGCCGACCGCCGTGGCGCGCATCGGGATGTGGTCCAGCAGCGTCTGCAGCACCTGGGGGTCGAGCCCGAGCGCCGCGGCGCCGTGCACGATGCCGGCTGGGCCCAGGCTCTCGAAGTTCAGGCGCGGCGCCACCGGCTCATGACGAGACGAACACGTAGCCGACGTTGCGCACGGTCTTGATGACTTCCGGCTTGTCGGGGTTGCGCTCGATCTTGCGGCGCAGCCGCATGATGCGCAGGTCGATCGAGCGGTCGAACACGTCCCAGCCGCGGTTGTGCGCCTGCTCCATGATCTGGTCGCGGTTCAGCGGCCGGTTGGGCGCGCGCGCGAACAGCGCCAGCAGGTCGAACTCGGACGCGGTCAGCGCGATCTCGACGCCGTCGGCGCCGACCAGGCGGCGCTCGTCGAGGTGCAGCAGGCACTGCCCGAAGCGCACCGCCTTGGCGGCGGCGGCCGGCGGCGCGCCGGCCTCGCCGTTCGAGGCTGGCGCGAGCCGCCGCAACAGGCTCTTGACCCGTGCCAGCAGCTCGCGCAGCTCGAAAGGCTTCGGTACGTAATCGTCGGCGCCGACCTCCAGGCCGATGATGCGGTCCATCGCCTCGGCGGCGGTGGTCAGCATCACGATGCCGGTGGCCGGGTGGTGCTCACGGATCCAGCGCGCCAGCGACAGCCCGTCCTCGCCGGGCATGTGCACGTCGAGGATCGCGACCGCGGGCGGCGCCGCCGCGAAGCGCTGGCGGGCCGCCGCTGCGTCGGCCGCGGTGTCGACCGCGAAGCCCTGCTTGCCGAAATACTCGGCCAGCAGCGTGCGCAACTCCGGTTCGTCGTCGACCATCAGCAGCGACGGCGGTGCACTCGACATCGTCTCCCCTCCACGAGCCTCTGCGGCGGGATGATGCCAGTGCGCTGCGCTCGCGCTGAGGAGGGCGTCGAACATCCGGCGGCCTTGGATCAGGCGGCGCGCCGCTGCGGCGCCGTGACGTGCACCGCCGGCAGTGCCGACGAGGTCTCGCCGAGCAGCCAGCGCCAGAACGACGTGGCGGCCGGCAGGCCCTCGTGCGACAGACGCACCGGGCGGCGCAGGCGCACCGGCTCGGCGCAGGCAGTGTCGATCACCGCGCTGGCGTCGGCCTGGCAGAAGGCCGACGCGTGGACGGTGGCCGGGCGTTGGATCGTGACGTTCATCGTTGTCTCCCTGAGCGAGGCGATGGTCCGTGGGCCCGGTTTCGGCCCCGCTTCGCCATCGGGACCGGCGGGTTTCATTTGTTTCAGGCCAGGATCGCCCGCGCCGGCCGCATCGACGCTGCGAGCACGGTCCCGGTCAGCCGCTCGAGCCGGCGGACCATGCCCATGCCCCGGTCGCTGCGCCGCGGCGCGAGCGGTGCCACGACGTCGGCCGGCGGCGCCAGGTCCTCGGCAAAGCCTTCGCTGCGGTACAGCCGCGCCGTCTCGGGCCAGGGTTCGGCGACCAGGCTGTGGTCGGGGGTAGCGTGCGAGCGGGTGTTCATCGCGGATCTCCTGTGGGATCACGGCCTCGTCGGCCGGTGCATGGCTTCATGATGAACGGCAGGTGTTGCAGGCGGGCTGCGAGAAGCGGGCGATGGCGTTTCATTTGTTGCCACGCGTGCAACGCACGGGGCGCCTCAGCGCCAGGGCAGCAGGCTGCGCCGCGGCGTCACGGCCTCGAGCCGGGCGACCGCGGCGTCGTGGGCGCTGGTGACCCAGCGCGTCTCTCGCTGGCGCCAGCGCGCCAGGTCGAGCGGCGTGCGGTCGGCCTCGATCGGCTCGCCGGGGCCGAAGGCACGCGACATGTGGCCGGCGCGCCAGCGCGTCGCGGCGGTGGTGCGCAGCGCCGGGTCGGCGCCGAGGGCGAGCAGTTCGTCGATGCGCGCGACCGAGCCGTCGAGCGCGGCGTAGTGCAGCGGCGTCAGCCCGGCGTCGTTGCGCACGTTGACGCCCACCGCGCGCAGCGCCGGGTGCGAGCGGCGGTGCAGCGGCACGTTGCCGGCCGCGTCGCGCAGCGCCGGCGAGAGCCCGGCGGCGATCAGCACCGGCACCGCGTCGCCGCCCGCCTCGTGCAGCAGGCTGGCACCGTCGGGGTCGCGCTCGTGGAGATCGGCGCCGACGGCGAGCAGCGCCTTCAGGCACTCCCCGCAGCCGAAGCGCGCGGCCATGCGCGCCGGCGTCAGGCCGTCGCGATCGGCGCCGCGCGGGTCGACACCCAGGTCGAGGAGTCGCCGTGTCAGCCGTGGCGCGGCGGCGCCGCCGACGTGGGCGGCGAGGAACAGCAGGCTCGCGCCGTCGTCGCGCTGCGGCAGCGCGCGGCCCGCGCGCCAGCAGGCCGCGACCAGGCTCTCGAAGCGCGGCGCACCGGTCTCGGCGATCGCGTCGCGGAAGTCGTAGAAGTCGCAGCCGGGCGGCTCGGCGGCCGCGGCTTGCGCGACGCCGATCGCCAACGCGGCCGCGAGGCGCCGGCCGGCCGCGCCCACCTCAGACCACCGCCCAGCGGCCGGGCAGCAGCGGCATCGCGCGCATCAGGTGCTCGCCGAGCTGCGGGAACCAGGGCGACAGCGCCTCGCTGAGGTAGATCGCGCGGGCGCGCTGCGCCGGCTCCCAGCCGACGTTGACCAGGCAGACATCGGGGCCGCGGCAGTACTGCAGCAGGTCGGGGCCGAGCAGCCGGGCACTCCAGCCGGGCGCGCGGATGCTGCCGTCGGGATCGAGCGCCAGGGTGTCGTCGCGGTCGAGGCTGGGGGTCGGTGACATGGCGGGGCATCCTGGAGGTCGGTGCCCGCACTGTCAGCGCGGCCGGTCGCGGCGACGTTTCGCCGCGGCCGATGCCGTGTTTCGTTTGTTGCGCGGCGTCACTCCGCGGCGTTACCCCGCCGCGTCGCCGAGCGCCGCGGCGACGCGCACCAGCAGTTCGGCCGGCGCGAAGGGCTTCTCGACGCAGGCGCAGCCCGACTCGGCCAGGAAGCCGGCCGCGCCGGCCGCCAGCGTATCGCCGGTGACGAAGACCATGCGCCGCGCCAGCGCCGGGTGGCGCTGGCGCACAGCGCGCCACAGCGCCGGACCGTCCATGTCGGGCATGCGCAGGTCGCAGACGATGGCGTCGAAGCGTGCCTCGGCCAGCAGCTCGAGCGCGACCGCGCCCGACTCGGCCACCGCGACCTCGTACTGCGCCGATTCGAGCACCTCGCGCATCAGCTCGCCGAGCTCGGCCTCGTCGTCGACGACCAGCAGCCGCGCGCTGCCGGCCTCGGCGTCGAAGGAAGCGGGCGACGGCAGCGCGGCCTCGGCCGGCGTCGGCGCGTGTACCGGAAGGCTGACGCGGAAGCTGGCGCCGGTGGCGCCCAGTGGCGTCTGCGCTTCGAGCTGCAGCGCGCCGCCATGCTCGCGCACGATCGAGCGCGACACCGACAGCCCGAGCCCGGTGCCCGCACCCTCGGCCTTGGTGGTGAAGAAGGGGTCGAAGATGCGCTCGCGCAGTTCGTCGGGAACACCCGGGCCGTTGTCGGCGACGCGCAGCCACACGCGCGGCGGACGGCCCGGCCGCGGCGTCTCCAGCGCGGTCTCGACGCGCACGCGGCGCGGCGCCGGTGCGCCGGCCAGC
>Ga0209966_1000105_pt1 | contig 37545 bp, 36 predicted proteins | sample RhisoiCoNPM_FD_187575 | JGI IMG/M metagenome (GOLD analysis project Ga0209966, IMG submission 187575) | Arabidopsis thaliana rhizosphere microbial communities from the Joint Genome Institute, USA, that affect carbon cycling - Rhizosphere... | ecosystem: Host-associated > Plants > Roots >... | reverse complement strand
GGCCTCCACGCTCACCACCGCCATCGCGGCGATGCCCTCGCCGCGCCCGAGCAGGCCCAGGTGCTCCGGACTCTTGGCCTTCACGCTCACCTGCTCCACGCCCAGGCTCATCGCGGTCGCGATCTGCCGGGCCATCTCGGGCAGATGGGCGGCCAGGCGTGGGGCCTGGCAGATCACCGTCGCATCCACATTGATCACGCGCGCTCCCTTGCTGGAGATCAGCTCCATCACCGCCCGCAGCAGGCCGAGGCTCGAGGCTCCTTTGTAGCGCGGATCGGTGTCGGGGAACAGCCGCCCGAGATCGCCGAGCGCGAGCGAGCCCAGCAGGGCCTCGCAGACCGCGTGAGTGAGCACGTCCGCGTCCGAGTGGCCGCCCAGCCCACGCTCGGACGGCACCGTCACGCCACCGAGCACGAGGGGCCGCCCGTCGACCAGCGGGTGCAGGTCGAAGCCGAGCCCGGACCGGACCGCGGTCATGCCCGGCGGCGGGGCCTGGCCCAGCCGCGGGCCGTCCGGAGATCCTCCCGTGTCGTGATCTTGAGGTTCTGCTCGAGCCCCGGCACCATCGCCACCGTCGTCCCGAGCCGCTCCACCAGCATCGCGTCATCGGTCCCCGCGAAACCGTCCCGCCGCGCCTTTTCGTGGGCCTCCCAGAGTAGCGCACGGGTAAAGACCTGCGGCGTCTGCGTGGTCCACAGCCCGTCGCGGTCGATGGTCGCCTCGACGGCGCCGGCGCGCACGCGCTTGACCGTCTCACGCACCGGCATGCCGCAGGTGGCCGCCCCGCCGGCGGCCGCCGTCCGCACGCGCGCCACGAGGCCGCCGGCGATGAACGGCCGCACCCCGTCGTGGACCACGACCCAGCGCGCGCGCTCGGGCACCCGCTGCAGCGCCCGCCACACCGACTCCTGCCGGTCCGCGCCGCCGGCCACCACATCGAGGATCTTCGGCACCCGCTGCCGGGCGAGGAGCCGGCGCGTCGCCGCCACGTGGGCCTCGGGCACCGCCACCACGATGCCGGCCAGGCCCGGCGTGCGCGCGAGGGCGCGCAGCGTGGCCACCAGGATCGGCGCCCGTCCGAGGCGGAGGTATTGCTTGGGCCGAGGGGAACCCATGCGGGAGCCGACGCCTCCCGCGGGGACGATGGCGTAGGTCACCGCGCGACCTGCTCCTCGTCGCGCTGGCGGGCGAAGATCATCCGGCCGGCCGCGGTCTGGTAGATGGTGGTCACCGTCACGTCGACGGTCTGGCCGATGAGCCGCTTGCCGTGCTCGACCACTACCATGGTGCCGTCGTCGAGGTAGGCGACGCCCTGGTTGGACTCCTTGCCTTCCTTGACGATGTGCACGTGCAGCGGCTCGCCGGGCAACACCACCGGCTTCAACGCGTTGGCCAGCTCGTTGATGTTGAGCACCGACACGCCCGACAGCTCGGCGACCCGATTCAGGTTGTAGTCGTTGGTGACGATCTTGCCGCCGGTGGCCCGGGCCAGCTCGATCAGCTTCCGGTCCACCTCCCGCACCTGCGGGAAATCCACCTCGTCGATGCGGACGGTCACGCGCGGCACGCGCTGCAGCCGCTGCAGCACGTCGAACCCGCGCTTGCCGCGGTTGCGCTTGAGCGCGTCGGCGGAGTCGGCGATCTGCTGCAGCTCGCGCAGCACGAACTGCGGCACCAGCAGGGTGCCGGCCAGGAACCCGGTCTGGCAGACGTCCACGATGCGCCCGTCGATGATCACGGAGGTGTCGAGGATCTTGTCGCCCTCCTGGCGCACCGCGGTCTTCGGGAAGAGCTTGACCGACATGTCCTCGAGCTCGTCCCGCTTGTGCAGCGTCACCGTCGCGCCCAGATAGCCGAGCAGCAACGCGAAGAGTCCGCGGCCGAGGGCGCCCGCGCCCGGCACCACCGCCTCCAGCGCGGTGCCGAGGCCCAGGCCGAGGACGATGCCGAGCATGGCGCCGATGGCGCCCCAGAAGAGCCGGTCCACCGGGACGCGACGGGCCTGCCACTCGAGCAGCACCACCAGCACACCGGCCAGGAAGCCGGCGCCGGCCAGGAAGAGGTTGCTGGGCGCGTGCAGCCCCAGCCCGTGCGCCAGCGCGAAGCCGGCCGCGGTGGCGGCCGTCAACACCAGCACCCGCACGATCAGAATGCCGATTCGCATGCAGCCCTCACGGCCCCAGTAGGACTTTCACCGCCTCGTCGACCGTGCCCACACCCTGGACGTCCAGCGGCTGGCCGGCCACGCTCCCGAGCGTGCTCTGCGGCACCACCGCGGCGGTGAAGCCCAGCGCCGCGGCCTCCTTGAGCCGCGTCTCGAGGCCGGTCACCGCCCGTACTTCCCCGGCCAGCCCCACCTCGCCGAGCACGACCAGATCACCGCGGAGCGGCCGGTCCAGATAGCTGGACGCCGCGGCCAGCACCAGGCCCAGGTCCGCGGCCGGCTCCAACGCCTTCGCGCCTCCGGCAACGTTGACGAAGGCGTCCTGCGACTGCAGCGGGAAGCCCACCCGCTTCTCCAGCACAGCCAGCAGCAAGCATACGCGATTGTAGTCGGCGCCAAGCACAGTACGGCGGGGGGTTCCGAACCCGGCCGGGGTCACCAGGGCCTGGATCTCGACCAGCAGGGGGCGGGTCCCTTCGAGGCTGGCCACGACCACCGAGCCGGCGGCGTCCTTGGGACGCTCCGCCAGGAAGAAGCCCGAGGGGTTGGCGACCTCGGTCAGGCCCCGGTGCCCCATCTCGAAGACCCCGATCTCGTTGGTGGATCCGAACCGGTTCTTCACCGCGCGGAGCACCCGGTAAGCATGGTGCTGCTCGCCCTCGAAGTAGAGCACGGTATCCACCAGGTGCTCGAGCACCCGGGGTCCCGCGATAGCTCCCTCCTTGGTCACGTGTCCGACCAGGAAGGTGGCGATGCCCCGGCCCTTGGCCAGGGCCATGAGCCGGGCGCCGCACTCGCGGACCTGGCTCACGCTACCGGGCGCCGACTCGAGGCCGGGCATGTAGACCGTCTGGATCGAATCGACGATCAGCACCTTCGGATTCAGCGTGGCGACGTGGGCCTCGACGGCCTGGAGATCGGTCTCCGCGACGAAGTAGAGGCCGGCCGGCGGCGCCCCGAGCCGGTCGGCGCGAAGCTTCACCTGCCCCGCGGATTCCTCGCCGGACACGTACAGCACGGGGCCGGCCCGGCCGGCCAGGGCGCCGCTGACCTGGAGGAGCAGGGTCGACTTGCCGATGCCCGGGTCGCCGCCGATCAGCACCAGCGATCCCGTGACCACGCCCCCGCCCAGCACCCGATCGAGCTCCGCCATGCCGCTCGAGGTCCGATGGCCGTCGCCGTCCACGCGGATGTCCCCGAGCGGCAGGGGCCGGGTGGACGTCACGCCGGGGCGCGCGCTGCCCCGGGCGGGCGCCGGGCGCTCCTCGACCAGCTGCACGTACGTGCCCACCCGCGCGCAATCCGGACACGTGCCCGGCTTGGGCGCGGCGAGGCCGCACTCCTGGCAGCGATAGACCGACCGCTCGCGCGCCATCAGCGGCCGCTCGCCCCGGATCCGGCCTGGCTGCCCGACTCGATCGTCGACCGGATGAGCGACCGGAGGAGATAGCTGCGCCGGGCGCCTTCGAGGAACTGCACGAGGTTCTCGTATACCGTCGGATCCTCGAGCAGCGCGCCCACCGTGCCCTCGCCCGCCTTGAGTCGCTCCGTGACCGCGCGCAGATTCGCCATCGCGACGCGGAAGTCGGCGGTGGCGTCGCCGAGGGCCCCGGCCTGACCGTCGGCGCCGTCGCGGGTGAGCTGACCGAGGAGCCCCTGCCCCTGGGCCACCCGCTCCGAGACGTCCCGGAAGTTGTGCGCCACCGCGCGCAGGTCGTCCGCCACCGCCTTGTACTGCGGGTCGTAGAGCAGCGCGGAGATCAGGTTGTCGCGGGACTCGAGCTTGGCGGCGCCGCGGCTCAGCGCGTCCATCGCGGCCAGCAGCGCGCGCACCGATTTGCCGCTCTCCGGCGAGAGCATCACGCCGACCGCGTTGTCGCCCTGCTCGGCACGTGCCAGCAGCGCCTGAGTCCGCACCAGGAGCGCGTTGAGTCGGCCGAGCGCTTCCGGCTCGCCGTAGACCAGGGTGTGGACGAATCCCTTGCCGGTCTCGACCTGCTTGGCGATGCGATCGACCCGCTCCGCGGTGCCCTTGAGGCTCGCGGCCAGCTCCCGGACCGTCTGCAAGGTCTCGATGCCCGTCTTGAACATCTGCTGCATCTCGAACGATTCCTTCGAGGCCAGCATGTCGCCCGCCTGCAGCGGGGGCGCCGAGGGCGAGCCGAGGGAGATCTCGATGATCTTGTCGCCCAGCAGGCCCTGGGTGGCGATGTGGACCTCGGAGTCGCGGCGGATGCGGTCGGAGTACCGGCGGGCCACCGTGAGCGTCACCCGCACCTTGCCGCCGGGCTCGGGGGGCAGCACGACGCCGGTCACCCGCCCGATCTGCACGCCGGCCAGGCGAACCGTGGCGCCTTCCATGAGCCCACCCACCTCGGTGAACTCGGCGATGAGGTCGTACTTGCGCTCGAAGTAGCGCGCCTGCGCGCCCAGCAGATAGATGATGGCCACGAAGACGAGCAGGCCGGCCAGGATGAAGGCGCCGATCCGGATCTGCAGCGCGAACTGCCGCCCGTCGGCCACGGCCCTAGATCTCGCGCAGCTCGCCGGTCAGGAAGCGCCGGACGTCCGGATCGGGGGAGCGATGGATCTCGGCGGGGGTGCCCATGTCGGCGAACCGCCCGTGGAGCAGGATCGCCATCTGGTCGGCCACGAGCTCCGCGAACTCCACGTCGTGGGTGACCACGATCGCGGTGTCGCACACCCCGGTGCGCAGCTGCGCGATCAGCTGGGCCACCAGCCGCGCGTTCGTCGGATCGAGCCCCGCGGTGGGCTCGTCGAAGAACACCACCTCCGGCTCCATCACGAGGGCCCGCGCGATGCCCACCCGCTTGCGCATGCCGCCGCTCAGCTCGGCGGGCAGGAGGTCGTCGGTGTCGGGCAGGCCGACCAGCGAGAGGAAGTGGTGCACGCGATCGGTGATCTCGCCCAGCGACATCCGGGTGTGCTCGCGGAGCGCGTAGGCCACGTTCTCGAAGACGGACAGCGAGTCGAAGAGCGCGGCACCCTGGAACACGAAGCCGGTGCGCCGGCGCAGCGACAGCATCGATTCCTCGCGCATCCGATCGGTGCGGGTGCCGAAGAGGCGCACCTCGCCGCTGTCCGGGCGGACGAGCCCCGCCGCGATCCGGAGCAGGACGGTCTTGCCGGTGCCACTGCCCCCCATCACGGCCAGGATCGTGCCCTTGTTCAGGCCGAGGCTCACGCCGCGCAGGACGTGGTTCTGCCCGAACGACTTGTGGATGTCGCGCAGCTCGACGAGAGGCGAGGCGACGGCCATCGCGGCGCTCACCAGAACATGATGAGGAACAGCTTGGTGATGAAGAAGTCCGATACGATCACCCCCATGGCCACCTGCACCACGGTGGCGGTGGTGGAGCGGCCGAGCCCCTCGGTGCCGCCCTCGGTGGCGAGCCCGTTGTAGCAGCCGATCAAGGTGACCAGCGCGCCGAAGACCACGCTCTTGCCGACGCCGGTCAGGAAGTCCTTCAGCACCACCCAGTAGGAGATGGTGTTCCAGTACAGATACGAGTCGACGTTGCGGTCGTACACGGCAATCAGCATACCTCCGAGGAGCCCCATGCCGTCGGCCAGGATCGTGACGAGGGGGAAGACGAGGAGCGCGGCCATGAGCCGCGGCACGATCAGCTTCTTGATGTAGTTCACCCCGAGGGCGCGGAGGGCGTCGATCTGCTCGGTGACCTTCATCGAGCCCAGCTCGGCGGTGATGCCGGAGGCGACCTTGCCGCCCACCAGGATGGCGGTGAGCACCGGCCCCAGCTCGCGAAGGATCGACAGCGCCACCACCGGGCCCACGTAGTTCTCCGCCCCGAAGCGGGCCATGTTCACCGCGGTCTGCAGGGCCAGCACCATGCCGGTGAAGAGCGCGGCGGTGAGGGCGACGGTCAGCGACCGCACCCCGATGATGTCGATCTCGCGCGCCACCGCCCAGAAATAGGACGGCGGCAGCGCGAGGTTGCGCGCGACCCGGACGGTGAGCAGCCCGAGCCCGCCGTACCAGATCGCGGTTTCGCGGAGATGGGTTCTGAGATCCTTCTCCATCATCGGCCCGGCTCCCGCGAGAAGCTCTCGACCAACGCGCGGAACGCGGGCCGGCCGGCCTCGAAGGCGCCGGTGGGCGCCACGTACAGGAAGTCGTGCACGCACGGGTCGGCCCGCATCACCATGGCTTCCACCGTCACGTCTCGGCCCTCGGCCATCCCTCGCACCACCGAATGGGCGGCCTCGCGTCCGCCCACGCTGGTCGTCCCCTGCTCGATCACGTCGCGCTTCGTGAGCCCGAAGGTCAGGTGCCGCGCCAGCACGTCGAGCGGGCGCGCGGTCTCGCGCCCGCCGCAGGTGGCGTCGACCAGCATGCCGCCCGAGCTGGCCGCCCCCTGCAGGGCCAGATCCGCGCGCGGGCCCGGCTCCACCGTCCAGCCGCTCGCCGGCAGCGTCACCCGATAGCCCTTGGCCGAGTGGTACACCCCGTTCTCGACGCGCCCGGTCGCCGTCGCGCAGGCGGTGGCGACGATGGACACCGCAATCAGGAGAAGCCGCCGTGACCCCTTGCTCATCTGCGGCGGCCTCGACATGGCCCCCGCACTCCCCCAGCTCCGCTGACGCCGATGGACGGTCACTTGCTCCCGGCGTGGCGGCGCGCGAGCTCGCGGAACACCCGGCGCAGTGGGATGCCCCGGGCGGTGAGCAACACCATGGTGTGGAACCAGAGGTCGGCGATCTCGGAGACGACGCGCTCGTCGCCCTCGCCGCCGAGCGCCGCGGTGACCACCTCGGTCGCCTCCTCACCGATCTTCCGGCAGATCTGCGGCTCGCCCTTGCCGAGCAGGGCCGCCACGTACGATCCGGGCGGCGGGGCGACCTTGCGGGACTCGAGCACGCGCTCGACCACCTCCAGCACGGCCGGTCCCGCGCCTTCCGTCGAGACCGGCGCGGCCTCGCCTTCGTCGAGGCGGGTGAAGAAGCAGCTGCGCGCTCCGGTATGGCAGGCCACACCGTCCTGGTGCACCTGCACCAGCAGCGTGTCGCGATCGCAGTCCGCGTAGATGCCATCGACGTGCTGCGTGTGGCCGGACGTCTCGCCCTTGCGCCAGAGGCTCTGGCGCGAGCGGGACCAGAAGTGGGTCGCGCCGGTCCGCCGCGTGGCGTCGAGCGACTCACGATTCATCCACGCCACCATGAGCACCTGGCCGGTCTCGGTGTCCTGCACCACCGTCGGGATCAGCCCCTGCGCGTCCCAGCGAAGCTCGTCGAGCACGCTCACGGCCCGATCCTCACCGGCACGCCCCGCTCGGCCAGGTAGCGCTTGGCCTCAGGGACCGTGTGCTGGCCGAAGTGGAACAGCGAGGCCACCAGGACCGCGTCGGCGCGGCCCTCGACGGCGCCCTCGCGCAGATGCTCGAGCCGCCCGACGCCCCCCGAGGCGATGACCGGCACCGACACCGCGTCCGACACCGCGCGGGTCAGGGCCAGATCGTAGCCGTCGCCGGTACCGTCGCGGTCCATGCTGGTGAGCAGGATCTCCCCCGCGCCCAGACGCTCGACCTCTCGGGCCCACGCCACCGCGTCCCGCCCGGTCGGTCGGCGGCCCCCGTGAGTGTAGACCTCCCAGGCGCCGGCCCCGCGGGATTTGGCGTCGATGGCGACCACGATGCACTGGCTGCCGAACGCGCGGGCCGCTTCCGAGACCAGGGTCGGGCGCTCCACCGCGGCGGTGTTCAGCGACACCTTGTCGGCGCCGGCGCGCAGGAGGGTGCGGATGTCGTCGAGCGAGCGGATCCCGCCGCCCACCGTGAGCGGCATGTAGATGCCCTCCGCGGTGCGACGCACCACGTCGAGCATGGTGGCGCGGCCCTCGTGCGACGCGGTGATGTCGAGGAACACCAGCTCGTCGGCGCCCTGCGCGTCGTAGGCCAGCGCCGCCGCGACCGGATCGCCCGCGTCGCGCAGCGCCACGAACTGCACGCCCTTCACCACCCGGCCGTCCTTCACGTCGAGGCAGGGAATGAGCCGCTTGCAGAGCATGACGGCTACCGGATCTCGGCGACCGCGGCGGCCAGGTCCACCGCTCCGCTGTAGAGCGCGCGGCCCACGATCACGCCGGCCAGGCCGGGGACGGTGGCGAGCCGGCGGATGTCGTCGAGCGATCCGACGCCGCCGGAGGCGAGCACCGGGATGCCGGCGGCCCGAGCCACCGCCTCGGTGCTCCAGAGATTGGGCCCGCCCTGCGTACCGTCGCGCGCGATGTCGGTATAGATGATGCCGGCCGCGCCGGCCGCGGCCGCGTCGCGGGCCAGGGCCATCGCGTCGAGATCGAGCACGCGGGTCCAGCCGTCCACCGCCACCCGGCCCTCGGAAGCGTCGATGCCGATCATGAGCCGCTCGCCGAATCGCTCGCACACCTCGCCGAGAAAGCCGGGGTCCAGCGCCGCGCGCGTGCCCACGATGGCCCAGCGGGCGCCCGCCTCCAGCAGCGCCTCGACGTGCGCCAGCTCGCGGAGGCCGCCGCCCACCTCGACCGGGATCGACACCGCGCGAATCATCGCGCGGACCAGGTCGGTCTGGGCCGGCCCGCCCGCGAAGGCGCCGTCGAGATCCACCACGTGGAGCCGGCGGGCGCCCGAAGCCTCCCAGCGCCGGGCCATCGCCACCGGATCGTCGGAGAAGACGGTCTCGGCGTCGGCGCGCCCCTGCATGAGCCTCACGCAGCGCCCCGCCTTCAGATCGACCGCCGGCACGATCTCGAACATGGCCCGCGACGATGGTCAGCGGCGCTCACGCACGAACGCGGCGAAGTTCTCGAGCAGCCGGATGCCCCAGCGCTGGCTCTTCTCCGGGTGGAACTGGGTGGCGAAGAGCGGCCCGCGGCCGACCGCGGCCGGGAACGTGAGCCCGTAGGTGCACGACGCCACTCGCAGCGAGTCGTCGGCGGTCTCCGGATAGTAGGAGTGCACGAAGTAGAAGTGCGCCCCGCTCGGAATGCCATCGAAGAGCCGGAGGTCGCCGCGGTGCTCGACCTGGTTCCAGCCCATGTGCGGCACCTTGAGAGTGCCGGGGAACCGTCGCACCGCCCCCGGGATCACGTCGAGCCCCTTGCCCTGCCCGAACTCCTCGCTCTCGGTGAACAGCAGCTGGTAGCCGAGACAGATGCCGAGGAACGGCCGGGCGCTGTCGAAGCAGGCGCGCAGCGACGCGATCAGGCCGAGCGCCTGCAGATTGCCCATCGCGTCGTGGAAGGCGCCGTCGCCGGGCAGGACGACCGCCTCGGCCCGGTCCACCACCGCGGGGTCCTGGGTCACCACCGCCGGCATTCCGACGCGGGTGAACGCCTTCTCCACGCTGCCGAGATTGCCGCGCCCGTAGTCGACGACGGCGATCATGCGGTTGCCGCTCCACTCACAGGCTGCCCTTCGTGGAGAGAACGCCCGCGATTCGCGGATTCAGGCGGGTGGCCTCGGCGAGGGCGCGGCCGGCCGCCTTGAAGGTGGCCTCCGCGATGTGGTGCAGGTTCTCGCCGTAGTGCATGTTCAGGTGCAGGGTGATCTCCGCGTTGACCGCGAGCGCGCGGAAGAAATCCTTCAGCAGATCGAGATCGAAGTTCGCGATCCGCGTCCGCTGCAGCGGCACGTTGAAGACGAGGTACGGCCGGCCCGAGATGTCCACCGCGGCGTGCAGCAGTGCTTCGTCCATGGGCAGGAACGAGGCCCCGTAGCGGACGATGCCCTTCTTGTCGCCCACCGCCTCGCGCAGGGCTCGGCCCAGGCAGATACCCACGTCCTCCACCGTGTGGTGGAGGTCCACGTCGAGGTCGCCCTTGGCGTCGACGTGCAGATCCATCAGCGCGTGTCTGGACCAGGCCTCCAGCATGTGGTTGAAGAATGGGATGCCCGTCTCGACCTTGGACGCGCCAGTGCCGTCCAGGTTGAGCGTCAGCACGATCTGCGTCTCCCTGGTGTTGCGCTCGATCCGGCTCTGCCGCGGCGTCGCCGGCTCCGTTCCCCGCTCCGCGCTCATCGATCGTCTCCCGGGCGGGCGATGCGCACCGCCGCCGCCGCCCCGTGTCCGTCCAGGCCCTCCACGCGGGACAGCTCGGCCACGTGCGGCCCCGCCTCCGCCAGCCCTTCCCGTGAATACTCGATCACGCTCAGCCGGGTCACGAAGTCCTCGGTGGACAGCGCCGACGAGAAGCGCGCGGTGCCTCCGGTGGGCAGCACGTGGTTCGGCCCGGCCACGTAGTCGCCCACCACCTCGGGGGTGTGGCGCCCCAGGAAGACGGCGCCCGCGTGCCGGACGCGCTCGAGCAGCCCCTCGGGATCGCGCACCTGCAGCTCCAGGTGCTCGGGGGCGAGGCGGTTGGCCACGTCCACTGCCTCCTCGAGGCTCGCGGTCAGCACGAGCGCGCCGTGGCTGCCGAGCGCGGCCCCCGCGATCTCGCGCCGGGGCAGCGCGTCCAGCCGGCGCGAGAGCGCGGACGCCACCCGGTCCCGCAGCGCTCGCGACGGGGTGAGCAGCACCGCGCGGGCGATCGGATCGTGCTCGGCCTGGGCCAGCAGGTCGGCGGCCACGAAGTCGGCGTCGGCGGTGTCGTCGGCGACGACCAGCACCTCGCTGGGCCCGGCCAGCATGTCGATGCCGACGCTGCCGAAGACGTGCGCCTTGGCGAGGGTCACGTAGATGTTGCCGGGCCCCACGATCTTGTCCACCCGCCGGATGGTCTCGGTCCCGTAGGCCAGCGCGGCGACCGCCTGCGCGCCGCCAACCCGGTAGGCCTCGGTCACGCCCGCGATGCGGGCTGCGGCCAGCACCGCCGGGTTCAGCGAGCCGTCCCGGCCCGGCGGCGAGACCAGCACGATCTCGCGCACCCCGGCCACCCGCGCCGGCACCCCCGTCATCAGCACCGTGGACGGATAGGCGGCGCGCCCGCCCGGGACGTAGACCGCCACGCGATCGAGCGGGCGCACCTCCTGGCCGAGCCGCGAGCCGTTGTCATCCTTCATGCGCCACGAGCGGGGCGCGCACTCGCGGTGGAAGCGCTCGATGCGGTCGGCCGCGTAGCGCAGGGATCGCAGGGTGTCGGGGCCGACCGCCCGCTCGGCCGCCGCGAACTCCTCGGCCCGCACCGGCAGGTCGGTCGCGCTCAACGCCACCCGGTCGAACCGCTCGGTCAGCTCGAGGAGCGCGGCGTCGCCTCGATCGCGGACCGCGCCCACGATCCCGGCCACGCGGGTGGCGATCTCCGGATCCACCGCGCCGGGCGGACGCTCCAGCGCGCGGACGATGCCGGCCACGCCCTCGGTCGCGGTCTCGAGCCGGCGAATCATTCTCGCGTCCGCTCCGCCCGGCCCGATACCGCCTGCCGCATGGCGGTGATGAGCTGGCTGACGTGGGAATGGGCGGTCTTGAGCGACGCGCGATTGACGATGAGCCGCGCGGTCGAGGTCAGGATCTCGGCCACCTCCACCAGCCCGTTGGCCCGCAGGGTCTCGCCCGACTGCACCAGGTCCACGATGCGCTCGGCCAGCCCGACCAGCGGGGCCAGCTCGATGGAGCCGTCGAGCCTGACCATCTCGACCTGGATCCCGCGCTCGGAGAAATAGCTCTCGGTGAGCCGCGGATACTTGGTGGCCACCCGCACCCAGGACCAGCGCGCCGGATCGTCCCGCTCCCACAGCTCGCGCGGCTCGGCCACCACCAGACGGCAGAACCCGAAGCCCAGATCGACCGGCTCGTAGACGTCCGGCTGCTGCTCGAGCAGGATGTCCTTGCCCACGATGCCGAGGTCGGCGGCCCCGTACTCCACGTAGGTCGGGATGTCGGCCGGCTTGAGCAGGATGAAGCGCAGGCCCGCCTGCTCGTCGGTGAGCAGGAGGCGCCGTGAGGCGGGCTCGATGCCGCGAATGCCCATGCCGGCCAGCCGCGCGAGCGCGGGATCGAGCAGACGGCCCTTGGGCAGCGCGAGGGTGAGCATCAGCGCACTCGCTCGATCGCCGCGCCGAGCGAGCGCAGCTTGACCTCGAGCCGCTCGTAGCCACGGTCCAGATGATAGACGCGGGAGACCTCGGTCCGGCCGCGCGCGGCCAGCCCGGCCAGCACCAGCGAGGCCGACGCGCGCAGATCCGTGGCCATCACCGGCGCGCCGTGGTAGTACCGCTGCCCGCGGACGACCGCGGTGGACCCGTCGGCCTCGATGCGCGCGCCCATGCGACACAGCTCGGCCGCGTGCATGAACCGGTTCTCGAAGATCGTCTCCGAGATCTTGCTGATCCCGTCGGCCAGCCCCAGCATCGCCATGAACTGCGCCTGCATGTCGGTGGGGAAGCCGGGGAACGGGCTCGTGATCAGGTCGGCCGCGCGCGGCCGCGCCGGGCCCTGGCAGCGGATACGGTCGCCGGCGACGGTGACCGCGGCGCCGCACTCCTCGAGCTTGGACAGCACCGCCGACAGGTGCCGCGGCTCCGCCCCGGTGATGGTCACGTCGCCGCCGGTGATGGCCGCGCCCACCAGCAGCGTTCCCGCTTCGATGCGGTCCGGGATCACCCGATGACGGGCCCCCCCCAGCTCGGTCACGCCTTCGATCTCGATGCGCTCGGTGCCCGCGCCGTCGATGCGCGCGCCCATCGCGGAGAGCAGCCGCGCGAGGTCGGTCACCTCGGGCTCGCGCGCCGCATTCTCGATGACGGTGGTGCCCTCGGCGAGGGCCGCCGCCATCATGAGGTTCTCGGTCCCGGTCACCGTGACCAGGTCCGTGGTGATGCGCGCGCCCTTGAGGCGGCTGGCCCGCGCCTCCACGTAGCCGTTGCGGATGAAGACCTCCGCGCCCAGCTTCTGAAAGCCCTTCAGGTGCTGGTCGATGGGCCGCACCCCGATGGCGCAGCCGCCCGGCAGGGCCACCTTGGCCAGCCCGGTGCGCGCGAGCAACGGACCGAGCACGAGGACGGATGCGCGCATGGTGGACACCAGCTCGTACGGCGCCTCGTTGCTGGTGACCGCGGACACCTGCACCCGCGTGCCGCCGTCGGCGTCCGTCGAGATCACGCCGCCCAGCCCCTCCAGCAGCGAGCGCGTGGTGGTCACGTCGGCCAGCGCGGGCACGTTCTCCAGCACCACCGGCTGGGCGGTCAGCAGCGCGGCGCAGAGGTCGGGCAGGGCCGCGTTCTTGGCCGCGCTCACCGCGACCTCGCCCCGCAGCGGGGCGCCGCCGTCGATGACGAGCCGGGTTGCCATCAGCAGCCCTCCCGCCTCGCCGCGCCGGAGGCGCAGGTCGAGAGGACGGGCGCGCCGGGCGCCCAGCGTCCGCCGATGTAACGCTCGACGCCGCTGAGATCGCGGCGCGCGCGGATCCCCGCGAAGCCCTCCGCGGCCATCAGCGAGGCGACCGGCCCGGCCTGGTCGTCGCCGATCTCCATCAGCAGCCAGCCGCCCGGCTTCAGCACCGGCGGGGCGCCGGTAACGATCCGGCGGATGATCGCCAGGCCGTCGGGTCCGCCGTCGAGCGCGGCTCGCGGCTCGTGGCGCGAGACCTCGGGCGGCAGCGACGGCAGCACCGCGCTCGGCAGATAGGGCGGATTGGCGACCACCAGGTCCAGGCTCGCCGCGATCGATCCGAGCGGCGCGAAGAGATCGCCGGCGAGCAGGTGGACCCGCGAGGACAGGCCGAGCTGCCGCACGTTCCGCGAGGCCACCGCGAGCGCGCCCGCCGAGACCTCCACCGCGAGCACCTCGGCCCGCGGCAGCGCGTGCGCGAGCGCGCAGGCGATGGCGCCGCTGCCCGTGCCGAGGTCCGCCGCGACCGGCTGCACGAGTCCGCCGAGCACCTCGATCGCCCACGCCACGAGTCCTTCGGTCTCCGGGCGCGGCACCAGCACGTCGGGCGTGACCGCGAGCCGGACCCCGTGAAAATCCTCCCAGCCGAGCAGGTACTGCAGCGGTTCCCGCCGCGCGCGCCGGTCGAGCAGGCCCAGATAGCGGGAGACGGTCGGCGTGGCCAGCCGCCGCGCCGGATCGAGATGCAGGGCGGCGCGATCCATCTCGAGCAGCGCGGCGAGCAGCCATTCCGCCTCCGCCCGCGCCGTCTCGAGCCCGGACGCCTCGAGGATCGCGGTCCCGCGCCGGAGCAGCGCGGTCACGCTCCGCTCGGTGGCCAGGTCGATCACGGCACGCTCTCCGCCAGCTTCTGGCTCTGATCGCGCTCGCGGAGGGCGTCGATCAGCTCGTCGAGGTCGCCCTCCAGCACCGCGGGCAGCCGGTGCAGCGTGACGTTGATGCGGTGATCGGTCACGCGCCCCTGCGGGAAGTTGTAGGTGCGGATGCGCTCGCTGCGCTCGCCGGTACCGACCTGACTGCGGCGGTCCGCCGCGATGGCGGCGGCCTGCTCCTCCTGCGCGCGCTCGAGCAGGCGGGCCTTGAGCACCCGCAGGGCCTTCGCGCGGTTCTTGATCTGCGAGCGCTCGTCCTGGCAGGTGACGACCAGGCCGGTGGGCAGATGGGTGAGCCGCACCGCGGAATCGGTGGTGTTGACGCCCTGGCCGCCCGGACCGGAAGCGCGGTAGACGTCGACCTGGATGTCCTTCTCGTCCACCTTGACGTCGACGTCCTCGGCCTCGGGCAGTACCGCCACCGTCACGGTGGAGGTGTGGATGCGCCCGCTCGACTCGGTGGCGGGCACCCGCTGGACGCGATGCACCCCGCGCTCGAACTTGAGCCGGCTCCAGGCCCCGCGGCCCTGCAGCAGCGCGACGACCTCCTTGAGGCCGCCGACCCCGGTGGGATGGCTGTCCATCACTTCCCACTTCCAGCGCTTCTGCTCCGCGTACTTGGTGTACATGCGGAACAGCTCCGCCGCGAAGAGCCCGGCCTCGTCGCCGCCTGCGCCGGCCCGGATCTCGAGGAAGACGTTCTTGTCGTCGTTGGGATCGCGGGGAATCAGCAGCGCGCGGAGATCCTCCTCGAGCGCGCCCTGCCGCGCGGTCAGCTCGTCGACCTCGGCCTGGGCCAGCTCGCGCATCTCGCGGTCGGCGTCCTCGGCGACGATGTGGCGCGCTTCCGAGATGCGGGCGAGCACCCCCTTGTACTCCTCGAACTTGGCCACCGTCTCGGCCAGCTCGGAGGCGGCCTTGGCGGTGCGCGCGTAGACCGCGGGCTGTCCGATCACCTGCGGATCGGAGAGCGAGCGGTTCAGCTCGCCGTAGCGTTCCTCGATCTGTCGGAGCTTGTCGAACATGCGGGCGCCTCAGGCTTGGACACTCGGGAGGCGGCGTCGCCGCGGCGAGGGACGACCGGAATCCGGATGCTGCCGGGTCTGCGGCTCGGTGCGCGGCGCGGCGCCGAGCCGGGCCCTACCCCTCTGCGGTCCCCTTCCTCTTGTACTTCCGCTGGAAGCGCTCGACGCGCCCGGCGGTGTCCAGGAACTTCTGCTTCCCGGTGAAGAAGGGATGACACTTGGAGCAGACCTCCACCCGGATCGACGGCACGGTGGAGCGGGTGTGGATGACCTCTCCGCAGTTGCAGGTGATCGTGGTGTCAATGTAGTCCGGATGAATGCCAGCCTTCACGGCGCACCTCCTCAATGGGCCTCACAGCATAGCAGGGGGAGGGGAGAAACGCAAAAACCGCTACTTGGCGGGGGGTGGTCCGGTCCCGCCGGCCGGCCGGGCTAGGCCAGCTGGTTCATCTGGTTCAGGAAGTCCTTGTTGGACTTGGTCATCTTGAGCTTGTCGAGCAGCAGCTCCATGGCCTCGACGGGGTTGAGCTGGGACAGGGCCTTCCGGAGCAGCCACACTTTTTGAAGCTCGTCCTTCTCCAGCAGCAGTTCTTCCTTGCGGGTCCCCGTTTGCTCGATGTTGATCGTCGGGAAGATGCGCTTGTCCATCAGGCGGCGGTCGAGGTGGACCTCCATGTTGCCGGTGCCCTTGAACTCCTCGAAGATCACGTCGTCCATCCGGGAGCCGGTGTCGATGAGGGCGGTGGCCATGATGGTGAGCGAGCCGCCCTCCTCCACGTTGCGGGCCGCCGCGAAGAAGCGGCGGGGCCGCTGCAGCGCGTTGGCGTCGAGGCCACCCGAGAGCACCTTGCCGGAGGACGGGATGACCGCGTTGTGGGCCCGCGCGAAGCGGGTGATCGAGTCGAGCAGGATCACGACGTCTCTCTTGTGCTCCACCAGTCGCTTGGCCTTCTCGATCACCATGTCCGCGACCTGCACGTGCCGCTGCGGGGGCTCGTCGAAGGTTGAGGAGATGACCTCGCCCTTCACCGAGCGCTGCATGTCGGTGACCTCTTCCGGCCGCTCGTCGATCAGCAGCACGATCAGGTACACCTCGGGATGGTTCTTGGCGATCGCGTTGGCGAGGTTCTGCAACAGCACGGTCTTGCCGGTGCGGGGCGCGGCCACGATGAGCCCGCGCTGCCCCTTGCCGATCGGACAGAGCAGATCCATCGCCCGGGTCGTCAAGTTGTCCGAGTCGTGCTCGAGGCGGATCCGCTCCATCGGGTAGAGCGGCGTGAGGTTGTCGAAGAGCGTCTTGTCGCGCGCCTGCTCCGGCGTCTCGAAGTTGATCGCCTCGACCTTCAGGAGAGCGAAGTAGCGCTCGCTGTCCTTCGGGGGACGGACCTGGCCGGAGATGGTATCGCCGGTGCGCAGATCGAAGCGGCGGATCTGCGACGGGGAGACGTAGATGTCGTCGGGGCCGGGCAGGTAGTTGTAGTCGGGCGCGCGCAGGAAGCCGAAGCCGTCCGGCAGCACCTCGAGCACGCCCTCCGCGAAGATGAGCCCGTCGCGCTCGGCCTGACCCTGCAGGATCTTGAAGATCAGCTCCTGCTTGCGCAGGCCGCTGGTGCCCTGCACCCCCAGCTCCTTCGCGACGTTGTTCAGGTCCGCGATGGTCTTGTCCTTGAGCTCGGACAAATTCATCCGCTTTCCTCCTGCACCGACCGCGCCGCTCACTTCGGGGGCGCTGGCTTGCTCGGGAGCGACAGGAGACTTCGGCGAAGGCCGCTTCGGACTACGCTCTGAGGAAGAGATGGTCGTCTCCGGCGGGTTGCGTGTGTACGGGTCTACTCTGTAAGTCTGTAAGGAGGTTGGTTACCGCGTTACGCGAAACACTGTCCCACACGGTTTCCTCGGCTGTCAACTTCAATTTCCGCGCGATTACAGGCGGACGTCGATGATCGCGCGCTCTCTGATCTCGGCCAGCCATTCCTTCAGCCGGACGTCGTACTTTTGGCGATAGAGGATCTCGCGCACCTGCCCGCGCACCTGGGCCAGGGCCTCGCCGGTCAGCGTCTCCCGCGAGTCCAGCCGAAAGATGTGATAGCCCACCTGCGAGCGGAACGGAGTCGACGCCTCGCCCGGCGTCAGACGCAGGATCGCTTCCTCGATGTCGGGGGCCAGCTCGCCCTTCTTGAGCGGGCCCAGGCTGCCGCCGTCCTTGGCCGAGGGATCGTCGGAGTATTTCTTGGCCAGCTCCGCAAAGTCCTGGCCTTCCAGGAGATATCCGTAGACCTCCTCGGCCCGCTTGCGCGATTCGAGCCATCCCTCTTCGCCCTTGGCCGGATCCGGCTGGAAGAGGATGTGCCGGGCCGAGAAGGTGAGGCCGGTCTCCAGCTTCTCCCGGTTCTCGGACAGGTACTTGTCGATCTCCTGCTCGGTGACCGAGATGCGCAGGGCGACTTTCCGACGGATGACGCGTTGAACCATCAGCTGCTCGCGCATCCGCTTCTTCACCGCCTCCAGCGTGAGGCCCTGGCTCTTCATCACCTGGTCGAACTGCTTCTCGTCGGTGACCTTGAGCTTCTTCATGACGTCGGCGATGTTCTCGGCGACCTCCGAGTCCTCGACCACCACCTTCTCCCGCTCGGCCTGCTGCAGCTGGATGCGGTTCTCGATCAGGTTCTCCAGCAGCCGCCCCCGCAGCACCTTGCGGGCCTCGCCCTCCTGCATCTTCTCGCGGGTCTCGGCCAGGTAGTAGAGCTCGGCCTCGTCCAGCTCGTACATCGTGATCGCGTCGTTGTTCACGACACAGATCACGCGATCGAGCAGGTCGCTGGAATCCGTCCCGTTGGCGATCGGATCCCGCGCGCTGAGCAGCGGCGCCGAGGTGGACGCGGGCGGCGTGGGGGCCTCCGCGGGCGGCTCGCTCTTGCCGATCAGGGGCATCCAGCTCGGGAGGGACGAGCAGCCGGAGAAGAGGAGGAGGAGCAGGAGGGAGAGCAGCGGTGCGACCGCGCGACGGCCCCTCACCGGAGCGAATCCAGCAGCTTCGCGAGAGCGTCCCGCACCGCGGGCCAGGGCTCGGCAGGAATCCGCGCGTCCACCGTGTACTCCCTTCTCAACGCGAGGGCACCGCGGCTCGCCGCGATGGTCTTGAGCACCCGCTCCGGCGTCACCTGCGTCGACGCCGCGAAGGTCAGCACCGCCCGCCCCCCGCCCGCTTCGATCCGCTCCACTCCGAGCGCCCGCGCGGTCACCCGGAGACCCACCACGTCGAGCAGCGCCTCCACCGATTCCGGCAGGGGGCCGAAGCGATCCGCCAGCTCCGCGCGCGCGTCGGTGATCTCCTCGGTCCGTTCGATCTCGGCCAGTCGCTTGTAGAGCGCCAGTCGCTGGTTCACCTCGGGGACGTACGCTTCGGGTAGGAGCGCTTCCACGTCCACCGAGATCACCGGCTCGACGCGCTCGGCTGCTGGTTCGCCTCTCAATTCTCGCACGGCCTCGGCGAGAAGCTTGCTGTAAAGATCGAACCCCACCGCCGCGATGTGCCCGTGCTGGGCGGCCCCCAGCAGGTTCCCGGCCCCCCGGATCTCCAGGTCTCGCATGGCCAGCCGCAACCCCGCCCCCAGCTCGGTCATCTCCTCGATCACCCGCAATCGCTTCTGGGCCGTCTCGTCCACCCGCCCGTCCGCCGGCACCAGGAGGTAGGCGTAGGCCTGCTGCCGCTCGCGTCCCACCCGCCCCCGCAGCTGGTAGAGCTGAGCCAGGCCGAAGCGGTCGGCCCGGTTGATGATGATGGTGTTGGAGGCGGGGATGTCCAGCCCGGACTCCACGATGGCAGTGGAGACTAGCACATCGGCCTGTCCGTCCACGAACTTGACCATCACGCTCTCCAGCTCGCGCTCGGCCATCTGGCCGTGCCCCATCACCACCCGCGCCTCCGGCACCAGGCTCTGGATGAAGGTGGTCATGGAGGCGAGCGACTGGATGCGGTTGTGCACGAAGAACACCTGGCCGCCCCGGTTCAGCTCGCGCTCGATGGCCTCCTTGATGACCGTGCGGCTGAAGGCGGTGACGACGGTCTCCACCGGGAGGCGGTCCAGCGGCGGCGTCTCGATGATCGAGAGGTCGCGCACGCCCGACAGGGCCATGTGCAGCGTGCGGGGAATGGGCGTCGCGGTCAGGGTGAGCACGTCCACCGCGGTGCGCAGCTGCTTGATGCGCTCCTTGTGGGTGACGCCGAAGCGATGCTCCTCGTCCACCACCAGCAGTCCCAGGTTCTTGAACTGCACGTCCTTGGAGAGCAGCCGGTGCGTGCCGACGACCACATCCACCGCGCCGGTGGCGAGGCCGGCCACCACCGCCTTCTGCTCCTTCGGGCTGCGGAAGCGCGAGAGCAGCTCGACCTTGGCCGGGAACGGGGCGAAGCGCTCGAGGAAGGTGTTGTAGTGCTGCTGGGCCAGCACGGTGGTGGGGACCAGCACCGCGACCTGCCGGCCGTCGGCCACCGCCTTGAACGCGGCCCGCAGCGCCACCTCGGTCTTGCCGTAGCCGACGTCGCCGGCCACCAGCCGGTCCATCGGACGCGCGCCCACCATGTCGCCCTTGACCTCCTCGATGGCGCGCATCTGGTCCGGCGTCTCCTCGAAGCGGAACGAGGCCTCGAACTCGCCCTGCCAGGGCGTGTCGTCGGAGAAGCGCGGGCGCTCCGCGACCGAGCGGCTCGCGTAGAGCTTCAGGAGCGCGTCCGCCATCTCGCGCAGGGCCGCGCGCACCGACTCCTTCACCCGCTGCCACGCCCCGCCGCCCAGGCGGTCGAGCCGCGCCGCGCCGTCGGGCGCGCCCATGTACTTGGAGATCAGATCCAGCCGCTCCACCGGCAGGTAGAGGCGGCCCCCGTCGGCGTATTCCAGGAGCAGGAAGTCGGCGCTGTGGCCCTCGGTGGTGAGCGTGCGCAGGCCGTGATAGCGGCCGATGCCGTGCTGCTCATGGACCACCAGATCGTTCGGGGCCAGGTCGTTGAAGGTGGCGATGGCGGCCCCGCGCTGGAAGAGGGGCCGGCGCAGGCGCCGCCGCTGCGCTCCGAAGATCTCCTCCTCGCAGAGCACGATCAGGCCGAGGGCGGGGACCTGGAAGCCCGCGGAGCACTCGCCCACCAGCACCCCGAGCCCTTCCGGGCTCCACAGGGTGGCCTGGGGCCACGCCTCGAGATCGTGCTCGCCGAGCATCTGCCGGAGCCGCTCGCTCTGGCGGTCGTCGTCGACGACCAGGCGCACCGTGAAGCCCTCGCCGCGCCACGCGCGGATCTCGGCGGCGAGCGTCTTGAACTGGCCGCGGAAGCCGCCCACCGAGCGGGTGCCCATCGTGATACGCGGCCCGGCGCCGTCGCTCCGCTGCAGCAGCGGCAGCTCGAGCCGCTGGTAGCGGCCGAGCAGGGCGCCGAGCGGCGCGGCCGAGGGCGCGTCGTCCGGCGGGGCCTCGAGCATCGCGGGATCCTCGAGCACCACCAGGGTCCCGGCCGGCAGGTAGTCCATCAACGTGACCGTCGCGGCGTCCTTCGTGCCGAGCGGCAGCACGGTCAGATCGGTCAGCGTCCCGGTCGAGCGCTGGGTGGTGGGATCGAAGAGGCGGAGCGACTCCACCTCGTCGCCGAAGAACTCGGCGCGCACCGGCCGCTCGTGGGTGGGCGAGAAGATGTCCACGATGCCGCCGCGGAGGCTCCACTGCCCGACCTCCATCACCGTCTCCGCCCGCTCGTAGCCCGCGGCCTCCAGCAGCTCGATCAGGATCTCCCGATCGCTGCCCTCGCCCACCGTGAGGGTGAACGTCCGGCGCTTGAAGCCGTCGGGCGGGGGGACGGCAATCGACAGCGCCGACGGCGTCGTCACGATGGCCACCGCGTCGCCCTCGAGGAGCCGCCGGCAGCAGAGCGCGCGCTCGGCGTCGGGCTCGCGATGCTGGTGCCCGCGCCACGAGGCGCCGGTGCCCGACGGGAACTCGAGCACGTGCCCCTCGCCCACCGCATCCGCGCGGCCGCCGGAGAGCGTGGAGAGAAAGAACCTGGTGTCCTGCGCCATCCGATGACGCGGTGATGGGCCGGGGGTGAGCACGAGCACCGGGCGACCGGTGCGCTGCAGGAGGCCGGCGATGGCCAGCGCCCGCGACGAGCCCCACAAGCCATCGGCGCGCAGGCAGGGTACTCCCCGGGACAGGGCCGCCAGGACCTCTTCGAACGCGGCCCAGCGGGTCAGCGCCGACTCGGCAGACACGATCATCACGTGCGAGGACCTTTCACAGGTACCATCGGCGGAGCGCGGCGTCAAACTCCCAGAGCGGCACGAAGCCCGAAGCGGGGCGGCGCCCGCGTCAGCGGGAGCCCTGGGCCAGATAGAAGGACAGCGTCTCCAGCTCGATGGCCAGGTCCACGTTCTTCAGGCGGACGTCCTTGCCCGCCTTGATGCGGCCCGGCGCAAAATTGAGGATGGTCTTGATCCCGGCCGCCACCAGCTTCTCGGTGACCGCCTGCGCCGACTCCCCCGGCACCGCCACGATGGCGATCTGAAGATTCCGCGCCTTCGCCTCGCGGGGCAGGTCCTCCATCGGCTGGATCTTCACGCTGTCCACCGCCTTGCCCCACTTGGCCGGATCCTCGTCGAAGATCGTGGAGATCCGGAAGCCTTGCCGCGCGAAGCCCTTGTAGTGGAAGAGGGCGGAGCCCAGATTGCCGAAGCCGACCAGCGCCACCTGCCACTCCCGGTCGAGCCCCAGGATGCGCTGCAGCTCGGCCTTGAGCCCGGAGACGTAGTAGCCGATGCCGCGCACGCCGAACTCTCCGAAGTAGGCGAGGTCCTTCCGCACCTGGGCCGAGTTGAGGCTGAAGCGCTCGGCGAGCTCCTGCGAAGAGATCGTCTTCACCCCGTCCTCCTCGAGCTGCTGGAGGCTGCGGGTGTAGACGGACAGGCGGCGCACCGTCATCTCCGGAATCCGGGGGATCTTGAACGGTGACCTTCGCGCCATGTTCTATTCGGGCGCTCCCCGCGCCCCACGGGTCAGCGGTCGAGTCTCCCCTCGCTGCGCCGCCCGTGTGCCGTCCCGGGGCGTGGCCCCGGGACGGTTGCCTTCGCTCTTCCCTTCCCTCTACGACTTCACGAACAGCAGGATGACCGCGATCACGAACACGAACAGCACGAGCGACTCGATGAAGGCCAGGCCGAGGAGCATGGCGGTCTGGATCCGCGCGATCGCGCCGGGCTGCCGGGCCATCGCGTCCACCGCCTGTCCCGCCGCGCGGCCCTGACCGATACCGCAGAGGCCCGCGGCCAGACCGAAGCCCAGACCGGCCGCCAGGACGGCGAGGGCCTTGGCCAGGTCACCGCTGCCGGCGGTGGCCGCCGCCTGCGCCCAGGCCAGCCCGGGGACCGCCAGAATCGCCATGAAGGTCATCGTGAGAATGCGTGGCACGGCTTTCCTCCTTGTTGGGGGTGACTGAGACTCAGTGATGCTCGGCTTCCTCGACCGCCGCCGCGATGTACAGCATGGCGAGCTTGCAGAAGATGAAGGTCTGGATGAAGGCCACCAGGATCTTGAGCGGCAGCAGGAAGCCCACCACGAACACCACCATGATCAGGGCCGCGGGCGCCCCCACCACGATGCCGCCGAGGGTGCCCGAGAGGGCCCAGCCCAGCATCCCGTCGAAGCCCATCATGAAGAAGAAGATGGCGAGGAGGATGTGGCCGGCCATCATGTTGCCGAAGAGACGAAGCGAGAGCGACAGCGGCCGGGCGCAGTGACTGATGATCTCGATGACGAACATCAGCGGCTTGAGCGCCGTCGGCACCGGCCCCGCGAAGTGCTTCATGTAGGGGATGAACCCCTGCTTCCGGACGCCGATGACGTGATAGGTGACGAAGACGATGAGGGCACACGCCGCGGTGGTGTTGAGATTCGCGGTGGGGGCGATCAGCCCGGGCACCAGCCCCATGAGGTTCGAGGTCAGGATGAAGAGGCCGAGGGTCATGATCAGGGGCAGGTAGGCGCGGCCCCCGTGGCCCACCGTCTCGTCCATCTCCTTCACGAACTGCTCCAGCACCATCTCCATGAAGTTCTGGGTGCCGGACGGCACCAGCGAGAGGCGCCGCGTCGCCACGATGGCCACCACCGCCAGGATGGCCATGACGATCCACGTATAGAGGACGTGGTCGGGCACGGCGGGCAGGTGCAGGATCGGCGGGTGCTCGATCATTTCCATATCGGTCGTCCTCTACGCGTCGGGCCGCGAGGCCTCGCGCCGCGCGTCCAGCAGCCCCTCGGCCAGCAGCACCAGCGGTAGCGCGGCCAGGCCGACGCCCACGCCCACCGGGTGCGCCCAGCCCTGCGCGATCAGCAGCCCGAGGCCGCCGAAGGTCACCAGCTGGCGCAGCCCGATGCGCCCGATCCGTCCCGCGCCGCCCCGGCCCTCGGCGATCATGCCGGTGGCCCGTCCCACGTCGCGCGCCAGCCAGCGGAAGTTCAGCAGCGCGATGCCCCCGCCTCCCGCCACGCCGGCCGCGGCGTCGGCCCCCGCGAGGCCCCAGGCGCCGGCGGTCATCGCGGCCACGCCGGCGGCTCCGCTCCAGGTCACCCGCGCCGCGAGATCAGCGATCGTCATCCTGCCCGTTCAGTGTCTTGAGGATCCGGTAGAAGTTCACCGCCGCCGCCGCGATGCCGAAGCCAAGGCCGACCAGCGTCAGCCACGGTCGCGTGCCCAGCAGCCAATCCGCGAAGTACCCGGCGGCGAGGCCGACCGCCACGCAAGCGAACAGCAGCGTCCCGAGATTGACGAGCTGTGCGGTCTGACTCCGCGGCGGCCTCTCCTCGGCCGGAGCCATGTGAACAGGAACACTATCACAGGCATTCAGGGCTGACAAGCAGCCTCAAATACTTGATATCGCAAGACTTTATGCCCATCGACGGATGTCGATCACGCACAAGCTGGGGGTCAGGTCTTGCATTACGACATTTCTCTCGCGCGAGGCGCTGACACCGCGCGCGGCGGAAAATGTCGTAATGCAAGACCTGACCCCAGGTCAGCCGAAGACGCCGCCCATGCGGGTGCCCGCCATGCGGTTGATGATGGCCACGCTGATGGCGGCGACGGCGATCAGGATGACGCCCAGGGCGGCGGCCTCGTTGGCGCTGCCCGCGATGTAGAAGGCGAAGATGCCGTTGGTGATCGACTCCCAGCCCCCGAGAGCGAGGAAGAGCACCGCCGAGGCCTCCTGCAGCGAGGTCATGAACGAGAACAGGCCGCCGACCAGAATCCCCTTCCAGATCAGCGGCAGCGTCACGTCGCGGAAGGTGCGCGCGCCCGAGGCGCCCACGCTGGAGGCCGCCTCCTCGAGCGAGGGGTGCACCAGCAGCAGCGAGGCGAACGATCCGCGCACCGTGTAGGGCAAGCGCCGCACCGCCAGCACCAGCGGCATGACGATCCAGAACGAGGTCAAGCCGCGGTCGAACCCGGGCAGGTCGAAGTGGAACGCGCGGATGTACGCGATGCCGATCGCGGTGCCCGGTACCGCGAGGATCAGGGTGTTCACCGCGTCCAGCGCACCGCGGCCGGGCACGGTGGAGCGGCCGAGCAGCCACGCGATCGGCACCCCGACCAGGATGCAGATCGCCACCGCGAGGCCGGAATAGAGGAAGCTGTTCAGGATGAACTTGGGCGTCTCCACGATCACCCGCTCGTAGTACTGCAGGGTGTAGGCCACCGGCAGCGGGGTGAGCGCCCAGCCGCGGCCCACCGACGCCAGCGTCACCCCGATGTAGGGGATGAACGACAGCAGCAGGAGCGTGCTCAGGAACGCGACCACGAGCGCCTGGCGGAGCGGCGACAGCCGCCGCCGGGCGATGCGCGAATAGGACAGCGACGAGTAGTCCTTGATCGCCACGTAGTGCCGCGCCGCGAGCAGGAAGAGGACCGCGAGCAGCACCATGAGGGCGGAGATCACGATGCCCATGCGGAAGATGCGCCGGTCCACGAACTGCACGATGTTGAGGTAGGCCTGCGGGGCCAGGAGGTCCTGCACGCCCAGCACCAGCGGGGTCGCGAAGTCGGAAAACGTCCAGATGAACACGAGCAGGGCCCCCGCCACGTAGCCCGGCGTGGTCAGCGGCAGGGTCACCCGCCAGAGCTTGCTGAAGCCGCGCGCGCCCACGCTCTCCGCCGCCTCCTCCAGCGACGGGTCGACCTTGCCGAGGGCGTCCACCACGTTCAGGGTGATCATCGGGAAGAGATGCAGGGTCTCCACCAGCACCACGCCGTGAATGCCGTAGAGGAAGTTCACCGGCCGCAGCAGGTCGAAGGCGTCCATCAGCAGCACGTTCACGGTGCCCGCGCGCCCGAGGATGAAGGTGAAGCCGAGCACCCCCACCAGCGGCGGCGAGATGATCGGGATGATGGTGAGGAAGCCGAAGAGGCTGCGCCCCGCGAAGTCGTAGCGCACCAGCAGGAAGGCCACCGCGATGCCCAGCACCGAGGAGGTGATCACGGTGGCCAGGCCCAGGATCAGCGAGTGCCAGAGGGAGCGCAGGTAGAAGCGGTCGGTGAAAAAATCGTGGAAGTTGGCGAGCGTCCAACGCCCGGCCTCGTCGGTCACCGCGTCGTAGAAGATGCGGCCGAGGGGATAGATGAGGAAGAGGATCAGAAACGCCCAGATCAGTCCGAGGCCCAGCGCCGGCGCCAGGCGCCGGCTACGCATCGTCGGAGAGGGCGAGGGTCACCGACGCGGGAAAGCTGAGCGTGACCGGCCGTCCCACCGGCAGCGGCTCGTGGTGCCACGGATCGCGGATGTCGGCCTTGAGCACGAGCCCGCACTCCGTCTCGACGTCGTAGCGGAGCGTGTTGCCCAGGTAGGACACGAGGCTGACCGTGCCGGCCACCCGGTTGCCGTCGCCCGCGTCGGGCGCGCCCACCGCCACGTTCTCCGGGCGCACCGCGAGCACGCAGCGGCCCGAGACGGCCGCGTCGGCGATGGCGCGCAGCGGGCCGAGCGCGGTGCGGACCAGCAGATCGCCCCGCGCGTGCGCGTCGACCCCGTGCACCTCGCCGGGCACCAGGTTGTTGGTGCCGACGAAGTCGGCCACGAAGCGGGTGCGCGGCCGCTCGTACAGCTCCCGGGGCCGGCCCACCTGCAGCACGTGGCCGTCGCGCATCACCGCGACCCGATCGGAGAGGGAGAGCGCTTCCTCCTGGTCGTGGGTCACGTAGACCGTGGTGATCCGCAGATCCTGCTGGAGCCGGCGGATCTCCGCCCGCACCTGGATGCGGATCTTGGCGTCCAGATTCGACAGCGGCTCGTCGAGCAGCAGGATGTCGGGATTCAGCACGAGGGCGCGCGCGAGGGCCACCCGCTGCTGCTGGCCGCCGGACAGCTGGCCGGGATAGCGGGCTTCGAAGCCCACCAGGTTGACCTTGCGGAGCCCTTCGTGCAGCCGCCGCGCGACTTCCTCGCCGGGCAGCCGGCGCAGCCGCAGCCCGTAGCAGACGTTGTCGGCCACCGTCATGTGCGGCCAGAGCGCATAGTTCTGGAACACCATGCCGATGCCCCGCTCGTACGGCGGCAGGCCGTTGACCACGCGGTCGCCGAAGCGGATGGTGCCCGCGTCCGGCTGGTCGAAGCCGGCGAGCAGGCGCAGCAGCGTGGTCTTGCCGCAGCCCGACGGGCCCAGCAGGGTGAACAGCTCGCCGTCCGCCACCGTGAGGTCCACCGCGTTCACCGCGGTGACGGCGCCGAACCGCTTCACCACGCCCCGGATGCCGACGATCATCGCGCGACTGCCCCCGCTCGTACGGCCTCCGGGGCGTCCGGCCCGGCGGCCGCTACTTCTTCAGCTCGTCCCACTTGGCCTCGATGTCGGAGCGGAAGCGCGTCTTGAGCGCCTCCGACCGCTTGGCCGCCACCGCCTCGTCGTAGACGTTGGCCACCTCGCCGTCGAAGTACGAGCGCACCCCGCCGGTGAACTCCACCGCCATCTCTGCGGTCGAGCCGGGCGCGCCAGCCACCTTGTACTTCGGAGTCACCGGGAAGAGGCCGCGCTCCATGAACACCCGCTGGCCGCGCTCGGTGAGCAGGAACTCGATGAACGCCCGTGCCGCCTTCGGATTGCGCGCGCCGGCCAGGATCGCCATCGGCTCGGGGGTCACGAAGGCATTCTTCGGGGCCACGTACTTGATGTCGAAGCCCGCCAGCTTCTCCTCGAAGGCCATGTAGGAGGGCACCGCGAAGCCGGCCGCGAACTCGCCCTTGGCCACCACCGTCGGCACGTCGCGGCTGCGCGCGGTGAAGTGGCCGGTATTGGCCGCCAGCTTGCGCAGCCACTCCCAGCCTCGGTCCTCGCCATGCAGCGACAGCATGACCTCGTAGGTCGCGTTCGACGACGACGATCGGGTCGGCGCGCACTGGGCCACCTCGCCCTTCAGCTTCGGGTTCAGCAGGTCGTCCCAGTCCTTGAGCGGCGCGACCCCGAGACGCTGCAGGCGCTTGGGGTTGTAGACCAGCCCGTAGGGCTCGAGGGCGGTGCCGACCCAGTAGCCGTCCTTGTCCTTCAGCGGGATCGGCTTGGGCTTGCCGATGGACACCGGGATGCTCTCCCAGGCCTCCTTCGAGATCTCGACCTTCTGCAAGAGCTTCTGCTCGGCCAGCTTCTCGAAGAGGGCCGACTCGCCGCCCCAGAAGATGTCCACCTCGGGCTTGCCCTTCCACTCGGTGATGCGCCCGTAGGCGACCGGCGTGCCCGCCGGGATCGCGTTGACCTTCACGGCGACGTTCCACTTCTCCTTGGCGTAGTCCGCGAAGGCCTTCAGCGCCGCGTCGTGGATGAACTTGGACACCGGCGTGATCAGATTCAGCTCGCTCTCGACGGGGGCCTGGGCCCACGCGGGCCCGCCCAGCCACCCCAGCGCGCCGAGCAATCCCAGAGCCACCGTGACGATCGATCGCAGCATCATGTCCTCCTCGTGTCGGGTTCGATCCAGCCGCGCGCGCGCTCCACCGCGCGGCGCCAGCCCGCGTAGGCCGCCTCGCGCGCGTCCTCGCTCATCGTGGGCGTGAAGCGCCGCTCCAGCCGCCAGCGCCGCCCGAGATCGCCGCTCTTCCAGAGTCCCGTCCCCACCCCGGCCAGGTACGCCGCGCCCAGCCCGGTGGTCTCGGTCACCGAGGGCCGCAGCACCTCGACGCCGAGCACGTCGGCCTGGAACTGGCAGAGGAAGTCGTTGGCCGCGGCCCCGCCGTCGACGCGCAGGGTGCTGAGGACCACGCCGGACTCGCGCTTCATCGTGTCGAGCACGTCGCGGCTCTGGTAGGCGATGGCCTCGAGCGCGGCCCGCGCGAGGTGCGCGCGCGTGGTGCCGCGGGTGATGCCCACCAGCGTGCCGCGCGCGTACGGGTCCCAGTACGGCGCGCCCAGGCCCACGAAGGCGGGCACGAGATAGACCCCGCCGGCATCCGGCACCGACTGGGCCAGGGCCTGCGTCTCCGCCGCCTGGCGGATGACCCCGAGGCCGTCGCGCAGCCACTGCACCGCCGCCCCCGCGATGAACACCGCGCCCTCGAGGGCGTACGACGTGCGGCCCTCCACCGTCCAGGCCACCGTGGTGAGCAATCCCTCGGTGGACGCCACCGCGCGTCCGCCCGTGTTCAGCAGCGCGAAGCAGCCAGTGCCGTACGTGTTCTTGGCCATGCCCGGCTCGACGCACGCCTGGCCGAACAGCGCGGCCTGCTGGTCGCCCGCGATCCCCGCCACCGGGATTCCGCCCGGCAGCGCGCCGTCGCGCGAGGCCGTCTCCCCGAACACGCCGGCCGACGGCTTCACCTCGGGCAGGAGCTCCCGCGGCACCCCGAGCGTGCGGCAGAGGCCCTCGTCCCACTGCCCGCGGTGGATGTCGTAGCAGAGCGTGCGCGAGGCGTTCGAGGGGTCGGTGGCGTGCACCGCGCCGCCGGTGAGCTGCCAGAGCAGCCACGAGTCCACGGTGCCGAAGCACAGCTCCCCGCGCTCGGCCCGCGGCCGCAGCGCGGGATCGTGATCGAGCATCCAGCGGATCTTCGTCCCCGAGAAGTACGGATCGACGACCAGCCCGGTCTTCCGGCGAAGCTCCGGCTCGACCCCGTCGGCCTTGAGCCGGTCGCAGAGCGCGGCGGTCCGCCGGCACTGCCACACGATGGCGTTGTGGACGGGACGGCCGGAGGCGCGGTCCCAGAGGATGGCGGTCTCGCGCTGGTTGGCGATGCCCACCGCGGCGATCTCGGCCGCGCCGACGCCGGCCGCGGTCAGCGCCTCGGCGGCCGCCCGCTCGGTGGTGGCCCAGATCTGGGCGGGATCGTGCTCCACCCAGCCGGGCCGCGGATAGTGTTGCGGCAGCTCGGCGTAGCCTCGCGCGCGCAGCGCGCCGTCGGCATCCACGACCAGCGCGGTGGAGCCGGTGGTGCCCTGGTCCAGCGCCAGGACGAAGCGGCGCGCGGTCACCGCCCGAGCAGCTCCTTGGCCAGATCGGGCCGATCCGTGATGACGACCCCCGCCCCGAGGGTGAGGAATCGCTCGATGGCGTCGCGCTCGTTCACCGTCCACACCCCGAGGGTCAGCCCGGCCAGCCGCGCCTGCCTGGGCACGTCCGGGCCGACGATCCCCTGGTGGAGCCCGACGAAGGAGACGCCGGCCCGATGCAGCGCCTGCAGCTCCGACTCCACGCGGGCGGCCGGCAGCGTGCGCGGCGAGTAGAGCGCGCCGGCGCGCGAGTCGGGCCGGAGCTGGCGGACCCGGCGCCAGATATCGGCCTCGAAGGCCATCACCACCGCGAAGGGCGTGAAGCGGTGACGATCGAGCACCGCGAACACCTTCTCCTCGATCCCGGGATAGCGGCGCCGCTGCTCGTCCACCTTGATCTCGAGCAGCATCTGCCGCTTGCCCGCGGCGGCCAGGGCCACCACCTGGTCCAGCGTCGGGACCGGCTCGGGGATCGCGGTCCCGTTGCGGTCCTTCAGCTGCAGGGCCTGCAGCTCGGCCAGCGTGCGCTCGCGCACCGGCCCGGTGCCGGTGGTGGTGCGCTCGAGCGTGGGATCGTGGAGCACCACGACCTCGCCGTCGCGGCTCAGGTGGACGTCCAGCTCCAGGAAGTCGGCCCCCATCGCGAGCGCGTTGCGAAACGCGAGCATGCTGTTCTCGGGCCAGAGGAGCGCTCCGCCGCGGTGCGCCGCGTACAGCGGGGCCACCATCGGCTCGGCGACCGCGCCCACCGCGCCGAGCACCGCGGCCACGCCCCCGAGGGCCAGGGTCAGCAGCAGCAGCGTTCTCACTTCTCGGCCTCCACCAGCCCCTTCACGAACCAGCGCTGCATCAGGATGATGATGGCCACCGGCGGCAGGAGGGCCATCATCGCGCCCGCCATGATCAGGTTCCAGGTCGGCAGCTCGGTCCCGCTGCGTGGGATCAGCTGCTCGAGCCCGATCACCACCGTGCGCATCGCCTCGGTGTTGGTGATCATGAGCGGCCAGAGATACTGGTTCCAGCCGAAGATGAAGAGCACCACGAACAGCGCGGCGATGTTGGCCCACGACAGCGGCAGCAGGAAGCGCCACAGGAAGCGCAGCGGGCCCGCTCCGTCCAGCTGGGCCGCCTCCGCCATCTCGTTGGGAATCGTGAGGTAGAACTGGCGGAACAGGAAGGTGGCGGTGGCCGAGGCCATCAGGGGCACCGTGAGGCCCTGGTAGCTGTCGAGCCAGCCGAGCGTGCCGATGACCTCGTAGGTGGACATGAGGCGCACCGGCACCGGCAGCATCAGGGTGACGAAGATCATCCAGAAGCAGAGCACGCGGCCGCGGAAGTCGAAGTACACGATCGCGAACGCGGAGAGCATCGAGATGACGATCTTGCCCACCGCCACCGCCACCGCCATGATCGCGCTGTTCCAGAGCATGACGCCCATGTTGGCCTTGCGCCACGCCTGCGCGTAGTTCTCGAGCAGGTGCGACGACGGCAGCAGGCGGGGCGGCCGCTGCACCACCTGCTGCAGGTCCTGGGTGGAGACCACGAAGGCGAAGTAGAGGGGGAACACCACCACCGCGATGCACGCGATCAGCAGTGCGTGCAGGAGCACCGAGCCCCACGGCACGCCCCGCCGGCGGGGCGCGACGTCCGCGCGCGCCCGGACCTGCTCGAGCCGGGTCGTGTCGACCGCGCTCATCGGTAGGTGACCTTCTTCTCCGCGAAGCGGAATTGCAGAACGGTCAGCGCGATGACCATGGCCATCAGGATCACCGACTGCGCGCCCGAGGAGCCGAGATTCAGCCCGATGAAGCCGTCCTTGTAGAGCTTGTACACCATGATCTCGGTGGCCTGCCCGGGGCCGCCCTTGGTCACCGCGTCGATGGTCCCGAAGGACTCGAAGAACGCGAAGACCATGTTGAGCACCACCAGGTAGAACGTGATCGGCGAGACGAGTGGGAACACGATGGCGGTGAAGCGACGGATCGGCCCCGCCCCGTCCACGTCGGCGGCCTCGATGACCGAGGAGGGGATGGCCAGCAGGCCCGCGATGTAGAACGCGATGTTGTAGCCGAGGTGCGTCCACGCGGTGGCCACGATCACCAGGGTCATGGCCACCCAGCCCTTGAGCAGCCAGTTGAACTCGTAGGCGGTCACGAACGACAGGACGTACGGCAGGATCCCGTACGAGGGATGGAAGATGAACAGGAAGATGATGCCGGCCACCGCGGGCGCGATGCCGTAGGGCCACAGCAGCAGCGTGCGGTATACGGCGAGCCCGCGGATCTTCTGCGTCGCGAGCCCGGCCAGGATCAGCGCTCCCAGCACCGCGAGCACGGTCACGCCACCGGCGAACACGAACGAATTGACCACGCTCGCGTAGTACTCCCGGTCGGCGAGCAGCTTCTGGAAGTTCTCGAGGCCCACGAAGGTGGACCGGTCACCGAAGGGCGAGACCCGGTACAGGGAGAGCTGCAGCGATTTGAGCGCCGGCCAGAAAAAGAAGAGCACGGTGACCGCCATCTGCGGCGCCACCAGCGCGTAGGGCAGCCACCGGTTCCGGAAGACCGTCCGCGGCATCGGCGACGACGCGCTACTGCTTGTTCGCGGCCGCGAACTCTTTCAGGATCTCGTTGGACTTGGCGACCGCGTCGTCGAGCCCCTGCTTGGGCGCCTTCTTGCCCGCGAAGATGTTCTCCATCTCGGCCTCGATCACGTCGCGGATCTGCACGAAGTTGCCCAGCCGAAGGCCCTGGCTGTTGGCGGTGGCCTGCCCCTTGGTGAGCTGCGCGAAGGCGGTGAACTGGTCGGGGTGCTTCTTGAAGTGGTAGCCGGCCTCCAGGTTCTTCACCGCGCTGTTCGAGATCGCCAGGTACCCGGTGGTGACGTGCCACCACATCTGCTGGTTGGTGTCCGAGATGAACTTGAGGAAGCGCGCGGTGCCCCGATTCTCCGCCGCCGGCTTGCCCTTCATCACCCAGAGGGTGGCGCCCCCGATGATCGAGGTGGCGCGCTTGTACGGCGGCCCGTAGGTCGGCAGCTGGCCGGTGCCCCACTTGAAGGTCGCGCCCTTGGTGAAGCCGCCGATCAGGGCGGACGACTGCATGTACATCCCGCACTCGCCGCTCAGGAACTTGGGGTCGGCGGTGCCCGCGCGCCCTCCGTAGGAGAAGACGTGGTCCTTCTGCCAGGCCGCGAGCTGCGTGAGGTGCTTCACCCCGAACTCCCGGTTGATCAGGAGCTGCACGTCGAGACCGTCGAAGCCGTTGTGCTTGGTGGCGAACGGCTGGTCGTGCAGCGCGTGCATGTTCTCGACCTGGACCCACGAGGGCCAGCCGGTGGAGAAACCGCACTTGGTCGCCCCCGATGAGATCAGCTTCTTGCTGTACTCCTCCACCTGCTTCCACGTCTGGGGCGGCTTGCTCGGGTCGAGGCCGGCCTTCTGGAAGGCGTCCTTGTTGTAGTAGAGGATCGGGGTGGAGGAGTTGAATGGCATCGAGTAGAGGTTGCCGTCCTTGGAGTAGTAGCCCACCACCGGCGCGATGAAGTCCTTCCAGTCCACCGCGATCTCCTGCTCCTTCATGAGCTGGTACACGGGCACGATCGCGCCGGAGAGCATCATGGTCTGGGTGCCCACGTCGAACACCTGCACGATGTGGGGCGCCTGGCGCTGGCGGTAGGCCGCGATGGCCGCGGTGAGGGTCTCCGCGTAGGTGCCCTTGCGGAGCGGCTTCACCTCGTACTCGGCCTGGCTCTCGTTGAACTGCTTCACCAGCTCGTTGACCGCGTCGTTCAGCTGGCCGGTCATGGCGTGCCAGAACTGGATCTCGGTCTTCGCGAAGGCGGGGGCGGGAAGAGAGAGCACCGCGGCGACCAGGAGCAGCGTGGTCGTGACCGAGGACCAGCGCGTCGTCGTGTATGGCATGGATGACCTCCGCTTGTCGTTCGGGATCGTGCGTCTCCGCGCAAACGCGAGCGGCTTGGGATCTCGACCGCGCGGCGCCCGGGCGACGTGTTCGTCCACCACGGGCCCGGGCGCTCGGAACTATAGCACCATTGACTCGCCGCCTGGAAGTTGCTCTATTCGCGGTGGATGGACCGTCGGGGATTTCTCTCGCGCGGCTCCCTGGGACTGGCCGCCGGCATGGCGCCGACGACGGTGCGCCGCGCCGCCGCGCAGACGACGAGGAAGCGGGAGCTGGTGGTCGCCCAGTCCTTCGACGTCACCAGCCTCGATCCTCACGGATCCACCCTGTCGAACGACTGGCGCGTGGCCTTCAACCTCTTCGACACCCTCGTCCGCCGTCATCCCGACGGCACCCTGCACCCGGCCCTCGCGACTGCCTGGAGGCGGACGACGCCCACGACCTGGCAGCTCGCCCTGCGGCCCGACGTGCGCTGGCACGACGGGACGCCGTTCACCTCGGCCGACGCCAAGTACAGTCTCGACCGGACCCATGACCCCCGAGTGAAGGCCGCCCGCATCCTCGGATCCTGGTGGACCGCGGCGATCGAGCGGACCGAGGCGCCCGATCCCGCGACGCTGATCATCCATACCCGCTGGCCCGATCTGCTCATGCCGGGGCGCCTCGCGTCGTGCGTGGGGTCCATCGTCCCCTGGGCGTACGTCGACCGCGTGGGGTTCAAGGTCTTCAACGAGCGTCCGATCGGCAGCGGGCCCTTCCGCTTCGTGTCGCAGACCCGGGGCGACCGATGTGTCCTCGACGCCAATCCGGACTATTGGGGTGGCCGTGTCGACGTCGATCGGGTGGTCTTCCAGTCGGTCCCGGATCATGCGCGGCGGGCGGACCTGCTCCTCCGCGGTGCGGCCGACCTGATCGTGCCGCTGGCCCCCGAGGACCGCGCCCGCGTGGCGGCCGCGCCGTCCACCCGCGTCGCCGGCGTGCTCTACGCGGGTCTCTACGTGCTCGCGGTCAACGTCTGGGTCGCCCCCTTGAGCAACCCGTTGATCCGGCAGGCGCTGTCCCTCGCCATCGACCGGGAGACCATCCTCAAGGAGCTCTGGCGCGGCCGCGGTGTGGTGCCGAACGGACCCATCCCCCGCGGAGACGCCGCGCACGATGCGTCGCGGCCACCCCTGCCGTACGATCCCGGGGCCGCGCGCCAGCGGCTCAAGCAGGCGGGCTACCGGGGCGAAGCGATCCACTTCGAGACGACGGCGGGCATGATCGCCAACGACCGGGCCATGGCCGAGGCCATCGCCGAGATGTGGGAGGACGTCGGGGTCAAGGTCGTGCTCGACGTCATCGACACCGCCGTCCGCCACCAGAAGAACCGGCAGCAGGCCTTCAAGGGTGTCTGGTGGTCGGATCCGACCTCGATCATCCGCGACCCCGACGGCATGATGGGACGACTGCTCAGCCCGGGCCAGGCGCACGACTACTGGCGCCACGACGAGTTCGACCGCCTCGCGGTCGCCGCGCGGCGGAGCGGGGACGAGAGCGCTCGGGCCGAGACCTACCGGGAGATGACCAGGATCTTCCTCGAAGAGAACCCGTGGATCGTGGTCTTGCAGCCGATCGAGGACTACGGACTGCAGCGCTACGTGGAGTTCACGCCCAGTCCGGACCAGCAGTTCGACCTGCGCCGGGCCAACTTCCGGATGCGGCGCGCCTGAGCGTGGCGGCTACGGTCGCTTCTCGTACACCGCGGTGTTGCCGGTCCGCGCCGATTTGGCGTAGAGGTGATGCTTGTCGGCGTCGGCGGCCAGCGTGACGATGACCGACAGGGTGCCGACCTTGAAGTTCATCTGGACCTCGGATTCCGAGGCGAGGTAGCGGCCGGTCACCCGCTGTCCGCCCGGCTTGGTCGAGGTCACCCGGCCGTCGGTGGCGAACTCGAGCCAGTCCTTCGGGCCGCCGTCGGGATCGTGCGTCATCTCCCAGCGGCCGAGAAGCCAGGCCTGATCGGTGGCCGATGACACCGCCGCGCTCATGAGCAGCAGGGCCAGGGCCACCACGCGGGCCCTCATCGCTGGCGGAACCGCCGACTGCGCTCCACGTGCTCGAGGTAGGCCGCGATCTCCGCCTCGAGCCGGCGACGGGACCAGCCGGCCAGCTCGGCCATGCGTCCCGCGATGGACTCGGCGCAATCGAGACCCTGGCACCGGCTCTGGCCGATGCCGGTGCGGCGCAGCAGCACGTCCTGCAGCGACACCGCCATCTCCTCGCGCACCGCGTGGTGGAGCTGGGCCACGATCTCGAGATTGCTCGGGCAGAGGCGCTCGTAGCCGTCGGGCAGCTTGCGGGCCAGATCGAGCACGCGCGGATAGGTCCGGCCGTAGGTCTCCACCAGCATCCGGAGCCCGGACCTGGACAGCCCGGTCGCCGCCATCTCCTCGGAGACGTCCATCCAGGCGCGCACCTCGATCTTGCCGGCGTCCTCGTCGGTGCCGTCCAGCATCGCGCGGCCGGTGCGCGAGGGCTCGCGCCGGCCGAGCGCGCGCATCACCCGGTCGCCCACGTCCTCGGCCAGGCTGCGGAAGCAGGTGAGCTTGGTCCCCGTGACGGACAGGAATCGGCCGTCGGGGCCCTCGGGGACCACCTGGTGGTCGCGGGAGACGCGAGTGGCCGAGGCGCCCGGCTCGTAGGACAGCGGCCGCACGCCCGCGTAGGTATAGGACACGTTCTCCAGCGCCACCCGCTTGTCGGGCAGCACCTTGGCGACCTCGTCCAGCAGATACGTGACCTCCTCGCGGGTCGCCCAGAGCCGATCCGGATCGCCGGTGAAGTCGGTGTCGGTGGTCCCGACCAGCGAGAACTCGCGCCACGGGATGACGAAGATCATGCGCTCGTCGTGGGCGGAGAGATAGACCGCGCGGTCGGTCATGCGCGGCAGCAGGCAGTGGATGCCCTTGGTGGTGCGGAGCAGCTGCGGGGTCCGGTCGGCCACCCGCGCCATGGCCCGAACGCGATCGACCCACGGGCCCGCGCAGTTGACGATGGTCTTCGCCCGCACCGTCTGCACCTGCCCGCTCAGCAGATCGCGCGCCTGCACGCCCTCGACGCCGCCCCGGCCGTGCACGAATTCCTCGATCTCGCAGTAGTTGAAGGCCCGCGTCCCGTGGCGCACCGCGGAGAGGACGTTCTCCAGGCACAGGCGCTCCGGGTAGAGGAGCAGATCGTCAAAGTAGTAGCCGGCGCCCCGCAGATCCTGGGCCTGCACGCTCGGCACCAGGGCGAGCGCGGCCGCCGGGTTCAGCACCCGGTAGCGCTCGGTCGTCTTGCCCGGCGTCAGCAGGTCGTAGAGCCACATGCCGAGGCGGACCTTGATGAGGCCGCGCGCGGCGCCCCGGTAGATCGGCACCAGGAAGGGGAGCGGCCGCACCAGGTGGGGCGCCAGCCGCTCGAGCGTCTTCTTCTCGCGCAGCGACTCGCGCACCAGCTTGAAATCGGCCAGCTCGAGGTAGCGGAGCCCGCCGTGGATCAGCTTCGAGGATTTCGAGGACGTGCCCGAGGCGAAGTCGCCCTTCTCGAAGAGGGCGACCGAGGCGCCGCGCAGGGCCAGGTCGCGCGCGACGCCCGCGCCGGCCATGCCGCCGCCGATCACCACCGCGTCCAGCTCGGTGTCGTTCAGCGCGGTCAGTCGGTCCGACGTCACTCTCACGCGATCACTCCACCAG
>Ga0209966_1000104_pt1 | contig 37736 bp, 33 predicted proteins | sample RhisoiCoNPM_FD_187575 | JGI IMG/M metagenome (GOLD analysis project Ga0209966, IMG submission 187575) | Arabidopsis thaliana rhizosphere microbial communities from the Joint Genome Institute, USA, that affect carbon cycling - Rhizosphere... | ecosystem: Host-associated > Plants > Roots >... | reverse complement strand
CGGGCCGGTTGGTCGCCGCCATCACGATCACGCCGAGGTTGGTCTCGAAGCCGTCCATCTCGACGAGCATCTGGTTGAGCGTCTGCTCGCGCTCGTCGTTGCCGCCGCCGAGACCCGCACCGCGGTGGCGGCCGACGGCGTCGATCTCGTCGATGAAGATGATGCAGGGCGCGCTCTTCTTGGCCTGCTCGAACATGTCGCGCACGCGCGCCGCGCCGACGCCGACGAACATCTCGACGAAGTCGGAGCCCGAGATGCTGAAGAACGGCACCTTGGCTTCGCCGGCGATGGCCTTGGCCAGCAGCGTCTTGCCGGTGCCCGGGGGGCCGACCAGCAGCACGCCGCGCGGGATGCGGCCGCCGAGCTTCTGGAACTTCTGCGGGTCCTTCAGGAAGTCGACCAGTTCCTTGACCTCTTCCTTGGCCTCGTCGCAGCCGGCGACGTCGGCGAAGGTGGTCGAGTTGTTGGCTTCGTCGAGCATGCGCGCCTTGCTCTTGCCGAAACTGAAGGCGCCGCCCTTGCCGCCGCCCTGCATCTGGCGCATGAAGTAGATCCACACGCCGATCAGCAGCAGCATCGGGCCCCAGCTGACGAGGATGCTCATCAGCAGCGAGGGCTCCTCGCGCGGCTTGACGTCGAACTTGACGTCGTTGTTGATCAGATCGCCGACCAGGCCGCGGTCCAGGTAGGTCGCGGTGGTGCGCAGCGTCTTGCCGTCGGTGGTCTGTGCGCGGATCTCGGTGGCCCCGCCGCCGCTTTCCTGCAGCGTCACGGCGGCGATGCGCTTGCTGCGCACCTCTTCCAGGAAGTCGGAGTAGCCGATCTGGCCGCCGGCCGCCGCGGTGCGGTCGAACTGCTTGAAGACGGTGAACAGCACCAGCGCGATCACCAGCCAGACGGCGATCTTCGAGAACCATTGATTGTTCACTGCGGCTCCTTCGCCGGTAACTCAGCCGGCACGCCGGGCGCGTGCGGCCTCAAAGAATCTGCTTGCCCGAAGGGCATATGGTCCCGAGTTTATTCGAGTCAAGCCCTCGGACCGATCGACTTTGCCACCACCTGCCATAGGGACGACTCGCCGATTCAGCCGTTTTCGGCGCCTCCGACCGGTTTCTTGAGACCGATCCCGACCAGAAAGGTTTCGGCCGACTTGTCGCGAGACGCCTTCGGCTTGATCGGTTTGACGACGCGGAAGCGCTTCTTGAACAACTCGACGAGCTGGCTGTAGCCGCTGCCATGGAACACCTTGCAGACCAGCGCACCGCCGGGCTTCAGGTGCGCCTCGGCGAAGTCGATCGCCAGCTCGACCAGCAGCGCGATGCGCGCCGAGTCCGACGAGGCGATGCCCGACAGGTTGGGCGCCATGTCCGAGACCACCACGTCCACCGGCCGGCCGTCCAGTGCGGCCTTCAACGATGCCAGCACCGCGTCCTCGTGGAAATCGCCCTGGATGAACTGCACGCCCTCGATCGGCTCGATCTCGAGCAGGTCCAGCCCGATGATCGTGCCGTTCAGCGCCCCCGCCGCGGCGCCGCCGACACCGGCCTCCTTGGGCGCGAAGCGGCGCCGCAGGTACTGGCTCCAGGCGCCAGGCGCTGCGCCGAGGTCGACGACCAGTTGGCCGGGGCGGATCAGCCCGAGCGCCTCGTCGATCTCCTTGAGCTTGTAGGCGGCGCGGGCGCGGTAGCCCTCCTTCTGCGCCAGCTTCACATAGGGGTCGTTGACATGGTCGTTGAGCCACGCCTTGTTGACCTTCTTGCTTTTCGTCTTGACTTTCATGAAGCATCGATTGTCGCGTCGATAATCAGACGATGCCTGCCATCACACTCACGCCTGCCCAGCGCAAGGCCCACCGTGCCGACGCGCACCACCTCGACCCGGTCGTGATGATCGGCGGCGAGGGCCTGACCCCCGCCGTCGTCAAGGAAACCGACGCCGCGCTCAAGGCCCACGGCCTGATCAAGGTCCGGGTGTTCTCCGACGAGCGCGACAGCCGTGAGGCGATGCTCGCCTCGCTGTGCGACGCGCTCGGGGCCGCGCCGATCCAGCACATCGGCAAGCTGCTGGTGCTCTGGCGCCCGCTGCCACCGAAAGAGAAGACCGAGCGCGAGGACCGCAAACCCGGGCCGAAGGTCGTCAAGATCCTGAAGTTCTCCAAGAGCGGCAACCACCGCGCCCAGGTCAAGAAGCTGACTGTGCTGGGCAACGAGCGGCTCACCGCCGGCGGCATGGTCAAGCGCGCCAAGGAGCGCGTCGCCAGCCGCAAGAAGAGCGGCGGCTGAATCACCCGGCCGGGTCCACCGGCCGCGACTTCAGGTGTTCCGTCGAGGTGACGCCCATCGACACGTAGATGCTGGTCAGCGCCTCGATGCCGATGTCGGCCGGCGTCACCCAGGCCTCGGGCACGTAGATCAGCCCGCCGCCCACCGGCACCGGCGAGGTCGGGATCAGCACCGCGTGGTAGGCCACGCCGCCCAGGTCGATCGTCTCGGCGCAGGACAGCAACCCCAACGCGGCTGCGCCGCCCGGGCCGCCGAAGTGGCACCACACCGGCCGCATCGACTGCAGGCCGCCGACATCGCGCGGACCGATCAGCTCCACGAGCCGCTGCGCAATGCTGTAGATGCTGCGCACCACCGGGATGCGCTCGACCAGCGCATCGACCAGGTGGCCCAGCCAGGGCCGCAGCCGCGTTTGAATCAGCAGGCCGAGCACGAAGATCGCCACCACGACGAAGGCCACACCGAGCAGGTAGCCGACCACCTCCGAGCTGCTGCCGCGCAGGCCCAGCGCGACAAGCTGGCGGCCGATCAGGCTGTCGGGGCCGACGAAGTCGAACAGCAGCCGCGCCGCCCAGACCACGATCAGGAGGGTTGCCGCCAGCGGCAGCGCGGCCAGCAGGCCGGCGCCGAAGATGCCGGCCAGGGTCGGCCGCGCGGCGGGTGTCGGGTCGTGACTCATGGTGGCGCTCCTGGTTCGGCCTTCGGCATGCAAGCGCCGGACCCCGGTTCAGGCGCGCGTCGCCCGCCAGGCCAGCGTCGCGACCAGCAGGCCTTTGAGCAGGAACAGCGCGCTCGACAGGCCGTGCAGCGCCCCGAACGACCAACGTCCCTGGCCGGCGCGCGCCGCCTCCATCATCGGCTGCAGCGCGAAGTGGCCGAGCACGGTGCAGAACAGCGCCCCCAGCACCAGCAGCAACTCGGCGCTGACGCGCGAACCAGCCCCGGCCGCGGCGCGCCGCGCGCCGCGTTGGCGCTCCAGCAGGCCCAGCGCGATGCACATCACCAGGCTCAGCTGCGCCTCGACCGTGAACAGCCGTCCGGCCACCAGGCCGGCCTGGCTCCGCTCCAGCAGCGCGAACAGGCTGGGCGCGGCGACCGCACCGAGCGCCAGCATCAGCCCGGCCCACAGGCCCGGCAGCACGCGGCGCAGGCGCTCGGCAAAGCCGGTCACAGGTAGCGGACCTCGACGATCTCGTAGCGGCGCGTGCCGCCCGGCGCGGTGAACTCGGCCACGTCGCCGGCTTCCTTGCCGATCATCGCGCGCGCGATCGGCGAGCTGACCGAGATCAGGCCCTGCTTCAGATCGGCCTCGTCGTCGCCGACGATCTGGTAGGTGACCTGCGTGCCGGAGTCTTCCTCCTCGAGGTCGACGGTCGAGCCGAACACGACGCGACCGCCAGCGTCGAGCGCCGACGGGTCGATGATCTGCGCGGCGGCGAGCTTGCCCTCGATCTCGAGGATGCGGCCCTCGATGAAGCCCTGCTTGTCCTTGGCAGCCTCGTACTCGGCGTTCTCCGACAGATCGCCCTGCGCGCGCGCCTCGGCGATGGCCTGGATCACGGCGTGGCGCTCGACGCTCTTGAGCCGCTGGAGCTCTTCCTTCAGCTTCTCGGCGCCGCGCTTGGTCAGCGGAATGGTGGCCATGGTCTCGTCTCGTGGGCGTGGCAACAAAAAATTCAGCCGCCCCGATACCCCCGGGGCGGCCGCTGCGTCCGGCGCAGTTTAGTGGAGTTCGGCGTGCAGCTCCTGCAGCGACAGCACGGTCAGGCCGTTCTGGTGCTTCAGCGCCTCGACCGCCGCTTCGCAACCCGCCATCGTCGTGTAATAGCTGACGCGGTTGGCAATCGCCGCGGTGCGGATGTAGCGACTGTCGGCGATCGCCGTGCGGGTCTCGTCGACGGTCGTGAACACCAGCTGGATCTCGCCCGCCTTGATCAGGTCGGCGATGTGCGGCCGACCGTCCTTGACCTTGTTGACCAGCGTGACCGGCACGCCGGCCGCCGCGATCGCCGCGCCCGTGCCCTTGGTCGCGAGGACGCTGAAGCCGAGCTCGACCAGATCGCCGGCGATCTTGACCGCCCGGTGCTTGTCGGATTTCTTCACCGTGATGACGACCGCTCCCTGGGTCGGCAGCTTGGTGCCAGCGCCGAGCTGGCTCTTGAACATCGCCTCACCGAAGCTGCGGCCCGCCCCCATCACCTCGCCGGTCGAGCGCATCTCGGGGCCGAGGATGGGGTCGACGCCCGGGAACTTGTTGAACGGGAACACCGCTTCCTTGACCGAGTAATAGGGAGGCACGATCTCGCGCGGCGCCTCGCCGTTCAGCGCCACCTGGCCACCGAGCTTCTGCCCGACCATGCAGCGCGCGGCGATCTTGGCCAGCGGCTGGCCGGTGGCCTTGCTGACGAAGGGGACGGTGCGGCTGGCGCGCGGGTTCACCTCGAGCACGTAGACCACCGCCTCGTCGCCCTCGCCCTGGATCGCGAACTGCACGTTCATCAGGCCGACGACCTTGAGCGCCTTGGCCATCAGCGCGGTCTGGCGGCGCAGTTCGTCCTGCAGCGCGGCGGACAGCGCATACGGCGGCAGCGAGCACGCCGAGTCGCCGGAGTGGACACCGGCCTGTTCGATGTGCTCCATGATGCCGCCGATCATCACGCTCTCGCCGTCGGAGATGCAGTCGACGTCGACCTCGACCGCGTCGTCGAGGAAGCGGTCGAGCAGCACCGGCGACTTCTCGCTGACCTTGACCGCCTCGCGCATGTAGCGCTCGAGGTCCTTGTCACCGTGCACGATCTCCATCGCGCGGCCGCCGAGCACGTAGCTCGGGCGCACCACCAGCGGGTAGCCGATCTCCTGGGCCAGCTGTAGGGCAGCTTCCTCGGTGCGCGCGGTGCGGTTCGGCGGCTGCTTCAGGCCGAGCTTGTGCAGCAGCTGCTGGAAGCGCTCGCGGTCCTCGGCGATGTCGATGCTGTCGGGCGAGGTCCCGACGATCGGCACGCCGGCACGCTCCAGGTCGAGCGCCAGCTTCAGCGGCGTCTGGCCGCCGTACTGCACGATCACGCCGACCGGCTTTTCCTTGTCGACGATCTCGAGCACGTCTTCCAGCGTCACCGGCTCGAAGTACAGGCGGTCCGAGGTGTCGTAGTCGGTCGACACGGTCTCGGGATTGCAGTTGACCATGATGGTCTCGTAGCCGTCCTCGCGCATCGCGAGGGCGGCATGGACGCAGCAGTAGTCGAACTCGATGCCCTGGCCGATGCGGTTGGGGCCGCCGCCGAGCACCATGATCTTCTTCCTGTCGGTCGGCTCGGCCTCGCATTCCTCGTCGTAGGTCGAGTACATGTACGCGGTCTGCGTCGCGAACTCGGCCGCGCAGGTGTCGACGCGCTTGTAGACCGGGCGCACGCCCTGGGCGTGGCGGGCGGCGCGGACTTCGTGCTGGTTCGTGCCGAGCAGCTTGGCCAGGCGCTTGTCCGAGAAGCCCTTGCGCTTGAGGAAGCGCAGTTCCTCGGTCGACAGGCTCGCGAGCGTGCGGCCTTTCAGCGCCTGCTCGGCCTGCACGATCTGCTCGATCTGCGCCAGGAACCACGGGTCGATCGCGGTCTCCTCGAAGATCTCGTCGCGCGTCATGCCGATGCGGAAGGCGTCGCCGACGAAGAGGATGCGCTCGGGGCCGGGCTCGCCGATCTCCTCGATGATCTCGTCGCGGTCGCTGCTGCGCTCGGTCAGGCCGTCGATGCCGGTCTCGAGGCCGCGCAGCGCCTTCTGGAAGCTCTCCTGGAAGGTGCGGCCCATCGCCATCACCTCGCCGACCGACTTCATCTGCGTCGTCAGGTGCGGGTCGGCCTCGCGGAACTTCTCGAACGCGAAGCGCGGGATCTTCGTGACGACGTAGTCGATGCTCGGCTCGAACGAGGCCGGCGTCGCACCCCCGGTGATGTCGTTGCGCAGCTCGTCGAGCGTGTAGCCGACTGCCAGCTTGGCGGCAACCTTGGCGATCGGGAAGCCCGTGGCCTTCGAGGCCAGAGCCGACGACCGCGACACGCGCGGGTTCATCTCGATCACGATCATCCGGCCGTTGTCCGGGTTGATCGAGAACTGCACGTTGGAGCCGCCGGTGTCGACGCCGATCTCGCGCAGGATCGCGATCGAGGCGTTGCGCAGCAGCTGGTATTCCTTGTCGGTGAGCGTCTGCGCCGGCGCCACGGTGATCGAGTCGCCGGTGTGGATGCCCATCGGGTCGAGGTTCTCGATCGAGCAGACGATGATGCAGTTGTCCGCACGGTCGCGGACCACCTCCATCTCGTACTCCTTCCAGCCGATCAGGCTCTCCTCGATCAGCAGTTCCTTGGTCGGCGACAGGTCGAGGCCGCGCTTGCAGATTTCCTCGAATTCCTCGGGGTTGTAGGCGATGCCGCCACCGGTGCCACCGAGCGTGAAGCTCGGGCGGACCACCATCGGGAAGCCGGTGCCGCCGATGTCGGCCTGGATGCGCTTTTGCACCGCCAGCGCGTCTTCCATCGAGTGCGCGATGCCCGACTTGGCCGAGTCGAGCCCGATCTTGGTCATCGCGTCCTTGAACTTCAGCCGGTCCTCGGCCTTCTCGATCGCATGCTCGTTGGCGCCGATCATCTCGACGCCGTACTTCGCCAGCACGCCGTGCCGGTGCAGGTCGAGCGCGCAATTCAGCGCGGTCTGCCCGCCCATGGTCGGCAGCACCGCGTCGGGACGCTCCTTGGCGATGATCTTCTCGACCACCTGCCAGGTGATCGGCTCGATGTAGGTGGCGTCGGCCATGCCCGGGTCGGTCATGATCGTCGCCGGGTTGCTGTTGACGAGGATGACGCGGTAGCCCTCCTCGCGCAGCGCCTTGCAGGCCTGGGCGCCGGAGTAGTCGAACTCGCAAGCCTGGCCGATGACGATCGGGCCGGCGCCGATGATGAGGATGGATTTGAGGTCGTTGCGCTTGGGCATTTAGCGGTTCTCCATCAGCGCGACGAAACGGTCGAAGAGGTAGCCGATGTCATGGGGTCCGGGCGAGGCTTCCGGGTGGCCCTGGAAGCAGAAGGCGGGCCTGTCGGTGCGCGCGAGACCTTGCAGCGTGCCGTCGAACAGGCTCACGTGAGTCGGGCGCAGGTTGGCGGGCAGCGACGTCTCGTCGACCGCGAAGCCGTGGTTCTGGCTGGTGATCGACACCCGGCCGCCGTCGAGGTCCTTGACCGGATGGTTCGCGCCGTGGTGGCCGAACTTCATCTTGAAGGTCTTCGCGCCGGAGGCCAGCGCCATGATCTGGTGGCCCAGGCAGATGCCGAAGGTCGGCAAGCCGGTCTCGATCAGCGTGCGCGTGGCCTCGATCGCGTAGGCGCAGGGCTCGGGGTCGCCGGGGCCGTTGCTGAGGAAGATGCCGTCGGGCTTGAGCAGCAGCACCTCGGCCGCAGGCGTGGTGGCCGGCACCACGGTGACCTGGCAGCCACGCTCGGCCAGCATGCGCAGGATGTTGCGCTTGACACCGAAGTCGTAGGCGACCACATGGAACTTCGGTGCGGTCTGCTTGCCGTAGCCAGCACCGAGCGTCCACTCGGTCTCGGCCCAGGCGTAGGGCATGGGGCTGCTGACCACCTTGGCGAGGTCCAGGCCGGCCATGCTCGGCGCGGCCTTCGCCTTCGCGAGCGCGTCATCGATGTCGGCCTGCATCGGCCGGGTGCCGGCCGGCAGCGCAAGAATGCAGCCGTTCTGCGCGCCCTTGGTGCGCAGGATGCGCGTCAGCCGGCGCGTGTCGAGGTCGGCGATCGCGACCGTGCCCTCGTCGCGCAGGTACTGCGACAGCGTTCGCGTCTTGCGGAAGTTCGATGCGAGGACCGGCAGGTCCTTGATGATCAGGCCGGCGGCGTGCACCCTGGACGCCTCGACATCCTCCTCGTTGACCCCCGTGTTGCCGATGTGCGGGTAGGTCAGCGTGACGATCTGCCGGCAGTAGCTCGGGTCGGTGAGGATTTCCTGGTAGCCGGTCAGCGCGGTGTTGAACACCACTTCGCCGACCGTGTGGCCGGCAGCGCCGATCGAGGTGCCCTGGAAAACCGTGCCGTCTGCGAGTACAAGAAGGGCGGAAGGCAGGTCTGGCAGCACGGGCTCATTCTCCGTTTTGGGCGCGCGCCGGTCTCGCTCCGGGGGAGCGGGGATCGGGGTCTTCCGGGTGGTCGACGCGAGAGCCTCGGGAGCGGTCGAGGGCGCGGGCTGGATCGATGCGGGTAAACCTGTAAATTATAGCCAGGGGCGCCGCTCCACCCGCCCTGCCCCTGGGCGCCCGCCCCACCACGCAGGAGAAAAAACATGCAAGGCGATCCGCAGGTCATTGCGCACCTCAATGCGCAGCTGAAGAACGAGCTCACCGCCACCAACCAGTATTTCCTGCACTACCGGCTGTTCAAGCACTGGGGCTACGGCCGCATGGCCAAGAAGGAGTACGAGGAGTCGATCGGCGAGATGAAGCACGCCGACAAGCTGATCGAGCGCATCCTGATGCTCGACGGCCTGCCCAACCTGCAGGATCTCGGCAAGTTGCTGATCGGCGAGGACCTGCCCGAGGCGCTGAAGAGCGACCTGCAACTCGAGAGCGCCGCACAGGCCACGATCAAGGCCGGCATCGCGCACTGCGAGAGCGTGCGCGACTACGTCTCGCGCGACATCCTCGAGCGCATCCTCGACGACACCGAGGAGCACATCGATTTCCTCGAGACCCAGCTCGGGCTGATCGACCAGGTCGGCCTGCCGAACTATCTGCAGTCGCAGATGGACGACGCCAATAGCTGAACGGAACGCCGGGCCGGCGGCCGCGTGGGCAACCGCGCCGGCGTCAGGGTTTGACAGTTGTGTTGCGAATCATTCGCATTTATGATTCGCTCACGCTGCGGCCTTCGCCGTGGCGGCAGCTCCGACCGCCGCGCCATGATCATCTGCCTCTGCCACCGCGTCTCCGACCGCGACCTCCGGCACCACGCCGGCTCCTGCGCCGAGTTCGAGGAACTGCAGGCCTGCACCGGCGCCGGCACCGGCTGCGGCCAGTGCGTTGGCCACGCCCGGTCGATCTTCGAGCACACCCGGTCCGGCCGGGAGGCGGAACGGCCGATCGCATGGCATGCCAGCCTTGCGGCGGTGGCCGCATGAGCGATGTGGATGCTCGGGAGCTTGGCGGTCGTGGCGCTGGCGCTGCTGTGGGTCCTGAAACCCCGCCGGCCGCGCGCACCGCGGTGAGCCCCCCTGCCGGCGCCCTGCCCAGTTCGGACCTGCTGCGCGGCCGCAGCGCCGTCCACATCGAGCACAACGGCGCGCTCTACCTGCTGCGCGCCACCCGCCTGGGCAAATTGATCCTCACGAAATGACGCGCTGCGTTGGTGGGAACTAGAATTCCCTACAGCAGTCACAGACTGCGTGTCTTTCACCCTGGAGGATCGGATGGACCAAACCTTGCAAACCCGTTACGCCGGTACCGCCGTTGCGCAGAGCAACCGCGTCCTGCGCAACACCTACTGGCTGCTGGCGCTGTCGCTCGTGCCGACCGTGCTCGGCGCCTGGGTGGGGGTGGCAACCGGTTTCAGCTTCTTCGCCGGTAGCCCCTTCATCGGCTTCCTGCTCTTCATGGGCATCGCGTTCGGCTTCTTCTTCGCGATCGAGAAGTTCAAGAATTCGGGCATCGGCGTCGCGTTGCTGCTCGGCTTCACCTTCTTCATGGGCCTGATGCTGTCGCGCCTGATCGGCGCGGTGCTTGGCTTCACCAACGGCGCCCAACTGATTGCCTTTGCCTTCGGCGGCACCGCGGTCGTGTTCTTCGGCATGGCCTCGCTGGCCACGACGATCAAGCGCGACCTGTCGGGCATGGGCAAGTGGCTGATGGTTGGCGCGATCGGCATCATCGTCGCGGCCGTCGCCAACATCTGGCTGCAGATGCCGGCGCTGATGGCCACGATCTCGGCGCTGGCCGTCGTGATCTTCTCGGCCTTCATGCTCTACGACATCAAGCGCGTGATCGACGGCGGCGAGACCAACTACGTCACCGCCACGCTGGCGATCTACCTGGACGTCTACAACGTGTTCCAGAGCCTGCTGAGCCTGCTGGGCATCTTCGGCGGCGAGCGTGAATAGGTCGCTTCGCTGAATCAACAAGGCCCCGCAAAGCGGGGCCTTGTTCTTTGTGAGCGGTTCAGGGCCGCTCGAAGACTGCGACGCTCTCGACATGCGCGGTGTGGGGGAACATGTTCACCGCGCCTGCCAGCGCGCAGCGGTAGCCGGCCTGATGCACCAGCAGCCCGGCGTCCCGCGCCAAGGTGGCCGGGTTGCAGCTGACATAGACGATGCGTGAGGGCGGCGCCCAGCCCGGTGCCAGCGCCGGGTCCTGCACGGCATCGGCCACCGCCTTGGCGAGCGCAAACGCGCCCTCGCGCGGCGGGTCGATCAGCCACTTGCCCGCGGCACCGTAGGCAGCCAGGTCGGCCGGGGACAGCTCGAACAGGTTGCGCGTCTCGAAGCGGGTCTTCGCGGCGAGGCCGTTGAGCGCAGCGTTCTCGCGCGAGCGTGCGACCAGCGCCTCGCTGCCCTCCAGCCCCAGCACCTCGCGCGCGCGAGTCGCCAGCGGCAGCGTGAAGTTGCCGAGGCCGCAGAACCAGTCGATCACCCGTTCGTCGGCCTGCGGCGCCAGCAGCCGCAACGCCTGCGCCACCAGCGCGCGGTTGATCTGGTGGTTGACCTGCGTGAAGTCGGTCGGCCGGAACGGCATGTGCACGCCGAACTCGGGCAGCGTGTAGGCCAGCTCGGGGCCTCTGTCGTCGAGGCGCTGGACGGTGTCTGGCCCCTTGGGTTGCAGCCACCACTGCACGCGGTGCTCGGCACCGAAGGCGCGCAGCCGCTCCCGGTCGGCCTCGCTCAAGGGCTCCAGGTGGCGCAGCACCAGCGCCGTCACCAGCCCATCACGGCCCTCGCCCACCGCCAATTCGATCTGCGGCAGGCGGTCGCGCCCGTCCATGCCGTGGATCAACGCGCGCAGCGGCAGCAGCAGCGCGCTCACATGCGGCGGCAGGATCTCGCAGCGGCTCATGTCGGCCACATAGCTCGACTTGCGCTCGTGGAAGCCGACCAGCACCTGGCCCTTCTTCACCACATGCCGCACCGACAGCCGCGCGCGGTAGCGGTAGCCCCAGGTCGGCCCCTCCATCGGCCGCAGCATGCGCTCGGCGCGCACCTTGCCGAGGTGCCAGAGGTTGTCCTCCAGCACGCGCTGCTTCACGGCCACCTGCGCGCCGATGTGGAAGTGCTGCATCTTGCAGCCGCCGCAGGTGCCGAAGTGCGGGCAGCGCGGCTCGACGCGCTGCGCGCTCTCGCGCCGCCGCGCCGTCACCGCGCCCTGCTCCCAGTTGTTCTTGCGGCGGTGCACGGCGACCTGCACCTGCTCGCCCGGCAGCGCGCCGTCGATGAACACCACCTTGCCGTCGGCGTCGTGCGCCACGCCCTGGGCCTCGAGGTCGAGCGATTCGACCGTCAGCCATTCGTCCTTTGCCGTCATCGCCGGATTATCCCGGCGGCCGCGTGCCCGCTCAGAAGATCGAGTCGCGCCCGATGCCGTGACGCGCCATGCCGCGCTTGAGCTTGATCAGCGCCTCCTGCTGGATCTGGCGGATGCGCTCGCGCGTCAGGCCCAGGCGCTCGGCCAGCACCTCGAGGGTCTCCGGATCGCGATCGTGCAAGCCGTAGCGGCCCGACAGCACCTCACGCTCGCGCTCGCTGAGCTCGTCGAGGCCATGTTGCAGCAGCAGCTCGACCTCGTGGCTCAAGGTCAGACCCATCGGGTCGGCGGCCTGTTCGTCAGCCACCAGGTCGATCACCGTCTCGTTGGTCGCCTCGGCGCCGTGGCGCTCGAGCGGCGCGTCGAGCGACGTCGGCTGCTCGGCGAAGCGCAGCAGGTCGGCCACCTCCGAGGCCGGCCGACCGACCGCTGCCGCGATGTCCTCGACGCGCACCGCGCGGCCGTCGCCTGAGGCCACCGCGCCGCTCTCGATGCTGCGGCGCGCCCTGAGCACCTGGTTGAGCTCACGCACCACATGCACCGGCAGCCGCACGAGGCGGGCCTGGTGCATGATCGCGCGCTCGATGCCCTGGCGGATCCACCACGAGGCATAGGTCGAGAAGCGGAAGCCCCGCTCGGGCTCGAACTTGCCGATGGCGTGCATCAGCCCGAGGTTGCCCTCCTCGATCAGGTCGGTCATCGGCAGGCCGCGGCCGAGGTAGTTCTTGGCGATGCTGACCACCAGCCGCAGGTTGCGCTCGATCATCTGCTGGCGCGCCGCGAAGTCGCCGGCTCGCGCGCGACAGGCGGTCGCGTACTCCTCCTCCGGCGTGAACAGCGGCGCACGGCGGATCTCGCGCAGATAGGTCTGCAGGGTATTGCCCACATCGGCGTCGCCGGCGGCCATCGCCACCGGATCGACCGGCTCGACGTCGGTCGGCGCGATCTCGAAGGCGCCGACCTCGGGCTCCAACGCCACATCATGGCCGTTGAGCGCGAGCTGTCCGTTGGGCAGCGCGACCGCCGCCGCGGGCAAGTCCGTATCGGGCGCAGCGGGCGTCGGGCGTTTCCGGTCGACCACTGTGGCCCCCTGCGCTAGCGCGGTGGCAGCAGCCGTGTCGGATCGACCGGCTTGCCGAGCTTGCGGATCTCGAAGTGCAGTTGCACGCGCTCGGCGTCGGTCGAGCCCATCTCGGCGATCTTCTGACCGCGACGCACGGACTGGTCTTCCTTGACGAGCAGCGCCTGGTTGTGCGCGTAGGCGGTCAGGTAGGTGGCGTTGTGCTTCACGATCACGAGGTTGCCATAACCACGCAGCCCCGAACCAGCGTAGACGACGCGACCATCGGCCGCCGCGAGCACCGGGTCGCCGAGCTTGCCGCCGATCGCGACGCCCTTGCTGCGCGCCTCGTCGTAGCCGGCCAGCACTGCGCCGCCGGCCGGCCAGGTCCATTGCGGCTCGTCGTCGTCGCGCGGCGTGGACGCGGGCGCCGCGGCCGGTGCGGGCGCCGGCGGTGCGGAAGCGGCGACGGGCGGCTTCGCGTCGAGCGGCCGTGGCTCGACCTTGGCGATGGTCACCGGGCGCGGCCCGGTGGCAGCCGGATCCACCGCTCCCGGCGGCTGAACACGCAACACCTGGCCGACCTCGAGCAGGTTCGGGTTCTCGAGGTTGTTCCAGCGCTGCACGTCACGCCAGTTCTGGCCGGTTTCCAGGCCGATGCGGATCATCGTGTCGCCGGGCCTGACGGTGTAGTAGCCGGGCTTGCCGGCGTTTTCGGCACCGGGCAGCGGCGCCGAGGCCGCGGTGTCGGGCGCGCTCGCAGCACCCGCAGCGGGCATCGCGGCACGCGCGTTGCGATCCTCGACCGGCGCTCGACGCACGTTCGACGAGCACGCGCCGAGCGCGGCGACACAAGCGAGCACGATCAGGCCGCGCAGTGTGCTGGAACCAAGGAAGAACAGAGGCATTTCGCAGGTTAACCGGTCGCGTCAGTCAACGCCGGATTTTAAGGGGACGAACCTCACCGCCTCGTGAAGGCGTCGTTGCACGCGGCCATCGGCCAGGTGGTCGCAGACGACCAGCGCCTGCGTACCGCCGGCCTGCTGCAAAGGCGCGACGAGGCGCCCGCCGGGCGCGAGCTGCTCGAGCCATGCCGGCGGGATGTCTTCGCCGCCCGCCGCCGCGACGATGCCATCGTAGGGCGCATTCGGCGCGTGGCCGAGCCGGCCGTCGCCGTAGACCAGCCGCAAGCCGGGCGGTCGCAGCGCGGCGAGCGTGTCGCGTGCGCGATCGTGCAAGGGCTTCAGCCGCTCGACCGACACCACGCTGCGCGCCAGACCGGCCAGCAGCGCGGCCTGGTAGCCGCAGCCGGTGCCGACTTCCAGCAGCGCGAGCGGCTTGCCCGGCTCGTGCGGCGCCAGCAGCAGCTCGAGCATGCGCGCCACCACCGAGGGCTTGGAGATGGTCTGGCCCAGGCCGATCGGCAGGCTGGTGTCCTCGTAGGCCTGGTTGGCGAGCGCGGTGTCGACGAAGACATGGCGCGGCACCTTGTTCATCACCGACAGCACGCGCTCGTCGCGCACGCCGTCAGCGCGCAGGCGCGCGACCATGCGCTCGCGCACCTGCTGCGAGTCGAGCCCCAGTCCGGCCGGCACGCCGGGCCGCGCGCGCTCGCGTGCCGCCTCGTCGAGCGGCCGCTGCGGCCTCAGGACCGCACCGGCGCGCGGCTGGGCCGCAGGAGCGACACGATCGAGCCCGACCGGGAACCGCGGGCCACGCGGGCCTTGACTCATGCCGCGACCAGCCAGTCGCGCCAGGCCGGCAGCGCGCGATGGTCGGTCAGGTCCACCTGCAGCGGCGTGATCGACACGCGGCCTTCGGCGACCGCATGGAAGTCCGTGCCCTCGCCGGCCTCGCGCGCGTCGCCGGCGGCGCCGATCCAGTAGATCGGCTCGCCGCGCGGGTTGCTCTGGCGGATCACCGGCTCGCTGGCATGGCGGCGGCCCAGGCGCGTCGTGACCCGGCCGCCCAGCGCCTCGTAGGGTCGTACCGGCACGTTGACATTGAGCAACCAGGCACCGGGCGCGGGCGGCGCGGCGATCACGCGCTCGACCACCTCGCGCGCCACACGCGCGGCGGTGTCCAGGTGCTGCCAGCCCTTCTCGGCCAGCGAGAAGGCGATCGACGGGATGCCGAACAGATAGCCCTCCATCGCCGCCGCGACGGTGCCCGAGTACAGCGTGTCGTCGCCCATGTTGGCGCCGTTGTTGATGCCCGAGAGCACCAGGTCGGGGCGGTGCTCGAGCAGCCCGGTGAGCGCCACATGCACGCAGTCCGACGGCGTGCCGTTCACGTAGCGAAAGCCGTTGGCCGCCGTCCACACCGAGAGCGGCCGCTGCAGCGTCAGCGCGTTGGACGTGCCGCTCGCGTTCTGCTCCGGCGCCACGACGTCGATGTCGCCGAGGCCGCGGCAGGCCTCCACCAGCGCGGCGAGCCCCGGCGCGAGGTAGCCGTCGTCGTTGGCGATCAGGATGCGCATGCGGCAGATTGTAGGGAGCGGCGTCGCACACGCGACGCGCCTGAACATCGGCGCTGCCTATCATCGCGACGCCGCAAACCAAGACGAGGAGCGCGCGATGCATGCCTGGCTGTGCACCGAGACGAGCGGCCCCCAGGGACTCGCCTGGACCGAACTGCCGACGCCCGAGCCCGGGCCGGGCGAAGTGCGCGTCGCGGTGCGCGCCGCCAGCCTGAACTTCCCCGATCTGCTGATCGTCCAGGGCAAGTACCAGTTCAAGCCCGCGCTGCCCTTCGTGCCGGGTGCCGAGTTCGCCGGCGTCGTCGAGGCCGTCGGCCCCGGCGTCGAGCGGCTGCGACCCGGCATGGCGGTGGCCTCCTTCGGCGGCACCGGCGGTTTCGGCGAGCAGGTGTGCATCGACGCGCGGCTCGCGATGCCGCTGCCGCCGGACTTCGCCTTCGACGACGCCGCCGCCTTCCTGTGCAGCTATGGCACCACCCACCACGCGCTGCTCGACCGCGGCGCACTGCGCGCCGGCGAGACGGTGCTGGTGCTCGGCGCTGCCGGCGGTGTCGGCACGGCAGCGATCCAGGTCGCCAAGGCGGTGGGCGCGCGCGTCGTCGCGGCCGCCTCGAGCGACGAGAAGTGCGCCTTCTGCGCCGCCCTCGGCGCCGACGCCACCGTCAACTACGGCACGGGCGACCTTCGCGAGCAGATCCGCGTCGCCACCGACGGCCGCGGCCCCGACCTCGTCTACGACCCGGTCGGCGGCGCACTCGCCGAACCGGTGTTCCGCTCGATCGCCTGGCGCGGCCGCTACCTCGTGATCGGCTTCGCCAGCGGCGACATCCCGGCGCTGCCGCTGAACCTCGCGCTGCTCAAGGGCGCGTCCATCGTCGGCGTGTTCTGGGGCGAGTTCGCCAAGCGAGAGGCCGAGCGCAACGCCGCCGCGCTGGCCGAACTGGCCCGTTGGTACGCCGAAGGCCGCATCAAGCCGGTGATCGAGCAGCACCTGCCGCTCACCGAGTTGCCGCGCGCCTTCGCGCTGATGGCCGCGCGCCAGGTGCGCGGCAAGCTCGTGCTGACGGTGGGCTGAGCACCGCGCGACCTGCAGCGCCCGGGTGCTAAATTCGCGGCGGTCCCGTCCGCTGCACCGCCCCGTGAGAAGAACGCTGCTCAAGCTGCCTCTGCTGGCCCTCGCGGGCTGGGCCGCGGCGCGCGCGGCGACGCCGCCGACGCTGAACTTCGCCGTCATCACCACTGCCACCGTGGACGAGACGCGCGCCGGCTGGGACCCCTTCTTCGCCGCGATGCGCGCCGCCACCGGGCTCGACGTGCGCGGCATCTATCCGGCGACCTACGAGGACGTGGTCGAGGCCATCGTCAGCGGCATGGTCTCGCTGGCCTGGGTGTCGAACAAGGCTGCGCTCGATTGCGTCGAGCGCGCCAACGTCGAGGTGTTCGCGCAGATGGTCGATGCCGCCGGCTCGCCCGGCTATCGCTCGCTGATCGTCACCCGCCGCGACGCGCCCTTGCAGTCGCTCGAACAGCTGCTCGGCCGGCCGCGCACCTGGCGCTTCGCGATGGGCGAGCCGAGCTCGACCTCGGGGTCGGTGATGCCGTCCTATGCGCTGTTCGTGCCGCGCGGCATCCGGCCCGATGAGCATTTCCTCGCCGTCAGGCGCGGGACACACGCCGAGACCGTCGAGGCGGTGCTCTCGGGCGCCAGCCACGCCGGCACCTACAACACCGAAGAGATGACGCGGCTGCGCGAGCGCTCGCCGCAGCGTCACGCCCAGCTGCGCGTGCTGTGGGAGTCGGCCATGATCCCGAAGGACCCGCTGCTGTGGCGGCGCGACCTGCCGCTGTCGGTGCGCCGGCGCGTCGCCGATCACATCTTCGGCTACGGCAAGACGCCCGAGGAGCGCGCCGTGCTCAAGCGCATGTTCGACCTCGCCGGCTTCCAGCGCTCGAGCAACCAGCAGCTGAAGTTCGTGCTCGACATCGAGGACTTCAAGCAGCGCTCCGAGGTACTCTTGGATACAACGATGTCGGAGGCACAGAAGAGCGAGCGGCTGGCCGACCTGCGCGAGCGTTACGCTCGCCTGTCGCGCGCGGTCCAGGCTCCGGCCGGCGACGCGCGCTGAAGCGCGTCATCACAGTGGAGGAGAGAGCCCCATGGCCGTCAAGGTCCTGATCGTCGAAGACAACCCGGTCGCCCGCACCTTTCTGACGCGCGTCGTGCGCGAGAGCTTCTCCGACGTCACGGGCATCTCCGAGGCCGGCAACCTGGAGACCGCGCGTCGCCTGCTCGGCGTGGGCGGCGCAGCTTCGCTGCCGCCCGGCAGCGAGCCCTGCAAGCTGGTCCTCGTGGATCTCGAGCTGCCCGACGGCAACGGCCTCGAGCTGCTGACCGAGCTCGCCGGCCACGGCGCCACCAAGATCGTCACGACGCTGTACTCGGACGACGACCACCTGTTCCCCGCGCTGCAGTGCGGCGCCGACGGCTATCTGCTGAAGGAAGACCGCTTCGAGGTCCTCGTCGAGGAACTGCAGAAGATCGTCCGCGGCCAGCCACCGCTGTCGCCGGCGATCGCACGGCGTCTGTTGTCGCATTTCCGGCTCGGCGACTCGGCCTCGGCGGCGCTCCAGACGCCACCCGCCCCCGGCGACTTCCAGCCCGCGCGCGCGGCGCCTGCACCGGTCTATGCCGAACCCGACCACGAGCGTCTGACGCCGCGCGAGACCGAGGTCCTGACCTACCTCAGCAAGGGCTTCACGATCAAGGAGATTGCCGGGCTGATGGGCATCAAGTGGTTCACCGTCAACGACCACATCAAGGCCATCTACCGCAAGCTCAACGTCTCCAGCCGCGCCGAAGCCGCGGTGCTGGCGAGCAAGCAGGGCCTGGTGTGACGGCTCGCTGAGGCTGGCCGGCACGGCACCGGACGATGAGCAGCCTGCCCGAGCGCAGCCCGATCGGCGGGCCCTGGGACGCGCCGTCGAGTCAGGCGCCGACGCTGCCGCCCGATGCGCTCGACAGCACCGCCGAGCGCGCGCCGTCCGAAGCGTGGTTGCGCAGCCGCGCCGGCTCGCGCTGGCTGGCCTGGCGCCTGCGGGTGCTCGTCGCGCTGGCGCTGGCCGGCTGCGTCGGCCTGTTCATGCTGACGCGCACGCTTGCGGAACAGCCGGTGATCGACGCGGCCTGGCGCGTCGGCATGCAGGGGCAGCTCGAGCTCGCGTCGAGTCGCGATCCGGCGCTGGTGCCCTTCGTCGGCCGCTCGCTGCTCGGCATCATCGGTGGTGACAGCCGCGTCGCCGTGCTCGACGGGCTGGTGCTGCAGCGCTCGCCGCGCTGGCTGGTGTCCGACGGCGAGCGCGCCCACCACCAGGAGCTGCATGCCCAGCTGGCGGCCGCGCTGGCCCAGCCGCGTCTGCGCCTGTACTTCGCCGACGGCGGCACCGCCGAGCTGACGCCGGCGCCGCGCGGGCTCGTCGGCCTCGGGCTGCTGTACGCGCTGGTGATCGCGCTGGCGCTCGCGCTCTACCTGCTGGCGATGGTCGTGACGCTGGTCCGGCCGTCGCTGCGCAACGCGCTGTACGGCGCGATGGCGCTGGCGCAGAGCGCCAACCTCGCCTGCATCGCCGCCGCCACGACGCAGGACCTCACCCTGCCTGCGCTGCTGGCGCAGTGGGAGATGCCGGCCCGCACCGGCTTCGACCTTCTCACCGCGGCGGCGATCCTGCACGCCGCCTGCGTGCACCCACGGCGGCTGCCGCACGCGACGGCGATCGCCCTGCTCGGCTGGCTCGCCGCCGCGGGGCTGCTCGCGGTCGTGTGGCACGAATCCCTGTCCGGCGCCTGGTGGTGGGTGCAGGGCGCGATGATGGTCTACGGCGTCGCCGCGATCGCGATGCTGACCTGGTCCTACCGCATCGAGGCCCATCCCTACGCGCTGCTGCTGCGACGCTTCGGCATCGTCACGCTCGGCACGCTGCTGCTGCTGACGCTGGCCATCGCCGCCGCAGGCCGCCAGCCCGGCGTGCAGCACGGCATCGCCACGGTCGGCTCGATCATCTGGGTCGTCTTCCTGTCGTCGCTGCTGATGCTGGTGCCGTTCCTGGCGCGCTCGCAGCAGCTGCTGCGCGAGTTCTCGCTGCTCGCCGGCATCAGCACCGTGGCGACCTCGCTCGACCTGCTGTTCGTCGCGGCGTTCTCGTTCGGGCAGTTCACGTCGATCACGCTGTCGGTGTTCGTCTCGCTCGGCCTGTACGCGGGCGTGCGCCAGTGGCTGCTGAACCAGGTGCGCGCCGACAACATGGTGTCGATGGAGCGCCTGTTCGAGCGCCTCTACCGCATGGCGCGCGAGGTCGAGGCGAGGCCGGAGCGCGCCGCCGCGTCGCTGCTGGCGCTGCTGCGCGACTTGTTCGACCCGCTCGAGGCGACGGTCGCCGCGAAGCCGTCGCGCGCCGCCTCGGCCAGCAGCGACGGCTCGACGCTGCTGGTGCCGGTGCCCGATCTCGGCGGCGGTGGCCGCGGCGACGAGTCGCTCGTGCTGCGCCTGGCGCAGCGCGGCCGGCGCCTGTTCAACCGCGAGGACGCCAGGCTCGCCGACCGCATCGTCGAGCAGCTCAAGCGCGCCGTCGCCTTCGACCAGGCGGTCGAGCGCGGCCGCCGCGAGGAGCGCACGCGCATCGCCCAGGACCTGCACGACGACATCGGCGCGCGCCTGCTGACGATGATGTACCAAGCGCAGAGCCCCGAGCACGAGGACTACATCCGCCACACGCTGCAGGACCTGAAGACGCTGACACGCGGCCTGGCCGCCAGCAACCACCGCCTGTCGGACGCCGCCGCCGAATGGAAGGCCGACCTCCAGCAGCGCCTGCTGCTCGCGCACATCGCGCTCGATTGGCAGATGCAGTTCGAGCCGGACGTCGAGCTCAGCGTCGTGCAGTGGTCGGCACTGACGCGCGTGCTGCGCGAGCTGGTCAGCAACGCGATCGCGCACTCGCAGGCGACGCGCGTCCGGGTCACGCTGAAGCTGGTCGACGACGCGCTGGAGATCGTCATCTGCGACGACGGCATCGGCCGCAACCCGCAGGCCTGGGCCCATGGCCTGGGGCTGGGCGGCGTGCGCAAGCGCGTCAAGCAGCTTGGCGGCCGCGTGCAGTGGCTCGACGCGCCGCAGGGCGGCATCGAATGCCGGGTCAGCGTGGCGCGCTGGTCCCTGGCGGGCTCGGCCTGAGCATCGCCGCATCGGCGGACACCGCGCGTGCCCGCCCGGCCGCCTTGGCGGCGTACAGCGCTGCATCGGCGCGCTCGACGAGCGTGACCGCTTCGGCATCGCCGATCCCGGGATGCAGCACCGCGATGCCGATGCTCAACGTGACGATGGATCCGATCGGCGAGTCGCCATGCGGCAGCGCCGCGTCCTCGATCGCCTGCAGGCAGCGCCCCGCCAGCACGGCAGCGGCGTCGACCGACGTGTGCGGCAGCAGGATCGCGAACTCCTCGCCGCCATAGCGCGCCACGAGGTCCTCGGCGCGCCGCGCACAGCGCTGCAGCACCTCGGCGATGCGGCACAGGCAGTCGTCGCCGCGCGGATGCCCATGCGCGTCGTTGTAGCGCTTGAAGTAGTCGACATCGACCATCAGCAGCGCCAGCGGTGCGCGATGGCGACGTGCGAGGGCCCATTCGTGCTGCAGCCGGCGCTCGAGGCAGCGCCGGTTGGCGACGCCGGTCAGCGCGTCGGTGTCGGACAACTCCTCGAGCCGCCGATTGGCGTCGTGCAGCTCGCGCTTCTGCTGGTCGAGCTGGCGGTTGAGCTCGAGCAATGCCTGCTCGCGCCGCACCAGCTCGGTCACGTCGGTGCTGAAGGCGAGCAGCCCGCCGTCGGGCAGGCGGCGCTCGACGATGCGGCGCCAGCGACCGCCGGGGAATTCGCGCAGGAAGGGCGCGCCCGGCGTGCGGTGCTCGGCCAGCCGGGCCTGGATCCACGCTTCCGTGTCGCCTTGCGCCTGCGGCATGAGCCCGTTGGCGACGACGTCGCGCAGCAGGTCCTCGAAGCGCCGGCCCGGCGTCATCGCGTCGGCCAGTGGCGCGTACAGCCGACTGAAGTCGCGGTTCCAGAGCCGCAGCCGGTCGTCGGCGTCGTAGAGCACGATGCCGGCCTCCATCTCGTCGAGCGCCTGCCGATGCAGGCGCTCGGAGCGCTCGATCTCGCGCTTCTGTTCGGCCAGCCGCATCGACAGCCTGTGCGTGCTGGCGCCGATCATCAGCGGGTACACCGCCAGGAAAGGCAGGCAGGCCAGGAGCGTCGGCCAGGTCGGCAGCAGTTGCAACGGCGTGGCGAACAGGCCCGTGGCCGGCAACGCCACGGCGGCCAGCGCGACCAGCCCGCGCAGGAACAGCGGCAGGCCGCCGATCGCCAGGGTGTTGAGCAGCAGCATCGTGGCGATCAGCACCGAGGGCAGCAGGTTGAAGCCCATCACCGGCAGCCACAGGCCGCCGAGCGCCGCGTCGATCAGCAGGTTGCGCTGCTCCGGCCGCGGCCGGCGGCTGCGCAGGCCCCACGCGCAGGCCAGTTGCGGCCAGACCAGCGTGTTCAGCCCGAGCACCCACCACCACGGCGCAGCCGCGTCGACCTGCCACAGCGCTCCGCCCACCGCCACGCCGCCCAGGCCGAGCCCGATGCTGCGCGGCCAGCGCATGCGCTGCACGAGACGCCGTTCGGCCGCGAGCGCCCCGTCCTCAGGCTCGGCAGGCGCCATGCTCACGCTGTCATGGGTTCAGCGCCCTGGCCGCGTCGAACAGCGCGTGCGGATCCCACGGGATGCGCGCCTCCACGCGCCCCGCCGGACCCTTGATGGCGTGGGCCGCCACGGCGGTGCGCCGCAGCAGCGGACGCGCCCAAGGCTGCCGGTCGGCGCCGGCGATGCCCAGCACGAGCGGCTGGTCGAGCCGCGCACCGCGTTGCCACACGACCGCGATGTCGCCGTTGACGAGCGTGACCAGACTGCCCGGCGGGTAGAGGCCGAGCGTGCGAAGGATGGCCGCACCGAGCGTGTCGGGCCGGCCGTCTGCGCCGAGGCAGGCATCGCGCGCCGCCTGGGTCGTCGGCAGCCCGGGACGCCCGGCGCGCGGGCTGATCTTGGCAAGGAACACGTCGACCCGCCGCAGCAACGCGGCCAGGCGGTCGGCAGGCGGCAGCGTCGCGAGCGGGCCATCGGGCTCTCGGTGGTGCAGCTCCACCGTCTCGAGCCACAGCGGGTCCGCGACGCCGAGCGCACGCAGCCGCTCGGCGCTGTGCGTCGGGTGCGCTTCGACCGCCCGCCGCTGCTCGACGGTCAAGGTGCGCTCGCGGTGCGCGAGCTCGTCCTGCAGCGCCGTGATCGACAAGTTCATCGTCAACGCGGCTCGCACGACGGCTTGGCGCTCGTCCTCGGGCCAGCCCAGCACCTGTGCCGCCAGCCCGACGATCGGCGCGCAAGCCAGCGCATGATGTACGCCGTAGCGGGCCGGCACGCGAGCGGCCGCGGCGATCAGCAGGAACAGGAGTTCGTCCGGCGCACTGGCGGACGCCTCGACCACGCTGCGCTCCAGGTCCTGCAGCCGATCCGGCCACAGGCCGTCGGACGAGCGCTCATCGCACAAGCGCCCCAGCGCGTGCAGCCACTCGCGCACGGCGACGCCGGTGCGGCCCCCCGCTGGCTTCGACTGCTGCCCTTCGCCCGCTGCTGCCACCACGCCCGGTCCCCGAAGCCCGATCGCTCGATTGTCGCCGCCGTTGCCGAACGCAGCGTCGATCAGACGGCCGGCGGCGCCGAGCCCGCCGACCAGTGCAGCACACGCTGCGGATAGGGAATCTCGATGCCCTCGGCGGTCAGCACGTCGAGGACCGCGTGGTTGACCTCGGAGCGCAGGTTGGACTGCCCGTTCTCCGGATCGCAGTTCCAGAACCACACGGTGAGCTCCAGCCCGTCGGCGGCGAAGGCCGTGAGGTGGACCGAGCTCTCGCGGTCCGAGCGGCCGGTGGCCAGCCGCGCGATCTTGCCGAGCGCCGCCAGCAGCTTGGGCCGCAGCGCGTTCACGTCGGTGCCGTAGGCGACCTGCACCACGGTGGAGGCGAGCAGCGCCGGGTCGCTGAGCGAGGCGTTCTCGACGCGCTGCGTGATCAGCAGTTCGTTTGGCACGATCGACTCGCGCCCGCCGAGCGAGCGGATGATCGTCGCGCGGGTGTTGATGTCGGTGATGCGGCCCTCGAAGCCGTCGACCTTGACCAGATCGCCGATGCGCAGGCTGCGTTCGGCCAGGATCACGAAGCCGCTGACGTAGTTGGCCGCCAGCTTCTGCAGGCCGAAGCCGATGCCGACGCCGACGGCGCCGCCCAGCACGCTGAGCGCCGTCAGGTCGATGCCGGCGGCCGACAGCGCGACCAGCAGGCCGACGAAGAGCAGCAGCGCGCGCGTGCCGTTGGCGGCGATCTTGCGCAGCGACAGGTTCTCCACCGCGCCGGCGAGCAGCCGCGACTCGATCGCCGAGCTCAGCCACAGCGCCGCGAACAGCACCACCACCGCGTTGAACGCGCCTTCCAGCAGCGCCAGCAGCGACACCCGCGTCGCGCCGACCTTCCACGAGATGCCGTCGAGTTCCTCGAGCAGCACCGGCCCGACGCCGGTCAGCCACAGGATCAGGCCGATCCACACCGCCCACGACAACCAGCGCTCGGCGATGCGCGTGAGGGTCGATGCCGGGAAGGCCGCGCGCAGCACCCGCACGCCGAAGCGGATCAGCGCCAGCGACAGCAGCATCGCGATCGCGATCGGGAACACCGCGCGCGGCAGGTCCTCGGGCAGCAGGTGCCGCGCCAGCAGCGCGAAGGCGAGCGCCAGCGCCGGCAGCAGCGCGCCATCGAACAGCCGCTCGCCGAACAGCACCGAATTCGCGGCCGGCGCATGGCCGCGCAGCAGCCGCGCCAGCGCCCAAGCGGCCAGCAGGCAGGCGCCGACGACCGCCAGCTCGATCAACGCGTCGGAGGTCAGCAGCGAGCGCCCCAGCGCCTCGAGCTCCGGCGCGGTGAGCGGGCGCGCCATGCCTCAGGCGGCGACGCCGGCCAGCACCCGCAGGTGGGCCGCGACGCTGCGCGCGAGCGCGCCGAGGTTGTAGCCGCCTTCGAGCAGCGAGACGATGCGCCCCTTGGCGTGGCGCGCGGCCACGTCGACCAGGTACTGCGTGATCCAGGCGTAGTCGGCCTCGACCAGGCCGAGCTGGCCGAGGTCATCGTCGCGGTGCGCATCGAAACCGGCGGACAGGAACAGCATCTGCGGCTTGAAGGCGTCGAGGCGCGGCGTCCACTCCTCGCGGATGCGCTCGCGGATCTCCGGGCCCTTGGTGTAGGGCGCGACCGGGAAGTTGTGGATGTTGTCGCCCAGCGGCACGATGCCCGAGTGCGGGTACAGCGGGTGCTGGAAGAAGCCCACCATCAGGATGCGCTTGTCGCCGGCGACGATGTCCTCGGTGCCGTTGCCATGGTGCACGTCGAAGTCGACGATCGCGACGCGCTCCAGCCCGCGGCGGTCGAGCGCGTGGCGCGCGGCGACCGCCACGTTGTTGACGAAGCAGAAGCCCATCGCCTGGCGCCGCGTCGCGTGGTGGCCGGGCGGGCGCACCGCGCAGAAGGCGTTGTGCACCTCGCCGTCGAGCACCGCGTCGGTGGCGGCGACGGCCGCGCCGGCGGCGCGCAGCACCGCCTCGAGCGTGCCGCGGCTGCCGACGGTGTCGGCATCGAAGGCGCGCCGCAGGCCGGTCTTCTCGATCTGCTGCAGGAAGGCGCGCATCTCGGCGATGTAGCCCAGCTCGTGCGCGAGCCCGAGGTCGGCATCGCTCGCCAGCGGCGCGTCGCGGCGCTGCAGCGCGATGTCCAGTCCGGTGGCGATCAGGTGGTCGGAGATCGCGGCGAGCCGCTGCGGGCTCTCGGGGTGGCCCGGGCCCATGTCGTGGCGGGCGCAGGCGGCATGCGTATAGAAGGCGGTGCGCATCTGAAATCCGGTTTCGGCTATTGTGCATGGCATGACCCTGCATGCCCGATTGCACCGACTCGTCGACCAGATCGCCACCATCATCGTCGGCAAGCGGCCGCAGATCGAGGACTGCGTGGCCTGCCTGCTGGCCGGCGGCCATCTGTTGATCGAGGACGTGCCGGGCGTCGGCAAGACGACGCTGGCGCATGCGCTGGCGGTCTCGCTGGGCTTGCGCTTCTCGCGCGTGCAGTTCACCGCCGACCTGATGCCCTCGGACCTGATCGGCGTCTCGGTCTACGAGCGCGGCAAGGAAAGCTTCGTCTTCCACCCCGGCCCGGTGTTCGCGCAGGTGCTGCTGGCCGACGAGATCAACCGCGCCGGCCCCAAGACGCAGAGCGCGCTGCTCGAGGCGATGGAGGAACACCAGGTCAGCGTCGAGGGCGAGACGCGCGCGCTGCCCGAGCCCTTCTTCGTCATCGCGACGCAGAACCCGAGCGATCAGCTCGGCACCTACCCGCTGCCCGAGAGCCAGCTCGACCGCTTCCTGATGTGCACGACGCTCGGCTACCCGGACCGCACCAGCGAGCGCGCGCTGCTGTCGGGCCGCGACCGGCGCGACATCATCCAGGAGCTGCGGCCGGTGATGACGCCCGCCGAGCTCCAGGACGCCCAAGCCCAGGTGCGCGCGGTGCATGCCAGCGAGGCGCTGCTCGACTACCTGCAGGCGCTGATCGCCGCGACGCGCGACGGTCGCTGGTTCGTCGAGGGCCTGAGCCCGCGAGCCGGGATCGCGCTGCTGCGCGCCGCCAAGGCGCATGCGCTGCTCGACGCGCGCGACTACGTCGCCCCCGACGACCTGCAGGCCGTGCTGCCGCAGACCGTCGCGCACCGGCTGATCCCGGTGGCCGGTGCCGGGCGCGGCCGGCGCGAGCAGGTGCGCGCGCTGATCGAAAGCGTGCCGCTGCCCTGATGGCCGTCTTCGGGCTCGCCCTGCCCCGCCCCGCGCTGCCGCCGCGCTGGCAGGCCTGGTGGGACGGCCGCCACCCGCGGTCCGACACGCTCGAGCTCACGCAGCGCAACGTCTACATCCTGCCGACGCGCCCGGGCCTGCTGTTCGCCGCGACGCTGCTGGTGCTGCTGGTCGCGTCGATCAACTACCAGCTCAGCCTCGGCTATGTGCTGACCTTCCTGCTGGCCGGCAGCGGCATCGTCTCGATGCATGTCACGCATGCCACGCTGCGCGGCCTGACGCTGCACCTGCGCGCGCCGCAGCCGGTGTTCGCCGGCGACGCGGTGCAGCTCGAATGCGTGCTCGCCAGCCGCAGCATGGCGCCGCGCCACGGCATCGGCCTTCGCCTGCTCCAGCCGGGCGAGCCGCGCTGGAACTGGGCCGACGTGGTCCCGGCCGGGCAGGCGGGCGTGACGCTGGCCTGGACCGCGCCCCGGCGCGGCCGCCTGGCGCTGCCGGAGATCGTGATCGAGACGCGCTTTCCGCTCGGCCTGTTCCGCGCCTGGAGCCGCTGGCGGCCGGCGGCCGAGGCGCTGGTCTACCCGCGCCCGGAGCAGCCGGCGCCGCCGCTGCCGGCCGCGCGCGCCGTCGGCAGCGGGGCGGCCACCGCGCGCCACCGCGGCGGTGCCGAGCTGGAGGGCATCCGCGCCTACCAGCGCGGCGATGCGCTGAAGCTCGTCGTCTGGAAGAAGGCCGCGCGCGCGCTCGAGGCCGGCGGCGATCTGGTCAGCCGCGACACCAGCAGCAGCGCACGCCACGAGCTGTGGCTGGACTGGTCGGCGACCGGTGCGCTGGCGGCCGAGGAACGCCTCGCGCGCCTCGCCGCCTGGGTGCTGGCGAGCGAGCGCGCTGGCGTCGCCTGGGGCCTGCGGCTGCCGGGGTGCGAACTGCCGCCCGCGCAGGGCGAGGCGCAGCGGCGGGCCGGACTCGAGGCGCTGGCGCTATGGGCCTGAGCGCGACCGCGGGCGCCCGCCGGCTCTGGCCCGGCTGGGAGCACTTGCCGCGCGAGGCGCGCGACACGCTGTTCCTGCTCGGCGTGATCGCCTGGACCGTGCTGCCGCATGCCGGCCACCTGCCGCCCTGGTGCATCGCGATGGCCGCCACCGTGCTGCTCTGGCGCGGTGCACTGGCGCTGCGCAGCGCCGCGTTGCCGGGGCGCTGGCTGATGGTCGGCGTGCTGCTGGCGGTGATCGGGCTGACCTTCTGGACCCATCGCACCCTGGTCGGCAAGGAAGCGGGCGTCACGCTGCTGGTCGCGCTGATGGCGCTGAAGACCCTGGAGCTGCGCGCGCGGCGCGACGCCTTCGTGGTGTTCTTCCTCGGCTTCTTCCTGGTGCTGACGCACTTCCTGTACTCGCAGACGATCGCCGTCGCCGCGGTCTCGCTGGTGTCGGTGTGGGGGCTGCTTGCGGCGCTGGTGCTGGCACACATGCCGGTCGGCCAGCCCAGCCTCGCGCAGGCGGCGCGGCTGGCGGCGCGCTTCGCGCTGCTCGGCGCGCCGGTGATGGTGCTGCTGTTCCTGCTGTTCCCGCGCGTCGGACCGCTGTGGGGCGTGCCGATCGACGCCGGCGCGAAGACCGGCCTGTCGGGCGAGATGCGCATGGGCATGATCGCCGAGCTGGCCGCCGACGACAGCATCGCGATGCGCCTGCGGGTGCTGTCGGGTCCGCTGCCGCCGCCGCAGGCGTTGTACTTCCGCGGCCCGGTGCTCGGCGCCTTCGACGGCACGACCTGGCGCGTGCTCAAGCCGAGCTTCGCCGGCCGCCACCTGCCGGCGCTGGACCTGCGGCCCGAGGGCGAGCCGGTGCGCATGGAGATCACGCTCGAGCCGCTGCGCCTGGCCACCGTGCCGGTGCTCGAGGCGACGCCCGAGCTGCCGGCGCTCGACGGCCTGCGCGTGCGGCTGCGCGACGACCTGCACTGGAGCGCCGACCGCCCGGTGTTGCAGCGGCTGCGCTTCGAGACGCAGTCCTGGCCGCGGTTCCGCCACGGCCCGGCCGCGCCGGTGCTCGGCCTGCAGGACTACCTGGCACTGCCGCCGGCCCACAACCCGCGCACGCTGGCCTGGGCCGCGGCGCTGCGCCGCGACCCGCGCTGGTCCGAGGCCGATGCGCGCACGCTCGCCGGCGTGCTGCTGGCGCACATCCGTACCCAGGGCTACACCTACACGCTGGCGCCCGATGTCTACGACGAGGCCGGCCGCGGTACCGCCATCGACGAGTTCTGGCTGGACCGCAAGCTCGGCTTCTGCGAGCACTTCGCGAGCGCGTTCGTCGTCGTGATGCGCGCGCTCGACGTGCCGGCTCGCGTCGTCACCGGCTACCAGGGCGCGGAGCGCGACGAGGCGAGCGGCACGCTGGTCGTGCGCCAGAGCTTCGCCCACGCCTGGGCCGAGTACTGGCAGCCGGGCGAGGGCTGGGTGCGCGCCGACCCGACCGCCGCCGTCGCGCCCGACCGCATCGACCGCAGCCTGGCGCTCGTGCCCGCGCGCGGGCTGGTGGCCACGGCGATCGACGGCATCGCGCCCGGGCTGCTGCTGCGCGCCCGCGCCACCTGGGAGACCCTCAACCACCAGTGGAACCAGTGGGTGCTCAACTACTCGCGCGGCTCGCAGTTCGACCTGCTGAAGCGCCTCGGCGTCCGCTCGCCGGACTGGGACGACCTCGCACGGCTGCTGATCGGGCTGCTGTGCACCGCCGGCATCGCCGGCGCGGTCTGGGCCGCCTGGGACCACCGCCGTCGCGACCCCTGGCTGCGCGCCTGGGCCCGGGTGCGGCGGGCCGCCGCGGCGCTCGATCTGCCGGCCGCGGAGCATGTGCCGCCGCGCACGCTCGCCGATGCACTGCAGCGGCGCGGCGGCGCCGCCGCGCAGCCGGCCGTCGACGCGCTGCGTGCCTTCGACGCGTTACGCTACGGCAAACCGCCCGCCGCCGCCGCGCCCCCTTCGCCGCGGCAACTCGCCGATGCCGTGGTTCGCGCGCTGGCCCTGCTCGGCCGCCCCTCGCAACCCCGGTGACACCCCCGCCTTCGCGATGACCCCCACGCCCTTTCCGACCGCAAGCTCGCCGCTCCCCCGCCGCCATGCCCTCGCCGCCCTGCTGGCCGCCACGCTGGGAGCGCCGCTGTCGGCGCCCTGGGCGCGCGCGCGCGTCGATGAGCCGGCCGCCTACGGCCGCCGCGACGATGTCCTCGCGCTGGCCGCCGAGATCGCACGCCGTCACGCGCTCGAGCCGGCGTGGGTCGAGGCGGCACTCGCGCAGGCCCGCCACCAGCCGACGGTCGTCCAGCTGATGCAGCCGCCGGTGGCCGGCACCGCGAAGAACTGGGCCGCCTATCGGGCGCGCTTCATCGAACCGCTGCGCATCCGCGCCGGCGTCGCCTTCTGGCGCGAACACGCCGACTGGCTGGCGATGGCGCAGTCGCGCTTCGGCGTGCCGCCGTCGATCGTCGTCGGCATCGTCGGCGTCGAGTCGATCTACGGCCGCGAGGTCGGCCGCTGGCGGGTGCTCGACACGCTGGCGACGCTGGCGCTCGACTTCCCGAAGACCGAGCGGCGCGACCGCAGCGCGTTCTTCGCCGATGAGCTGGGCCGCTTCCTCGCGCTGTGCCGGCGCGATGGCACCGACCCCACCGGCCCGCTCGGCAGCTTTGCCGGCGCGATGGGCTGGCCGCAGTTCATGCCGAGCGCGATCGAGCAGTACGCGGTCGACTTCGACGGCGACGACCGCATCGACCTGCACACGAGCCCGGCCGACGTGATCGGCTCGGTCGCGCACTACCTGGCCGCCTTCGACTGGCAGCCGGGTGTCGCGACCCACCACGCGGTCGCCGCACCGGTCGAGGTCGCCGACCGCGCGGCGCTGCTCGGCCCCGACATCCTGCCGAGCTTCACGGCGGCCGAGTTCGCCGCGCGCGGCGCGCGGCTCGACGCGGCCGGCCAGCGCCACGGCGGCCTGCTCGCGCTCGTCGAGCTGCAGAACGGCGACGCCGCGCCGAGCTATGTCGCCGGGACCGAGAACTTCTACGCGATCACGCGCTACAACCGCTCGAGCTACTACGCGATGGCCGTCATCGAGCTCGGCGCCGCGGTGCAGGCCGTGGTCGAGGCGACCGCCTAGGGCCCCACGTGGACACGCGCCCGCTGATGCAGCTCCTGCCGGCCTGGGCCGCGACCCTGGAGGACTGGATGCCGGCGCTGGCGGTGGCCGTCGCCGCGCTGCTGGCCGTCGAGCTGCTGCTGCGCATCGGCCAGCGCGTCGTCCTGCGGGCCGCGGCGGGCCGGCCGATCGCCGCGGCCACCGCGCGCGCGGCCGCGCCGGCGGTGCGTGCCGTGCTGCTGCTGCTCGGCCTGAGCCTGGTGTGGAGCGAAGTCCCCGACGGCCTGGCCGGGCTGGCCGCGGTGCGGCGCCTCACCGGCCTGCTGCTGATCGCCGCGCTGACCTGGCTGCTGATCCGCGTGGTCAACGCGTTGGCCGATGCGGTGATCGACCAGCACCCGGTCGACGTCGCCGACAACCTGCAGGCGCGGCGCATCCACACGCAGACGCGGGTGCTGTCGCGCACGGTCGTCGGCGTCATCGCCCTGGTCGGCGTGGCGGCGATGCTGATGACCTTCCCGGCGGTGCGCCAGATCGGCACCAGCCTGCTCGCATCGGCCGGCGTGGCCGGGCTGGTGGCCGGCTTCGCGGCGCGGCCGGTGCTCGGCAACCTGATCGCCGGCCTGCAGATCGGCCTGAGCCAGCCGATCCGCATCGACGACGTGGTGATCGTCGAGGGCGAGTGGGGCGTGATCGAGGAGATCACCGGTACCTTCGTCGTCGTGCGCATCTGGGACGAGCGGCGCCTCGTCGTGCCGCTGCAGCACTGGATCGAGAAGCCGTTCCAGAACTGGACGCGCACCTCGTCGCAGCTGATCGGCACGGTGTTCCTCTGGGTCGACTACCGCACGCCGCTCGCCCCGCTGCGCGAGGCGCTGCAGCGCGCCTGCGCGTCGAGCGAGCTGTGGGATGGTCGCGTCGCGCTGCTGCAGGTCACCGAGGCCGGCGAACAGGCGCTGCAACTGCGCTGCCTGGTCAGCGCGGCCTCGGCGCCACGCGCCTGGGACCTGCGCTGCCACGTGCGCGAGCAGCTGGTCGACTTCCTGCAGCGCGAACACCCGGACTGCCTGCCGCGCCAGCGCGTCGATGCGCGTCTGGCGGCGTCCGCGCCGCCCTAGGGCCGACCGGCGCTCAGGTGCTGCGCGGCGGTTGCGGCGGGTTCGGGTGCAGCCGCGCCATCACATGGCTGTCGGCGTAGACGCCGTCGCGCATCGCGTAGCCGCGCAGCGTGCCCTCGACCTCGAAGCCGAACTTGCGGTACAGCGCGATCGCCGCCGCGTTGTCGGTGAACACATGCAGCTCCAGCCGCAGCAGCTGGGCCCAGCGGTCGGCGTAGTCGCAGACCGCCTGCAGCAGCGCGCTGCCGACGCCCTGGCGCTGCGCCGCCGGCACGACCGAGACGCCGAAGTACATCGCATGGCGCCGGCGCGGCGACGGGCCGGCCGGGTGCAGGCCGGCACTGCCGACGAGCTGGCCGTCGCGCTCGGCCACCAGCGCCAGGTCGGCCTTGCCGGGCGCCAGCGTCTCGGCCAGACGCGCCGCCCACAGCTCCTCGCTCGGGAAAGGCATCTGCAACAACCCGCCGTAGACCGACGGGTCGCCCATCATCCGCGCGTAGGCGGCGGCATCCTGCGTCGTCGCCCGGCGCACCGTGATCGGCGACGCACTGCCCATCGTCAGACCCGCTCGCCCACCCAACCGGCCACCGAGGCCAGCGCCGCGGGCAGCTTGCTCGCGTCGCTGCCGCCGGCCATCGCGAGATCCGGCTTGCCGCCGCCCTTGCCGCCGACCTGCTGGGCGACGAAGTTGACCAGCTCGCCGGCCTTGACCTTGCCCGTGCTGTCGGCGGTGACGCCGGCCGCGAGCTGGACCTTGCCGCCGTCCACCGCCGCCAGCACGATGGCCGCGGTCTTGAGCTTGTCCTTGAGCTTGTCCATCGTCTCGCGCAGCGCCTTCGCATCGGCACCGTCGAGCACCGCGGCCAGCACCTTCAGGCCCTTGACGTCGATGGCCTGCGCGAGCAGCTCGTCGCCCTGGGAGGACGCCAGCTTGCCCTTCAGCGCCGCCAGCTCCTTCTCGAGCGCACGCACCTGGTCGAGCACCGCATGGATGCGGCCCGGCACCTCGGCCGGCGCGGCCTTCAGCGTGGCGGCGATGCCGCTCACCGTGCCCTCGAGCGACTGCAGATAGGCCAGCGCGTTGTCGCCGGTGATCGCCTCGACGCGGCGGATGCCGGCCGCGACGCCGCTCTCGGCGACGATCTTGAACAGGCCGATGTCGCCGGTGCGCTGCACATGGGTGCCACCGCAGAGCTCGCGGCTCGTGCCGATGTCGAGCACGCGCACGACGTCGCCGTACTTCTCGCCGAACAGCATCATCGCGCCGAGCTTCTGCGCCTCCTCCATCGGCAGCACGCGCGCCTGCGTGGCGGCGTTGGCCAGGATCTCGGCGTTGACCTTGGCCTCGACCTCGCGGACCTGCGCATCCGTCATCGGCGCGTTGTGCGCGAAGTCGAAGCGCGTGCGCTCGGCGTTGACCAGCGAGCCCTTCTGCTGCACATGGGCGCCCAGCACCTCGCGCAGCGCCTTGTGCATCAGGTGGGTGACGCTGTGGTTGCGCATGGTCTTGGCGCGCAGCACGCCGTCGACGCGCGCGGTCAGCGCGTCGCCGACGCGGATCTCGCCTTCGACCACGCGGCCGTGGTGGCCGAACACGTCGGCCTGGATCTTCTGCGTGTCCTCGACGATCACACGGCTCGTGCCGTTGCGCAGCTCACCGCTGTCGCCGACCTGGCCGCCGCTCTCGGCGTAGAAGGGCGTGTGGTCGAGCACGATCACCGCGTCGTCGCCGGCCTTCGCGCTCGGCACCGCCGTGCCGTCGACATAGACCGCCGTGACCTTCGCACCTTCGTGCACGAGCTGCTCGTAGCCGTGGAAGGTGGTCGCCGCACCGCTGTAGTCCAGGCCGGCGGCCATCTTGAACTTGCCGGCCGCCCTCGCCTGCTCGCGCTGGCGTTGCATCGCGGCGTCGAAGCCGGCCTGGTCGACCGTGACGCCGCGCTCGCGGCAGACGTCGGCGGTCAGGTCGAGCGGAAAGCCGTAGGTGTCGTGCAGCTTAAAGGCGGTCTCGCCGTCGATCGTCTTCGCCCCGCCGGCGAGCGCGGCCTCGAGGATCTCCATGCCGTTGGCGATGGTCTGGAAGAAGCGCTCCTCCTCCTGCCTCAGCACGTCGGTGACGCGCGCCTCGGCGCGCTTCAGCTCCGGATAGGCCTCGCCCATCTGCTTCACAAGCTCGGCCACCAGCTGGTGGAAGAAGGGCTTGCGCGCGCCGAGCTTGTAGCCATGACGGATCGCTCGGCGGGTGATGCGGCGCAGCACGTAGCCGCGGCCTTCGTTGCCCGGAATCACGCCGTCGACGATCGTGAACGAGCAGGCGCGGATGTGGTCGGCGATGACCTTCAGGCTCGGGCTGTCCTTGTCACAGTCCCCGGCACCGGCCGCGTCCACCGCCTTCTTCGCCGCCGCCAGCAGCGCGACGAACAGGTCGATCTCGTAGTTGCCATGCACATGCTGCAGCACCGCGGTGATGCGCTCGAGCCCCATGCCGGTGTCCACGCTCGGCTTGGGCAACTTGTGCATCACGCCCGCTTCGTCGCGGTTGAACTGCATGAAGACGTTGTTCCAGATCTCGATGTAGCGGTCGCCGTCCTCGTCGGGGCTGCCCGGCAGGCCGCCGGCGATATGGTCGCCGTGGTCGTAGAAGATCTCGGTGCACGGGCCGCAGGGACCGGTGTCGCCCATCATCCAGAAGTTGTCGGAGGCGTAGCGCGCGCCCTTGTTGTCGCCGATGCGGATCACGCGCTCGGGCGCCAGGCCGATGTCCTTGGTCCAGATGTCGTAGGCCTCGTCGTCCTCGGCATACACCGTGACGTAGAGCCTGTCCTTCGGCAGCTTGAACACCTCGGTCAGCAGCTCCCAGGCGTAGGCGATCGCCTCCTTCTTGAAGTAGTCGCCGAAGCTGAAGTTGCCCAGCATCTCGAAGAAGGTGTGGTGGCGCGCGGTGTAGCCGACGTTCTCCAGGTCGTTGTGCTTGCCGCCGGCGCGGATGCACTTCTGGCTGCTGGCCGCGCGGCTGTAGGGCCGCTTGTCGAAGCCGAGGAAGACGTCCTTGAACTGGTTCATCCCGGCGTTGGTGAACAGCAGCGTCGGGTCGTCGCCCGGCACCACCGGCGACGAGGCGACGACCTGGTGGCCCTTGGACTCGAAGAAGTTCAGGAACGCGCGACGGATCTCGGAGGCTTTCATGCGGGGCTCAGTGGGCGGCGTCTGTGCGCCAAGTGCTTGATTCAGCAGAGATTTTCATTATAGGTTTGCAGCCCTTATGCCCCGGTGGGTCGGCGGGCGGCGCCTATGATCATGGGCAGGCTCATGAGGCCGCACCCCGGAGACGTTTCGATGGACATGAAGACCTCCCCGCTCGCCACGCTGGCCGATGCGACGCTGCTGAAGACCGACGCGCTGATCAACGGCGAATGGGTAGGCTCCGCCGGCCGCTTCGCCGTCACCGACCCCGCCACCGGCCTGGAACTGGCGCAGGTCGCCAACCTCGGCGCCGCCGAGGCCGAGGCGGCGACCGCCGCCGCCGACCGCGCCTGGCCCGCCTGGCGCGCCAAGACCGCCAAGGAGCGCGGCGCGATCCTGATGGCGTGGTTCCGCCTGCTGCACCAGCATGCCGACGACCTGGCCCGCATCATGACCGCCGAGCAGGGCAAGCCGCTGGCGGAGGCCAAGGGCGAGGTCGGCTACGGTGCCAGCTTCCTCGAGTGGTTCGCCGAGGAAGGCAAGCGCGTCTACGGCGAAACCATCCCCACCACCGACGGCAACAAGCGCTACCTGGTGCTCAAGCAGCCCATGGGCGTGTGCGCGGCGATCACGCCGTGGAACTTCCCGATCGCGATGATCACGCGCAAGGTCGCGCCGGCGCTGGCCGCCGGCTGCCCGGTGATCATCAAGCCGGCCGAGCAGACGCCGCTGTCGGCGCTGGCCGTGGCCGAGCTGGCGCAGCGCGCCGGGATGCCGCCGGGTGTGCTCAACGTGCTGACGGCCGACGGCGCGAACTCGATCGCGATCGGCAAGGTGCTGTGCGCCAGCGACACGGTGCGTCACCTGAGCTTCACCGGCTCCACCGAGGTCGGCCGCATCCTCGCCGCGCAATGTGCGCCGACGGTCAAGAAGCTCAGCCTCGAGCTCGGCGGCAACGCGCCCTTCATCGTCTTCGACGACGCCGACCTCGACAGCGCCGTCGAGGGCGCGATGATCAGCAAGTACCGCAACGCCGGCCAGACCTGCGTGTGCGCGAACCGGCTCTACGTGCAGGACGGCGTCTACGATGCCTTCGTCGCCAAGCTGGCCGCGAAGGTCAAGGACATCAAGGTCGGCAACGGCTTCGAGGCCGGCGTGAACCAGGGCCCGCTGATCGACGACGCGGCGATCGCGAAGGTCGAGTCGCATGTGGCCGACGCGCTGGCCAAGGGCGCGACGCTGCTCACCGGCGGCCGCAAGCTCGGCGATCGCTTCTACGAGCCGACGGTGCTCGCCAACGCGAGCGGTGCCATGCTCTGCGCCCGCGAGGAGACCTTCGGCCCGGTGGCCCCGGTGTTCCGCTTCCAGACCGAGGCCGAGGTCATCGCGTTCGCCAACGACACCGAGTTCGGCCTGGCGAGCTACTTCTACAGCCGCGACGTCGGCCGCATCTTCCGCGTCGGCGAGGCGCTCGAGTACGGCATGGTCGGCGTCAACACCGGGCTGATCTCGACTGCCGAGGTGCCCTTCGGCGGCGTCAAGCAGTCCGGCCTGGGGCGCGAGGGCTCGCACCACGGCATCGACGATTACGTGGAGCTGAAGTACCTCTGCCTGGGGGACATCCAGCGCTAAAGTTCGGCCCGTGAATCTGAGCGACTTCAGCCTGCAGCCCCGCCACTGGGTGCTGATCGCCTTCCTGGCCTCGGCCCTGTTCGTGCACCTGCGCGGGCGGGTGCGCTTCGGGCTGCTGCGCGCGCTGACCGACTTCACGGTGCTGCTGGCGCCTTTCAACGTGCTGATGTACGCGTTCTCGCGCACGCCGCGCAGCGCCTACTTCGATCCGAAGGATTTCCCCGCGCTGGCGCCGCTGCAGGAGCACTGGCAGACGATCCGCGAGGAAGCGCTGGCCCTCGACGACGAGGGCCACATCCGCGCCGCCGCCAGCTACAACGACATCGGCTTCAACTCCTTCTTCCGCACCGGCTGGAAGCGCTTCTACCTGAAGTGGTACGGCGACGACCTGGCCTCGGCGCGCGCGCTGTGCCCGAAGACCGTCGAGTTGCTGTCGCACATCCCGAGCGTCAAGGCCGCGATGTTCGCTTCGCTGCCACCGGGCGCGCGGCTGGTGCGCCACCGCGATCCGTACGCCGGCTCGCTGCGCTACCACCTCGGGCTGATCACGCCGAACTCGCCCGCCTGCTACATCGACGTCGACGGCCAGCGCTACCACTGGAAGGACGGCGAGGCGGTGATGTTCGACGAGACCTACATCCACCACGCCGAGAACACCACCGACCAGCGCCGCGTGATCCTGTTCTGCGACGTCGAGCGGCCGCTGCACTTCGCGCCGATGCGCTGGTTCAACCGGGTGTTCGCACGCGTCGTGATGACGGCCTCGGCCACGCAGAACGTCGAGGGCGAGCCGGTCGGCGCGCTGAACAAGTTCTTCTATTACGGCTACCAGCTGCGCGTGCTCGGCAAGCGGCTGAAGGCCTGGAACCGCAGCGCCTACTACGCGCTCAAGTGGGCCGCGATCGGCGGCGCGATCGCCTGGATCGTGCTCTGAGGCTCAGTCCTCGGGATCGTTGGCGGCCTCCGCCGCGCCCCGCTCGACGTGGGTGCTGAAGCCGGCGCGTCCGATCGGCGAGGCGCCGACCGCCGCCGAGAAGGCCTGCCGCAGCAGCACGCGCGCCTCCTTGCCATCGCCGGGGTACTGCGCCGTGCCGATGCCCACGGCCACTGCCACGTCCTGCTGACCGACCCGGACCGGCCGCGTCAGTGCCTGCTGGATCTTGTCGGCCACGCCGGCGGCGGCCTGCGGGGTGTCCATCCAGGCCAGCAGCACCGCGAAGGCGTCGTTGCCGATCGACGCGACGACATCGCTCGCACGCAGCACGGCACGAAGGCGCACCGCCAGCTTGCGGCGCAGCACGCCCACCCCACCCACGCC